>Ga0099793_10000123_pt1 | contig 16619 bp, 17 predicted proteins | sample Rivendell_Oct201_9_FD_77319 | JGI IMG/M metagenome (GOLD analysis project Ga0099793, IMG submission 77319) | Vadose zone soil and rhizosphere microbial communities from the Eel River Critical Zone Observatory, Northern California to study diel... | ecosystem: Environmental > Terrestrial > Soil...
CGGGCCGGGACCGTTCCCCACGGTCGGGACGGGGATCGCCGCTCTCCAGCTGCGATCCCCGTCGCCTCCAGCCACGCGGGACAGAACCTCAACGTCGGCATCCGGACCAGCGCCAGACTGGGAGCACCGCCCCCGATTGTCACCGCCCCATGAGGACGATTTGGGTCTACAAGGGGACGCCCAACCCCCCGGTCAAGCCTAGCGCCGTTCTCAACCAAGACATCGTATTTAGCTTTCTCGGTCTCGATCTCGAGAGCGCGCGGAACGGAAAGGGTTATGTCGCGGCGGAACTGTTCCTTCACTAGGCGGGGGAGAGGCGGTTGCAGCCTTCTGGTGTAGTTCGCGTTCTGATTGTCCTTGCAAGCGTTGCGGTGGCACTGCCCGGTTTTGCGGCGGCCGCGTCGGGTCACGTTTCGAACGGGACCGTGAGCGGTTCGGCATCGTCTCCGATGAGCGCTCCCACGACCACGCAGCCGTTCTTTCCGAACATCCGCGTGACGGACGGAAGTTCGGGCTTCACTGATCAAGTCGAACCGACGATGGTCGTGAACCATTCCGGAACGATTTTTGCCGGGTGGAAGGAAACGAATGGCGATACCGCGGCGGGCCTTCGTGTCGGAGCGTCGTACTCGGTTGATCAGGGAGCCACTTGGGCGCCGAACATTCTGATGAACCAGTCCCATCCGGGCCAGGGTTGCCACAACTCGGATCCGTGGATGGCCCTCGCGCCCGACGATCGCGTGCAATATGCCTACCTTGAGTTCGATTGCAATCCGACGGGACTGAATGTCGCGAACACGACGGATGGGCAGACGTGGAGCAGCCCTCACTTCAGGACCGGCGGGGGAGGCCTCACAGACAAGGACTCGATCACTGTGGATCCGTTCGGCCGGATCTACGCCGCATGGGACGAAGGGAACGAGATGATGGTCAGCTGGTCCGATGACGGCGGCGCGCACTGGTCCCCGTTCCAGTTTCCCGATGACAATCCTGGCGGCGTCCTCGGCGCGATCATCCAGACTTCGACCAACGGGACCGTGTACCTGACTTGGTGGGACTTCGGTTCGAACGACATCCTCTTCGATTGGTCCTGGGACCGGGGAATGACTTGGCATCCGGACGTCCGCGTGAACAGCGTTCCGGGCTCGGCGCAAGGGGCCGGATCTTGGTCGTTGCCCATGCCGGCCATGGGCGTGGACCCGAACTCGGGGACGATTTACAACATCTGGACGGACAGCCGCGGCGGGGGCCTCGACGTCATGATCGCGGCCTCGACGAACGGCGGACAATCGTGGGGCACCAACGTGCGCGTGAACGATGTGACGACCGGCGATCAGCGGATGCCGGATCTCGCGATCGACAGCGCGGGGACCGTCCACGCCGCCTGGCTCGACGATCGGACCGGCAACCACAACATCTTCTACGCGAACTCAACGAACGGCGGCCAGACGTGGTCCACGAACCTCAAAGTCACGGACGAGGAGTCATCGTCTTCGCTCGTTCGTCCTGGCGACTACTTCGCGATTGAGGTCGGACCGCAGAACCAGGCGTACGTCCTCTGGACCGACGGCCGCACCTCCGATGGTTCCGACTACGAGATCTACTTCGCGCGCAACCCCGGCTTCCCCGGGGCGACGCTCACCGCTTCCACGAACCCGGCGGGCCTCAAGGTGCAGATTGACGGAACGACGTACACGAGTCCGGCCCAGAAGGTCGTCGTGATCGGGTCGACGCATTCGGTCAGCACGCCGGATCCGCAGATCATCAACCCAACGGCGCGGTACATCTGGACGTCATGGAGCGACGGTGGAGCCCGGACGCATACCGTGACCTTGGACTCAGATTTGACCGTGGCTGCAAGCTTCAAGAAACAGTTCCAAGCTAAGTTTGCGATTTCTCCGACCGGCCCCACAATTCTCGTCGACAACCAATCGTACGGAGTTCCGGCGACGTTGTGGTGGGACCAAGGATCGGCCCATTGGCTCGAAGCGCCATCGCCCCAACTCATCGCTCCGGATTCTCGTTTCGTTTTCGTTTCTTGGAGCGATTCGGGGGCGCGGGCCCACGGCGTCACCGCGAACGCTGCGGTCGATGCCACCGCGACCTTCCAGCCCGAACGCACCCTCGTGATTGCGACCGACCCCGCGGGGTTGAACTTCACCCTGGACGGCGGATTGCCGCAAGCGGGGCCTCAGACGTTCTGGCTCGCGCTCGGTTCGACCCACACGATTGCGGTCAATACCCTGCAGGCCGGTGCCCCGGGCGTCCAGTACCTCTATTTGGAGTGGAGCGACCATGGGGCTCCGTCTCACGCGATCACGATTAGCACCGGCATGAGCGTGACGGCCCGCTTCAAGACACAGTTCTACCTGACCGTCGTCTCTTCCGATCCCTTGACGACGGGTGAAGGCTGGTGGCCCAGCGGCGCGACGGCCACGGCGGCAATCACGAGCCCGATTCAAGCCGTGGGGCCGGGGGAACGCCTCGCATTCCACGGTTGGGGCGGCGACGCGACGGGCCCCAATACGACCTCCGACCCGATCTTGATGGATGGTCCGAAGACCGCCGTCGCGCTGTTCGGGACCGAGTTCTATTTGGAAGTTCAGTCCACCTACGGGGCTGTCACCGGCACGGGATGGTACGCGTCCGGGTCACCTGCGACTGCGACCGCGCCTGCGACGGTGCCGGTGTCCTCCGGATCGCGTCGTATCTTCGCGGGATGGAGCGGGGACGCTTCCGGGTCCAGCCCAACGGCGTCCATCCTTATGGATGGACCGAAGGTCGCGATCGCCAGTTGGAAGCTTCAATACAACCTCCAGATCAACACCCCGTACGGCACGGCATTGACCGCGGGTTGGTACGACGCCGGCACGCAGACCATGGCGCGTCTCGACATGGGCACGGTGTCCCTCGGTGTCGGCGCTCGCGCGCTGTTCCAAGGCTGGTACGGAGACGCCTCGGGCACCGACTCGTCCGGGTCCTCCTCCATCACGATGGACCGCGCGCACCTCGTCGTGGCCGCCTGGCAAGTGCAATACTATCTCACGGTCGAAACGACATTCGGCAGCTCTTCCGGGAGCGGGTGGTATGCGAACGGATCGTTCGGACTCGCGTCGGTGAATGCATCGATCATTCCCGTGAGCGGGACGGAGCGCCAAGCCTTCGCCGGTTGGAGCGGGGACGCGTCGGGAGCATCCGGCGCCTTGTCGAATCCGATCCCGATGGACGGACCCAAGTCGGCGCGCGCGACGTGGAAGGTCGAATACCTCGTCCGCGTGGACAGCGACATTCAGGTTCAGATCGATGGGGGCGGGTGGTATGCCGCCGGGACGCAGGCAACGCTCCGCGCGCCAGAAGAGGTGTCCTACGGCGGACAGACCTATCGCTTCTCGGGCTGGACCGGCGGCGTGAGCTCCTCCGCGACCGAAGTCTCCGTGACGGTGAACGGCCCACTGGTCGTGCACGCGAGCTGGGCGTCGGTGGGGATCCTCGGCGGTTCGACGGTCACATACGGTATCATCGTCGTGATCGTCGTCATCGCGATCGTCATCGCCCTCGTCGTCGCGCGTTCGCGCCGTCGTAAGGAATGATCCGGGTCTCCAGCGTCATTTGGCCCGGTTCATTCGTTGTTCGAGGCGGGCCGCCTTCGTCTTCCGATACCGCCCAAAGGTGGAGAGGAGCAAGACTCCACCGACGAAGAAAGCACCTGCGGAACACACGAGCCGCCACGATTCCAGGTTCCCCACGAAGAGTCCATTCGTGAGATTCGCGGTGAAGTAGAAATTGATTGATGTCAAGATGATGAACAGCCCGATCGCCATTGGCGCCCAGACGCCGAGGATCGATCGGACCCGCTCGATGTTCATCGGCTCATCAAGCGGATGATCGCTTCCGCGGGCTCGCCGCCGCACTCTTCGAGTGCTTTGCGCGCTTCCGCTTCGGAGACGCCGGCCTTCTCGGCGACGAGTTGGACGTCCTCTTCCGGGATCGCCGGTCCCTGGCTCGCATCAGGCTTCTTCGCATCGACTCGATCCCGGACGATGGGCTCGCCGACGACCGTCCAGATCTTCTGACCCTGGGCGGTCATCGCCGTGACGTTCGGATCCCGGATCACGTACTCCTTGTTCGCGGTGCGGATGACGACTTCCTCGACGCCCTCGAGTTCTTCTTGTTCGATGCCCATCCGCTTCATGGCCTGGCGCATCTGCCGCGGGTTGACACGTCCGCCCGGGATCATCGCATCACAGTGGAAAGGATGGTCGTGACTCGGATAAAGGTTCTGCGCGTCCGAGCTCTCCGTCATATGTTTAAATAGCTCAGGGTTCATCAAATTCACAGTGCGCGTCGCCGTTGTGTTCAAGGATCGATGTCAGCCCAAGCGCTGCCATCTCGAATGCATCGCCTTCTGCCCACCGCAGCGGACCGGCACCGAGGTCATCTGGATTGATCCGGAGACCACGAAGGCCGCGATCAGCGAAGAGACGTGCATCTCGTGCGGAATCTGCACGAAAAAGTGTCCGTTCGATGCGATTCGGATCATCGGCCTTCCTGAGGCTCTCAAGGAAGATTTGGTCCATCAATACGGAAAGAACGCCTTCCGTCTCTTCCGTCTACCGGTTCCGAAGCAGGGGGAGGTCATCGGCCTGCTCGGCCCGAACGGTATCGGCAAGACCACCTGCGTCGGCCTCCTGAGCGGAGAGGTCGCGCCGAATCTCGGCCACTACCGCCGAAAAAAAGCCTATTGGGAAGAAGTGCTCGACTACTTCGCCGGAACGGAGCTCCACGACTACCTCGCGAGGATTGCGAACAAGAAACTCACCACCGCCATCAAGCCGCAGTATGTCGACAAATTGAGCAAGATTTACACGGGCCGTGTCCGAGATCTCTTGACGAAGATCGACAAGAGAGGTCGCCTCGCCGAGCTGACGGTGTCCCTCGACCTCGAATCGTTCCTGGATCGGGACATCGCGCAGCTGTCGGGCGGCGAGTTGCAACGCATGGCGATCGCCGCAACGATGCTCAAAGAGGCCGACATCTACTTCTTCGACGAGCCATCGTCTTACCTCGACATCTACCAACGGCTGCAAGTCGCGAAGGTCATCCAGTCCCTCTCGCAGGAGAAATATGTCGTCGTCGTGGAACACGACCTGGCCGTCCTCGATTTCCTCGCAGACACCGTCTTCCTCATGTACGGCGAGGAGGGCGCGTACGGAATCATTGCGCAGCCGCGGCCGGTCCGCACCGCGATCAACGTATATCTCGGCGGCTACCTGAAGGAGGAGAACATCCGCTTCCGGGATCGCGAGATCCGCTTCGACACCCGCCCGCCTCGAAGCGACTGGAAGGGCGAGACGCTCGTCACGTTCGACGGACTCACGAAACGGTTCGAGGGCTTCGAGCTCACCGTCCATCCGGGACGGCTGCGAAAAGGCGAGGTCGTCGGCGTGGTCGGACCAAATGCGACCGGCAAGACCACGTTCGTCAAGATGCTCGCGGGCCAGGAGACGCCCACGTCGGGCGCCGTGGAGGGACGGTGGCAGGTCTCGTACAAGCCGCAATACCTCGAGGCCGTCTACGAAGGCACCGTCGGGGAGTTGCTGCGCAACGCGGTCGGAAAGAAGGCGGACACCGGCTACTTCGAGACGGAGATCCTCCAGCCGCTCAAGGTCAAAGGGATGCTGGAGCGGGATGTCTCGACGTTGTCCGGCGGCGAGTTGCAGCGCGTCGCCATCGCCCTGTGCCTCGGCCGGGATGCCGACATCTACCTGATCGACGAGCCGTCCGCATATCTCGATTCGAACCAGCGGATGGAGGCGGCGCGGACGATCCGACGGGTCATGGAGAAGGAAGCCCGGACCGGGCTCATCGTCGACCACGACGTGTACTTCATCGACATGGTGTCGGACAGCATCATGGTCTTCTCCGGCGATCCGGGCCGCACCGGTGTGGGCGAAGGTCCATTCCCGATGCGGGACGGGATGAACAAGTTCCTGAAAATGGTTGGCATCACATTCCGGCGGGACGCGGACACGAATCGCCCGCGAATCAACAAGCTCGACTCCCGCTTGGATCGAGAGCAGAAGTCCGCCGGCGAATATTACTACGCGATCGAGGATGCGCTTCACGCGTCGTGATCGTCCGTTACGTCGAAGCGCGAATCAATCGGCCCTGCCCCTCGGAGATGGCCTCGCCGTCTTCGACGATTGTTTCTCCTCGGAGGTACACGGCTCGAGGGAAGCAGGCTTCCATTCCCTCGAACGGTGTCCACCCGCATTTGTACCGCACCCGTTTCGCCGTGACGGCCTCGATGTTGCGCGGGTCCACAACGACGAGGTCTCCATCCCGGCCCACCTCGATCGTCCCCTTCGCGATTCCCAAGATTTCGGCGGGTCGCACTGCCATCGCCGAGACGAGTCGCGGGAGGTCCAGGTCGCCCGCCCGGATTCGACGCATCAGGAGCGGGAACGCCGTCGCGACGCCGGGGAGTCCGGCGGGCGCCTCCTCGAAGAGGCCGCTCTTCTCCTCAATCGTGTGAGGGGCGTGGTCGCTCGCGACCGCGTCGATGCGGCCCTGGCGGAAGGCCCCCCAGAGCGCGTCGCGATCCGTGGGTGATCGGAGCGGGGGATTCACTTTGCCTCGGGCTCCGAGCGGCTTTGACCAGTCGAGGAAGAGGTGGTGGGGCGTCACCTCGCATGTCGCCCCCGCAGGCACCGAGTTGAGGGCATCCACACAAGTGACGTGAGCGACGTGCACCCTCGCTCCGCCGCGGATGCGCGCCAGGGTCGCGATGGCGGCTTCCTCGGCGACCTTCGGTCGCGCCGCGTCGTGGCCTCGGAGGTCCTTCGCTTTCTGCCTGTTGAATTTTTTCGGGTCCTCCGCATGGACGACGACGAGTTTCGGCTGCGCTTCCGCGGCTCGAAGGATTTCTTCTAGTCGCGGCACGGTCACCTCGAGATTTCCCGTCGACTCGGCCATGTAGACTTTGAATGCGACCGCTTTGGCGAGTCGCGGGACTGCCTCCGGGGATTGCGGCGCAGCATACAGTGCATAGTCCACCGCGGCCCGTCCTTGGAGCTCCGCGGCCTTCGCATCAAGCGCGGCTGTCGTGATCGCCGCCGGGACCGTGTTCGGCATGTCCGCCACCGTCGTCACGCCGCCGATCGCCGCCGACCGGGTCCCGCTCGGGAAATCTTCTTTGTACCGGAGCCCCGGGTCCCTCATATGGACGTGGAGGTCGACGCATCCTGGGAGGATCAGCGCATCGCCGTGGTCAATCTGTTCGTCGCCTCGGAGCACTTTCTTGATCGCGGCGATCTGGCCGGTTTCATCAATTCCGATGCTCAAGGGCTCGAGCTGGCCGCGAAAGAACACGCGGCCGCTAATGACCCGCATGCGCCGCCTCCAAGGTCCGGCGCACGACGGGACCGCGGGGCTGGGTTTCCGCGAAGACCTCGGCCTGGAACTTGTAGACCCGGGTCGCGGGGTCGAGCCACGCATCCGCCAAGAGGCCCGCTTTCATGCACGCCTCGGACAAGAATTCGGCCGCGTCCCAGGCATACTCGACGGCGACCTGCGGGAGCAAGAGTCCTCGGTATGGACCCTGGGCGACACTCAAACCATCCTCGCCGAGGGTAACGGACTTCGCGAGGTCCTTCGGCTTCTTCACTTCAATCAGTTGAGGCGGGGTCAGGATGCTCACCTCTACGGTGACGCGGTCGAGTTCTTCCGGGGTCAACCGCGGGAACCGTGGGTCCTCCGCGGCGCCTTCCGCGCCTTTCTCGATCGACTTGACGAGCGGGAAGAACGGTTGCGGGTAGCCGATGCAACCGCGCAGCAAGCCACTCGGATGTTCGTTGAGCGTCACGAACGCTCCGGACTTCTTTTCGAATGCCTTGGGGACTTCAACGGTTCGTTTCACGCGTTTGACGACGTAGGCCTCGAGGGCCTCGCGCGCGATGCGGACAGCGAGTTCGCCATCCCGGTCCGCGTACGACATTCGCCTCGACAACAAGGCGCGTGCCTTAACATTGTCGGCACGATTCTTCGATTGCCAATCCGGAGTGGCCCTCCGTCTCCACCGATTGAAACGCGCACTGTGCGATTGTACTCGCAACCTTTATCGGCCCCGACCTCTCATTCACCGCATGTCATGCGCGCCCGCGTTCCCGTCGTCGAAATCATGACGCAGTCCCCGGTGACGATTCCGGCCGACGCGACCGCGAAGGACGCCGCTGGCCTCATGCGAGACCGGGAGATCGGGAGCCTCGTCGTGGTCGAGACGGGCAAGCCGATGGGCATCGTCACGGAGCGGGATATCGTGACGAAAGTCGCCGCGCCAGACAAACAACCGAGCCGCGTCCTCGTCCGAGACATCATGACGTCCCCCGTGGTCGTGATCCATCCGCATGAGGAAGTCGCCGAGGCTGCGAAGCTGATGTCGCAACGCAAGATCCGAAGACTCCCCGTCGTCCAGGACGGAAAGCTCGTCGGGATGATCACAGAGAACGACATCATCCGGGTCTGGCCCCAACTGATCGAAGTCACGCGGGAATACGCTCGGGCCGGACTCGAGTCGGAGTTCGCGAAGGGCATCGAGGGCCACTGCGAGGCGTGCGGAGTGTATTCGACGAACCTCGTGTGGGATCGCAACTTGCTCGTCTGCCCTGAGTGCCGCGGCGGCTGAAGTGTGCGTCGTCGGGAAGGCGTGGATAACAGCCGCGGAACCTTTATAGGCCGTTCCCAGGTTCGGCCGGCCATTGGCCCGATTCGTCAAGGTTTCTCAGCAAGAACTCGATTCGATCCGCAAGCTCTACGAGAGCGTCATGTCGTACGCCTGCCACGGCCTCTTCTTCCGAGAGGGCATGGTCCTCGCCGAGGAAGTCACGAGGAACTTGGCGCTCGGCGAAGATCCGCTCGAGTTCGGCAAGAAAGTGATCCTCGAGCGGGGCTGGGCAGAGGAGGTTTCCTTCACCGACTCGGGCGCGAGGGTGCGCGGCTCGATCGAGGCGATGCCCGGGGGGGACGTAGAGACGTGCCACCGGCTTCGCGGGATTCTCTCGAAGCTCCTTGAGGCGAAAACGAAACACCGAGTGCGCCTGGCGGAAGTGGAGTGCGTGAGCACGGGCGGACACGAATGCGTCTTCGAACGGGAGGGCGGGGCGTGACCGCCTTGGCGGACATGGTCCGCGCGCTCCGCGATGTGACGAAGGCGGAGGCGGTCGCGGTCGTCAATCGCGATGGCGGGATCGTGGCGGCCGAGCTTCCGCGAAGTGTCTCGCAGGAGACGTTCTCGATCATGTGCGCCGCAATCCTCGGCGCCGGGATGACCGCCGCGACGGAGCTGGGCCACACGGCGCCGCACCGCGTCCTCCTCGAGTCCGACGACGCGACCGTGGTCATCCAAGAAATCGGCCGACGCGCCATGGTGGTGCTCGTGGTACCGCCGGAGCGCGTGGTCTCCGATCTCGACGCGGCGATCTTGCGGTTCGCGCAGGCCGCGGCCAAGGATTTGGACTGAGCGCTCCGGGAAGCCTTAATGTGGCCACGACCCTTCGTTCCGCGGGCCCGTAGTCTAGTGGCTATGATGCGACTCTTACAAAGTCGAGGTCGTCGGTTCGATTCCGACCGGGCCCATCGGTCTCCGGGAACAGTCGAGATCGTGGACCTAGGGACGGCTACGAAAGGGTCCGTCAGTCTTGGACTTCCGAATGCAGCCCGATCGGTTTAGGGCTAGTGCCTGATCCATAGCCGGTGTTTAACGGCGAAGTTGAGTGTGCGAAACACGAGGGGTGCTCCGACCGCCGACATCACGGTGGACACGGTCGCTCCAAGTCCGAGCGCTGCGGTCGGGGGCAGGAATCGGACGAAGTACCACGCGGAGCCTATCAGGCCCCCGAGCCATCCGATTAAGACGATGAACAAGAGAGGTCGAACGAGCAGCATCGCCATCAGCGCCAGTCCGAGGATGCCGCCGGCGTAGAGGAGGATTTCTGGCGGGGCGGCCATCACGGTCGAAATCCACAGCAACAACGGAATCTCGAGCGCCGCGATGAACAGAAAGCCCAGCCGCCACTTCCAGCGCATCTCGCCCGCTCACCTCACTGCCGGTAGTCCTCGGGCCGGAAGCCCAGGTCCACTTTGATGTCTCGCAATCGTCCGAGGTTCGTCCCATCGAGGAGGTGCACGGACGCATCTTCCACCCGGACGAGGTCCTCGTCGAAGAGGGGTCCGATGAACCGGGCACGGACATCGTTCACGGGCATTCCGCCGCAGAGCTCGTTGAACGAGGGCACGACGATCGCCTCGCGCGGGAGCTTGGGGTATCGTTTGTGCTTTCGAAGGAACGGCACACGCATCCAGCACGGGAGGATCTGCCGGGATCCCAACGCGTCGCGAAACGCGGCCGCCGGATGGTTGTGTCCCATGACGAGGACCGATCCCTCCATGACCTTCTTGTAGGGCCAGGCGTGTCCGTGGCAGAATCCGACATCCTCGATTCGGAAGCCGTACGCCGGTTTGAAGCGCACGCTGCGAGGCACGATGTTCTTCAGCATGCCGTCGTGGTTGCCTTGGGCGATGTATACGTCCCGGAATCTCGGCGCGAGGTCGCGGAAGAACACGTAGACGTCCCGTCGCTCGCGAGAGGCCATCTTCGGCACGAGATGCTTCACGTCGCCCAAGATGACGAGTCGGTTCGCGCCTCGACGGTCCGCCAGCTCGATGAGCTTTCGGCCCATCACCTCCGCCCGGCTCGGGACCCGGATTCCTTTCTCGTGCAGCTCTTCCTCGATCCCGATGTGTAGGTCCGCCACGACCAGGATGTCGTCCGCCATGAGCGCGGGCTCATCGGGAACCGGCTCGAGATCCACGCCGGCTCCAAGGGCAGGTCGGCTTAATGGTTGTGCCGGGTCCGCGGTCGATTCGCGTTGGTCAGAGAAACTCGGCCAGGACGCGACCCAGGTTTTCGGCGACGTCGACCGAGGTCAACCCGTAACTCTTGACCTTGAAGGCGAGGTCGCCGGCATACCCGTTCGTGAATGCGGCCAGGCGCGCGGCATCGAACGGGGACATTCCTTTCGACATGAGCCCGGCCACGACCCCGCACAAGACGTCGCCCGTCCCGCCCACCGTCATCCCGGGATTCCCCGTGTAGTTGAACTTGACGTGCAGCCCGTCGGTCACGATGTCGACATGACCCTTCAGGAGGATGGTGGCCCCGAACGTCTTCGCTGCTTCTCGGACGATCTCGGCGCGTTCCTCGGGTGGATCCGGGAGGGCCTTGCCCGTCAGGGTCTGGAATTCTCGGGAGTGAGGCGTGATGACCGCGCGCTTCCCGACAAGACACTTCGGGTCCGCGGCCACCGCCCGGATAGCGTCCGCGTCGACGACGAGCGGCAGCGAGATGCTCCGGACGATGTCCCGCACGGCATCGAAGGTCCCCTCGGCGTCGCCGAGTCCGGGACCGATCGCGATCGCGTCGGCCCGCGAGGCCAAGTCCAGGATCTGCCGCGTGTCCTCCCGGAGCAGCCGGTGGCCGACAAGCGGATGCACGATGAACATCGGCGAATACGATGCGACCACCGAGGCCGCTAGGGCCGGAGTCGCGACATGGATGAGATCCGCGCCGACCCCGAGGGCGCCGTATCCGACGAGCGCGGGGGCGCCGGTATACGGTCCCCCGGCGATCACCAGGACACGTCCATTCTGACCCTTGTGGCTCGTCGCCCTCGGAACCGGATAGAGCGTGAATTCGCCGGGCCCGATCATCGCGGCGATTCTCACGGGGATGCCGATGTCCGCCACGCGGATCCGTCCGGAGTTCTGGGCCGTCATCCCCTCCTTCACATCATGGAGCGTGACGGTGACCGTCGGTCGGACGGCGAGGTCCGTTCCGAACCCGCTGGGGACGTCCACACTGAGGATCGGCTTGCCGGAGGCGTTCATCTGGCGGATGAGCGCGGCGTACGGCTCGCGAAGTGGGCCTTCCGCGCCGATCCCGAGGAGGGCGTCGATCAACAGCTCCGCCGCCGCGATCGCTTCCTCGCTCTTGTCGAGGCCCGCCAGGATTTGTACGTCCCTCAGCCGCTCGAAGTTCGTCCCCGACTCCTGGGTGACGAATTGGTCCGGCGATCGTGCGAGGAGGACGGTGACCCGCGCCTCTTTCGCGAGGTGGCGAGCCGCCACAAGGCCGTCGCCGCCGTTGTTCCCGGTGCCGCAGAGGACGAGGACGTTCTTTCCGGCCGCGCCGAACTCGGCCCGCGCGACGTCGGCCACGGCTTTCCCGGCGTTCTCCATCAGTTCCAAGATCGAGACGCCGAAGTATTGGGCGTTCCGATCGAGGACGCGCATCTCCGCCGGAGAAATCATCGGGGCGCGCATTCGGCCGACGCTAGTTAAACGTTGCCCGCGGAGTTAAGAACGATCGGACATTTCGGGACGCGATGGACTTCGAACCGTTGCGGGCGTACACGTGGGCCCTCCTGCTGGGCCTCTTCGTCCCGCTGAGCTGGATCCTCGACCTCCTGCTCGGGCCCGGCGTCATCGTCTTCGCGGTCGCGGGTCTCGCCATCGTCCCGCTCGCATGGTTCCTCGGGCTCGCGACCGAGGAACTCGGCAAGCACGCGGGCCCCGGGGTCGGCGGTCTCCTCAACGCGACATTCGGGAACGCAACGGAGCTGATCATCGCCGTCTTTGCGCTGTCGCGCGGCTTAACAGAGGTCGTCAAGGCGTCGCTCACCGGCTCGATTGTCGGAAACCTTCTTCTCGTCCTCGGGTTGAGCATGCTCGCAGGCGGCGTGAAATACAAAGCGCAGCACTTCTCCCGCGAGGCTTCCGGAATTCAGATCACGATGCTCGTCGTCGCGGTCATCGGCCTCGTGATGCCCGCGCTGTATGTCCTCTCGACAGGGGTTCGGTCCGGCGTGGCCCTAGAAGAGATGAGCCTGGGCATCGCCGGGATCCTGCTCTTGGCCTACGTGTTCGGCCTCTTGTTTTCCCTGCGCACGCACCGGGACATCTTCAATCCGGTGACGGAAGTCTCCGAGAAGCCGCGCTGGGAGAAACGGTTCGCCCTGAGCGTCCTCGTCGCTTCGACGGTCCTGGTCGCGGTCGAGAGCGAGATCCTGGTCGGCTCTCTGGAGACGGCGCGGCAGAGCCTGGGCCTGACCGAACTGTTTATCGGAGTCATCATCGTGGCCATCGTCGGGAACGCCGCGGAACACGGCAGCGCGATCCTCATGGCCTGGAGAAACAAGATGGAATTGAGCGTCGCGGTCGCGACGACTTCGACGACCCAGGTCGCGTTGTTCGTGGCGCCAATCCTCGTCTTCGTTTCTCTCCTGACCGCGAAAGTCATGACGCTCGACTTTGAAATCTTCGAGCTCGCCTCGTTGGCCTTGGCGACGGCCGTCGTTGCGGCGGTCGTCTCAGATGGCCGAAGCAACTGGTACGAGGGCGCGTTGCTCGTGATGGTGTACGCCGTGATTGCCGTGGCGTTCTTGTTCCATCCGCCTCCGCCGTGAGCCCATGGCCGGTACCCGTCGATCCCTCGCGTACGGACTTACCGCGAACGTCGTCGTCCTCGGGGTCGTGTCCCTCTTCACGGACATCAGCAGCGAAATGATCTTGCCGATTCTGCCGTTCTTCTTGATTCAGGTCCTCGGCGCGAACGCCCTCATCGTCGGGATCCAGGAAGGGCTCTCGGACAGCGTCGTCTCGTTCATGAAGATCTTTTCGGGCCGGTTCTCCGATGCGGCCGGGAAGCGGAAGCGCTTCGTCGGGGCGGGCTACGCCCTCTCGACATTGATGAAGGTCCTCTTTCCGTTCGCGCAGAGCTGGCCGGAGTTCCTCGGGATGCGGATCGTGGAACGGACGGGGAAGGGCGTCCGGGACGCGCCCCGGGACGCGCTCTTGACTGAGTCCACGCCGGCCGAGACCCGCGGGAAAGCGTTCGGTTTCCACCGGAGCATGGACACGACCGGGGCGATCGCTGGTCCGATCATCACTCTCGTCCTCCTGGCGACCATCGCTGCCTCCCCCGGCGTCCCGAACTATCGCCTCATCCTGCTCCTCGCCGCCATTCCTGCAGTGATCTCCGTCTTCATCGTCTTCCTCGTCCGCGAGCCGGTCCGTCAGCGCACTCCGAAGCAGCCCCTTCGGGTCACCTTCCGCGGGATTCCGAAGCCGCTTTGGACGTTCATCGGGATCGCGAGCGTCTTCTCGTTCGCGGATTTTTCCTATGCGTTTCTTCTATTGCGTGCAGGGATACACGGGACGACCGTGGCCATCCTGCTGTACGTGGTGTACAACATCGTGTACGCCGCTCACGCGTTCCCCGCGGGGATCTTGTCCGATCGAGTCGGACGGAAGCCGGTCGTGCTGACCGGGTACATCGCCTTCATCGCCATGGCGACGCTCCTTGTTTTCTCAGACCTCCTCGCCATCCTGGTCATCGCCTTCGTCCTTTACGGTTTGAGCTACGGGATGGCGGAAGGAACGCAGCGCGCGCTCGTTGCAGACTTCGCCCCACCGAACATCAAGGCCACGGTGCTGGGCGCGTATCACACGTGCGTTGGGGCGGTGAAGCTGGCGTCCGGCGTGATCGCCGGACTCCTGTGGATCGCCTTCGCGCCGACGCCGACCTTCCCCGTCGGGGCCGCGACGTTCGCATTCGGGGCGATGGCCGCAACGGTCGCGGCGATCGGACTCTCCCTGTGGAAAGCGCCGGCTAGGTCCTGATCTTTCGGCCGAGGCGCCGCTCCACACCCGCGACCTTCGCCTCGAGTTGCTTCGACGCACCTTTGCGGTCGTCGATTTTGACGATCGTCGAGACGCGTTCGCAGTCCTCCATGACGGCCCTGTGGCAGCGCGCGATGAGCGCGAGGATCTCGTCGAACGAACCTTCGATCACCGTCCCCATGGGATTGAGGCGGTACGGGAGACCGCTGCGGTCCACGATGTCCACGGAGCGCGCCACGTATTCCCCCACGCTAACGCCCTTCCCGATCGGCGTGATACTGAATTCCGCGATGGTCATCGCCCGACCCCGCTAGCCTGATAAGCCGCCCGCCTCTTGCAAGTTTTGTGGCCGTCGACTATTCGCGACATGCCGCGGACTACGATCACGTTCGGGCCGACGGGGCGACGGACCGCGAGTTCTGGCTCCGCGGACTCGTCGAAGTCGGACGCCTGCGGGACGGGGAGCGCGTGCTCGACCTCGGAGCCGGGACCGGCCGATTTGCACAGCTCCTCTCGACGACGAATCGCGTCGTGGCCCTCGATTCCTCGGGCGCCATGCTCCGGATCGCCCGCGCGAAAGGTCTGTTCGAGTGTGTCGAGGGCGATGGCCACCGCCTGCCGTTCCGGGCAGACACCTTCGATCTCGCCATGGTCGTCATGGTGCTCCACCATCTCGGCGACTATGGCGCGGCCCTCCATGACGTCGCGCGGGTGGCGCATCGAGTCGTCGTCGCGACCTCGGACATGGCCACGCGTCGCCTCGGCATATTGGAAGAGGCCTTTCCAAGCCTCTTGGCCATCGATCAAAAACGGTTCCCGCCGATTCCGGCGATCGTCCACGCGCTTGAGGCGGCGGGCTTTCGGGCCCCCATCGTCGACGACCGCGCGTACGTTCGAAGGCTCACGACGGAAGAGCAACTCGACCGGGTACGACATCGGTACCTCTCGACGTTCGACCTCCTCCCTCCGGGTGAATATGAGCGAGGGCTCCGGTTCTTGGAGACCGAGATGCCCCGGCGCTACGGAGACCGCTTCGAGATCTCGGCCCGCTTCACGTTCGTAGGCGCGACAAGGTAAGATTCGCCGAATCCGCGCAAGGTTGGCAAAAGTCCCGACCCTTCCGATCCGTATCCGCGAGTTTCTCGGAGAAGAACATCACGCATTGGGGATTCGCATCGTGATGGACGAGGCCCAGGGTATGTCCGAGTTCGTGGACCACGGTCTTCACGGCACGTTCGACGAGTTTGTCCTCGCCCTCTCCCCCACACTGCGACAGGGAGACGACCGCCCATCGGCCCTGGATGTCCGCGTGACCGAAGACCAGCCTCAGTCCGAGCTCCGGGTCGCTGAGCTCGACGTCCGTGATCGCGATGACGCGATCGCCATCCGAGGATCGGCAGACCCGAGCGAACGTTGCTGCTCGGTACCGTTTCGAACCGAGACCGAGGGGTCGGCTCGGCAACGGCTTCGGACTCGCGATGCGTACCTCCCCAAACGGCGCAAGCTCCGAGCCGATTCGTTCGAGGACGGAAGCGTCGGTGCGGCCGACGGGTTGGAGTGTGAGGATCATCCTTTGACGACTCCGAGCGGGACCAACCGGGCGACGATTTTCGTCAGTCCTGCTCCCTGAGCCACCCGGACGACGTCCTCGACGTTCTTGTAGGCTCCGGGGGCTTCCTCGACGATTCCGGCCCGCGAGGCCGCCCGAAGATAGATTCCGTGCTTGTCGAGGGATTTCACGACCTCGTTCGCATCGTACTTCCGAGTCGCGGCCTTTCGCGACATCTGGCGCCCGGCGCCATGGCAGCTCGAGCCGAAGGATCGCTCCATCGCGGTCGGCAAGCCAACGAGGACGAACGAGCACGTGCCCATATCCCCGGGGA
>Ga0099793_10000128_pt1 | contig 16456 bp, 17 predicted proteins | sample Rivendell_Oct201_9_FD_77319 | JGI IMG/M metagenome (GOLD analysis project Ga0099793, IMG submission 77319) | Vadose zone soil and rhizosphere microbial communities from the Eel River Critical Zone Observatory, Northern California to study diel... | ecosystem: Environmental > Terrestrial > Soil...
CGGATTTACATGCCGGAAGAATTCGAGTACCATCCGCTCCGGAAGGATTTTCCCCTGATGGGCATCCCCGGCTCGCTGACCCTCCCGCGGAAATGAAGATGGATCGGGCGCCCACGAAGACTACAATGGAACCTGGGGAACACGGGGAACACGGGGAACGCGCCGATCGCGCCGATCGCGGAAAACGGAAAATCCTTCAGGCACTGGAGGACCAGGATACCAGCGTCACGTTCGACGACCCGCTGGAGCATGAGATGGTCCTCAATATGGGTCCCCAGCACCCTGCGACGCACGGAGTTTTACGGCTTCTCGTCCGGCTGGACGGGGAGACGATTGTCGCCGCAGTTCCCGATCTCGGATACCTGCACCGCGGGTATGAAAAGATCGCCGAGAATATGACCTACCACGAATATATCCCGCATACCGACAGGCTCGATTATCTGTCGCCCCTGGCGAACAACGTTGCCTATGTGCTTGCGGTTGAAAAACTGGCCGGTCTCGAAGTTCCGCTCCGCGCCCAATACCTTCGCGTGATCTGCGCGGAACTCGCGCGGCTGGCGTCGCATCTCGTCTGGCTCGGAACAATGGCGATGGACGTGGGGGCCGTGACCGTGCTGCTCTGGGGATTCAGAGAGAGGGAAAAGATACAGGATATTTGGGATATCCTGACGGGGGTCAGGTTCACGACGACCTTCACGCGCATCGGCGGGATGGCGAACGATCTCTCCGATGAGGCTTCCGCCATGATCCGGAACTTTCTCGACCAATTCCCCGAGAATCTTGCCCAGGCTGAGAAGCTGCTTGTACGGAACCGGATCTTCATCGACCGCTGCGAAGGAGTGGGGTATATCTCAAGAGAAGATGCGATTGGCTGGGGATTAACGGGACCTCTGCTCCGTGCCGCAGGGGTCGCGCATGATCTGAGGCGCGATGAACCCTATTTGGTATATCACGATCTGGAGTTTGATGTGCCTGTTTATAATGACAGCGACGTCCTGGCGCGATTCTACGTTCGCGTTCAGGAGATGAAGGAGAGCGTCAGGATTATCCGCCAGGCACTCGAGAAGATTCCTCCGGGCCCGGTGAACGCGGCGGACCCGAAACGGGTTCTGCCAAGGAAAGAGCGGACCTACGGAAAAATGGAGGAGCTGATTCATGATTTTATGATCGTGAACTTCGGCATCAACCCGCCGATCGGCGAGGTCTACAACGCCATCGAGGGATCGAAGGGGGAGCTCGGATTCTACATCGTCAGTCACGGAGAAGGTTTTCCGTGGAGGCTCAAGATCCGCTCACCGTCGTTCGTGAACCTGCAGGCGCTTCCTCCGATGTTGAAGGGGGGAATGATTTCCGACGTCGTTGCGGTGATCGGAAGCGTCGACCCCGTGATGGGGGAGGCCGACAAGTAATCGTACACACTTGATTCACTCACTTGGCTTGCCAGAATGTTCTCACCGGAAAATCTTAAGAAACTCGAACAGCTCAAGAAACAGTTTCCGACATCCAAGGCCCTGACACTGCCCGTGCTCTGGCTCGCTCAGAACCAGTATGGCTGGATCTCGCCGGAAACGATGAAGGAGGTGGCGGAGATCCTCCAGCTTCCCCTCGGCCATGTCTACGGCGTCGTGACCTTCTACACGATGTTCAACCCGAAGCCTGTCGGGAAATACCATCTTCAGGTTTGCACGAACATTTCGTGCGGGCTTCTGGGGGCGGAGGAAATCTGCGATCATATCTGCCACCGGTTGAATATTCAGCCCGGCGGTACGACGGCGGACCGTAAGTTCACCGTGACGGAGGTCGAGTGTTTGGGTTCATGCGGGACCGCCCCGGTGATACAGGTGAACGACGATTATGTGGGCGGCCTGACGATCGAGAAGGCGGACCAATTGATGACAGATTTAAAATAAACCACCGGATGCCCGAAACGCCAGAAAAGTTGATCCTGCCGGAAATCCCCGGACTTCAGCGCATCGACGTCTACGAAGAGCACGGCGGGTATGGAGCTCTCAAGAAGGCTGTCGCGATGAAGCCCGACGAGATTATCGACCAGGTGAAGAAATCAAACCTGCGGGGCCGCGGAGGAGCGTGCTTTCCCACCGGGCTGAAGTGGAGCTTTATGCCCAAACAATCGCCGAAGGTTAAGTATCTCTGCGCGAACGGCGATGAGAGCGAGCCCGGGACGTTCAAGGACCGGCTGATCTTCGAGTTGAATCCTCATCTTTTCATCGAGGGATCGCTGATCGCAGCCTACGCGATGGGCATCGCCAAGATCTATGTCTACGTCCGGGGCGAGTATGCGAAGTGGATCAACATTCTCCAAGCTGCTGCGGACGACGCCCAGAAAAAAGGTTATATCGGTCAGAATATTCTCGGCACGGGTTTCGGCTGTGACTTTGTGGTATTCAAAGGCGCCGGCGCTTATATCTGCGGCGAGGAGTCGGCCCTGATGACTTCAATCGAAGGGGATCGCGGTTATCCGAGGATCAAGCCGCCATTTCCCGCCCAATTCGGTCTGTGGGGATGCCCGACGACGATCAACAATATCGAGACACTGGCAAATGTTCCCCACATTCTTAATAAGGGGTGGGAGTGGTTTTCGGCGATCGGCGCGCCGAAGCAGCCCGGTACACTACTCTACGGCGTGAGCGGCCACGTCCGAAAGCCCGGAGTGTATGAGCTGCCGACCGGCGTGCGCCTGACCGAACTGATTTACAATCACGCGGGCGGCGTTCCGGGGGATAAAAAGATCAAAGCCGTTATTCCGGGCGGTTCGTCGACGATGTGGCTCCGCGGCAGCGAGATCGACGGAGTCAAAATGGACGCCGAGTCGTTCAAGTCTGCCGGTACGGCGATCGGGACCGGCGGGGTGATCGTCATGGATGAGGATACCGATGTTCTGAAAGTGCTCACGCGCATCACAAAATTTTACCATCACGAGTCGTGCGGCCAGTGCACGCCGTGCCGCGAAGGCTGCGGCTGGATGGAGAAAATCCTACAACGATTTCTGAATGGGGAAGGCACGATGGAGGATGTCGGTCTGCTCGAAGACGTTGCAAACAACATCGAGGGAAACACAATCTGCGCGCTGGGGGACGCGGCTGCATGGCCGGTCCAGAGTTTTATCCGGAAGTTTCGTGATGAGTTCGAGAAGCGGGCTGTGAAGTCGCCTCCCGCGCCGAAACCCGTTCCGCCCCCCCACCTGGTGACGATCACCCTTTAGTTGTTCTGCGCCCCCTCACGGATCCACTGCTTGAGGCCGTTGATTTGATTCGCGCTGAGCGCGGGACGATACAATGGCATTCTCGGGACCCCGTCCAACCCTTCGACCCTCCGAATCAACAGGCTGTTTTCGGGATTGCACGCCTCGTTTCTGAAACAGGGAACGATGATTCCCACCCTCGAAAGCGCATGCTGATATGAATCCAGGCTGTATCCTCTCTCGTCGAACGTGTCGGCGCCGTGGCAGCCGCTGAATGCGCAGCCCCGATCGAAGAGGGGCTGGACATATTTGCCGTAACTGATATTTGAATCGGGGAAGACGATACCCGTCGTACCCTGGCCGGAGATGTCGTCCTTGCAATTCCAGCACACCCAGACAATCAAAATGATTGCAGAAGCCGTCAGGAAGTGCCGGGCCCTGTTTCTTGTTCCGGATTTCACGGGAAGTTTTTCGACCGCAGGTTGGAGTACCATTCATTGAATAGTAGGAAACAACGGGTTGAAACGCAATAATTCAGCGTTCGGAGGTTGATTCAGTTGGGCCTTCTTCGTATATTGGAGGCGCAATGATCGTATTTCCCCGGTGGAGCATCAGAGGTTCGCGTTTCGATCACAAACTTTGCAGTAAATTCCTGGGGCTGTAGCTCAGTTGGGAGAGCGCGTGAATGGCATTCACGAGGTCGAGGGTTCGATCCCCTTCAGCTCCACTGGTCCGTACGCAGTTCATCGGGATTTCCTGCCTTTGCCATCAAAGCAAGAGCCCATGGGAAAAAGACTGAAAGAGTTTCAATCATTCCGCAAGAAAATGAATGATCGGATTCTTGGCACCGACAATCGCGCGATCAAACGGTTCTTCGGTGTCGACACGCTCACCTACGAGCCCGGCAAGCTCGACACGCGGACCAAAGAGATGCTCGGCCTCGTGTCATCAATGGTCTTGCGCTGCGACGATTGCGTCGCGTATCACATCCTCCAGTGCAAAGACAACGGCGTGAGCGATGAGGAGATGTTTGAAGTTTTCAGCGTGGCTCTGACCGTCGGCGGTTCGATTGTCATACCGCATCTCCGGCGCGCGGTGGCGTTCCTCGATGAATTGCCCGAACGATAAATTTACGCCGGTCCCCCCTCACGCACGCTTGACATTGAGAAAATAACTCCGTAAATATACCAATCATTCCATCCAACCACGTTTTCTCCTGAGGATCAAACATGACATACATCGTCTGCGAGCCCTGTTACGACTGCAAGTACACCGATTGTGTTGAGGTTTGTCCCGTCGACTGCTTTTACGAAGACGATCACATGCTCTATATCCATCCCGACGAGTGTATTGATTGCGGTGCTTGCGTGCCTGAATGTCCCGTGGAAGCGATCTTCGCGGAAGCCGACGTACCGGAACAGTGGAAGGAATGGATTCCTGTGAATTACGAGAAAGCCCCCGCCACAACACAGATCACGCACAAGAAAGATGCACTTGCCGGCAAGACCGCCAAGGAGTGTAAGAAGAAATAGGCCTCCCCCCGGGCCATGAACGACAGCCCGCACATTCCCCGCATCGATCCAAAGAAAGTCCTGCGCGAAATTGCGAACGTGACCGGCGATGTTCTTTTCATCACCGATCAAACGAGAACCATCCTTTATGTCAACAGGTCAGCCAGCAGAAAAACGGGCTACACGCGAGGTGAGCTGATCGGCAGAAAGATCCATCATCTCTATCCGAGAGAGAATCAGGCGAAATACACATCGAAGATCATCCAGGGACTGCGGAAGGGTGGGCGCTGGTCCGGAGATATTGAAATCCGCAAAAAGGACGGCACGAATTTCTGGATTGAGGCCGTCGTCGTGGCATTATTCGACCTGAACGGCAAGGCGGCCGGGATGATTCATCTCGGACGCGACCTGACCGAGCGGCGTCTCCTTGACCGGCATGCCTGGGAGTCGGGGAACCGCCTGACCTCCATCGTCGATTCGATGGAAGACGCCTTGTTCGTGTCGGATCCCGCGGGAAAAATCCTCATGTGCAACCAGGCTCACTGTACCGCGCTTGGTTATAATCAAGCGGAGATTGTGGGCCTCAATCCTCCATATCCATGGATAGGGCCGACGGACGCCCGCAGACTCCGCCGCGCCAGCAAGCTTGTCCACAAGCGCGGGACGCTAAAGAACTTCACGATCGAGTGGAAGCGCCGGGATGGAAAACGCATGGTCGTGAGCCTCGCCATCTCAGCCCTGCGGGACCGGAGGGGGAACGTTTCCGGCTTTATCCACACGGTCCGGGACGTTTCCGATGTCCAGTACATCGAAGAGCTCCGGAGGGCAAACGAGCAAATCGACCGGCTCGTGAGCGATGTCCGGCGAAAAGCCGCGCGTCTGCACACTCTCGAGTCAATCAACCGGCTGGTTCTGAATGACACAAATATCGCCCGTGTGTTTCGGGCAGTCACCTCGGGTGTCAGAAAACTCGTCAATCATGATCTGGCGGGGATTTATGTCTACGACGAAGAGCAAGAAAGCCTCATTCCCCATACCCTCTCCAACCAAACTCCGTTCTCCCGGCGTGTCGCAATGTTTGCGCTCCCGATGGGGGAGGGCATCATCGGCGCGGCTGCAGCGGCGGGGAAAATGGTGTGGGTGAACAATGCACAACTTGACCCGCGCTCCAAGTATCCCCCTGCGATGAGGCCGGAGAAAGAGCATTTCATCGCCGTCCCCTTGCTCAGCCGCGGATCAATTTTCGGCGTGCTGGTCGTTGCCCGGAATCGCGATCCCGAATTCATTGAGGAAGAAACGGAGATCGTACGCTCGTTCGCCGAAGCGGCGACGGTCGCCCTGGATAACGAGCGGTTGCTCGATGAACTAAGAAGCCGGCAGTCAGGGCCGGGAGCTGCCTCCGGACGGACGATACCGATCCCGGGACGGTCTGCTCACGCAGGACGTCGTGCCGGGAAAAAACGTGTACTTTCAGCCAAGGTTGACCGATTCGGGCCTTAGAGAGACCAGCTGAAAGCCGCCCGTTGCATCGAGCGACCAGTTTAACCTTGCAATATTGGTGGGGGATGTGTATACTGATCTGTCGTCAGGCGACCCCTCCAGTCGTTTTCCAGAGGCCCGGTCGCCGCGGCACTCTTACCGTTCAAGCATCATTGAAACTCGCGGGGGGAACGTTCGTAGTCTGTTGTGGGCGCCTGCTTTCAGGCGCAATTGTATCCTCTGCAAAAACTAGCGGAATATGCAAACTGTAGAATTTCTCGGCTTAAATGTCGTCATCGTCGGACTGCTGATTGGGGCTGTGTTCCTCTATCTGGTCTTCCTCATCAATAAGAGAAGGAAGGATAAATTTCTTCATCATGAAATGAGGAGGGATGCCCAGGGATAGCAAGGGACGAAACGCAGGTTCTCGAAAAGCCCCTCTGCGTAATGGCGAGGGGTTTCTGTTTTTAAGGGTGCAGCGATGATCGTGATGAAGTTCGGCGGCACGTCGACCCAGGACGCGCACGCTGTCGAAAACGTCGTCAGGATCGTTAAGGCTCGTCTCGACCGCAAGCCGATCGTCGTCATCTCCGCGATTGCGCAGGCGACCAACATGCTCGAACGCGCCGGCAGATTGGCGTCTGATGGGAGGACGGGGGACGCACGCAGCGCCCTGCTCGCATTGTTCGAACGGCACACTGCGATGACCGATGCCTTGATCAAGGATCAGCAGCGATGTCAAAACCTGCGCAAGGCTATTTCCTCTTCGCTCGGCGAGCTGGAAGAGATGATCAAGGGGCTGGCAATCCTGCGTGAATTGACTCCACGGGCGCTCGACACGATTTATTCCTACGGTGAATTGCTCTCCTCACGAATCGTCGCTGTCGCGCTCGAAGAAAACGGAGTGGCTTCGCGGTGGATCGACACAAAGGAATTCATGGTGACGGACGACCACTACAATTCGGCGTCCCCGGATATGGAGCTGCTTGGGACCCGGCTGTCGGAAATCATGACGCCCTTGATCGGGCAGGGGACGGTTCCCGTGACTCAGGGTTTCATCGGTGTGACCCGTTCGGGACACCGGACCACCATGGGCCGGGAAAGTTCCGATTATTCCGCATCGGTTATCGGCTCGGTGCTCGGGGTCGAGGATATACAGATCTGGACAGACGTCGACGGGATCCTAACCTCCGACCCGACGGTCGTCGCCTCGCCCAAGAAAGTGAAAACCTTGTCGTTCGCGGAGGCCTTCGATCTCTCGTACTTTGGCGCCAAGGTGCTGCATCCAAAGACGATCCTGCCCGCCGTGGAACGGAACGTCCCGATTCATGTTTATAATTCCCGCCGGCCGGAGCTCTCCGGCAGCCTGATCACCTCGATGAACTCGTCGGGGACACCGCTCGTAAAGTCGATCGCCTACAAGCGAAATATGGCCGTTCTCGCTGTCGTCCCGAAACACCGATATGGCCAGTATATTTTCTGGGATCACGTCTATAATATCCTCACGAAACACGGGGCGTCCGCGTCCCTGACTGCATCGTCCGAGTACGGGCTCTCGATCGTCCTGGACCAATCCCACGAACTTCCGAGCATCGTACAAGGCCTGAAGGAGGTCGGATCTGTCGATCTCGATGAGGGAAAGGGGATCATCTCAATGGTTGGATCGAATATCCGGTCGGTGCCGAAATTTATGGAACGAGTGTTCCGGGCGGTTTCCGATTACACTGTTGCCGCGATTTCCTTTGGAGCCTCCCCATCGAGTCTCTGCATTGTGGTCGACGATCAGTCCGTGCCCTCGGCCGTCGAGAGCTTGCACCGCGAATTCTTCGATACGGTCAACAGCGACGAATTCGAAGACTTGAGGCACCTCCCCGCTTAATCAGCAATCTCCCCCAAGGGATTTCGAACCTGAAAGTCAGGTTTTCCCCTATTGCTCATTCCCCTTTACTGAATTATCTTAGACCTGCAGCCCGGAGCTGAATGGCCGCCGGGTGGACGCGGGCGGTCGTCGAGAAGTAATTGAAAACCGTGGGGCCCTCGGATCAGGGGCTTCCATGGGGAGGCGAAGAAGGATGTGCGGGGCACGCATCCTTCTTTTAGTCAAAATGTCCCGGTTGAGTACTCGCCGGGGCATTTTTATTTTAGCTCACTTTCCCAACAGAGTCATATCCTTCCCAGGCATCTGCTTCATTTTCTTCTACACACCTCTTGACAATGGTTCACAAATACGTTAACTTCCTTTTGAGGACAATCCAATTCTACCGAACTTCCGCCGGAAAATGTCCCGTCGAGGAGTTTCTGGATTCGCTCCCAGATCGGCATGCCCAGAAAGTTACCTGGGTCTTACGTCTAGTGGAGAGGCTTGAGATCGTCCCGCGGCAGTATTTCAAGAAACTTTCCGGCACGCGGGGGCTCTGGGAGATTCGTACTCAGATGGGTGGGAAGAGTAAGTCATGAGCCATGTAGAACGATACATAAAAGATCGAAAAAAACGGAATTCGAAGTTTGCTAAAGACTTCGAATCGGGATACGACGCATTTGAGTTCAGTGTCATGCTCCGCCAGGCCAGAGAAAAGGCGGGTATCACCCAAGAAGCCATCGCACGGAAACTCCGCACAAAGAAATCTGCCATCTCGCGGATTGAGAACCATTCCGAAGATATTCGCCTATCGACTCTGGGAAAATATGCAAAGGCCCTCGGCAAGAGACTGCGGGTTCACCTCGCTGATTGAGTTTCCTTCGGCGGGGACGGCGATGACAGTACCAAGGTCATGCTCTTGAAGTGTTAGCCGCAGTTGCCCATTACCGGAGTAATATGAGTTTCCTCGTTTCGACAAAGGTGCCAGCCTGTAAACGGTACAAATAGACACCACTTGAAAAACCCGGGGCTTCCCATCGCCTTGAATGCCATCCGGCAGACAGTTCCTTGGAGAGGAGAGTAGAGACCTCTCTACCCAACACATCAAATACTTTCAATGATACAAATGATCTGAAAGGAAGACTGAAGGAAAAAGTCGTTGAGGGATTGAACGGATTCGGATAGTTTTGCTGAAGTCCAAACTCCATTGGGAGGTCATCCGAAAGAGTCCGGACTGCTGTGATCATTTCCGACAGCGGCCGACGGTAGACACCGCCGCCGTTAGTCCCTGCAAGCAGATTCGTGCCGCTGACCGCAAGAGACCAGACACCGGTGTTCGGCAAGCCGTTAGTCACCGTGGTCCAGTTTGTCCCGTTGTTTGTTGAAAGAAAGACTCCGCCATTGGTCCCGGCAAAGAGATTCGTGCCGACGACAACAAGCGAAAAGATGCCAACGTTCGTCAAGCCATTGTTCACTGGAGACCAGATCGCCCCGTTGTTTGTGGAGAGAAAGACGCCGTAGCCAGAGGTCCCCGCAAAGAGATTCGTGCCGCTGACAGCAAGCGTGAAAACGGCATGATTCGACAGGCCGGAATCGGCGGCGGTCCAGGTCGTCCCGCTGTTCGTGGAGCGAGAGACGCCGACGGAGGTCCCGGCGAAGAGATTCGCGCCGCTTACAGCAAGAGAGTAGACGTAAGGATTCGACAGGCCGGAATCGACGGCAGTCCAGGTCGTTCCGCTGTTCGTGGAGTGAAAGACGCCGCCGCCAAAGGTCCCGGCGAAGAGATTTGCGCCGCTCACAGCAAGAGCGTAGACGCTGAGATTCGTCAGTCCGGAATGGACGGCAGTCCAGGTTGCACCGCTATTCGTGGAGCGAAAGACGCCGCCGCCATTCGTACCCGCAAAGAGATTCGCCCCGCTAACTGCCAGACACTGCACATAAACATTCGTCACGCTGTCATTGATTGCGGTCCACGTTATCCCGTTGTTCGTGGTCCGAAAGAGGCCGTTGCCATTCGTCCCGGCAAAGAGATTCGTTCCGTTGGCGGCAAGGGATAAGATATTGGTGCTCGTCAAGCCGTTATTCACCGCAGTCCAGATCGTCCCGTTGTTTGTCGAGAGAAAGACGCCCCCGTAAGTTGACGCAAACAGATTGGAACCATTGAGGGAAACGGACGTGATAAGTGTGTTTGTCAAGCCAGAATTGACTGCAGTCCAGCTTGTACCGCTATTCGACGAGAAAAAGACCCCAGTAAAAGTCCCGGCAAAGAGATTCGCGCCGCTGACGACGAGAGAAACTACATTCGTGTCCGTCAGGCCGTTATTCAGCCGAGTCCAGTTCGTTCCATTGTTCGTCGAGAGATAAACGCCGCGGTATGTTCCGGTAAAGAGATTCGATCCGTCCACGGCAAGACACCTTACAAGTGTGGTCGTCAAACCGTTATTAACCGCGGCCCAGCTTGCACCGTTGTTGGTGGAAAGGAAGACGCCGCCGCCAAAAGTGCCGGCAAAGACATTCGTATCGATGACCGCAAGCGACCAGGCATCGGCGTTCGTCAGGCCTGAATCGACGGCAATCCAGGTCGTCCCGTTATTCGTGGAACGAAAGATACCCCCGCCAAGGGTCCCGGCAAAGAGATTCGTGCCGCTGACAGCAAAAGCCCAGACAAAGGTATACGTCAAACCGCTATTAACTGCAGTCCAGCTCGTCCCGTTGTTGGTGGAAAGAAAAACGCCCCCGCCGTTAGTCCCGGCATAGAGATTCGTGCCGTCGGCCGCAATAGACCTGACAACATTATCCGTCAAGCCGTTATTCACTGCGGTCCAGTTCGCGCCGTTGTTCGTGGAAAGATAAACACCGCCGCCGTAGGTCCCGGCAAAGAGATTCGTGCCCTTGGCAGCAAGAACATTGACATTCCCCCCGTACGGTCCGTTCGTTTGCACCCATTGCGCAAGCAACGCTTGTGTCCCGGTGAATAGACAAAACAGGAAAACGAGGACTCCGCCAAAGTGGATACGTCGGAAAATGTTTTTCATCTGTCTCTCCTTGTCTACAATATGGGGAAAGGATCAGTGGTTTGGTGCCTTCGTGGCTTTTGTGAGGTTCCTCTCCTTCAAAATGGCGCCGACTTCTTCAGGAGAGATTCCACAAGCGGAGACGCCACCGAATCGACAACCGTGACTTTTCCTACTGATTCGGGAAGTACGAATCGAGCCTTGCCGTCACGCCCGAACAGAACTCCCATGAGCGCCTCCAAACGCAAGAACTTCAAGTCGGTCCGGAATTTGACGCGGCCGAGGAGTCCGGAGATTCTTTCGAAATCGTGCTGTGTTATCACATGCAATTCCTTCGCGAACACGAGTTCCCACCGTAAGCCGATGAGGACTGCTTCGCCATGGTGCAATTTGAATTTCGAAAGCTGCTCCAGCGCATGACCGATCCGGTGCCCGAGATTCAAGACCATCCTCCCGGCTTCACGGCTTGTCTCCCGTTCATCTTCTGAAATCAATCTCGCCTTGAACGTATTGCAGCGGGCGATCGTCTCTTCGAGAATCCCGCGATCAAGCCCTAGAATGGAGTCGAGGTGGACATCGATGAAGGAGAAGATCTGATCATCGAGCATTGCGTATTTGAGGATCTCGCCCATTCCGCACACCACCTCGCGCCTCGGAAGGGTCAGCAAGAATTCCGGATCGGAGAATACAAACCGGGGCTGATGATAGGCCCCAATCGCGTTCTTCACGAAGGCCTGGTTGACGGCGACTTTGCCTCCAATGGAGCTTTCCACCTGGGCAAGCAGCGTCGTCGGGATGTGTATGAGGGGGGTTCCCCGCCTGTAGGTTGCCGCCACGAATCCTGCCAGATCCCCGACAACACCTCCGCCGAAGGTGACGATCGGTGCGGTTGGGGAGTGCCCGTTCCGGAGAAGCTTCGAGATAACCGTCTCTGCCGTCGCGAGCGATTTCTGTCGCTCATTCGGCGGGACGACGATCGATAAGATCCTGAATCCTTTTCCCTGGAAGGAATCCAACAGTCGGGGGAGGTGGATGCGGGCAACATTCCGGTCGGTGACGATCGCGATGGAGGGTGCAGCCCGGTGACGGGAGAAGATCTCGGAGATGCCGGAGAGTATTCCCGTTCCGAGGTAAATCGGGTAGCTGCGGTCCCCGAGTTCGATCGGGATTGTTCTCACCGGCGGGCTACTCGACAAGCCCGTTGATCGACCGCACAATCTTATTGATCGTCAAGCCGACGGGCTGATCGCCGGTGACAACCGTTACATCCGCCTGTTCGTAAAAGGGGATTCGCTCCCTCAACAAGATTGCGATCCGTTGCTGCAGAGCGTCCTCGCTGAGGCGGTCGCCGTCGGGCGTCAAGAGCAACGGCCTGTTCGATTTATTCCGGACTCGCCGCATGATCTGGTCCACGCTCGCAGCCAGATAAATCAGGACGCCGGATGATTTCACTATTTGAAGATTGATCTCGTTTGCAATCGTCCCCCCGCCCAGCGAGATAATGCAGCCCTCGAGCCGGCTCGCTTCCTGCAAGAGCCTGCGCTCAACGTCACGAAAATATTTTTCCCCGTGATCGGTGAAAAGCTCGGAGACCCGTTTACCGGTGGCAAGCTCGATCTCCGAGTCGATGTCGCGGTGGCTGTATCCAAGGGTGTTCGCGAGGATAGGCGCGATCGTGCTCTTGCCGCTGCCCATGAAGCCGGTCAGATAAATGAGGTTCTTCCGGCGGGCGCTCATGATTCAGAAGCGAAAAACGAGCCCGAGGGTCAGGGTCATGCCGTCGATGTTGATCCGGGATCGAAGAGGTGTCTGGTCGAGGAGAATCGTCCGGCCGAGATAGGTCGCGGAAAGCTGTTCGAACCTGTTGGTCGTTTCGAACTGGACATCGCGGAATTTTAATTCGCTTCGCAGCGACACTGCTTCTCCCAGCGCATACTGTGCGCCGCTCAGCACGTGAATCCCATATCCAATGTTGCGTTCTACCGGGACTGCTTCCGCTCCCGCGAACGTGTATCGCCGGGTGCCGAAGTATGCACCGCCGCCGCCGCCCATGTAAAAGCGGAGCTTCTCGTCGCCCAGCGGGATGAAGAAATACCCCGAGAGTTCAACCGGTATGGCCGTGAATCCATCCCGAACCGGCACTGAACCCGATGAGGAGAGCGGAATTGAAATGACGTCGGTCTTCGAGATATATTCCACGCTGACACCGACCTGGATGCGGAGGTCCTCGATGATGTGCCGGACATCGACACCTGCGCTGAAGATATCGTTGAGGGGGAGAAACTGGCTTCGGACGAGTTCATCGGAGTCCTCGGGGTGGTGGAACAGTTTGGAAGAGCCGATGAACGTGCCGAAGAGCTCGACACTATTGGTGCGTTCCTGGGCGCGCGAGACGTTGAGGACAAGGACGAGCAGGCTGAACGCGGCAATCCTGATGCAGTGCAAAGGCAATCTCCTTCATTCAGGATTATAAGGGGATTACTTGTAAAACTGTTCCCTGTTGTCGACGATTTCGGCAGATTTTTTCAACTGGTCCGACCAATCCGAGAAGAATCTGTTTCTCTTTTCAGAGAGCATTTGCGTTCGGAGAGTCTCCTTCTGGCCGTTGTAGGCAGTGGAGTCGAACTGCGTTTTGCTCAACAATTTTGCAAGATACACGCCGCGCTGTCCGTCGATCGGTTTTGAAATCTCACCGGCTTTGAGATTCGCGATTCCGCCGATAAAGCCGAGGTCGCGTCCGATGCCCGGTATGAAGCCGCCAAGTGTGAAGGGCTGGAGGTGCTGAACGGCGAGATCGCGCCTCGTCACTGAAATTTTCTGCAGGCTGTCCGTTGGGGCGAGTGATTGCCGAAGCTCCGCTGCGAGGGTTTTCAACTTCTCGGTCTTCTTGGCGCGCCGGAGCTGAATCTCGATCGCTCCCTTGACTTCGTCGAACGGGCGAATCCCCGCTTCCTTTACGTCAGAAATCATAAACACACCGATTCCGTTTTGGAGCGTGATTGGTTCGCTGATGGCCCCGACCTTTCCGCCGAAGGCAAACTTGTTCACAACCGGATTCATTCCGATTCCGGGGATCACGGCGTTCTTTTGGAACGGGGGAGTCTCGGTGACGGTATACTTATCCTTCTCGGCTTCCTTGACATAATCACCCTGTTTTGCAAAATAGGAAAACTCTTGCGCACGCTGCTGGACATCGCTCTTGGTCTGGGAGCTTGCATTGATCGACATATGGATATCCGAGATCTTGACCTCCCGGTTATCCCGGGCAAGAACTTTGATAATATGGTACCCGAATGGCGTGCGAACAGGCCCGACGATTTGGCCAGGGCGGGCTTTCACTGCCGCATCCTCGAATGGCTTCACCATCTTGCCCTTTCCAAACCAGCCCAGATCCCCGCCACGCGCAGCCGAACCGGGATCCTTCGAATAGGTCCTGGCAAGACTGGCGAAATCTTCACCCCGCCTGGCTTTTGAATAAACATCCTTCGCGGTTTTCAGGGCCGCAATGCTGTCGTTCTTCTCGATATTGATGAGAATGTGCTGGGCGTGAATGAAGTTGTCTTTCCCCTCTCTGAAATCGACGACCTTCATGAGGTGGTACCCATCGGGCTCCATGACCGGGCCGATGATCTCGCCGGCTTTTGCAGAAAAGGCGGCTGTCTGCTTTTCGTCGGTGAGCTCCCCGCGCTTGAAATATGCGTCAGAGACCGGCGTCTCGGAATAAGTTTTCGCCAGGTCCGCAAAGTCGGCTCCTTCTTTCGCGCGCCTCGCGATGTCCTGCACCTCCGAAAGAATGCCCGCTGAATCGGCCGCGGACGGACCCTCGGCGAAGGTCACAACCTTCAGCTTACGCGACGCGTCGACCTTGTACTCATCGGCGTGGGCGTTAAAATAGGCGCGGATCTCTTCCTCCGGCACCTTCACCTCATCATCCTTGACGAGCGTGTTGGGATCCAGGAGGAGGTAGTCGGCTTCGAATTTGATGTTTTGATCGATGAATCGCTGCAGAATTTCCTCACTGGAGACCCGGACGCTGGCCAGAACGACGCTCTGCAGCTTGTCCCGCAGCCTCTGCCTCCGAAGGAAATCTTCCACCGTAAGCAGCTGCTTCTTGTTCCGGGGATCCATCAGAGCGGACTCGTAACGTTGGCGGTCGAATGTACCAGTCGAGTCCACAAACTGCTGCTTAAGAAAATCAGGGGGTGTGTCTCCCTTCACCCAATCGACTAGCTCCTGATCGGTCACGCTCACGTTGAATTGCTTTGCCTGTTCGTCGAAAAGCCGCTGCTCCACAAGCTCGTTCCACACCTGGTCCCGGATGGTTCGCATCTGGTTTTCATCGGGGTCTGTATTGGTCTGTGTCTTCTGGTTGTCGGCGATCTGGCGCACGAGTTCGGAGAATTCCTTGTAGGAAACCGGTTCGCCGTCGATTTTACCGACTTCGAGACTCTCCGCCTGCTGCTTATTGTGGCGGCGACCGGTGATATCCATTCCCCAGTCGAGAACGATGTACACAACGAAGAGGCCCGCGAAAACAGAAAAGAAAGTCGTGAGACTTTCTCGTATTTTGGTCATTAACGGCATTACAAGAGAACCTTTACGTAAGATTTAAGACGATGGAACTTGAAAATATACAAGAAAAATGGCGGAAAAGCAAAGAATTGGGCATCGCGGCGGATCAGCTAAAGAAAACCCCGTTCAGCTCTGAACGGGGTTAGGATAAAAGAGTTGCCGATCCCCCCTATGCCACCCGGACTACTTGGCAGGCTCCGGAGTCGCCATTTCGACCTTCGAAATCATGATCCCGCGCACGCCGGCCTTCGACCGCACGATGCCCGTGGCTTCCACCTCGTGTGAAATGTGCTCCATCAATTTCACGTTCGGGCTGGTGCTGTGATCGTCGGGCAATACCGACACATAGAGTTTTCCGTCCTTGGTAAGAATCCCCAACGATCCACCGTTTTTCGCGCAGGCTTCTCCGCAGGTCTTATGGTTGTCGCCTATGCCCTTTTCCCCGAACCGGAGATAACAGGCAACATCGACGACTTCGCCCTTCACCGTGACTTCACGCTCCTTCGACAAGGCTTTCTTTTCCGATTTTTCTTCTTTCGCCTTCTCCTGCGCGAGAATCACGGCACAGGCGAGAAGCAAAAAGAAGAGTACAGATGTGATGCGTTTCATGCGATGCTCCTTGAAAGTTGTGATAAGAAAACGCGCCGGAAATCAACGAAGTTCCCCGGGTGGGAGGGTTTTCCCGGAAGGATGCTATTTCTTCAGGTAAATATAGAGTTCCTGCCCCGGTTTCACGCTTATAGATTTAAGAAGATTCCACTTCAAGATTAGTTCGACCGAAACATTGAACTTTTTCGCGATCATCGTCATGGTTTCACCA
>Ga0099793_10000130_pt1 | contig 16296 bp, 13 predicted proteins | sample Rivendell_Oct201_9_FD_77319 | JGI IMG/M metagenome (GOLD analysis project Ga0099793, IMG submission 77319) | Vadose zone soil and rhizosphere microbial communities from the Eel River Critical Zone Observatory, Northern California to study diel... | ecosystem: Environmental > Terrestrial > Soil...
AGGCGGCGAAACCCTTCCGCGATTGATTTCAAGCCGGCGGCCTCGGGGCGTCCGTAGAGGTCTTCCTTGACGTCCGCCCCGTGAACGATCCTGGCGAGGAGGCCAATGGCCGGATCCTGAATCCGGTACTTCGAAACAATTGCCTCAAAGCTGCACCTTCCTTCGATATGGCCGAGTTCTGCGCCGGGAATGTCGAATGGGATGGCGCTCTCCCGTCCGGCCACCGACAATACCTCATCGGGGGGAACGAAGATGAATTGAGCCTGAGGGTCGACGAATTTCTTGATGAGCCATGGACAAGCCACCCGATCGACTTTAACGTGTTCCCGAGTGATCCACTTCATTGTACGTCCTCCTGATGATGGATTTGTGAGGGAGAAAGTGATGACATGGATGCGGTGAACGCAATCACCCCGCAAGCTCCGGCTATGAATGCCAGGAGGAACGGGAGACGGGGATCGATCGTCCACAACCATGCGCCCACCAGGGACGCGGGAAAGACAATAAGCCCGCGTACGAGATAGTAAAGTCCCACCGTGCGCCCTCGAATGCTCTCGGGGGCAAGATCGACGATCAAAGCCTTCCGCGCAGGCTCACCGATCTCCCTCAGACCTCCGATAATAAATGCGGGAAGAATTGAAGCATATCCTCCGCCGGCCAGTATGGAGAGGGGAAAGAGGGCAAAGAAAATGAACGTGAGCAAAATAAACGGCTTCCGGTCAACCCGGTCGGAAAGCTTTGCGATCGGAATGTAGAGTGCAATCGATGTCAGCATCTGGACGCTCGTGAATGTTCCGAAGTGGAGCGAATTGTATCCGAGCTTATCGACGATGTAGAGGATGATGAAAACTTCGGGGATTCCCTCTGCCCACCGGGCAAAACAATCCGAGATCAACAACCGCTTCAGGCGCTGATCCATGCTGCGCCATATTTCGAGCGAAGAGAATTGATCGATCCTTGCCGGAGCGAGGTCTATATAGTATCGACGAATGATCCAGACGACAAGAATCGCCAGAATGATCGACGCCGCGAAACTCGCTCTCATCCCGGCCGCCAATCCGAATTGCAAAATCGCCCATCCTCCTAGAACGGGGGCTATGAGAATAGGGACCCGTTTTAGAATCGACTGAACTCCAAACCCGATCGAACGGCTGGTTGCCGGCAGATTATCCCCGATGATCGTGAAGATCACCGGCGTGGCCGAACTGCCCCAGGCGGTTATGAAAATCATTCCCAGCAGAATGAATTCCCACCCCTGACTGATCATGAGCAGAAGGTATCCACCCAGCGCCAGCAGCGTAAAGAGGATGAGCGATCTGCCGTGCCCCAACCGGTCTGCCAGCCATCCTCCCGGATACTGGTAGAGCGCGTCCAGCAGATCCTTGACAGCGCCGAAAATGCCGATGACCCAGATCCCCGCGCCGAGGAATTCGAGATATTTTGGGATGAAGCGCGACCAGAGTTCCTCTCCCAGACCCAGCGCAAAGACGCCTGCCAGCATGACGAGGATATTGGGCCGTAGACCCAGGAAGGCGAGAACTCTCTTCAGAGTATTGTGCATCGCCCGTTCAATTCCCTCGAAACAAAATCGAGCCTTGATAGAGGAGGGGTGATCGACAGGGAAGAAATTTCACCCGGGCACGACCGCGTGTTACTTGAGGAGAGCGGAGATCGCCTGTGCGAAGAATTCTTTGGACCGCATGCCAACGAGGGTCTGGGCAATTCTGCCGTCGGCGTCGATCAGATAGGAAGTGGGAATTGCGCGTGGATTGCCGAATGCATCCTCAAGGTCGTCGTTCGACACGATATTCGGATATGGAATCCCGTGCTCAATAACGAACGTGCGAACGTCTTCGATGATGTTCGGGCCTCTATCGGTTGAGACCCCGATGAACTTGACATTCCGGTCAGCCATCTCCTGGCTGAGAGCAACGAGATCGGGCAGCTCCCTCTTGCACGGCCCGCACCAGGTTGCCCAGAAGTTAACAACCGTGACTTTTCCCCGGTATGAATCGAAATCGATCACCTTCCCGGTGCTGTCCTTCCACGAGAAATTGGGGGCTCTATCGGGCCGCTTCACGACGTTGACAACGTCTGCCACGCTGGCTCCTCCCTTCGCCGTGGACGGCGATCCGTCGGTGCGAGGCATTTTTTTTGCGCATCCGGCAATGAGGAGAAAGATCAGCGCCGGCAGTGCGACGATGAGGCGGGATTGCATCCGGATTACTGGGGTTCCTTCAGGAAGGCGAGCATCCGATCCTGGGCGATATCGCCCACCGCACAGCACACGGTGGAATCGACGATCCAAATCGCGAGCGTGCACTCCGGCAACGGATTCTCGATGTACCAGCCGGTCGCACGAAGCTGCTCCAAAGCACGCGGGGGGAGATTCAGATTGCTGCCGTGCTCGACGCACCGGAAATTCACCTCGTACACATAAATAAACTTGCGATTTTGCCGGTAGACGACATTGGCCACAGGTTCGTTGTTGTACCGCGTGCAGGCGCCTCCGACCAAAGTGTATCGCTTGTTCCGGGGCAGGTTCACAGAAAAATTAACATGTCTGGCCAGATAGCTCTGTACGACGCCGAAATCCTCCGACGCCACCTCAGGCGTGAGTCTTCCGTTCAATACTCCGTCAAAATTGTTGAACGTCTGATGGATAATGTTGGCGTCGTCGGGCTGTGAGTGAGAATGCTGCGGTCTCGGGGGGGCCAGTGTCAGAAGTATCAATATGAGGCCGAGCGAGGAACCGAAAGCAAGCGCCGGTCTCGGCGACCGCTGCCGAATCAGACTCCCGAACCAATTCGCAGGGCGATTGTCCGGCGATACGTTTATTGCAAGCTGGCTTGCGATTTGGTCCCGGAGGGGACGAGGAGTATCGATGTGCTTGAGGTGACGCTTGAGGAAGGACTTTGTGGATTGTTCGAGTTCGAATTCCGACCGGCAGGTTACGCACTCCCTGAGATGGTCTTGCAAGCCCCGTCTCGGTTCCGCCGCGAGTTCCCCGTCGACCTCCGCGGTGATTAAATCCTGGATGTCTTTACAATGCACGTTGGGTTAGTACTTTCTACCAAGAGTCAATAATAGGTTTTCTTTGATTCATCAATCGTGTGTCACGTACCCGCGCTTCTTCGCGTAGTCGTATAATTTCGCCCTGAGCATCTGCCGGCCCCTGTGAAGCCGCGAACGCACCGTGCCGATCGGGCAGTCGACAAATTCCGCAATCTCTTCGTAGCTGAGTCCCTCGATGTCGCAAAGAATCACCACCGTGCGGAACTCCTCCGGGAGAGACTCGAGCGCACGCGCGACATCATCCTCCAATAATCCCCCGAAGATTTTCTCCTGCAGATCGTTCGGGTCGGTCGACTCATACCTGATGTTGTTGTAAAAATTTTGGATGTCGTTATAATCAACTGTTTCCGGTTCCTTCGTTTCTTTCCGGTAACGATTGATGTATGAGTTTTTCATTATACGGAACAACCATGCCCGGATATTCGTTCCTTTTTCGTACTTGTCCCAGAACCGATAGGCCTTCATGAAGGTTTCCTGGACAAGGTCGTTCGCGTCATCGGGATTGGAGGTCATGCGCAGGGCGTAGTTATAAAGAACGTCCATGTGCGGAACGGCCTCCCGTTGGAACTCTTCGTGCTTCGAACGGGTCTTGGATTGAATTGAAAGTGGGAAAATCGGGAATATCATCAGTCAGGCCTTGGTGTTAGACTCCACAAGTCGGCGCCGGTTTCAAAAACCATCAACCAGGAAGTTTCGCAAATCTGCGTGAAGCGGGGAAAATCCTCGGGGGGTGGACTGTCCCATTTGAATGATACCGAAAAGCCCGCTGAGGCGCAAGGAAGAGGCCCCGGCGGCACCGGGCGATCTACTTCTTCCTGAAGAGATACGGAAACTCGACCTTGCGGACGCCCGTTCCGTCGTGGATGAGATACTCTCCGCCGCTCCAGATCGAAGCGCCGCCATATTGTCCCTTTTTATTTATTGCGTAAAATTTCACATCGAAGTTCACCCTTCCCTGCTCGTCCTGGAGACGCTTCTCGCGGCAGCGGTCGTTGATGCGTTTGCACGCGAGGAGGCAGGCTTCATCGGGCGACTTCCCCTGGCGCATCCACTCCACGATCATGACCGAACTGCAGTTGAGGAGGTTGGCTTCCCCGAGGCCTGTCGAGCCGGCAGAGCCCACGTCGTTATCGCAGTACAATCCCGCTCCGAGAATCGGCGAATCGCCGACCCTGCCGGGGATCTTGAATGCAAGGCCGGCCGTGGTGGTCACGCACGAAAGATTACCGTTCTGATCGAGGGCACTGCAGTGAATCGTGCCGTAGTGACGGAAATAGTCCTGGTACATTGACCCGATTCCACGGTCGTCGATCGAATGCGGCGGGAGCCAATCGTCCTGGGTGCTCATATTTTCCTTCCACTTTAGCCATGCCTCGCGGGCCTTGTCTGTCAGAAGATTCTCTTCCTGGAACCCGTGCGCTTTGGCAAATCTCAGGGCGCCCTCGCCGACGATGAGCACATGTTTCGACCGCTCCATGACGACCCGGGCGACCCGTGACGGATTCTTGATGTTCCTGAGCGCCGCCACGGCACCGCCGCGATAGGATGGGCCGTGCATCACTGCAGCGTCGAGCTCGACGACGCCGTCTTCATTGGGGAGCCCGCCGTATCCCACGCTCATATCCTCGGGGTCGTCCTCGACAATGCTGACGCCCGCGATGACCGCATCGAGGGCATCGCTTCCCTTTTTGATCAACTCCATTGCCTTCTCGAGAGCCTTCGGCCCGTTCCCGCTGGCAATGGCGATCGGCTTGTGGGCCTGGGGATTTGAAGCCTGGGGGAAAAGGGTTTCTTTCAGAGGCGCAGCCGCGAATGCTGCGGTTGCCGCAGTCGTCTTGATAAATGCGCGGCGATTGATGAATCTCATGGGTATTCTCCTGGAGAGTCGGTGTGAGGCGGGAATTTAGAAAGAACCGGAAGGAAAGTCAATGACCGGCCCTGAGACTTTACTCCTCCTTGTACAACGTAATTCCCCACATCGTCGGGTCGTCCGGGGGATCGGTGTTCCAGTGGTTGAATGAATGGGAATCATCCGATAAATAATGCAGCCGGTACTCTCCTTTGTCGAGAAGAATCGTGGTATTCACCATCCGGTTCTTACGCCCGCCCCCCGCATGGAACGTCATCGAGTAGGTCATCTGCCAGATGATTTTACCCGTGGAACCGGCCTCTATATAACCGTAGTCGAACATCTCGTTGTTCTGCCCCTCGCCGATGGCATAGACGCGGATGCGGGTCGGCTTTGCGAGCTCGAATGTCTGGCTCATGCGCGCGTCGTCTTCCACCCGGACGATCTGTGCGATGGTGCCGGCAGTCGTCGGATTCACGCCCTTTTCGACGTTGTGCATGTTGAAGTTGTCTCCTTCGCCGTACACCGTAATCCCCCAGTGTTCGGGATCGAAGGGCGGGGCTGAATTCCAGTCGTTGTAGGCATGCGAGTCATCAGTCTGATAATAGACTGTGTATGTCCCTTTCGGGAGCGGGATCACCTCGTCGACCATCCGGTTCTTTGACGCTCCCCCCGCAGGTTCGGTTTTGTCGACCTCCATCGTCCAAACCTTCTCCCTTGTATTCGCGTTGATAATCCACCCATAATCCGCCATCTGGCGCCTGAAATTTGCGCGCTCCCCGATTGCATAGATGTGAACCCGCGCGGGCGCCTTGAGTGCGAAACAGGCATTTCGTGTTTCGCCATTTCCGATCATGGTCAATTGAACGATGACGTTCTGCTCCTGTTTGGGCGTAGTTAGTTTGAAGCCGGTTTTGGCCTCTTCATCGCGGGCAATCAACGTCACACCGTAGTTGAACGGATCGGCCGGCGGAGCGGCATTCCAATCAGTATAAGAATGCGAATCGTCGGTAGTATAATAGAGGATATACTCCCCGGCAGGAAACGCGACCACCCCGTCGAATTTCACGTTCTTGTCGGCGCCGCCGGCATTAGAGAGATTTGCGCCTATCATATCCCAGATGCGCTTGTGTGTCTTGACGTCGATAATCCATCCATAGTCGGCCGGGTCTCCCCCCTCGGGGGTCTCGCCGAGAGCATAGATTCTCAACGAAACGGGCCGGCTCAAGGAAAAGGACTGCCGGATGTGCTCCTTCTCTCCAAGCCGGGTGGCGTGAAAGAGCGTGTTGGGGAACTCCTTCGGCGGGCTGAACATTGTGACATCGGCATCATGCTCGTCGACCGCAAGCTCGATGATCCATTCCTTCGAGCGTTTCTTGAACTCCTTCTCGACATCGTGGTGGCCGATGAGCTCCTGGAACCAGGAGAAAATACCGCGTTTCTTCACCCCGTCGATTGGATGGCTGTCTTTACGGCGGTCGATGTTGATCGTGAACGACGTGAATGGGGAATTTGCGGTGAACGCGTACGCGGCAAAATAGACCTCGTAGCTCCCCTTCTTGAACGCGACGTCGTCGTCGAATACGCGGTCCTCCTTCTCACGCCTGGTGTTATCACGATCCATCTTCCAGACGAGCTCGCGGGTGCCGGCGTTGATGACCCATCCGTAGGCGAACATCTCGTCGTTCAGCCTTTTCGTTCTCTTCTCGTCTGCCGCACCCCGGGCGTGAATATGGACTTGTGTATCGTGCGGAAGGACGAATCCTCCAGACTTGACCTCGGTCTGATCAAAGTCCTTGAGCTGGATAATGGTCCGCCCGCCCGCGCTGACGGTCAGCGGTGCGGCCAGAACCAGTAAAATCACGGAGTGGATCCAACGAGGCGGGTTCAGATTGGATCGGGCGGTAAGGTCCGGAATAATATTCATACGATAGAACACTCTTGCTATCTCTTATTACGATTCCGGGCACCCTTTGTTTCAGTTTAAGCAAGAACATATCCTGCAGGTGATTTTTTTCTTGAGGTGCAGCCGCTAACCTGTGAGTTTACGTACTCCGGCGGGTTTAGATCCCTTGATTCTCACACCGGCATTTTCTATTTTGGCTGGCAGTGGGTCCTAAAGAGAAATGAGTGGTTCATCCGAATCAAAGAAGGGATCGCTCGATTGACAGATAGTGATTCGATGCTCAGCACGATTCGTTACAATGTGCTTTTCGAATCTGTGGACGAATCGTTGCTTCGCACCATCGCCGGGGCTCTTGAAGAAGTTCACTATGAGGCCGGTCAGGTAATCTTCAAGGAGGGTAGCGAGGGGGACTGCCTGTTTCTATTGCTTAGCGGCACCGTAAAGATCTCGAAAAACACGACGGCGGGGGGAGAACTGGTGGTTGGACTACTCCGGGACGGGGATTTTTTCGGCGAACTCGATCTCATTGATGAGCGGCTGCGCTCGGCGTCTGCTGTGGCTGATTCGGCGTGCACGCTGATACGGGTGCCGCGGACGGAGTTTCGGGCGCTCCGGCAGTCCAGCTCCGAATTTTCCTCCAACCTGCTGCGAATGCTGAGCCTGAAGCTGCGCGCGGGAAATCTGACCTATCTTGCGCGGGAAGAGTCCAACCTTGAGGCGCTCCAGCGCCAACTCCAAAAAGTGCATAAGCTCGTCGAGGCAACGAAGATCGTCAACTCGACGCTCGATACCGACCGGCTTCTCGAGCTGATCCTGCAAACGGCCACGACGACCGTTCAGGCGGATCGCGGCACCCTCTATCTGGTCGATGAGTCGAAGAACGAACTATGGTCGAAGGTGGTGCAGGGTTCCTCCACGATTGAAATCAGGCTCCCCATGGGAAAGGGCATCGCGGGATACGTGGCTGTCAGCGGCGAGACGATCAACATTCCCGACGCGTATGCCGACCGGCGATTTAATCCTGAGGTCGATCGCAGGAGCGGGTACCGGACCAAGACTATTCTTTGCATGCCGATGAAGAATAAGGACGGAAAGGTCATCGGCGTTTTCCAGCTCTTGAACAAACCCGGGGGTTCGTTCAACGACGAGGATCAAGAATTCATCGACGCGCTGTCGGTCCACGCGGCCATCGCGGTGGAAAATGCTCTCCTGGCGAAGATGATGGTTCAGAATGAACGGCTTTCCACCGTCGGCAAAATGGCAAGCACGATCATCCACGACATTAAGGCCCCGATGGGCGTTCTCCGGATGTCCGCCGAAGTCATGAAGCGAAAATCGACCGACAAGGAAACCGGGAAGCTCGCCGACGAAATGATTCGCCAGATCGACCGATTTGTCAATATGACGCGGGAAATCCTGGATTTCTCGAGGGGCGTAAGTTCGATGAACATTCAGGATGCGGAGGTTACCGAGCTGATCGGCTCCATCCTTTCCTTTATTGAGAAGGACCTGGGAAAGCGGAAGGTCAAAGTCGTGAAGGACATGAACTTTAAGGGGCGAATCCGGGTGGACGAGGACAAGCTCTCGAGAGTATTCTATAATATAGCCAGCAATGCCGCGGACGCGATGCCGGACGGGGGCCATTTGACTGTCCGGACGAATCGCGACAACGATTTCCTTCTCATCGAGTTCATCGACGATGGCATCGGTATGCCGCCGGATGTCCGCGAAAAGATCTTCGAGCCCTTCATGACCTACGGAAAAAGTCATGGGACCGGTCTCGGCATGTCGATCGTCAAGAAAATCGTCGACGATCACAAGGGTAAGATCGAGATCGCGAGTGAACAGCGGAAAGGCACAACGGTGAGAGTATTTTTGCCGCTCGGCCCCTGACGAACGTCATGCGCTGCGCCATCGATCATGGGGCCATCGAGATTGTGCAAGGAGACATCACCCAAGAGCATACTGAAGCGATCGTCAATGCAGCAAATAATCACTTCTGGATGGGCGGTGGCGTGGCGGGGGCTATCAAACGTCGCGGGGGCGCGGAGATCGAATCGGAGGCGGTGAGTCAGGGCCCGGTCGATGTCGGGCAAGCTGTCCTGACCTCCGGCGGGTCCCTTGCTGCGAAATATGTCATCCATGCCGCGGTTATGGGACAGGATCTCCACACGGATGCAGACAAGATCAAGGCGGCGACAAAGAGCTCTATGGCGCTTGCAGAGAAAAAATCGATTTCTTCCTTGAGCTTTCCGGCTCTCGGAACGGGTGTCGGCGGGTTCTCCCCGAATCACTGCGCGAGCATTATGATTGCCGAGACGATAGACTTCCTCCAGAGATCGAAGCATCTCAAGGAAGTCCGGTTTGTGCTTTTCGATGCACCGACGTTTACGGCCTTTGAGGAGGAGCTCAAACTCCGGTTCTCATCCAAACGCACGGGTTGAAGCGATTCGGTCCGGCTTGCTTCGCTCCCTGCGTTGTTCCAACAGTTATGCGTCATGGCCGCCCACGTGATTTTGAGATCCCCGATGGAAATCTATGAGTAAGCATCTGTCTATACAGGAGATTGAAAAACTCGATCCGTATCAATTGATGGGAGAACTGGGTAAAAAAGTTATCCATCCCGGCGGCAGGCAATCGACAAGGGAATTACTGCAACTGGCATCTCTTAGGAAGGAATCCCACGTTCTGGAAATTGGTTGTGGAGTCGGAACTACCGCCATAAGTTATGTGTCCTCCTGTGATTGCTCCGCAGTCATTGTTGACCTTGATGAGAATATGGTTGCCAAAGCACGAGTAAATGTAGAAGCTGCATCGCTTCAAAGCAGAATTCAAGTTGAGAAGGCTGATATTCAACAACTACCTTTCGCCGATGCGTCCTTCGATGCAATCCTCATCGAAGCGGTTACGATGTTTGTCAACCGTCAAAAAGCAGTCAGTGAAGTCGTCCGAGTGTGTAAACCTGGTGGAACCATTGTCGAGCAAGAATTCATTTGGAGGCAAAAGCCAACGCCTGAGGCACGAAGAATTTTCGAGGGCGAGGTCTGCCCCGGCATCAAATTTGACACCGCCCAGGACTGGATTCATCTCTATCGCGCTGCAGGAGTGAGGAATACTGGTGTGGTGACAGGGCCATTCAGAATGATGAGCTTCGCAGGATTTCTATCCGATGAGGGGCTATTCAACTCGTTAGCAATTTTCGCAAGGGCACTCTCACGAATCGCTTACCTGAAGAAAATTACATGGCTCATGCCCCGGATAATAAAAGTACGACACGAGCTTGGCTACATTGTGTTTGCGGGTGTCAAGGACCCGTGGGCGGCTGCGAACGCGTAACACCCAAAACAACGGCGCACGGGGTGCAATGCCTGGAAGCTCAGCATTCTTGCTTGCTGGCCGTGGTGCTGTGTTAAGCATAACTATGATGTCGCGTTGTTTTGCGGCACGGACTCTCCTTCCCTCGCAATATCGATTGCTTGGAAATCCTTCCTAAATATGGTAAGTTTCTGCGAACGCCATGCGCTCGCTCACCAAGATCCTTCTGATTCGATTCAGCTCGATGGGAGACGTCATTCTCGCCTCGCCGTTGATTCGCGCACTCCGCGCGGCGTATCCCGAAGCGCAGATCGATTTCCTCGCGAAGAAGGAGTACGCGGAGCTGCTCCGGTTCAGTCCGCATCTCTCCTCGATCCTTGAGCTGAAGTCGACCGACAGTGAAGAACTTAAAACATTGAAAGGCAGGATTCGCCTCAAACGTTACGATGCGATTATTGACCTTCACAATAGTTTGCGCAGCCGCTACCTTCGGTATTTTTCGGGCGCCCGGTATGTGAGGGTCGTCGATAAGAGATTGCTCCAACGATTTCTTCTGGTCAAGTTTAAGTGGAATTTGTACGGCGACCCGGCTCCCGTCGCCGAACGGTATCTGGAGACGGTTCGCAAATTTGGTATTCGGGACGACGGAGGCGGCCTGGAGATTTTCATACCGGAAGATACCGTGCAGTCCGTCCGTTCACTTCTGAGCAGGTACAAGCTTGAACGGCACAGCACGATTCTCGCAATGGCGCCCACGGCCAGACATTTTACGAAACGGTGGCTGCCGGAACGGTTTATCGAGTTCGGTGCGCAGTTCGCGAACGAAACGGGCGCCAAGATTCTCGTCCTGGGAAGCAAGGAAGAGGCCGGTCTCTGCAGCGATATCGCGCAGATGATCAATGCCCGGACCGGATCGAATTCGGCCGAGAGCCTGGCAGGAAGAGTATCTCTGCTTGAGACTGCTTCGGTTCTCGACCACTGCACTCTTGTTCTCTCAAATGATACCGGGATCATGCATCTTGCCGCTGCGCGGGGAAAAAGGGTGGTCGCGATCTTCGGATCGACCGTGAGGGAGTTTGGCTTCTTTCCGTTCCGGACAAGCAGCGTCGTTATGGAGAAGGCGGGTCTACCCTGCCGTCCCTGTTCTCATATTGGAAGGCCACGGTGCCCCAAAGGCCATTTCCGATGCATGAAGGACATTCAGGTTGGCGAAGTTCTGGCGGCCGCGAAGACACTCCTCGCCCAGACATGAATAGACATGAAGAATAGTGAACGGAGCGCGGATCATCGTGCCCGATAACGATCGTTCGTCCGGTAGAATTCTTTCCATTCAGATCTGCCCGGGTCATCGCAAGCCGATGGATCAGGTCCGTTCAGCCGAAGCGATCGAGAATCTGGGCCTGAAAGGAGATCGGCACGCATTGCCCGACAGCTCGCGTCAAATCCTCATGATCGAACAGGAAACTCTCGATGAGCTCGGGCTCTCTCCCGGGATGGTGAAGGAAAACATCACGACCGCGGGCATTGTACTGATGAAGCTTCCATACAAAGAGCGCCTGCTGATCGGCAAGGACGTTGTTCTCGAAATAACAAAACCCTGCTCTCCCTGCAGTCGAATGGAGGAGATCCGTCCGGGCCTCCGGCAGGAGCTTGCCGGACGGCGCGGGATTCTGGCGCGGGTGATCCGGGGAGGGGTGATCTCGCTTGACGACCCGGTCCGGCCTGCAAAGGACTGACACGGAATGTTCTGGCGCATCTTCTATCAGTTCATCGTCATCCCGGCCGGCTGGATCTTATTCCATGTCCTGGCCCTTTTCGATCGCAAGGCGGCGCGAGGGATTCGCGGACGGAAAGGACTGCTGGCGCGTCTTGAGAAACAGGTTGCCCTGCTGAAGCCGGCGGGCAAGCGTGTCTGGTTCCATTCCTCTTCCATGGGAGAATTCGAACAGGCAAAACCGATCATCGATGAGTTAAAAAAGCGGCATCCCGATCTTGAGGTTATCGTGACATTCTTTTCTCCATCGGGGTACGAGCATTCCCAGACATACAAGAGCACGAGCATTATCTCTTACATACCGTTCGATTCATCGCGGAATGCGCGGCGGTTCATCGAACTGATCCGTCCCTCGGCTGCGGTGATGATCCGGTACGACGTGTGGCCCAACCATTTATGGGCTCTCCGCCGGGCCGGTGTGCCCACGTTCATCGCCAATGCGACGCTGCGGAGCAATACGACGCGCCGGCTCCCGCTACTGAAACAATTTCACCGGGCGATGTACGATTCAATCGATTACATCCTGGCGGTTTCCGCCGAGGACAAATCGACGTTTGAATCGTTTCGGTTAACCCATCCCGTCGTAGAGGTAATCGGCGATACGCGGTACGACCAGGTGTGGCTCCGAAGCGCCCAATCGCGGGCGCGGCAGGTCCTCGAGCCGAAAATTCTCGAGGGGAAAAATGTGCTTGTGATCGGAAGCAGTTGGGAGGGAGACGAAGACGTGCTCCTTCCGGCGTGCCTGAAATTGTTCAGGGATCATCCGGAATTTCTGGTGATCCTGGTGCCGCACGAACCTTCGCTTGAGACGCTGGAGCGGATAGAGTATGGGCTGAACGGAGAGGTTCCCTCGATCCGGTTTTCAAACCTCACCCAGTACCGCAACGAGAAGCTGATACTGATCGATGTCGTGGGCGTTCTCATGACCCTCTATCGGTACGCGTCTGTGGCGTACGTCGGAGGGAGTTTCGGAAGCGGCGTGCATAATGTTCTGGAGCCGGCTGCCTACGGAATCCCCATTCTCTTCGGACCGGCACATGAGAATTCACAGGAAGCGGTCGAGCTCGTTCGCGAAGGCGCCGCCTTTGTCGGCCGCGATCAGAACGATTTCTACGCGCACCTTCGGGCTCTCCTTCAAGATGGGCGGCGCCGGAGTGAGGCCGGAGGAAAGGCACTTGCCCTCGTTTGCAGAAACACCGGAGCGACGGAGCGGTTCCTTTCCTATATGGAAAAAGTTTTGTAGATTCGAACTGGCTTCGGAGAATTCGGCCTGATGAGAGTTGCCTACTTTGATACCGTGGGGGGTGTGAGCGGGGATATGACACTCGCGGCGTTCGTCAGCGCGGGGCTGAAGATCGACGATCTTATCGAAGAAATCGGGAAGCTGAATCTTGGCGGCATCGAGCTGGAGGCGTCGCATCTGCAAAGGAGCGGGATCACCGCCGTCAAACTCGACGTCATCGTTTCCGCGCCGCAAGAGCATCATCGCAATCTCGCCGAAATCGTCTCCATCATTAATCAAAGCTCCCTCTCCGAGCGCGTAAAAGAAGATGCCCGCAAGATCTTCATGGAAGTGGCGAAGGCGGAGGCGAAAATTCATGACACGACGATTGAAAAAATCCACTTTCACGAGGTGGGCGCTCTGGATTCGATCGTCGATATCGTCGGGGCGGCTGTCTGTTTTGAGAAATTCGGGATTCAGTCTGTCTACTCGTCGCCGGTCAAGCTTGGCAGCGGGGGGTTTGTCGACAGCGCCCACGGAAAGCTTCCTCTGCCGGGTCCGGCGGCGGCGGAGATCTTGAAAGATTATCCGACGGTTCTTACCGACGTTCCCTATGAATTAACGACTCCCACCGGAGCGGCGATTATCAAGGCGATGTCATTGGGGACGCTTGCGTGGGACCGGTTCCGCGTCGAGACGATCGGATACGGCGCGGGCACGCGCGAGATCCCGCAAATTCCGAATCTCCTTAGAATAATGATCGGTGAATTGGCCCCGTCGTATGAGGAGGAAGAGCTCGTCGCAGTCGAGACGAATATCGACGACATGAACCCCGAGATTTACCCGTTTGTGATCGAGCAACTTCTTTCCCACGGGGCCAACGATGCTTATCTTGTTCCGGTGATCATGAAGAAGGGCAGGCCTGGGATTCTGCTTTCTGCCCTCGCGAATCGAAGCCGACTGGATGAAATTCTAAGCGTGATCTTTTCGCAGACGACCACGCTCGGGGTTCGGATTCAGCCGATCGAACGAAGAAAACTCCAGCGCAGCCAGCGCGTTGTCCGTACACAGCTCGGCGAGGTGAAAGTGAAAGTCATCGCTCTTAACGGAAAGGAGCGACTGATTCCCGAACACGAGGAATGTAAGAGGCTTGCGATCGAGAAGAAGATTCCGCTTCTGGAAGTGTATCGAATACTAGAGAAAGAGCTTTCCGGTTGAGCCGTTGTAGCCATTGGATCCGAGAATTCGAAAAACGCTGCATCCTGCCGTGCTCCACCCCCTAAAAATAGTGAAAAAATAGCCCTTTTAGCTCTGGTTCCTTCAATTAATCTTTTTAAATAAGGGGATAAATATCTTGACATCTCAGTGAAAATTAGCTATATTTAACCCTCGCAAGATGATTCCGGTCCTGTTTGTCTTCTGGATCGGGATTTTTTTCTCAAGTCTGTTCTTTGAAAATAGAGTGCATAGCTCTAAGTCAGCCTAAACAGAGCTTCAACCCAGCTCGCACAAGTGAGTTCGTTGATGTCCGACGGCCTTGGGCGGGTTGAGATCAGATCAGGCTCGAAGTTGGTATTTGAGATTGATCAATTACAACGGAGAGTTTGATCCTGGCTCAGGACGAACGCTGGCGGCGTGCCTAACACATGCAAGTCAGGGAGAAAAGGGTAGCAATATCCTGAGTAAACCGGCGAACGGGTGAGTAACACGTAGGCAACTTACCTTGTGAACGGGAATAACCCCGGGAAACCGGAGCTAATGCCCGATGCAGTCCCGCCTTGGCATCAAGGCGAGATGAAAAGTCCCGGTGCAAATCGGGATGTCACAAGATGGGCCTGCGTCCCATTAGATAGTTGGCGGGGTAACGGCCCACCAAGTCAACGATGGGTAGCTGGTCTGAGAGGACGACCAGCCACACTGGAACTGAGACACGGTCCAGACTTCTACGGAAGGCAGCAGTGAGGAATATTGCTCAATGGGCGAAAGCCTGAAGCAGCGACGCCGCGTGAGGGACGAAATCCGTTAGGATGTAAACCTCTTTTATAGGGGAAGAATGTCTCGACTTGTCGAGATTGACGGTACCCTGTGAATAAGCACCGGCCAACTACGTGCCAGCAGCCGCGGTAATACGTAGGGTGCAAGCGTTGTCCGGAATTACTGGGTGTAAAGGGTCCGCAGGCGGGCGAGCAAGTCGGTGGTGAAATTCTTTGGCTCAACCAAAGGACTGCCTTCGATACTGCTCGTCTTGAGTTCGAGAGAGGATAATGGAATTCATGGTGTAGCGGTGAAATGCGTAGAGATCATGAAGAACACCAGTAGCGAAGGCGGTTATCTGGCTCGATACTGACGCTCAGGGACGAAAGCGTGGGGAGCAAACAGGATTAGATACCCTGGTAGTCCACGCCCTAAACGATGGATGTTCGGTGTCGGTCCCGCTGAGTACTTGTTCGCAAGTCCTCAGCGGGATCGGTGCCTGAGCTAACGCGTTAAACATCCCACCTGGGGAGTACGATCGCAAGGTTGAAACTCAAAGGAATTGACGGGGGCCCGCACAAGCAGTGGAGCATGTGGTTCAATTCGATGCAACGCGAAGAACCTTACCTGGGTTTGAAAGGCAAGCGACAGGCGATGAAAGTCGCCCTCCCCGCAAGGGGCGCTTGTACAGGTGCTGCATGGCTGTCGTCAGCTCGTGCCGTGAGGTGTTAGGTTAAGTCCTGCAACGAGCGCAACCCCTGCACTTAGTTGCCATCAGGTAATGCTGGGCACTCTAAGTGGACTGCCTACGCAAGTAGTGAGGAAGGTGGGGATGACGTCAAGTCCTCATGGCCCTTATACCCAGGGCCACACACGTGCTACAATGGGTGATACAAAGGGTTGCCAAGCCGCAAGGTGGAGCCAATCCCAAAAAATCATCCTCAGTTCGGATTGGGGTCTGAAACTCGACCCCATGAAGCTGGAATTGCTAGTAATCGCGTATCAGCACGACGCGGTGAATACGTTCCCGGGCCTTGTACACACCGCCCGTCAAGCCATGGAAACTAGGGGTACCCGAAAACGCTGCGCTAACCGCAAGGGAGCAGGCGTCTAAGGTAAAACTAGCGACTGGGGCTAAGTCGTAACAAGGTAGCCGTACCGGAAGGTGCGGCTGGATCACC
>Ga0099793_10000132_pt1 | contig 16162 bp, 17 predicted proteins | sample Rivendell_Oct201_9_FD_77319 | JGI IMG/M metagenome (GOLD analysis project Ga0099793, IMG submission 77319) | Vadose zone soil and rhizosphere microbial communities from the Eel River Critical Zone Observatory, Northern California to study diel... | ecosystem: Environmental > Terrestrial > Soil...
CCGATGCGACGTGCACGTTGTGTGGCACGTGCAAGCTGCTCCGTCTGTTCCAATTGCGGACGGCGGGCTATCGCGTTGCGTACATCGGAGACGGCCATTCGGACCTTTGTCCTGCCCTGGAAGCGGACCACGTCTTCGCCAAGGCCGAGCTCGCCGAGTTGTGCGACCAGGAAGAGATCGCGTACATCTCGTTCAATCGCTTCTCGGATGTCCAACGGAACCTGGAGGGCGTGGCGTGAGGAACTACCTCGGCGCCTTCGGCCATGTCGTGATGGACCACATCGTCACCCTTCGTCGCCTCCCTCGGCCGAACACCTCGATCGAGATCCTGGGGCGCCGACGGTCTTTCGGAGGGACCGCGGGAAACCTGACTCGCGCTGCCGCGCGCCTAGGGGTCAAGACGGCCTTGGCTTCCTTTGTCGGCGAGGACTTTCCTTCCGATTACCGGGCGGCGCTCCGCAAAGAAGGGGTCGACCTCAGGGACTTGCGGGCCATTCGTGGCGCGACCACTCCGACAGCGTGGATCTTCTCGGATTCGGCCGGGAATCAAATGGCCATCATCGACCAGGGTCCGATGAAGGACGGTGTCCGCCTCCCGATTCTTCGACACAGCGTCGCCGATGTGGAACTTGTCCATCTCGGCACGGGCCGCCCCCAATACTACGAACGGATCGCTCGCCTCGCCGCCGGATTGAATCGGACGATCGCGTTCGATCCATCGCAGGAGATCCACTACGTCTACACCCCGCGCCTGTTCCGCGCGTTGCTTCAAAACACAACATATTTCTTCGGCAACGAGGCGGAAATCACCCAAGCAAAGCGGCTCCTTCGCGTGACCTCGACCGAAGGACTGCTGCGTTTCGCTCCCGTCGTGATTGTGACGCTTGGATCGCGTGGCAGCGTGATTCACACGCGCGATGGAAAGATCCGAATCCCACGAGTGCGCCCGACGCGCGTCGCCGATGTGACGGGCGCGGGCGACGCCTACCGAGCGGGATTCTACGCGGGCTTGTCCCGCGGATTCGATCTCCGACGATGCGGCATTCTGGGCTCCTCCGTGGCGAGTTTCGTCGTCGAGGCGCAAGGCACCCAAACGCATCTGCCGACGTGGACGCAGACCGTGCAACGTGCACGCAAACATGCGCCATTCTAATGGAGAAGACAGAAAATTAGAGTGGCTCGAATGTGGCTACGAAAGGGTTATATTGCGTCAGTAGTTTTCCTGCGCGGTGACCAGGGGTGGCTATCGGGTTCGTGCTCATTAGCACCGCTCCGGCCAAGGAGCACGAGGTGTACAATGAGCTGCTCAAGGTCAAGGAGATCGTGGAGCTCCATCCCCTCTTCGGGGAGTACGACCTCATTGCGAAAATCGAAGCGGAAGATTTCAATGTCCTTGGTCAGGTCGTGGTCGACAAGATCCGTTCGATCGCGGGAGTCATCGACACGAAGACCCTGACGGGGATCAAGTTCTGAGGGAAGCAAATGGCATTCAATGCGTTTGATTGGGCGACGTTCTTGACCATCCTCCTGCTGACGTTTGCCCTGTTCCTCGTGATCACGGGCGCCTTCACGGCGTATTTCGGAAGCGGCAAGAGCCGGAAGATCGGGGTCGGACTCCTCGTAGGCGGCCTCATCGTCGGGATTCTCTGGGGCTGGTACGCAGGACCGGTCGCCCCCGGCGTTGACCTGGTGGGAATCATCGTTCAGTCGATTGGCGTGATCCTCGCGGCGATCATCGGGGCCGCAGCTGCAATCGGGCTGTTCCTGCTCGCTATCATGAAGAGCTAGACGTCGCGCGCACCCATCCCTTGGGAGAGGGCGCAAGCCTTTATTCGCGAGCCTTCTTTGTCCCACGCGATGCCCGTCGATGTGCTCGTCATCCTTGGTTCTAAGAGTGATGCCGAGGTGGGAAAAAAGGCGGGTTCGATCCTCGCCGAGTTCGGTGTGGAATACGAGATGGTCGTGGCGTCTGCCCACCGCACGCCGGACCTCCTCCGAGATCTCATCCGAAACACGACTGCGCGAGTGTTCATTGGTGTCGCGGGCCTTTCGGCGGCCTTGCCCGGGACGATCGCCGCGCATACGACGAAGCCCGTCATCGGAGTGCCGGTGAGCGGGAAGCTGAACCTCGATGCGGTCCTCAGTGTGTCGCAGATGCCGCCCGGGGTCCCCGTCGCCGCGGTGGGCCTCGATCGAGGAGAGAACGCGGGGATCCTCGCGATCGAAATCCTCGCCCTCAAGGACGAGCGCCTCGCCGAGAAGCTCAAGGACCATCGCGACGCGATGAAGAAGTGGGTCCTCGAGGACTCGCGGACGCTGGGCGAATGACGTTCGACCCGAAGGCCCTCATCACGGAGCAGGTCGAGGCGATTCGGAAAAACGTCCCCGGCAAGGCGATCATCGCGTGTTCGGGGGGTGTCGACAGCACGACCGCCGCGGTCCTGGCGAGTCACGCCCTGGGCGATCGGCTCCTCGCCGTCTACGTCGACACCGGCCTCATGCGAAAGGACGAGACGGAAGATGTTGCACGGACTCTGAAGGAACTGAAGGTGAACCACCGGATCCTCAGGGCCACGGACGAATTCTTCGCCGCCCTGCGCGGGATTTCCGATCCCGAGAAGAAACGGGTCATCATCGGCAACAAGTTCATCGAGTTGTTCGAGCGGGAGGCGAAAACGTTTGGTGCCGATTTTCTCGTCCAAGGGACCATCGCGCCGGATTGGATCGAGAGCGGCGGGCAACTCAGGGACCGGATCAAGACCCACCACAACGTCGCGGGCCTCCCCGCCGACATGAAACTGAAACTCGTCGAGCCGCTCCGGGATCTCTACAAGGACGAGGTCCGTGCGGTCGCCCGCACGCTCGGGGTGCGGGTTGCGGAACGGCAACCGTTCCCAGGGCCCGGATTGGCCGTCCGCATCGTCGGGGAAGTCACCCCGGAAAGCGCAGCCGTCGTGCGGGAAGCGTCCGCGATCGTCGAGCACGAGATCGAAGTCGCGGCGAAAGACCGACGGCTGCCGCTGCCGTGGCAGTACTTTGCCGTGCTGCTCCCGGTTCAGACGGTGGGGGTCCATGGCGACCTACGCGTGTACGGCAAGACGATCGTAGTTCGGGCGGTCGACTCGATCGATGGGATGACGGCGACGTATTCGAAGATCCCGCACGATGTGCTCGACCGGATCTCCATTCGAATCACGAACGAAGTCCCCGGCATCAACCGCGTCGTGTACGATGTCTCGAACAAGCCTCCCGCGACGATCGAGTGGGAGTGACACTTCGCGACCCGCGGAAACCTTTTTGTCATCCCGTCGCTACAGGATACCCATGCGAGTCTACGTCGTCGACAACGGAGGTCAGTGGACGCACCGAGAATGGCGCGTGCTGAAGTACCTCGGTGTCGAGACGAAGATCGTTCCGAACGATTCGCCTATCTCGGACCTCAAGGAGGTCGACGGACTCGTCCTCTCCGGAGGCGCACCCCGGGTCGGCATCGATCCGGAGAAGATGGGCAAGAACGGCGAATACATCGACGCATTCGACGGACCCATCCTCGGGATCTGCGCAGGACACCAGTTCATGGCGACCCACCTCGGAGGCGCGGCGGCTCCCGCCAAGGTCCCTGAATTTGGTAAGTCCATTGTCAAGGTCCACGAACCGGACATCTTGTTCGAAGGACTCCCCGACCGATTCGAGGTGTGGGAGTCCCACAACGACGAGGTGACCAAGGTTCCGCCGGGTTTCAGGGCCCTCGCCAGCTCCCCGAACTGCGACGTCCAAGCGATGCGACATCGAGATCGGCCGCTATTCGGCCTCCAATTCCATCCGGAGGTCGAGCACACACAGTTCGGGTCGGACATCTTCCGAAATTTCCTCAAAGTCTGTGAGAACGCAACGTGAGACAAGAGTCGCGGGTTCGACTCGCATGCCACGGGGCATCGCATTGGCCTCTTCAAGCGTCCGGTCGGAGATCCTGAAGGAAGCTCTCCGCACCCGACACCATGAGTCGTTTGAGAAGGCGCTCGGCCGGGCCGTCCGCAAGCTCGGTGGTTCCTTCACCGAATACGTTGCGATCATCGCCGAGGTCCGGGATTACGGTCGGGTACACAAGATGGACCTCCGCGAAGCGGCGCGTTCCCTCGCGAATCAGCCGTAGACGGCCGGATTCACCACGAAGTCCGGATGCTTTCCCGCGAGTACCTTCAGAACCTGATCGGCCACGATGGCACCGGCCCGCGCCTGTCCTTCCATGGTCGATGCCCCGAGATGGGGCGTGAAGACGATATTCGGCGCACCGAGGAGGGGGCTCCCCGTGGGTGGCTCCTTCTCGAACACGTCGACTGCAGCGCCCGAAATCGTCCCCGCCCGCAGGGCTTCCGCCAACGCCGCCTCCTGGACAATCTCCCCGCGCGCACAGTTCACGAGGATTGCATTTCGCCGCATCTTCGCGAGTTCGGATGCCCCGACGAGGCCGCGCGTCTCCGGCGTGAGGGCGGCGTGAATGCTGAGGACATCAGCGTCCCGGAACAGCTCCTCCTTCTCGACGAGGCGAATCCCCGCCTGCCCCGCAGCAGTGGCCGGAAGATACGGATCAAAGGCGATCACGGGCATCCCGAAGGCCTGGGCCCGTTTCGCGACCTCCGCGCCAATCCGTCCAGACCCGAGGAGGCCGAGCGTCTTCCCGAAAAGTTCCCGTCCCTCGAGTTTCCCCTTCTCCCATTTCCCGGCCTTCACTGTCTGGTCGGCCTCGGGAAGATGCCGCAGGAGCGAGATCATGTGGCCGATCGCCAGCTCCGCCACGCTCACAGTGCTCGCGGTCGGGGCATTCACGACGACGATTTTCCTCTTGGTGGCCTCGTCGACATCGATATTGTCGACGCCGACCCCCGCGCGGCCGACCACTTTGAGGTGCGTTCCGCGGGAGAGGACGTCCTTCGCGACCTTCGTCCGGCTCCGGACGATGAGGGCCTGATAGTCGGATATCGCGGTGAGGAGGGCTTTCGCGTCCAGCTCCCGCACATCGACCTGGTGGGCCTTGCGGAGCATCTCGACGGCGGTCCGATCGATTCCGTCCGTGATCAGGACCTTCATCGCGTCGCGCCGGATGCCTGAGAAGAATAAAAAGACGTCAGGCGATGAGCAATGCGATTGTGAGCAGGACGAGCGCGAGAAACAGGATCGCGCCGAGGATGAGCATCCAGCGGGTCATTTGCGGATCGGAGCCGAAGACGAGTGGGATCGGACCGAGGAACACCACGCCGCCCCATCGACGAGCTTTCTGGGAGCCTTGCGGTGCAATCGCAGGAATCTCGGTGGGTTCGATCGCTGGTGGCGGTGAGGTGGCCGTCCAAAGGAAAAACGTGAGGAAGAATCCGAGGAAGACGAGCAGGATTCCGAGGAACGCAAGAGGACCGGTCCCGACGACGGCGGGGATGATGAAGATGAGATACACGCTCGCTTCCCCCCGGGCGACGGCCAATGCGAGGACGACCAATCCGGTGAGCAGAATCCCGGGTCCCACGAATCGGATCGGGCGCACACCAGGCCCAATTGCCGGGTCGACTAAAGCTTTGACCTCTTCTTCCTCGCCGCCCGGCCGTACTCCTGGAGAGGGACGACCTGGAGTTCGCCCGTGCGGGCCTCCTCCATCGCTTGGACGGCCGCCTCCGCCGCCTGGATCGTTGCGATGAACGGAATGTTCAGGTCCACCGCAAGCCGTCGCATCATGTATCCATCTCGACGGGCGCCCGTCGAGTCCGTGGGCGTGTTGATCACCAAGCGGATCTCCCCTCGGCGCATGAGGCCGAGGGCGTCCGGGGACAGGTTTTCGCTGATTCGATACACTGTCGTCGCGTCCACGCCGTGCTCACGGAGAAATTGCGCGGTCCCGCGCGTGGCGTAGATGCGCAAGCCGATGGTCACGAGCCGAGCTGCGACAGGAAGGATCGCGGGCTTGTCTTCATCCCGCACCGTCAGATAGACCGCCCCCTCCGTCGGGAGCGCGTTCCCGGCGGCGACCATCGCTTTGTAGTACGCGCGCCCAAGGGTCCGATCGATCCCCATCACCTCGCCGGTGCTCTTCATCTCCGGGCCGAGGATCGTGTCGACGCCGGGCAGCCTCTGGAACGGGAACACGGGGGCCTTCACCGCGACATGGTCGATGCTCGCCTCGCCGACGAGCCCCATGCTGCGAAGGGACACACCGAGCATCACCTTCGTCGCGACCTTCGCGAGGGACACTCCGATCGCCTTCGACACGTAGGGAACGGTTCGACTCGCGCGCGGATTCGCCTCGAGCACGTAGACGGCATCGTCCTTCACCGCGAGCTGAAGGTTCATCAGGCCCACAATCCCCAAGGCGGCGCAGATTTTCCTCGTAATCCGGCGGATCTCATCGAGGACGGCCTTCGAGAGAGTCTGGGCCGGCAACACACAGGCGGCGTCCCCGGAGTGGATGCCCGCTTCCTCGATGTGCTCCTGGATCCCCCCGATGAAGATGTCCTTGCCATCCGCGACGACGTCCACATCGATCTCCGTCGCGTGGGACAGATACCGGTCCACCAGGACCGGGTGAGCCTTTGAAACGCGGACCGCCCTTTCCATGAACCGGGCAAGATCCTCCTCCCCATGGACGATCTCCATCCCGCGGCCCCCGAGGACGTACGAGGGCCGGACGAGAACGGGATAACCGATCCGGGCGGCGACCTCCCGGACCTCCTCGAAGCTGAAACCCGAGGCCGCCTCCGGTTGCCGGATCCGAAGTCGCCGCATGAGGGCGGCAAACTTTCGACGATCCTCCGCAAGGTCGATCGCGGCCGGGGGCGTGCCGAGAATCCGAGTCCGCGAACGACGACGGGCCAACGCACCGGCGAGGGGGACCGCGAGATTGATGGAGGTCTGGCCGCCGAACTGCACGATGACACCATCCGGCTTCTCCTCCTCGATGATGTTCAAGACGTCCTCGAGCAGGAGGGGTTCGAAATAGAGGCGCGTGGAGATGTCAAAATCCGTCGAGACGGTCTCGGGATTGTTGTTCGCGATGATCGCAGCGACGCCCTCTTCCCGCAACGCGAGAATTCCCTGGACACAGCAGTAATCGAACTCGACGCCCTGGCCGATCCGGATGGGACCGCTGCCGACGATCAACACCTTCCGACCCACGAGTTTCAGCGTCTCACCGCTCGGTTCGTACGTGGAATAGAAGTAGGGCGTCTCGGCTTCGAACTCACCGCCACAAGTGTCGACCATCTTGTACGCGACCCGTGGTCGATCGCGTCGCACGGACTCCTCCGCGCGACCGGTCAGGGCTGCGATGGACTCGTCGGCGAACCCGAACCGCTTCGCCTCCGCCAGGATCCCCTTTCCAGGCCGTGACCCTCGGAGGCCCGACTCGATCTGCACGAGATGTCGAATCTTCTCGATAAAGAACGGATCCCAATCCGTCAGGGAGGCAATCTTCTCCGTCGATAGCCGACGACGCACGGCCTCCGCAATCACGAAGAGGCGTTCATCGGTGGGTTCCCGCAATTCGCGCACCAGTTCGTCGTCCGACCACGAATTCGATTCCAGACCCACCCGATCGATCTCGAGGGAGCGGACGGCCTTCAGGAGAGACTCCTCGAAGGTCCGGCCGATGGCCATCACCTCCCCGGTGCTCTTCATCGAAGTCCCGATCCGACGGTCCACCGTTGGAAACTTGTCGAACGGCCATCGAGGGATCTTCGTGACGACGTAGTCCAAGGTGGGCTCGAACGAGGCGAGGGTCTTCCCGGTGACGGGGTTCGGAATCTCATCGAGGCGCAGTCCGATCGCGATCTTGGCCGCAATCCGTGCGATGGGGTAGCCGGTCGCCTTTGATGCGAGGGCAGACGACCTCGAGACGCGCGGATTCACTTCGATGACCCGGTACTCGCCGGTCTTCGGATGGACAGCGAACTGGATGTTGCATCCGCCTTCCACCCCGAGGGCGCGGATAATCCGGAGGGCCGCCGACCGAAGGGTCTGATGGTCCGAGTCGCTCAGCGTCTGCGCCGGCGCGACCACGATCGATTCGCCGGTGTGGACGCCCATCGGATCGAGGTTCTCCATGTTGCAGATCGTGATGCAATTGTCCGCCCCGTCCCGCATGACCTCGTACTCGAATTCCTTCCAGCCGAGGACCGATTCCTCCACGAGGACTTGTTTGATCCGCGAATAGGCAAGGCCCAGTCCCACGATCCGGTCGAGATCCTCGGCGGTGTGGGCCACGCCGCTCCCGCTGCCTCCGAGCGTGTACGCAGCTCGGACCATCACGGGGTAACCGGTCTCCTCGACGAATGTGGCCGCGGTCGCGGAGTCGGAGACCGCCCGACTCCTCGGAATCGGTTCCCCGATCGACCGCATGAGGGATGCGAACCGCTCCCGGTTCTCGCCTGCGGTGATCGCCTCCATCTTCGTCCCGAGGAGCTCCACGCCATGGCGGCGGAGGATCCCAGCTTCGGAGAGCTCGCTGCACAGGTTCAACGCGGTCTGCCCGCCCATCCCGCTCAGGATGCCTTGCGGCCGCTCCTTCGCGATCACCTTCTCGAGGAACGCGACCGTGAGGGGCTCCACGTACACCGCATCCGCGGTGTCGGGGTCCGTTTGGATCGTCGCCGGATTGCTGTTCACGAGCACGACCCGGACCCCTTCTTCGCGGAGCGAGCGGCAGGCCTGGGAACCGGAGTAGTCAAACTCCGCGGCCTGGCCGATCACGATAGGCCCGGAACCGATCACCATCGCGGTCTTAACGTCCTCGCGCTTGGGCATCGCCCCACCCCCGGATCGCGGCCTACGCCCCCTTGATCTCCGCCACGAAATCTCGGAAGATGTACTCGTTGTCCCACGGCCCCGGCCTCGCCTCCGGGTGATATTGGACGGAGAAGATCGGCATCTCCCGATGCGCCATCCCCTCTACGGTGCGGTCGTTCAGGTTCACGTGGGTGACCTCGAACTCCGACTCCGGAAGTGAATCCGGATCGATCGCGTAACCGTGATTCTGCGAGGTGATGTGGACCCGGCCGGTGCGGAGGTCTTTCACCGGTTGATTGCCGCCCCGGTGCCCGAACTTCAGCTTGAACGTCTTCCCGCCGAAGGCGAGGGCCAAAAGCTGGTGTCCGAGACAGATGCCGAGGAGGGGAACGCGTCCGGCGAGCTCCCGGGTCGTTCGCACCGAGGTCGCGACGATGTCCGGGTGGGCCGGATCTCCCGGGCCGTTCGAGAGGATCACGCCGTCCGGTTTCAGGGCGAGGATCTCATCCGAGGTCGTATCGTAGGGTACCCGGACCACGGCGGCGTAGCGCTGCGCCTCCCGGAGGATATTTCGCTTCACGCCGCAGTCGACCACGGCGATCGTTCGCTTGCCGGGGCCGGCATGCCGTTCGAAGGTCTTGCAGCTGACCTCGGCGACGAGATTCCGGGTGTCCGGATGCGGTGCGGCACGGACTTCCTTCGCGACCTCGTCCATGTCCTCGCTCGCCGGGACGAGGGCGGCTTTCATCGTTCCCTTCGACCGAATCCGGATCGTGAGGGCGCGCGTGTCGGCACCTTCGATCGCAGGAGTCTCGTGCCGCTTCAGGAAATCGCCAAGGCCCATCGCGCTCCGCGGATGACTCGGGATCGGGCAGGCCTCTTTCACGACGAACCCGGTCGGTTGAATCGCATCCGACTCCATGGCATCCGGGTCCACGCCATAGTTCCCGATCAACGGGTACGTCATCATGAGGATCTGACCGCGGTACGACGGATCCGTCAGGGCTTCGATGTACCCTGTCATGTTCGTGTTGAAAACCAGTTCTCCCAGGATCCTGCGCCGAGCCCCGAAAAAAGGCCCTCGGGCCACCGTTCCGTCCTCGAGGACGAGGGACCCTTCCATTCGTTAGACCCCCACCCCATTTTCGATTCGGCTTATGAGGGTTTCCCTCGCGCGGAATTTTTCGTGCGCTCGTACGACCTACGGCTCTCGCGGCAACTCGAGCTCGTTCAGCCGCGCGACCATTTTATCCCAGTGCGTTCCCCGCCAGTACACGCGGCCACAGGCGGGACAGCGCCAGAAGGACCGATGTCGGGAGCGAACTCCCTCTGGCACGAAGTCCTTCACCTCCTCCACGGACGCGCTCACGAGGATCTCGTTGCAGAGGGAGCAACGGGAGAGCGGGTCCACGAGCCGGAGGGGAAGGATCGCTGCGACCTCGCGAATCTGATCGTCCAAATTGTCCGAATGAACCTGGACGGCGTCCGTCACCCTCGCGGCGAGTTCTTTGTCCCGCGTCAGGAGAATTCGACCCTCGGAGCGGGCGCGCTCGACGAGGGTTCGATCCGGCCCTGGCTCCGGATACGCCGTGTCGTAGCCCATGAACCGCAACCAGCGGGCGAGACTTCCAAGCATGTGGTCGCAGAGGAGCTTCATGCCACGCCCTTCGAAATCACATCCATGAGCAAGCGACGCGCCTGTCTCTTCCCAATCAGAAACGGCGGGTCCTCGAACCCGGGATTCCATTCTTTGCCACCCAGCTCGTCGGAGACGACGAAGAGGCTCGCGACCCGAACCCCGCGATGCCGGGCGACCGCCCAGAGGGCGGCGGCCTCCATTTCGACCGCGACGACACCGAGTGCGACCATCTGGCGAACCCGCGTGCGTGACTCCCGGTACACCGCGTCGGTCGTCCACGTTCCTGCCGCGCGAAATCGATGGCGCTTGTCCTGCAACGCGGCGGCCATCGTGCGCATCAGGTTTCCGTCGGGTCGCAATCGCTTGGCTCCTCCATAGTGACGAGACGTCCCCTCATCGGAAATCGCAAAGGTGGGAAGCACAAAGTCCCCGATCACAAGGTCAGGAACGAGGGACCCGCACGCGCCAAAGGTGAGGAAGGTCCGGCAACCCAAAGCAGCCATCTCCTCAAGCATGATGATCGCCGCGGGAGCCCCGATCGGAGATCGAGCGACGACGACCGACTTCGTTCCCGCGGTCCCCACGCTGAGCCACTGATTCCAGTCCTTCCGGTGTCCACCGATCGAGCGGTGGAGAGCCTGGAAATCGGAAGTCGTGAACACGATGATGCCGATCCGCGGAAGATGAGTCTCCGCGCGAGGCAGCCCCAAGGATTCCCGCAGGTAGCGAAGAAAGTATTCTGGACGAACGATGTAGTCGGACTCGCTCACCGAACCACCGTGTACTCAAGGAGGGCGCCATCACCGAGCCGCTCAATCCGCTCCAAACGGAGACGAGGCGCCTCGTCGAGCGAGGTGATCCCCTGACCGCCGGCGAGCGTCGGGGCTGCGTGGCCACCGAGCACCCGGCTGCTGACGAAGACCTTCAGCTCGTCGGCCAGGCCTTCCCGGAGGAAGGACCAGATGACCGTACTTCCTCCCTCCACCAGAATCGTCTTCACGTCCCGTGCCGCGAGACGACCCAGGAGCGCCGGCAAATCCACCTCGTCCTTGCCGAGGCGCAGGACCTCGGAATGCGGGAACGACCGATCGCATTCCTCCGACGTGACAATCAACGTCGGGGCGCTTCCGTCCAGGACGCGGGCCGATTCAGGGACCTTCCCATCCGAGTCGAGGACGACCCGGAGTGGATTCCGTCCCTTCGCGTATTCCGACTTCACGGTCAGCTTCGGATCGTCCTTCAGGACCGTGCCGACACCGACCAGGATCGCATCCACCGCAGCCCGAAGACGATGCACGCGGCCGAGATCCTCCTCGTTGCTGAGCCGAACGCTTTCGCCGTCCGAGAGCGCGATCTTTCCATCGACGCTCATCGCGGCGTTGATGATCACGTGCGGTCGCACGGCCATCCGATGGTCCGGCCGAATAACAACTTTGCGGGTTCGGAGCGAAGTTCATCTAGACTGCCGACCTGCGAGGGGCGGCGGAACAATGAAGGCCCATCTGGTCCACGTCGAGGAATTGCGATTCCGAGCCAAGGCCGAGACGGCCCCTGAGGTACTCTTCGATGCCGGTGACGGAGCGACCCGGCAGGGCCCGAGCCCGGTGCAGGCAGCCCTGCTCTCCGCGATGGCTTGCACCGCCGCGGACGTCGTCCTGATCCTTCGGAAGCAGCGCGTTCCCTTCACGTCGCTCGAAATCGAGGCCGACGCGGAGCGGGCGACGGAGAACCCAAAAGTCTTCACGAAAATCCGGATGCACTACAAAATCCGCGGAAGTGGAGTCCCGGATTCGGCGGTCAAGAGGGCGATCGACCTATCGTCGGAGAAATATTGTACGGTCGGAATTATGCTCCGCCGCGGTGGCGTGGAGTTTGTCAACACGCACGAAATTCTCCCTATGGAGTGACGTGTTCTCAAGCCGCAGATTCTGCCCGCGCATCTTTAAGTAACCTTCCCCAGATGGACCGCGGGCGCCGATGGAAGGCATCCAGATTTATGAGCTCAAGCGGATGGACCTCCGCGGGGCGACGGTGATCGATGGGTTCCCGAGCGTCGGGCTCGTGAGCTCAATCGTCGCGAACTATCTGATCAACGCCTTGAACCTCGTCCAGATCGGCATCATGGACTCCGTCTACTTTCCCACCGTGGCGCTGGTCCGCGACGGACAGCCGATGAATCCCGTCCGGATCTACGCCGGGCCCAAGATGGACGACCGAGACCAGATCGTCGTCTTCATCTCCGAATTCCAGCCGCCGCCGAACCTGATCAAAGGGATCGCCGCGACCGTCCTCGATTGGGCGCAGGACGCCCGGTGCAACCTCCTCGTGTGCCCCGAGGGATTGATCGTCGACGCCCGCGAGGACGACGGTGAGCGCCAGGTCGAGGTCTACGGGATCGGCTCGACGGACAAGGCGATGGACATGATCCGAAAGAACAACATCACGGTCTTCGAGGAAGGCGTCATCACCGGGGTCGCGGGCGTTCTCCTGAACGAGGGACGCAAGCGCGACTTCGACGTGATCACGCTCCTGAGCGAAGCCCATCCGGACTACCCGGACGCACGGGCTGCGGCCCGCGCGATCGAGGTCATCGACAAGCTCCTCCTGCACACGGAACTCGACGCCCGACCGCTCTACGAGGAAGCCGAGCGCATCGAGATGCAGCTGAAGTCGATCCACCATCAGACCGAGGTCGCGAAGAAACCGAGCGAACCCGCGCGACCGAGCATGTACGGCTAGGCGTCCGGATCGACCTTCACTTGCCACCCATTGCCCTCTCGGGTGACCGCGAACCGGCAGGACAAGAACTGCGGGATAAGCCACATCATCGTCTCCAAGTGCCCGGAGACGGCTTGAACGCGGAAACGAGACGGGCTGTCGCCGCGGGCGAGGTACACGAGGAGCTGATCCGATGCATGGACATCGAGCGTGGCCGCGGCCTCCATCTCCGCGCGAAGGGAAGCAGCAGTCTCCTCCCCGATTTTTTCGGAGGGCTTGCCGCGTTCGGCGAGGGAATCGGATCCAAGGAGCCTCGTCTCCGCCTCCGCCCAGAGGACGAGAGCCCCGCCCTGCCCGATCGCCTCCTCGCCGCGGTACACTCGTTCCTCCACCTTTACGTCCGGAATGCCGTGGAGACGACGGAGGGCGGCGTGTTTCATTCGTCTCGGGACATCCTCGGGAAGGTTGGAAGCGTGAGCGATGCCGCGTACTCGTTGAATGTCCCCACCCTCGGACACAGCAAAGGAGGACCAGGATCGAGTCGGCTCGATCGCGACCTCCACGATTCCCCCACCCCGAGGATAGTATCCGCGCCGGAGAATCTCCATTTCCACACGGGCCCCGAGCCGTCGAACGAGGGGCAAGAAGACCCGACCGAAGTAATCGATCGGCGGAGACCAACGGACGTCCGTCCCTCCGACCAGGCGCACCCGAACGGGTCCTCCCGCGGCGGCGGCCACCGGGAGAAGCGCTTGCAAGATGAGCGTCACACTGCCTGCGGTCCCGACGTCGAAGGAGAAGCGACCGGGCGCAAGCCTTCCCGGGCGGAATTCGATCGTGGACGATCCGACGACGAGGCCGGTCGCCTCGCCGCCGCACAGCCTCGTCACCGCGTCGACGGCCGTGACGTGCTGGGCGGCTAAGCCGGGCGTCGGCCGGCCCGCTCGAATTCGAACGACCCGCACCGGCGTGTCCGTCAAGGCGGAGAGAGCGACCGCCATCCGGAGCAGCTGACCGCCTCCCTCGCCGTGGGCTCCGTCGACCTCGATCATGACGCCGAGGCCCTCATCCGATGCCGGACGACCTTGAGCACCTCGACGAACGCATAGGCCGTGAAGGAAATCAGAACCGTCTCGAGCCAGTCGAGGGGGGTGAGGGCCTCCGTCTCGAACACGCCATGGAGGAACGGCGTGTAAATGACCGCGACTTGAAGGGCCATGGACGCGAGCACCGCGAGGATGAGCTTCGTATTGGTGAACAACCCAATCTGCCAAATGGTCTGGCGGGGAGATCGCATGGAGAACACGAGGAACAGTTCGAAGAACACGATGGTCGTGAAGGCGACCGTCCGGGCTCGGGTGGCATCGGCCCCCTCTTGCAGCTCGAGGAAGAACACGCCGAGCGTGCCGACGGTGAGGATCGCCGAGACGACGAAGATCAGGAAGAGGATGTCCCTCGAGAGCACGCCCTCCTTCGGATTGCGGGGCGGCCGGTCCATGATGTCCGTGGGATACGGGTCCACGCCGAGCGCGAGAGCGGGCAGGCCGTCCGTCACGAGGTTAATCCACAGGAGTTGCACGGGGGCGAAGAACGGAAGGAACTTCGGGTCCGCGATAGCGAGGGTCGCGATGAACATGATCAGGACCTCGCCCGCGTTCGCGGAGAGGAGGAAGGCGACAAACTTTCGGATGTTCTCGTAAATCCCCCGACCTTCCTCGACCGCGGCGACGATGGACGCAAAATTGTCGTCGGTGAGGACCATGTCCGCGCTCTCCTTGGCCACGTCCGTCCCTGTGACCCCCATCGCGACGCCCAGATGGGACCGCTTTAGCGCGGGGGCGTCGTTCACGCCGTCGCCGGTCATGGCGACGATGTGCCCCGCCTTCTTCCAAGCGTCCACGATGCGCATCTTGTGTTCCGGGGCGACGCGTGCATAGACACGGACCCGGTCCACCTGGCGAACGAGTTCTTCGTCGGACATCTTCTCGAGCTCTTCCCCGGTGAGGGCGAGGTCCCCTTCGCCGAGGATCCCCATTTCTCGGGCCACCGCCATCGCCGTGAGCTTGTGGTCTCCAGTGATCATGACGACCCGGATCCGCGCTTTCTTGCAGAGGCGGATCGCCTCGATCGCGTCGGACCGGGGCGCATCCATCATCCCGGCCAGGCCGAGGAACGTGAGGTCCGCCTCCAACGCGTCCTCCTTCAGCGTCGGGAGCTCCCCACGGAACTCGCGGACCGCAAAGCCGATCACGCGGAGTGCCCGAGTGGCCAGCTCCTGGTTCCGGAACTGGTATTGGCTCCGATCGAATTCCGTCAATGGCTCCCGTTCCCCGTTCACGATGTGGTGGGAGCAGTTGGCGAGGATCCGCTCGGGCGCGCCCTTCACATGGAGGATCGCGGGCGTGCCCGCGAGGCGTCGTAGCCTCTCGCCTTCCGGCAACGAGAGGACGGCGCGAAGCTCGGATTCGGACAGTTGCGCATGGAGGGTAGACATCTTCTTCCGCTCCGACGTGAAGGCAATCTCCGCGACCCGCGGCCATCTCGCCCGGATAGCCGCGGGGTCCATGCCCGCCCGCCGCGCGGCCACGAGGAGCGCGCCTTCTGTAGGATCGCCTTCCACCACCCATCGACTCCTTTCCTGCCGGAGGACCGCGTCGTTACACAGGACCCCACATTCGAGCAGCCGCTGCAATCCGGGATGCGTCGCAGGATCTGCGACCTGGCCACCGCTTCGGACTGTACCCGATGGATCGAAGCCCTCGCCGATCACTTCGTATTCCACGGTCCCCGCGACCAGGACCCGCACGTTCATCTCTCCTTTCGTGAGTGTGCCGGTCTTGTCGGAGCAGATCACGGAAGCGGCACCCAAAGCCTCTACCGCGGGGAGCTTTCGGATCAGCGCACCTCGACGGATCATCCGCTGGAGTCCCAACGCGAGGCTGATCGTCACGATCGCCGGGAGTCCCTCCGGGATCGCGGCCACGGACAGTCCGACCGCTGTCAGGAAGAGAAGCTCGATGTGACCCGGGTCCCGGAGGA
>Ga0099793_10000133_pt1 | contig 15994 bp, 12 predicted proteins | sample Rivendell_Oct201_9_FD_77319 | JGI IMG/M metagenome (GOLD analysis project Ga0099793, IMG submission 77319) | Vadose zone soil and rhizosphere microbial communities from the Eel River Critical Zone Observatory, Northern California to study diel... | ecosystem: Environmental > Terrestrial > Soil...
GCCCGCCCTCGAGGCCGTACTCAGCGAAGTCGAGCGCGAAAGGCCGGACCTGATCGTGTCGTGTGGCGATGTCGCCTCCGGCCCGATGCCGGCCGAGACGATCTCGCTCCTGATGAGCCTGCCACGCGCGCGCTTCGTGCGCGGCAACGCGGACCGCGGCCTGGTCGACGCGTTCGACCGCAAGCCGAAGGGACGGATGCCGGGTCCCTTCGCAGACTGGTGCGCGACCCGGATCACGCGCGAGCAGCGCGACTTCCTCACCGCTTTCGAATCGACCGTGACGGTCGACGACGTCGAGGGGATCGGCAGGGTGCTCTTCTGCCACGGATCGCCCCGCAGCGACGAGGAGATCATGACCGCGGAGACCGCGCTCGACAGGATGCGCGAGTTCATGGCCGGGCTCGACGTCGACCTCGTTGTGTGCGGACACACGCACATGCAGTTCGACCGGAAGGTCGACCGCGTCCGCGTCATCAACGCCGGCAGCGTCGGCATGCCGTACGGAGAGCCCGGCGCGTACTGGACGATGCTCGGCCCAGGAGTCAAGCCGCAACGCACCGAGTACGACCGGGAAGCCGCCGCGACCCGGATCCGCGGCGCCGGCAGCCCCGAAGCCGAACAGTTCGCGACGGAAAACGTGCTCCAGGTGCCGACCGTCGAAGACGCAATGGAGTTCCTGCGCAAGGCAGAGGCCCGGCAGCTCGCCTAGCCTGGCTAGCGCTTACGCCGCGCTCGAAGGTCCTCGATCGTCTTTTCCGGTTTGGGTTCGGGCGGCGCCGACTTCGGGGCGCGGGCGGATCTAACCCCGGCCACGCGCTCTTTGAGGCGGCCCACCGTGGCTTCGGCGGCGATGGCCCGTGCCGGCTTGCGCTTGAAAGCCGCGCGCCACGCGGGCACGTCTTCGACGCGCAGGATCAGCCTTCGCAATGCGACGTCGAGAGGGAACAGGATGATCGCCAGGACGAGCAGCAGCTCGTCCAGCGCCTGCGCGGCGTGTGCCTCCGGCACAGGCACGCGAAAGACCTGGCTCACGTCGGTGATCACCGTGCCGCCGCCCGCCCGCGCCACGGCGCGGAGGCTGTTGAGGTCGGTGCCGAGCTCGCGGTACTCGGGTGAGTACGGGACGACCACGCCAAACGTGTTGGTGTGCTTGACGGCGCCGCCCGCGGACTGGGTCACATGCAGGAGATAGCTTCCTACCTGGTCCGTCGGCAGGTCGCCCTCGAACCTGCCCGGCCCGGTGGTGGCGAGCGTGAGCTCGCGGTCGGAGAGGTCGGGCGTGACAGCGCTGATCGCAACCGCGGCTCCTGAGTAGCTCGGAGCGGTGACCAGGATGTGCGTGTGGTCGCCCTGCACCTGCGTCTCCATCTGGAGCGCCGGGTCGCCCGCCTGCGGCAAGGTGTAGCGGACGATGTCGCCGAAAAAGCGGTTGGCGCTGGGCCAGCGGAGAAGCCCGGCCGTCCACCGGCCCTGCGCGTCGCTCGTCCAGGCCATCACGCGTCCCAACCCGTACTCCCACGTCGCAAGCACGGGATCGCCCGTCGGGCTCTGGAGGATCACGTCCGCCGCGGCGCGCGGTGTCGTCGCGACGTATCCGTTCAGAGTCGGAAACGAATTGACCGGCACCCCCGGGAGCGCCTCGAGCAGGGAGGCGAGGTGGGGAGCGAACGTGCCCTCGACGATCCACGGTTTGAGGGCTTCGTTGGTCTCCTTGAGAAAGATCTGCGGCACGTCGCGCACGCTGTTGCTGACGTACGAACGGCCGTGCCCCCATTGCGCGATCTGCCGCATCAGCCCGGGGTCGGTGCCGTACGAACCGGCCGCCACCGTCGATACGGTGATTCCTTTTTTGTACAGCCCCTCGACGATCGACTGATAGTTGCCGAAAGTCGCGTCCCCGTCGCCCAGCAGGATGATGTGCTTGAGCGACGCCTTGCTCTTGTCCAGTTGCGCCGCGGCCGCGTTCAGGTCCGGCCCGTAGCTCGGCGGGTCGCCGAGATTCATTCCCGCGATGCTCGCTTTGACCTTCGCCTTGTCGGTCAATTGGGTCAGCGGGACCACGATGTTGCCGCCCATTCCGTTGGTGACTCCGACCGAGTCGCGCGGAGTGAGCTGGTCGATGAGCGCGTTGGCCGCGCCTCGCAGCACCAGGTCACCCTCGGTCGACTCCGTCGTCTCCAGCACGAGCATCACGGCGACCGGAGGCTTCTGCATGTTCTGCGGCAGCTCGATCTGGACGGGCAGGATGGCCTCGAGAGACGTGCCCGCATATCCACCGGGTCCGTAGCTTTCGGTGCCGCCGATGACGACGAGACCGATGCCGAGATCACGCGTCGCGGCCTGCAGGAGCGCCATGCCGTCGACGCCGAGGCTGGCCGCCGGGATGTTCACGAGCACGACCGACTGATACGCGGCGAGGTCGGACGCCGTCTTGGGAAGCTGGGCCGCGACGATGGTGGTCGACGGGATCCCGGTCGAGCTCAGCGCGGCTTCGAGCGACGCGGCGTCGCCGGCCGCCTGCTCCACGACCAGGACGCGCGGCGGACCCATCACCTGGACCAGCGCTTCGCCGACGTTGTTCTCCGCGTACGTGTCCAGCACTGGATCGATCGTCATCCGCACGCTGTGGAACCCGGTCCCGGTCGGCTTGAATGTCTGCGCGAGGGTGGTCTCCCCGTTGACGAGGTCCACCTGCGCCGTGCCGACGAGGGTCCGGTCGACGTACCACCGCGCCGTCGCCGTGGTGGGGACGTTGCTGACGATTACGGCTTGGGCGCTGGCCTGCTCGCCCTGGTTGATCGTCCGCGGAGCGTCCAGCCGGTCGACGCGAGCTTCGGAGCCGACCGGCACCGCAAGAGCGACCGCGTCGACGCGTACGCCTTCCGCGTGCAAGAGCCGCGCCTCGGCGATGGCGTCGCCGAGATTCGCACGGCCGTCGCTCACGATCACGATGTGACGCCGCGTGTCGGACGGTAGGATCGAGCCGGCCAGCTGCAGCGCCGAGGCCAGGTCGGTGTAGTTGGCGTTGGGCCGGCTCTCGAACTCGGCGAACTGAGGGTCGGTGCCGACGTTCACCTCCACCTGCGGATCGCGGCCAAAGCTCACCACCCCGGCGCGGTCTTTGCCCTGTCGCTGGGCCAGAATCTGGTGCACCGTCGCGGTCTCGCGGTCGACTGCGTTCTGCGTGCTCGCCGACAGGTCGGCGAGAACCATGACCGATTGCTCGGGGGGCGAGGTCTGAAACGCGAATCCGACGAGGGCGCCGGTCAGCAAGAGAACGATCAGCACCCGCAGCCCCAGCGAGAGCCGCGCGCGTGCCGGCGCGAGCGGCGGCGCGAGCCGGGACCACGTGAAGAACACCACCGCCAGCGCGATCACGCCCGCCCCCAGGAGGAGCGGGCGCGTCAGCTCAAAGCCCACGGTGAAATGCCAGCCACTCGGCGAGCACGAGCACCAGCGCGAGCAATGCAATCCACGGCCAGACCTGGATCAGGCCGGGGTGGGCGGTCTGCGCGGTGGGGAAGACCCTCACCGGAGGCAGCGCGAGCCTGTCCACCGGCGTGAGCTGGGACGTGGCATCGGAGAACAGGTTGACGGCAAACCAGGAGCGGTCTGTGCGGCCGGAAACCGTCTGCTCGACCGTGTAGACGCCGAGCAGGCCGGTGTCGGCGAAGGTGGCGATCGAGCCTGTTGCGAGCTGGCGGCGGCTCCCGTCGGGTCGCACGACTGTGACGGTCGTGGCGCCGGTCTCCGGCACGATGGTCACGGGCTCGTCGGGATGGAAGCTGCGGCTCGGCACCGATGGAGGCAGCATCCATTCGCTCAGGTTCTGCATCAGCACCGGGAAGCCGATGCGCAACGGAAGGTCCGAGTCATGGATGTCGAAGCCGACGAGCACCTGCCGATACGGCTCGTCCCGGACCAGCACCAGCGGCGTCTGCACGCTGGTGATGAGCGCTCGACCGAAGCTCGACGCGCGCATGTCCTGGCTTCTTGCGACGTGCACGTCCTGCAGCGAGACATTGGTCAGCAGCGGGTCGCCGGCATCAGAGGCGCGAACCCTTCCGATGCCGACCGCCGCGCCGCCCGCGAGGGCGCTGCCCGCGGGAGGGTCGACCATGATGAAGGGCGCCTCGGGCAGCGCCGGCGGGGAGAATCGGTCGAAGACGGTCATCGCGTAGGACGTCGCGGCGCGATACGCGGCGGGCGTGATGACGTCGAGCTGGAAGTCGGTCCGCAGCCGCAGCGCCTGTTCGAGGAACACGTTGCCGGGCGTCACCAGGAGGACGCGGAACGCGCGCGGCGCCCGCGCAATCGCGGTCACGCTGTCGTCCAGACCGAAGTTGTCCTTGGCGTCGATGCGTGCCGTGACCGTGTTGGCCGCATCCGGGACAGGGAGGGCCAGGTCCTGCGCCTGGCCGGCCGCCAGGCTGACCGACCGGACGTCGATCAAGCCGGCGTCCGACCGCCACTCGAGGGTGAACGTGCGCGCCTGCTGGCCGAAGTTGTGCACGCGAAGATACGCGGCTCGTGACTGCGCGCTGGTGCGCACCGTAAGCGAGGTGAGGCCGAGGTTCTCTCCCGACACGCCGACGCGGTGATATTCGATCGGAAAGGGCAGGCCATTGGCGAAGGACGTGCGCAGCGGCTCGACGATGCCGTCGCTGAAGAGGTAAGCGCGCGAATCCTCTCCCGCTCGCACGCTGCCGGCGGCGAGCGAAAGCGCGCCCGAAAGGTCGGCGGGGCCGTTCGAGGGGCCGATCCCGTTGAGGGCGCGGTGCATGGCGTCGTGGTCGCCGGATCCCGACGCGACGACGCGCGCCGTCGACTGCATGGCGATGAGCGTCATCCGGTCCTGCGGGCCCAGCTGGTCGATCATCGCGCCGATCTCGCGCTTGGCCCAATCAAGGCGTGAGGGCTGCACGTCTTTGGCCTGCATCGACGCGGACGCATCGAGCAACACGACGGTGTGTGCCGCGAGGCTCGCACTGGCTGACAGCGCCGGCTGCACCGCGGCGGCGACCAGCACGCCCGCGACCAGCAGCTGAATGAGCAGGAGCCAGCTGAACCGCAGCCTCTGCCACGGCACGTTCGCCTGGCGGTCACGGATCTGGTCGGGCCACAGGTCGAGCCAGGGCACGACACGGGTCGGCCGGCGGATGCGCAGGAAGTACAGCGCGACGATCACGGGGAGGGTGATGGCGAGTGCGGCCGCAGCCGGCGCGAGAAACGTCATCCGAGCAATCCGACCTGTCGCAGGGTGCGCTGCACCATGTCTTCGATCGGCTGGTCCGAGGTCAGGCGCGCAAAGCGAAGGCCGTGGCGGCGTGCGGCTCGCTCGATCTCATCTGTCCGCCGCCCCAGCGCGGTCCGGTACACGGCTTGCGTCGCGGGCGTCGCGGTGAACTCGCGCTCGAGGCCGGTCTCCGCATCCTTCAATCGCGCGTCGCCGGTCCAGTCGAGCGCGACTTCCTGCGGCGCAAGCAGCTGCAGGACGGCGCCCTCCTGCCGTGCCAGTCTCAGGGCAGTGATCGCGGGCTCGACGGGCGCGGCGCCGAGCCCGTCGGTGATCAGCACCGTCATCCCCGGCCGCTGGCGCGTGATCGGCGCGACCAGGCGCGCATAGTCGGTAGGCCCGCCCGCTGGAAACGACTGGATCCGCGCGAACAACCCGGCCGCCGCGTGCCGGCCGCGATACGGCGCGCCACCGGAGGTCGGGCCCTCCGCGAACACGGTCAGCCGCACGCGGTCGAGAGAGGCAAGCGCCACGTACGCGATCGCCCCGGCGAGGCGCTTCGCCACCTCGGCCTTGTTGGGCCGGCCCCAATCCATCGAGCCGCTCAGGTCGATGAACAGGCTAAGCGGCAGCTCCTCCTCGGCGACGAACAGCCGAAGCACGAACCGGTCCAGGCGGGCGTATGCGTTCCAGTCGATCAGCCGGTAGTCGTCGCCCGGTGAGTAGTTGCGGAAGTCGGCGAACTCGGGTGAGCGGCCGCGGCTGACCGAGCGCCGCTCGCCGCCCATCTGGCCTTTGACCGCCCGTCGCACGACGATCGCGAGAGCTTCGAGTCGGCGCAGGAGCGGCGGCTCGAGCAGAGCAGCCATGCCTAGCCCGCTGCTTTGGCTTTGTCTGTCTTCTCGACGATCTCGTCGATCAGCTGATCGGCCGTCACGTCGTCGGCCTCGGCTTCGAACCGCAAGAACACGCGGTGGCGCAGCGCGGGATGCGAAACGGCGACGAGGTCGTCGAACGCGACGTTGTACCGGCCTTCGAGCAGAGCCCGCACCTTGCCCGCCAGCACGAGCGTCTGCAGGCCGCGAGGGCTGGCCCCGAACCGGACGTATTGCTTCACGCTATCGAGCTCCGTGCGGTTGGGATGGGTGGCGGCGATCAGCCTGCCCGCGTAGGCGAGCACGTGCTCCGCGATCGGGACCTCGCGCGCGACCCGCTGCGCGGCGAGGATCGCTTCGGCGTCGGCGACCGCCTCCAGCCGCGGGGTGGTGTTGCCGGTGGTGCGGCGCGCGATCTCCAGCAGCTCCTCCTGGCTTGGGAACGGGACCAGCGACTTGAAGAAGAAGCGGTCGAGCTGGGCCTCGGGCAGCGGGTACGTGCCCTCCAGCTCGATCGGGTTCTGAGTGGCGAGGACGAAAAAGGGCACAGGCAGCTGACGGGTTTCGGTGCCGACCGTCACCGTGCGTTCCTGCATCGCTTCGAGCAGAGCGCTCTGCGTCTTGGGCGTCGCGCGGTTCACCTCGTCAGCGAGCACCAGGTTGGCGAACAGCGGACCCGCCTGGTATTGAAACTCGCGGCGCCCTTTCTCCTCACGGATGACGTTGGTGCCGACGATGTCCGCGGGCATCAGGTCCGGGGTGAACTGGATCCGGGCGAAGCTCAGCTTGAGCGCCTGACCCAGCGAGCGCACGAGCACCGTCTTGCCCAGACCGGGCACGCCCTCGAGCAGCGTGTGGCCGCCGGCGATGAGCGCGATCACCGTGTCGCGTACCAACCCCTTCTGGCCGACGATCAGCCGCGCGAGCTCGGTCTCGAGGGATTGCGCCAGCTCCGTGACGCGGCCCGGGTCGAGGCGCGGCTCTTCGGCGATCACTTGCCGGCGCTCGTCTCGCCAAGGCTGGAGAAGTAGGCGCGGATCAGGTCGCGCTCGCTCCCCGGGATGAGGCTCTGGTTGGCGGCGTCGAGGGCGGTCTGCCCGTAGGCCTGGATCACCTGGGTATACGGCGTGAGCGGCACGTCCTGGCCGGGGCCAAGCGGGGCCGGGTCGTTCTCGGACTGGCCGGGCAGAGGGGCGGCCGGGACGTAGACGCGCTCGGTGCTCTGCGCCGCAGAGCCCTGACCGGCGCCCGACCCGCTGTTGCCTTGACCGCCTGACCCGCCGTTGCCAGTGCCGCTTCCGGAACCGGTTCCATTTCCATTCCCGTTTCCGTTGCTATTCCCGTTCCCGTTGCCATTCCCGTTTCCATTGCCTGTTCCGGTGCCACTGCCGCTCCCGCTTCCGCTTCCGCCGGCCCCCGCGCGAGGCGAGCCGGAAGCGGTGCCGGTCGCGGACTGTGCCGCGTCGCGATCGGCCTGGGCGGCCAGCTGCTGGCGGGCGGCTTCGAGCCCGTTGAGGGCGGCCGCGATCTGCTGATCGTTGCTCTCCTGCTGCTGCAGCGAATCCAGCTGGCCGGCCAGGTCGTTGAGGGCGATTGCCGCCGCGCTCGTGTCGCCGGATGCCATTGCGGACGATGCTTGCCTCAAAGAGGCAGCCATGGTTGGGTCCTTGGCCTGCTGAGCCGCCGCCGCGAGCGCGCTCGCAAGCTGCGCGCGGTCTTGGGGCGACAGGCTCTGCAGCTGAGAAGCGAGGTCGCGCAACGACTGCGCACCCTGCGCCGGGCTGGCCGTGAGCGCCTGGCTCGTGGTCCGCCCCGCGTTGGTGGCGGCCAGGTTGTTGGCGAGGTTCTGCGCGGCGCTGGCTCGAGCGGGCGTCTGCGGGTCGGAGAGCTGGAGCAGTTTCTGCTCGGCGGGCGTGATGTTTTGCAGAGCGGCGCGGGGATCTGGCGCCGCGGCGATCTTGGCCTTGGAGTCCTGGAGGATCTTTTGCACCTGCGGGTCGACCGGCGCCGGCGTGCTGGCGGCCGCGATCTTCTTCTGCGCGGTCGCGATGGTCGCCGCCGCCTGAGCCTGGGCGTGGCGGTCGGCCCGCCGCTGCGCGAGCACCTGGTCCATCGGGTTCGGGAGCAGCACGAGGCCTACGGTAGCCACGGCCACCGCAACGGTCAGCAGCATCTCCCCGCGCCGGAGACCGACCGGGTACGCGGCCGCGAGCTTGGCCCGTCCCGCCTTCTCGAGCGCGTCGCGCCGCAAGGCGCCGTCCATCGGTCCGGCATCCAGGCGACGCTCCCACGCGGTCGACAGCCGCTCCTTCAACCCGAGCCGGAGGTCGGCCGTTCGCATGAGGCTGATCGGAGCCGGGCGGGCGGCCACCCAGGCCACCGCGAGTGCGGCGAACGCGACCGGCACACCGAACGCTGCCACGCGCAACGCCTGTTCCAGCGGGACGAACCTGGCGAGGATCACCACGCCCAGGATCCAGGCGCCCGCCGCCAGCAGGGCGTGCAGCAGGTAACGCACCGCGCTGGCGCGTGTGGACGACCGGCGCAGCTTGCGGACGACAGCTTCGAGCGAGCTCACGGGAGCCTCATGCGGGCGCCGGTGCCGTGACGGGCCGGCGCCGCCTCAGGTGGAAACGTCGGACCGGGGGCAAGACGAGCGCGCTGAAGGCGAGCGCCACCGCGCAGATCATGAGCTGCATAACGATGCTGGCCTGCCAGTACTGCCAGCCCTTGAAAAGACCGCTCGGCAGGGTCGTGCCGGTGTTCTGGTTCGTGCCGAAGCTGTAGACGGGTCCCGAGGTGCACATGGCGCCGTTGACGGTCGGCGTGCAGTACCCCCCGGCGGCGGGAATGCCCTTGGTGTATCGCGAGTAGTCGACGCGAACGCCGTACCCCGAGACGGGCTGGTTGGTCGCGATGGTGACGAGCGGGATGACAGGGCTGACGAGGGTGATGGCAGGCGGCGCGGGAACCACTGTCGACGTGGGGTCGGCGTCTGTCGGGAAGAGGAAACCGTACACGTACGCGCCCAGGAGCAGGACGAACGCGGCACCGTAGGCCGCGACGGTCGCCGGCAGCGTTCGCCGGAACAACGACGAGAACGCGATGCCGACGAAGCCGAGGGTCAGCGCCGTCGACCCTGTGACCGCGAATGCATAAACCACCTGGTCCAGCTCGATCCCGCCGAGAAGGAAGACGAGGCTGAACAGCGGGATGGAGAGGATGAGGAGAAGGACGACGAACGACATCGAGGCAAGCAGCTTGCCCCAGAGGATCGAGAAGGGCGCAAGCGGGGTGACGAAGAGCAGGTCGAGCGTCTGCCGCTCGCGTTCGCTGCTGATCGCCCCTGCCGTGAGCGCGGGCGTGATGAAACCCAGCAGCGCGACCTGGAACACGATCAAGAACATGAAGAGGTACATGCCGTAGTTGGTGCCCGAGCCGCCGAGTCCGAGCGTGTTGCCCGTCATCGCCGCGAACACGGCCCAGCCGAGGCCACCTAGCAGGACGACGTAGAGCGTGATCGCGAACGGGGAGCGCCATGTGCGCATCCGCGTGCGGTACTCCTTGGCCACGATCGGGTTCCAGAGCGCTCGCGCGACCGGGTTCATCCGACCTCCTCCGAGGTCGCCTTGAGGAATGCATCCTCCAGGCCGCCGTCCACGGGCGTGAAGCTCGACACGCGGATTCCCGCCCCGGTCAGCGCGACCAGGATGTCGGAGGCGGTCCTTTCGTCGCCGTCGTACTCGGCTTCGATCGAGCCGTTCACCGCTTCGACGTGCCTGATCGCTGCCAGAGGCGTGAGGACCTCGATCGCCGCGTCCTTCTCGTCGAGCACGTTGATGCGAAGCCGGCGTCCGCTGGTGAGGCGTGCGATCACCTCACGCACCGTGCCCGTGGCGCGCATGCGGCCGTGGTCGATGATGCCGATCATCGTGCAGAGCTCTGTGAGCTCCGGGAGGATGTGGCTCGAGATGATGATCGTCTTGCCCATGCCCTGGAGCTCTTTGAGGATCTCGCGCATCTCGACCCGCGCGCGCGGGTCAAGGCCTGAGGCGGGTTCGTCGAGCAGCAGGACGGCGGGGTCGTGCACCAGCGCGCGCGCCAGGCACGCGCGTTGTTTCAGTCCGCGGGAAAGCGTGTCGACCAGCTGGTTCTTGCGCTCCGTCATGCCGACCAGCGCGAGCAGGTCCTCGACGATCTTCTGACGCCGGCTCTTGGGCTGCCGGTAGCAGGCGGCGTAGAAGTCGAGGTATTCCGTGAGCGTGAGCTGGTCGTACACGCCGAAGAAATCGGGCATGTAACCGATCCGGGTGTGCACCTTCTCGCGGTCTTTCGTCACATCGGCGCCGTCGATGTAGGCCTTGCCTTCGGTGGGCTCGAGCAGCGCTGCCAGGATGCGAAGCGTCGTGGTCTTGCCGGCGCCGTTCGGTCCGACGAAACCGAAGATCTCTCGCTCCGGCACCTCGAAGGAGACATGGTCGAGGGCGGCGCGCTTGCCGTAGACCTTGGTCAGGTTTTGAACAGCGATCATGCAACGCCACCTGAGAGGGACAGCCAGGTCGACGAGAAGCTCCCGTCAGAACTCAACCTGAAACGGACCTCCCCGGTCTTCGGATTGACCGCGGAGTCGGGGATCGGCGTCGAGCTGTTGTCCTGGTAGGCGATGTCGACCCAGGTCGAGCTGCTCCAATCCCACACCTTTCCCTTCACCATCCCCGCTGTGTTCGGGGCCGTCCCACCCTTGGCTCCGAAGGGGTTGCTGCTTTCGATCGCCGCGCCGGTGAGGTGCTTGCCTGTCGCCAGCGTGGGCGCGAACGAATAGGTGATCGAGCCACCCTGGGCCGCGATGAGACCCGGCATGCCTCCCTGGCTGACGTCGGCGTCGATGTCGACCATGCGACCCGCGACCACCGACGACGGGAAGGTTCCGCTGATCGGGCCGAGGGGCAGCGGCATCACGACCGCGTTCTCAGAATAGGTGCGCGGACGTCCTCCGTTGACGGTGACCGATTGGAAGGGCTGATTGGTCCACAGCACCACGGTCGGCACCGAAAAGGATGATGCGACGGGACCGTAGTTGCCCATCAGCGCCGACAGCACGGCGGTCCGCATCTCATTCTCGCGTTCGAGGTCGGATGCATTGTTCAGCGGGTTTCCGTTGAAGGCGTTGGGGTAGGCGGTGACGAAGATTGGCTGCCCTCCAAGGGTGTTGCCCCCCACCACCTGGTAGTTGAAGGACACGCTTCCGTTCGGTCCGAGCTCGCCGAGCTTCTGAAACGAGTTGGCGGAAAACACGATGCCGTCGGTGAAATGAAGAGTGGAAAGGTTGCGGACGGTCCCGGTGAGCTTGCCGGCGTCGAAGCGGGTCGTGCCCGTCAGCTGCGGCCCTGCCACGATTCCTTCGTTGGCGAACCCGCGCAGCGTGAACGCGCTCATCCGCGGAAGTGTGACGGCCTGGGTGGTCGTGTTCACGCGCATCGCGCCGAAGTTCGGGTCGTTCATCGAGCCTGAGTAGTAGTAGATCGGGCTCACCATCCTGTGCCCAGCGCCGAGACCAACCTCATAGTCGCCGCGCGATGGGGCGAGGATGCCCGTGTACTCCTCCTGATACGCGCGCTCCCAACCCTGTTGCACGTGGAGGATCGAGATCTCGTTCGCGAGCACCGCGGTGCCTTTGGTGGCCACGCTTGCGCCGTACGCCCCGGCGGAGCCCACGAGCGCGATCGCCGGCACGGTGATCCACGCCAGGGCGCGCCGGTTGAGCGCCCGGAGCACGAAGTAGTTGACCGGTCCCACCAGGAGCACGTACACGAGCACCAACGTGCCGATGAGCCACCAGGCCGGCAGCCCGAGGGAGGGCAGGTTGCCGAGCACGTTCGTCAACGCCCCGCCCTTGTTCGCGATCGAGGTGCTCGAGCCGAACTTGGTCATGACGGGTCCGCCGGGTGAGTTGCCGTTGCTGTTTCCATAAGTCGCCCGGACGAGGGCCTGGCGGAGGAGCGAGGCGGTACCGCTCCAGGCGGTGATCGAACCCTGCGTCCAATCGAAGGTCGCCATCTCCACCACGCCTCCACCGACCGAAGACTCCACCAGCAGAGGCGTGCTGCCTTCAGCCAGCCAGACGGTGCTGTCCGCGGTCACAACGCCGGTCGCGACCTCGACCCGCCCCGGGCCGAGCGCGCTCGCAGAGGCTAGGACCACCGATCCCATCAGCTGCATCGGTAGCACGGCCGCCGGCAGGCCGGCCACCGTCTTGTGCCACGAGCCTCCGGTCCCCAGCAAAAGCGCCCCACCCTGCATCACGTAATCGGTGAGTGCGTTGCGCTGTGCTCCAGTCAAGGTGTCGGTGGCGAAGTCGTCGATGACGAGGAGGTCGAAGGCCCGGAGCACGGGCGCCGAATCGGAGAGCTCAGCTGGGGTGAGATGGACGACCAGCGGGGAGAGACCGGCCCGGACGATGGCCAGGCTGTCCAGCGCCGATGGCTGGTCGGAGATGACGCCGGCCATGAGGCCCGAGTAAGTGTTGGAGACGCTCGTCTCCTGGCTCGCCAGCACGTGTCCGTCCTGGACCACACGCACCGCCACCGTCCCGGGGACGTCCTGGGTCACGTAGGTCCGGACGTGCTTGGTGGCGCCGCTCGCCAGGCTGATCGGGGTCTGGTAGGTCGCCGCGCCGAGGGGCGGACCTCCGTTGCCGGTGCTGTTGTTGGCCTGGACCTCAAGCGTGCCGTCAATCGCCGGCCCGGAGTTGGTGAGGTCGACCGTGACCGGCACCCACTGGCCGAGCTTGACCGTGTTGTGGTAGCCGACCTGGACGGTGATCTGGAGCGGTGTGGCGGCGGCCTCAGACACGAGCGCCGTCGAGCCGGCGCCCAGCACCGCCGCGAAACACGCGGCGCCCGCCCTGACAGCCAAACGCCGGCCGCAGCCTGCCATTCAAACCTCTACAACGACGGGGGGCTGAAATGGTAATACGTGGGGCCGACTAACTATGCGCCCGGCTGCCGCTACATAGATAAGGACGTAGGCCCGGTCACTTCTCCTTGTAGGCGCGTAGGGCTTGGGCGTCGCTGTTCCCAAGGTCTGTGACCACGCGCCGCGTGGTGATCCTGGTGATCCGGCGGGCCGGAACCTCCACCTTCTCACCGTCTGGCTTCCGCTTCAACACGATCCCGTGAAAGATGTCCTCGTCCTCGTCGGCAAGCAGGGTTTCGACCGTACCGATCTCGGCCCCGTCCGCGCCGACGACCGGCGCGTGCCGCGGCATGGCTCGCCACGCGACAGAAGTCTCGTCCTCGAACATGCGGTCGTCTACCACTGTAGCGGCGAGGCCCTCCCCAAGCGTTCAAGATTGTGTGATGACCAACTACAGCCCCCTCCTGGCCCTGTTCGTCCTGGCGCCGCGATTGCGTCGCGCGTCGAGCCGCGCGGTGAGCATTTACCTGCCCGCGCGTTCGGAGGGCTATGACGCTCGCTTTTACGACATCGAGTTTCGGGATCTGCTCCATCGTTACAAGGACCGGCTGAGCGAGAAAGACCGCGAGCTGATGGAATACGAGCTGCGCCGGCTTCGTCACCACGTCGCCGTGGTGCGGCCGGCGGGATGCCCGGCGTTCGCCGGTTTTGCCGACGAACCGCATGGAGTGCTGGAGCTGATCAAGCTGCACGATCTCGTCGATGAGAGGCTCGAAGTCGGCGAGCTGCTGCTCGCGCCCATGCTCCGCCAGCTGGAGCATTACCCGCCCGCCTTGATCGCGGTCGTGGACAAGGAGCACGCGAAGACTTTCGGGGCGATCCTCGACGAGATCATCACTCTGCAGCATGTGAACGGGACCGAGGTCAGGCACTCTCGAGCCGGCGGCACGTCCGCGCCAAGCAACCAGCGGAAGGCCGAGAACAAGGCCAAGGCAAATCTCGAGAACGCGGTCAAAACCGTCGAGCGCGAGATGGCCACCGGCGCCTACATGCATCTCTACGTCGCGGGACCCGACGAGGCGCGCGCCACGTTCGAGCGCATGCTGCCCGAGCGGCTCAAGAAGACTGTCGCGGGTCACCTCAGCGCTTCGCTCGACTCTTCCGCGTTGAAGCACGAGCTGCGCGAGAAGGTGGCGGCGGCGCTGAAGCGCTAAGCCGTCATCGACGCAGCACCAGCTGCGTTTGGGTGACCTTTGCGACAAGCTTGCCGCGGGAGTCGCGCACCTCGGTCTCGACGACGATCGTGGTGCCGCCGCGGTGCAGTGGGGTTGACGTGGCGGTCACGCTCCCGCTTCTGACCGCACCCATGAAATTGGTCTTCGATTCGATCGTCGCCGTGCCGGATGCATCTTGTGGAAGGTTCAACATGGCGCACGCGCCGCCGGCCGAATCGGCCACCGCCATGATCACGCCGCCGTGGAGTACGCCGCCGGCCGTGCACAGCGACGGAGCCCAGTCCAGGGAGATCGCGACCTGGTCCGCTGAGTATGCGTCGGCCCGCATGTCGAGCGTTGCCGCAAGTGGCATCAGCTGACGAATCTTTTCGGTCGCGTCGCGATCGGTCATCCAGCGAGTATGGGAGTAAAGAGGGACCCGCTGGCGTTTCAGGGGTGGAGGGCAGCACTTGGAAAAGACAGACCCGATCTCCGAGTTGAAGCGGCTGGGCCAGAGCGTCTGGCTCGACCAGATCGACCGCACCATGATCCGTTCCGGCCTGCTGGCCCGCTACCGCGATGCCGGCGTCAGCGGAGTCACCGCGAATCCGACCATCTTCGCCAGGGCGCTGGAGAGCTCGGACGCCTATGCGGACGAGATAGCCCGACGTCTCGAGGCGCGGCAGGAGCCCGAATCGATCGTGTGGGACCTGCTCATCGAGGACGTACAGGCAGCGGCCGACGTCTTCCGTCCCGTCTACGACCGAGAGCACGGTGGCGACGGCTTCGTCAGCATCGAGGTTTCGCCCGAGATCGCCGGCGATACCGAGCGCACGATCGCTGCGGCGCGGGAGCTGCAGCGGCGATGCGCGCGTCCGAACGTGATGGTGAAGATCCCGGCGACGCCGGCGGGACTGCCCGCGATCCAGACGATGATCGCCGACGGCGCGAACATCAACGTGACGCTCATCTTCGGCATCGAGCGCTATGTCAAGGTGGTCGAAGCATTTCTCGCGGGCCTCGAGCAGCATCGGGCCAGGGGCGGCGACCTGGGCCGCGTGCACAGCGTCGCGAGCTTTTTCGTAAGCCGGGTCGACACCAAAGTCGACGAGCAGCTCACGAAAAAGATGGAGCAGCTCGATTCGACGCGCCGGCCCGAGCTGGAGGGCCTGCTCGGACGAGCTGCGGTCGCCAACTCGAAGCTGGCATACGCGCTGTTCGCACAGCTTCATTCCGGCTCGCGTTGGGACGCACTCAGGTCCGCGGGCGCAGCGGTGCAGCGATGCCTGTGGGCCAGCACCTCGACCAAGAATCCCCGCTATCGCGACACGATGTACGTCGAGGAGCTGATCGGTCCGGCCACCATCAACACGATGCCGGTGGCTACTTTCGAAGCCTTCCGTGACCACGGGCACGTCGAGCTCACGCTGCAGAAGGACGTCGACGGTGCGCGGTACCTCCTCGAACGGCTTGCGATGGTCGGCATCGACCTGGCCGCGATCACGCAGGAGCTCGAGGACGAAGGAGTGTCCGGATTCGCCAAATCATTCCGCGAATCGATCGAACGCCTCGGCAAGGTAAGGATTTCGCGCTAGATTTCACCCGGTGATCAAGGTCGCGGTGGTGATGCCGGCCACGATCAGTGGCGGCGGCGAGTTCCTGGCCGAGGTGAGGGCGCTGGAGGCGGCCGGCGCCGACATGATCGGTCTGGAGGGCGAGGGACCGGACCAGCAAATCCTGGCGGGTGCGATCGC
>Ga0099793_10000135_pt1 | contig 15975 bp, 16 predicted proteins | sample Rivendell_Oct201_9_FD_77319 | JGI IMG/M metagenome (GOLD analysis project Ga0099793, IMG submission 77319) | Vadose zone soil and rhizosphere microbial communities from the Eel River Critical Zone Observatory, Northern California to study diel... | ecosystem: Environmental > Terrestrial > Soil...
CACCGAGGAGATCGCATCGGTAGTCGCTTTCGTGTGCAGCCCGCGATCGTCGGCCATCAATGGCGCGGCCTTACGGGCGGAGGGTGGCCTGGTGAGGGCGATTCCGTAGGCATTCCCGATTTGGTCCACGACCGGCCGTTGAATGTGTCATCCTGAGCGCCGCTGTTGCGCGAAGGACCTCCCAAGATGCTTCGGACTTAAATGCTGCTAGTTAGGCTTATAGGCCAGGAAGCCCAGGGTTCCTCGAGTAGGAAGAATCACTCTTCACCGTTGAGTTTCTGCTTCGGAAAGCAGAGGGTCATGGGAACGAAGCGTGGGGCTGTGGCATCACCTCAATACCTGGTACTTGCGGCTGTTTGTACGCGGCATCGAAAGACGCGTTCATCCAAAAGCACTGCGTCGCGATTCCAACGGTAAGAAACTGGCCTGAGATGCAAGATTGTGGTTCACTCTTGATTTGCAAATCGCTGAGCTCGTGAAGAGCAAGCATTGCAGCTTAATGAAAAAGTCCAGAATATTGTTCTGATCGAGGAGAAGTAAGCGATGAGTGCGAGAACCTCTCGAGCGGCGCGGCAACTACTGCAGCTTTGCATCATTCTTGTTGCACTTCTGCTCGCTAGCACCTTGCAACCGGTGTTCGCGCAATCCACGCAACTCCCGAAGGCAGAAATCGAGAAGCGCGTCGATGCGCTTCTTGCGAAAATGACTCTCGACGAAAAACTTACGCTTATCGGCGGCACCAATGACTTCTACATCCAGGCGCTTCCGCGGCTCGGTTTACCCGCGCTTCGCATGTCCGACGGTCCGCTGGGAGTGCACGATTACGGACCGACAACGGCGTATCCGGCAGGAATCGCATTGGCAGCTTCTTGGGACGTCGACCTTGCCCGCCGCGTCGGCGAAATGATGGGCAAGGACGCTCGAGCGCGCGGCGTCCATTTCGTCCTGGCTCCGGGGATGAACATCTACCGCGCGCCCATGAACGGGCGCAATTTCGAATACCTGGGCGAAGACCCTTACCTCGCGTCGCGCATGGCAGTTTCGCTGATTGAAGGCATACAATCGCGGGGCGTCATCGCCACCGCGAAGCACTTCGCAGTTAACAATCAGGAATACGGACGCATGGACCACAGTTCCGACGTGGACGAGCGCACCTTGCGGGAGATCTATCTTCCCGCCTTCGAAGCCGCCGTAAAGGAAGCCAAGGTGGGTGCCCTTATGGACGCATACAACCTGGTTAACGGCGCCTACATGACCGAGAACAATTTCCTGAACAACGTCATTGCGAGAAAAGAATGGGGTTTCGACGGCATCATCATGTCGGATTGGGGCGCCACCCACGACGGCAAAGCTGCCGCGAATGGCGGCCTGGACCTTGAAATGCCTTCGGCGCTCTTCATGAACAAGCAGACTCTGCTGCCGTTTATCCAGAGCGGTGAAATCCCAACCGTCACAATCGACGACAAGGTCCGCCGCATTTTGCGCAAAGCCATTCAGTTCGGGTTCTACGATCGCGAGCAAACCGACGCAACCATCCCTTTGTACAGCCAGGAGGGAAGACAGCTTGCTCTCGAAGAAGCCAGCAGCGGAATCGTTCTGCTAAAGAATGAAAATGGCCTCCTTCCGCTAGAAAAAAACAAAATCAAATCCCTCGCAGTGCTTGGACCCAACGCTTATCCCGCGGTAATCGGCGGAGGCGGAAGCTCGCTCACCAAGCCATTCGATGCCATCAGCTTTCTGGAGGGTATCAGCAACTATCTCGGCAAAAGTGTGCGCGTCGACTACGTTATTGAGGATCTGCCGCTGGATGAGATTGTCAAGAACACGCAGTTTGTTACTTCGCCCGGCGGACCCCAAGGTCTGAAAGGCGAATACTTCAACAATGAATTGCTCGAAGGCGCGCCGGCACTGGTACGCACGGACGAAAAAATCGGCTACCGTTGGGCGGAAGGAAGTTACGTTAATGGCGGCCCCCTTGACCACTTCTCGGTTCGATGGAGCGGCTACTTTATTCCCGGGACTGAGGACGACTACAAATTTTTCGTTTCTGCCGACGACGGAGTCCGGCTATACGTCAATGACCAGCGTGTGATTGACGACTGGCAGCGTCACGGCGAAACTCTGGACACCTACTCCGCGCATCTTGAGCGAGGCAAACCGTACAAGCTTGGTCTTGAATATTTTGAGAACGTCGGCACCGCGACGGCCCGTTTTGGGATCGCGCCGGCAGCCCGCTCTCTGGGAGCAAGCACTAGAGCAGCCGCCAAGAAGGCCGACGCCGTCATTCTATGCATGGGCTTCGATCCATCTTCGGAAGGCGAAGGCTTCGACCGAACATTTCGTCTTCCTGCAGGCCAGGATGCTTTTATTCAGCAGATCGCAGCCATCAACAAAAACGTAATTGTTGTCCTGACTGCGGGCGGCAACGTCGACATGACGCGCTGGATCGACACCGTGCCGGTTCTTATGCATGCGTGGTACCCCGGCCAGGAGGGCGGCACCGCACTGGCGCAAATCCTCTTCGGCGAGATCAACCCATCAGGAAAGTTGCCAGCATCTTTCGAGCGCCGCTGGGAAGACAACGCGGCCTTCGACAGTTATTATCCGAAAAAAGCCGACAAGCACATTGAATACCAAGAAGGAGTATTCCTGGGCTACCGCCACTTCGATCGCTCCAAAGTCCAGCCGCTATTTGCCTTTGGCTACGGGCTTTCCTACACCACTTTTCAATATAGCGGCCTGTCCATATCACCGTCCTCTGCCGATCTTAGCGCGCCGGTCAACGTTTCCTTCAATATCAAGAATAATGGTCCGCGCGAGGGCGCAGAGATCGCTGAAATCTACGTCGGCGATTCCCACGCAAGCGTGCCGCGCCCCGTGAAGGAATTGAAAGGTTTTGCCAAGGTGCATTTGCGCCCAGGCGAAACCAAACGGGTCACAGTCAGCTTGGATCGCCGCGCGTTTTCCTTTTATGACGTTGAAAAAAAGAACTGGAAGGCGGAACCGGGTAAGTTTTCCATCCTGGTAGGAAGCTCTTCGGAAAAGATCGAACGGCAGGGGGAGTTTACGCTCAGCCAATGAGAGGAGACCTCCCAGTACGTCCATGATTACCGCCCTTGCTTCGGTGAGCGCCCAGAGGCTCGTTCATCTTTCGCCGGTTGACCTGGCCATTATTATTTTCTGTTTCGCGCTCGTTTTGGCGATTGGCTTTTATCTGAAGCAGCGCGCAAATACAAGCGAAGATTATTTCATGGCTGGTCGTGAGATGACCGCATGGATCGCGGGTCTCAGCTTTCTTTCGGCAAATCTCGGTTCGCTCGAGCTCATGGGATGGGCTGGCGCCTCCTATCAGTACGGGATACTGGCCGCCCACTGGTACTGGGTCGGCGCGATCCCGGCTATGCTGTTCCTCGGCATCGTAATGATGCCGTTTTATTACATTTCCAAAACCCATTCGGTTCCGGGGTATTTGAAGCTGCGCTTTGGAGAATCCAGCCGTGCGCTCTCGGCGATTTCCTTTGCCATGATGACCGTATTGATGAGCGGCATCAACATGTACTCGATGGCGCTGGTGATGAAGGTCGTGCTCGGCTGGGACATTAACTTCAGCATCCTAATTTCTTCGATCACCGTGGCGATCTACGTCACACTGGGAGGGCTGCGTTCCGCAATTTTCAACGAAGTGCTTCAATTCATCCTGATCTGGGCGGGATCGCTGCTGATCCCGGTGCTGGGGCTCGTGGAAGCTGGCGGCTGGAGCAACCTGAAGGCGCGGATCGCAACCAATGCATCCGCGGAGTACACGCACCTATGGAGCACCCTGGGCTCGTTCCGCGACAACCCTATGGGGATTCATTGGACAGGCATTGTCTTCGGGCTTGGAATGGTGATTTCGTTCGGCTACTGGACGACAGACTTTCTCGTGGTGCAGCGCGTGCTTTCAGCGAAAGATCTGCGTGCGGCGAAGATGGCGCCGATCATTGGCGCCGCCTTCAAAATGTTCGTGCCCTTCATTGTCATTCTCCCCGGCTTGCTCGCTATTGCGGTTTTGCCGGTGAAACTCACCGGCGAAGGCACTGCGATAGCTACGGGCGGGCACAGCTACAATGAAGTGCTCCCCTTGATGCTGGCGCGATACTGCGGCCCGGGATTGTTGGGATTGGGTATTACTGCGCTGATGGCTGGGTTTATGTCCGGGATGGCGGGCAACGTCAGCGCCTTTTCCACCGTCTGGACCTACGACATTTACGGCGCATTACTCAACAAGAAAGCCGACGATGCGCAGTACGTCCGCATGGGCCGTTGGAGCACGCTCGGCGGCGTGTTCATCAGCATCGTCACCGCTTATTTCGTAATGCATTTCCTCAGCATCATGGATTATGTGCAGGCTCTATTTAGTTTTTTCATCGCGCCCCTGTATGGCACCGTCATTCTGGGCATGCTCTGGAAGGGCGCCACGCCTGCCGGAGGCTTTTGGGGCTTGCTGGCTGGAACGGCTTCATCCATTGGCATGTGGGCTTGGGTGAAGTTGAGTCCAGGAGCTATTGCATATGTGGCGCTTTCAAGCCATGCCAGCGACATGGCTCAGAATATGTACCGCGCACTCTGGTCGTGGATCGTATGCGTTGCTGTGACGGTGGTGGTCAGCGTTTTCACGAAGGCAAGACCCGAGATCGAATTAGAGGGCTTGGTGTATGGCGCGACCAGAATACCGTCCGAAAAACAGATCCCACTGATCCATCGGCCTTCCTTTTGGGCCGTGGTAGTTACCGTCGTTTTTTTGGCATTAAATTATTACTTCTGGTGAGGATAATGCACTCCGGCGAATCGATTTCGATTTGGTTTTTCATCGGCATCTCGCTGCTCGTGAACGGCCTGCTCATCTTGTCCGCAGGCTTGTACGAATGGGGACACCCGCCACAGAATCCGGTGGTGCTGTTTCACTTGCATGCCAGCATTTGGTGGGGCGGTTTTCTATTTTTGGTGGGGACGCTGTATTGCTTTCACTTCGCGCCGTGGAAGCAAAGATCGTAGTCGCGCAAGAGCAAGCGTCTTTGGTCAGACGCAGCGGACGCGGTCGGCTGTTTCAGGAGAACGAAGGGTATCATGCACACAGAAAAGGTGACGATGGGGCTGATTGTCGGAAATAGGGGATTTTTTCCCGATCATCTTGCAAAGTCCGGCCGGGAAGAGATGATCAAGACGCTACAGAGCGTGGGCATGGATGTGGTTGTCCTCGGACCCGAAGAGAGCAAGCACGGAGCCGTGGAGACTCACGAGGAAGCGAAGCGCTGCGCCGCTTTGTTTCAGGCAAACAGCCAGCGGATAGCTGGAGTGATTGTCTCGCTGCCCAACTTTGGCGACGAGCGCGCCATCGCCGACACGCTTCGACTGGCGCGACTGAACGTGCCCGTACTGGTTCAAGCGACGCCGGACACACCAGTGAAGATGTCCATCTCTCACCGTCGCGATAGCTTCTGCGGCAAAATGTCCACGTGCAACAACCTTAAGCAGTATGGGATTCCGTATTCGCTGACGACACTCCACACGGTGACTCCGGATTCCGAAGAGTTCAAGAAGGATCTGGCCTGGTTTGCGGGGTTATGCCGCGTCGTAAACGGGCTGCGGAATCTGCGCATCGGTGCAATTGGTGCGCGGCCGGCAGCCTTCAATACCGTGCGATACAGCGAAAAATTGCTTGAAGCCTCAGGCATTTCCGTCGAGACGCTGGATCTGTCCGAAGTCTTGGGGCGTATCGGCCGGATGAAGGACAACGATGAGCACGCCGTACGCAAACTGCAAGCCATCCAGAAATACGTGTCAACGAGTGGAGTGCCGCAGCCGGCCCTGCTGAAAATGGCCAAGCTCGGCGCGGTCGTGGAAGATTGGATGAAGTCCGCGGGGGTGCAGATAAGCGCCGTGCAGTGCTGGACCTCGATGGAAGAAAATCTCGGCGTTGTGCCGTGTACGGTGATGAGCATGATGAGCGACGACCTGCTCTCGAGCGCCTGCGAAGTAGATGTGTGCGGCGTACTCAGTATGCATGCGCTGCGGCTAGCCTCCGAAACCCCCAGTGCCTTGCTCGACTGGAACAACAACTATGGCAACCATCCGGATAAGGCGGTGTGCTTCCACTGTAGCAACCTGCCCAAACATTTCTTCCGTGATGTCAGGATGGATTATCAGGAGATTATTGCCGGCACCGTTGGTAAGGACAATACCTTCGGCACCTGCGTGGGGCACGTTAAATCCGGTCCGATGAGCTATGCGCGCTTTTCCACCGATGACCGGACGGGAAGAATTCGTGGCTATGTCGGCTCGGGTGCATTCACGGACGATCCCCTGGAAACCTTTGGGGGCGCCGGGGTAGTCGAGATCCCGCAGTTGCAACAACTTCTGCATTACATCTGTGAAAACGGATTCGAGCACCATGTCGCCGCGAATTTCTCCACCGTTGCCGGAATGCTCCATGAAGCCGCCATTCGATATCTTGGCTGGGATACGTACTGGCATGCGCAGTAAGCACTGTGCCTGGGAAGCCATTACTGCGGGAGTCTTGCAAGGTGTGAGTTCGAATAGAACCCAATGGCTACTGTCGCAGGCGTAGATTTTGGCACCCTCAGCGTTCGCGTCGCCATTGTGGATAGCGACAGAGGACGCTTGGGTTCGGCTGTCGCGGAGTATCCCCTTCACCGCACAAAGGATGATCCGGATTACGGCACGCAGAGTCACGCCGATCACATGCGTGCCTTGATCGAAGCCATGCAGAAGGCCTTGCAAGCAGCAAAAGTATCCGGGGATCAAATTGTTTCCATTGCGTTGGACACGACGGGATCGAGCGTCTTACCCGTAGGGGAAGGCTTGGAACCGCTCGATGAATACTACCTTTGGTGTGACCATCGGGCGTGGCGCGAGGCCGCGCTTATCACCGAGACAGCCCACAAACGAAATCTGGAAACGATCCGATGGTGCGGCGGAGTTTATTCCTCGGAATGGGGCTTCTCGAAACTGTTGCACTGGCTGAGGTATAATCCGGAAAAACGAAGCCGATTCGTTACCGTCTTCGAACATTGCGACATGCTTACCGCCGTGCTTTGTGATGTCAAAGATCTCGCGGAGGCGCCTCGTTCAGTTTGTGCCATGGGCCACAAGTGGATGTGGAACGCTTCCTTGGGCGGGCTCCCTTCTGAGGATTTTCTGGAAGCGGTCGACCCGCTCCTTAAGGGAATACGTAAAAAGCTGAACGGAAAATATTCGACGAGCGAGGTGATCGCCGGACGTCTCTCCTCGAAATGGGCGAAGAAACTCGGTTTGCGCGCTGATATTCCAATTCCCGTCGGTGCGTTCGATGCTCACTGGGACGCCATTGGAGCCGGCGCGCGTCCTGGTGACGTCTCAAACGTCGTGGGCACGGCGACATGCATCATGGCCATCAGTGAAGATACGCGTCTTATTCCCGGTGTATGCGGTGTCGTCCCAGGCTCGATCGATCCCAAAAGGACGGGCGTCGAAGCCGGACTTTCTGCCACCGGTGACCTATTCGGCGCCATCGCGCGCCGTGCGGGAACAGCAGTCAAGGAGCTTGCGCGGGTCTGGAAGAATATCGCCCGGGTCAGACTGGCCTGCTACGTCTTGCCTGGGATAATGGCGACCGCACTATTCTCGTTAACCCAAATCTTGGCGGAATCACTTTTGGCTGGAATATGACGCACACTCCGCAAGATGAACTCTTTGCCGCCATTGAAGGCACTGCTTTTCACACCCGCGTCATTCTGGAACGCATGGCGGAATATGGCGTGCCGATTCGGCGGGTGATTAACGCGGGTGGAATTCCTCAGAAGAACGCGGTCTTGAATCGCGTTTATGCAAACGTCTTGAATAAGCCCGTGTTGGTCCCGCAAGTGGAGGTAACGAGCCTGGGGTCGTCCATCTTCGCGTTCTTGGCTGCGGGCACATTTCGCTCCATTGAAGAAGCGCAAGACGCGATCTGTCCGAGTTATCGCGTCGTTGAACCCAACCTCGTCGCTGCGCGCACATACGAGGAGCTCTACCAAATCTATCGGGAATTGTATTTTGGTTTCGGGGGGATGGATTCCCAACCTATGCTCGCAGGTGGCGTGCTTCCGGCGCTGCGCGGGATCGCAGCCGCGGCGAGAAGCGCGGTATGAAAGTTCGAAGTCTGCGCGAAGAAGTGCTGGAAGCAAACCTGGAGCTGTGGCGGCGCGGGCTGGTTCTTTACACGTTTGGAAATGCCAGCGGGATTGCACGCGAGGAAGGTTGGTAGTCATTAAGCCGAGCGGTGTTCCTTATGAAACGATGAAGGCTGAAGACCTTGTTGTCGTGGACCTCGACGGCAGAATTGCAGAGGGCTCTTTGCGCCCATCTTCTGATCTTCCCACACACCTTGTCCTCTACCGGGCGTTTGCTGGAATTGGCGCGGTGGCTCACACGCACTCCCGTGTCGCGACATCCTGGGCGCAAGCGCAACGGGAAATCCCGTGCTTTGGAACCACTCATGCCGATTATTTTCGCGGGCCCGTGCCGGTTACCAAACCGCTGACGCCTTCGCAAATCCACTCAGGTTACGAAACCAACACGGGCCATGCGATCGTGCGGCGCTTTGCAAAGCTAGATCCGCTCCAGGTCCCGGCTGTGCTGGTTTCCGGCCATGCGCCTTTTTGCTGGGCCAAAACGCCCAAGGAAGCGGCTCACATCGCGGTCGTTGTTGAAGAAATCGCGGCGATGGCCATTCAGACGCTTGCGGCAAATCCCAAGGCGCGTCCCATCTCCCGGCATCTGCATGAGAAACACTTTCTGCGGAAACACGGCGGCACGGCCTATTACGGTCAGAAGTAGGAGATGACGCGCCCGGCAGGACTCGAACCTGCGCCATTCTGCTCAGAAGGTGCGCAGTACAAAACTCTAAGTGCCGCTTCTGGTGTCGCTTGCGAGGAAACGCGTCATTTATCTCGCTCTTGAATTGGACCGACGTTGGACTGAAAACTTTGGGGTGAACCCCTAAGATGGCACCGTCTTTTGCGAGCATGGATGGCTTGCGGGCAGCACGCGCGGCGGGGCCGCCAATTCGCTTATGGCCGCTTGAAATTCCTGTTGATTTCCTAAAATCTGTCGAACTGGCGGCCTCTCGTCCGTCATACATTCAGGCGCATAAGGGCGCTCACAATTGTTCCCAAAGGAGAAATGCTGATGCAGTTTGCTCTGATGATCTATCACTCACCGGAAGAGTTTGCCATGCGGAAGAACGACTATAACGACCCTCAACTCGGCGCCTGGCGGGCTTACCACAAGGTGCTCGTCCAGGCCAGAGTCTATGTCGGCGCCAATGCGCTTGAGTTGCCCGAGACAGGAACGACACTGCGCCTTCGGGATGGAAAGCGCCGAGTGCAAGATGGCCCGTATGCTGACACCAAGGAGCAGCTGGCGGGATTCATCATCCTGGAACTCCCTTCCGTTGACGCCGCCCTAGAATGGGCTGCTCGATGCCCAGGGGCATCGCTTGGCGCAGTGGAAGTCCGGCCGTTGGCGCCGGAAGCGATGCAACGAGGGTTCACGGGGTGAATGGAAGCAATCAAGAGGACACCCACCGAACCATAGAGCGGGTAGCGCGCGAATCCTATGGCCGCCTGGTGGCCTATCTTTCCGTGCAGACGCACGACTTGGCCAGCGCCGAGGACGCTCTCAGCAACGCATTACTGTCGGCCCTCACCCATTGGCCGCAGGACGGCGTACCGCAAAATCCCGAGGCGTGGCTGCTCACAGCGGCGCGGCGTTCGGTCATTGACGTTGTTCGTCATCAACGCGTCGCGCAGGCGAGCGAGCCAACCCTGAAACTTCTCAAGGAAGATTCCATGGAAACTATGTTGGGAACGGACTTCCCGGATGAACGGCTCAAATTGCTATTCGTGTGTACCCATCCGGCGATCGACCCGGCGATGCACACACCCCTTATGCTTCAGACGGTATTGGGCCTCGATGCAGCACGCATTGCTCAAGTCTTCCTTATCGCACCGAAAACAATGGGGCAGCGCCTGTTCCGCGCGAAAACAAAAATCCGCAGCGGTGGCATTCCGTTCGAGGTTCCGCAAGAGCGTGATCTGCCGCAGCGCCTTGATGCCGTGTTGGAAGCGATTTACGCCGCCTTCGGCATCGGTTGGGATGAACTATTTGGCACCGACCAGCGTGGACGCAGTCTAGCCGAGGAAGCGATGTGGCTGGCGCGGGTGCTTTTGCAGTTGATGCCCGACGAAGCTGAGGTTCAAGGTCTATTAGCCCTCATGCTCCATTGCGAAGCACGACGCTCCGCCCGAAGAGGGCCTGACAGTCGTTACATTCCCCTTTCCGAGCAGAACCCGAAGCATTGGTCGCTTCCGCTGATCGAAGAAGCGGAACGCCATCTCAGCGAAGCGTTCAAGCTCGGACGCTCCGGCAGATTTCAACTGGAAGCTGCAATTCAGTCCGTGCATGCCGAGCGTGGGCGCACTGGCCGGACTGACTGGGCGGCGATTGCGGCATTCTACGAACAGCTCGTCCGCATATCGTTTTCCCTAGGCACGCAAGCTGCATACGCAGCGGCAGTCGCCGAAGCAAAGGGACCTGAAGCGGGGCTGGCCGTTCTCGAGTCGATTGACCGCGACGCTGTTGCGGACTATCAGCCGTATTGGGCCGTTCGCGCTCACCTGCTGCAGCGTCTTGGGAAAACGCGTGAGGCCGCAGACGCCTACGACCGGGCGATCGATCTGGCGGAGGATCCCGCAGTGAGAGAGTTCCTGCTCCAGAAGCGTGGCTGAGTCCTCCGGCTCTCTCACCACCGCCGAAACTCAAATCTGAACATAAGCTCTGTATTATCAGTAGCTTCCCAAGCTTCGGATTCCTTCCGCCGCTTGATGTAGAAATCGCCCTACCAAGCCCGTCATCCATACAGAGGCGGCTTAGCGGTCACGCTTCGCCACCCGATGGAGAGGTGATGCGATGTGCCCATTCTGTTTAGCAAGCATGGGGCTGATCGTCGCCAGCGCGACTTCCGCAGGAGGGCTGACGGTCTTGGCCGTGAAATTGTCTCGCAAGAAAAGGGACAAAAAAGAGAGTCCCAATTCGAATGAAAGGAGCAATCAAGATGTCAATGCGGACAGTCGATAACCCGAAAATAGTGTCGCGAGAGGAATGGCTCGTGGCCCGCAAAAAACTACTCGCCCGCGAAAAGCAGCTCACTCGCGAGCGTGATGCCGTCGCCACCGAGCGGCGCCAGCTGCCCTGGGTCAAAGCCGAAAAGAACTACGTTTTCGATTCCCCCAGCGGGAAGGAAACGCTCGCCGATCTCTTCAATGGCAAAAGCCAGCTCATCGTTTATCACCTCATGTTCGGTTCGGAGTGGCAAGAAGCTTGCCCCAGCTGCTCCTTCAACATGGATCATACGGACGGCGCATTGGTGCATCTTGCGCAGCCCTACGTTTCCTTTGCGGCAGTATCCCGAGCACCGATTTCCAAAATCGAAGCGTTCAAAAAGCGCCTGGGGTGGAAGTTTAACTGGGTGTCGTCCTACGGAAGTGATTTCAACTACGACTACCACGTCTCCTTCACTCCAGAGCAACTGGCCAAAGGCAAGGTCGTATTCAACTTTGAACTCATGGCATTCCCCAGCGAGGAAGCGCCTGGAATCAGCGTCTTCTACAGAAACAAAGACGGCAACATCTTCCACACCTATTCCGCCTACGGTCGTGGGACAGAGGCGACGATGAACACGTACAACTATCTCGACTATGTTCCCAAAGGCCGCGATGAGGATGGCTTGCGCTTCACGATGTCATGGCTCCGTCACCACGATCGCTACGAGAGCGGCCGACTAGCCGATGCGGATATGCCGTACTGGCTTTTGGACGCTGCTCGCCAAGACCACCGAACTGGGCCCAGTACCAGTCCCAACCGATCAGCTCGTAACCGCTGATGTGCACCTTCGGGACGCCCACGAAGTGCAAAAGGCGAAATGGATTCTCAGATTATGTTTTGCGGTTCCGAATTCAAAAGCGACTCAGTCAAGGAGAACGTCATGAACATTGCGAATAAGTCAGTCTTGATCACCGGCGCCAACCGGGGCATAGGTCAGGCGCTCGTCAATGAAGCCGTTAGACGGGGGGCGAAGAGGGTCTTTGCGGGCACGCGCGGCGCATTGCAACATGCCGACAAACGCGTGATTCCCCTGACGCTGGACGTGACCCGCGCTTCGCAGATCCAGCGCGCGGCCGAGGAAGTGGACACCCTCGACGTCCTCATCAACAACGCCGGCGTCGCGATCTACGACGATCTAAGCAACCTGGAGGTGATCGAGCAGCACCTGGCCGTCAACCTCCTCGGAGTGCTAAAAGTCACCCGTGCTTTCTTGCCGCTGCTGAAACACTCGAAAGGGGCTATCGTCAACAACCTTTCCCTCGCGGGCCTCGCGCCCTTGCCGGTCATACCCGGTTATTCCATCTCAAAAGCGGCCGCGTTCAACATGACGCAGTCGCTGAGAGTGCTGCTGGCAGGCCAAGGCGTGACCGTCCATGCCGTGGTTCTGGGTCCCATAGACACCGATATGAACCGTGGCTTCAACATACCGAAGGCGTCGCCCGAATCGGCAGCGCGGAACATCTTTGATGGGCTGGAGAAAGGCGAAGAAGATATCTTTCCCGATCCCGCTTCCCTGTCCATCGCCGAGGGTTGGCGCGCTGGCGTAGGCAAGACCCTCGAGCGCCAGTTCGCAGCTTTCGTGCCGCAGAACGCGGCAAATCCGGGATGACGAGTAAGTAGCCGAAAGAAAGGGCGGAAGAGATTTGGAAACTGAGAGCTCGCGAGCCACTTCTGTCAGGCCTTGTGTTTAGAGGCCTCAAAGCCAACGTACAATCAGAACACAAAGGAGAAATCAGATGGCAACAAGCAAAGAGAGAGACAAGGAACACGGGAAAGGGCATCTCGCGATGAACACACGCCCGATCATGTCGCAGCAGCAGTGGGAGGCTGCGCGCCAGCAGCTCCTCGTGAAAGAGAAGGCCTTGACCCGCTCCCGTGACGCGCTGGCCGCCGAACGCCGGCGGATGCCTTGGCTGGCTGTGGACAAGAAGTACGAGTTCGACGGACCCAAGGGCAAGGTAAGCCTGCTCGATTTGTTCGAGGGCCGCCGTCAGTTGATCGTCTATCGCGCCTTCTTCGAGCCCGGTGTGTTCGGCTGGCCCGAGCACGCCTGCCGCGGCTGCTCCCTGGGCGCCGATCAGGTCGGCCACCTAGCCCATCTGAACGCCCGCGACACCACCCTCGCCTACGCCTCACGCGCGCCGCAGGCGGACATCGCGCGCCTGAAGGCGCGGATGGGCTGGGAGATGCCCTGGTACACCATCGCCGACGGCTTCGACGCGGACTTCGGCGTCGATGAATGGCACGGCCACAACGTGTTCTTCCGCGACCGCGAGCGGGTGTTCCGCACATACTTCATCAACGGCCGCGGCGACGAGGTGATGGGGACCACTTGGAGCTACCTCGACATCACGCCGCTCGGCCGTCAGGAGATTTGGGAGGACTCGCCAGAGGGTTACCCCCAGACCCCGCCGTACAAGTGGTGGAACTGGCACGACAACTACGACGCCGAGGCCTCGCCTGAACCGAAGTGGGTCGAGGTGTCCGACGCTGGAGAAGCCGCCTTCCGGAAGCGCGACGCAGAGGCGAAAGCGACCTAAAGAAGGGCGACCACTTCGCCGCCTTCGAGCAGCCGGCTCTTTCACACAGGAGCTGCGCGAGCGCATCCGCTGGGTGCGCGGAGCATAGCCGAGGAGATCTTGGCGGACTGTTATCTCACCACCGCGCGGAAAGGAAAGACGAGTTGATAACTTCCGGCGGTCCCCAGTTGCGCCACAAAGAACTGACTTAAAGCATGGCTGCCCGCGAAAGCAGAACTCCGAAGGCCGTGGCGCCGAGGAGGGACCAGATGGCGTGCAGGCGATTCCATAGGCGCAACAGGCTCGTGGCCTGTGGACTCCGCGAATCGAGTGTGGGATCAAGCAATTGCTTGTTGGTAGGGAAGACGACGATCAGCGTGAAGGGGATTGAAGCGCCGAGGAGAACTGCGCCAACAGCTACCCATGGATCCTGCAGTTGCCACGCCGCTGCCAGACCGAGAGCGAGACCGCCGGTAGCAAGAGAGACTTGCAGGATGGTGGCGCGCTGGTAGCTAGGCGCGAACTCACGCAGGGCTAGCTCCGGGCCACGACATGCGAGCTGGATGCTCTACGAGGTTGACGTAAAGCGCCGCACCACAAAACAAGCCGGCGCAGGCGGTCGATAAAATGAGCAAAAGCATGTGCAATTCACCGGCGCTGCCTCGCCTCGGCCCCACCCAAGCTTCATTCTTCCGTGGGCGATGCCCGTGAACCACCCAAGATCCACGACCGTGGCTCGACGCTGAGAGGCCGCAGAATTATCCAGTTATCGACTAATCTGGATCACAGTGGAGCCCATGCGCGAACTGCTGGCATATTCCCGATGTGCCTTCTGAATTTCCTCAAGCCTGAAGGTAGCCTTGATCGGCACGAAGATGTTTCCGGACCTAAGCCATTCAAAGAGCAACTCCAGATCAGGCATGAAGTTCTTCGACGAGCTGCGGAGGCCGAAGAAGGTGGTTCGTTTGCCAGACCAGAAGAACAGATTCTTGGACAATAGTTTGAGGATCGCTGGAAACGCGGGAGGGCGAGCCCTCTTCGTCAATGCTGGGAGGTTCATGCCGTAACCCACTAGGATACCTCCCTTCCGCAGAACAGAGTGGCACTCGTCAAAGCTTTCTCAGCCGAGCGGATCGAAGACCGGGTCCACTCCGCCAAGTTTCTGCATGGCGGTGATCCAGTTTTTATTGGAATAATCGAAGGAACAGCCCCGAGTTTGCGAAGTTCCTCGTGCTTAGATAATGGACCTGTGCCGAAGACTTGAGCTCCCTGAATCCGTCCGAGACTAAGGAGGGCCACTCCCACCCCGCCACGCAAACCATGAACAAAGATCTTCTGACCGGATTTAATATGAGCGGCATGGTGCAGCATGTGGTAATCGGTGACCCAGTCAAGGACCATTCAGATCAACTCCGCCGGGAACGCGCACTAGAAATCGTTCGGGAAGGTTGATCAACTCTGCTTGGCCATCGCATTTTGAAAGACACGCAACGCGATCGCCGACTTTGAATTTTGTGCAGCCTTTACCGTTGACGCGCACCTTGCCGAGGACGCTGTAACCCGGTGTGAGTGGGGCCTTTCTCTGAAAAGGATAAGTGCCACGGCGCATGTTAACGTCGGACCCTGAAACAATTGAATATTCAACCGAGAGTTGAACTTCTCCGGCAGCAGGATCGGGAGATCATCTTCGACGACCGCGAGTTTGCTTTCGTCGCCGAACTCTGTAATGACGACCTTGTTCATCTTGGACATGAGCTCAGCTTTGGTCAACTCCGCGGATCAGTACATAGGAGTCGGCTTCTTTTACGACGTTGCTCATCACAAGGGCGTTCGGTACTAACCCAACGGGCGACCTGATAAACTCCGGTTTGCCCAACAATTCTGTGTTGGGACCTCGTCTCCATCTCCCCGCGGGACTTAGAGATTCTCGACCCTCGCGCCCTCCCCTACAGCCGCCCAGCCGTTTCTCATATCGGACTCACCAAGTGGGATTAGTTCCGGTTGATTACCTCGCCGTAATTTGTCCGTCACAGTGTTTATAGAGTGGTAGGATGGCTCCCATCCTATCGGGGCAAGTCGAAGGCCGACGGAGGCCAAAATGGCGATACTGGGGTCCGCGCAGCTGCCGGCGGAAACTACCATTCCGAGGGCTGTTTCAACCGCCCCAGTCACAAAGCTTGCACCGAGGCACTCTGCCCTCGTCCGCGTCACTCACTGGATCACCACTATCTGTTTTTTTGCCCTGCTCCTCACCGGCATTGAAATTGTGATC
>Ga0099793_10000136_pt1 | contig 15952 bp, 14 predicted proteins | sample Rivendell_Oct201_9_FD_77319 | JGI IMG/M metagenome (GOLD analysis project Ga0099793, IMG submission 77319) | Vadose zone soil and rhizosphere microbial communities from the Eel River Critical Zone Observatory, Northern California to study diel... | ecosystem: Environmental > Terrestrial > Soil...
AACTACGGTCCATTTTTGACGGCCCCGGCTCCGGGCATGGAAGCTCGGAGGAGGCTTGCAGCATCTCGGGTGACGCCTTGCGGAGTGCGCTGACCGCCTCCGCCAGGACACTAAAGTGGACAACGGAAAGTCTGGGATCGCATCCGGCGACAATTCGCCGGTGGGCGGCCCTGCCGCGAGCGACAACACGCCCGGCGGCGAGAACCAGGCGGCTTGGTTCAGGTACTGTACGACAGCTTTTCGCAGCCGGTCTTAGCAGGAATACGCTGCGCACCCAGGCCCATCAGACAGTTGCTCTATCGGGCTGACCCTTATCAGATTGATCTCCAGATCGAATTGCGGCCAGAGGGCAATCGGCTTGTCGTCACTGGACAGTTGCTGGACATTAGCCGCCCAGAGCTGGTTGGCCGCGACGTGCAGGTCATGCTCTCGGATGGCCGCGAATATATTGTCAACACAGTGACAAATCAGTTCGGAGAGTTTCACGCTGAGGTTGAAAATTCCGGTGATCTGGAGCTTTCCCTCCTTAGCCCTGGAGGAAAACCGATCGTTGTATTGCTCCGAGGAGCGCTGGCTCGATTATCCGGATCAGAAGATTGACGGCCAATCGCTTCCTCAGTTTCGCCGCCGACGGCATTCGAATCTCGCTGCGTATTTCGCTCTGGAAGGCAGTTTCGGGATGCGCCAGCTCTCATGTTCCATTTGATCATCCGCACATACGGTACTCCAGTACTAGGGTCTTCACTCGATTGTTATCGACGGACCCGAATGCTATCCCGATGAAGACGTGAGGTAGCTGACGGATTTTCCTGGATACACATCAAGTGACCAAGCTCCGGCCCACTCAGAGAAGCCATTGACGCGCTGAACTAAATCGCTTCTCTCGAAATCTTGGATGCGCATTTTCAAGGTGAATCAGCGCGCCGCCACACCTCAGGTTGAACCACTCGAAATCGAAGCGGCGCACCCTTGGACTACGGGCTCAATGGAAGAATGGAAAAGCGGCTCCCCGTTATCGCCATAGTGCGCCTCGCATACTGTGAACCTGCGAGTACCGATGGGGGAGAGAAAACCTTTACCGATAACATTAGTCCACACGGCGCTCGCATATTCTCTAAATACGCCTGGCAGCTTGAAGACCTGGTACGGATTACTCTGCTGAACCAGGATGTGGCATGCGGAAAGGTGGTTTATTGTCAAAGGCTGCCGGACAACCGCTATAGCATCGGAGTGAAATTTCAAGGTCAGCCTGTCACGTGGTCAACTTTGCAGAAATACAACGGACTGATCAGTTGACGGCGTCTTTGAGGTTTCGACGAAACTCTCTCAGAATTTAAACCGCAACCCGAACTGAATCTGCCGCGCCGCAGAGGTAATATCCGGCCGCCTCACCTCTCCTATGGATTGGCCGAAGGTTCCAGGGTCCGAAGTAAAGTTTCCTGGCTGGTTGAATTGCACGCGGTTGAAGAGATTGTACAACTCGGTTCGAAACTCCACGCTCATGCGCTCGGAAATGTGCGTGGACTTTTGCAGCACCACATCCCAGTTGTTGATACCGGGGCCATAAAATCTATTGCGGGCCAGATTTCCTCCCCTCCCGAATGGCGCCACGGAGAAGAGTCCCAGGTTTGGTCCGGTTTGCAAGCGGGCATTTGTTACCGGTACGGGCGTCGCGGAAGGGTTGTAGTCCGGCCGCTGAATAAAACCGGTGTGCGCTGTGTCCGTATCCGTAAAAATATCGAACGGCAGTCCTGTCGCGAATGTCGTGATCCCTGCGATTTGCCAGCCCTCCAGGATCTTCCCAATACTGTTTTCGCTCAGATGTGCGTGTCCTCGGCCCACTGGCAGAGCCCACACATAGTTAATCGCCAGCCGCTGCCGGACGTCGAAATCGGAATTTCCGCGCTCCGCCCTCAGGTTAAAGGAATCCGCCGGGAAAGTCTGGCCGCCCAGAGTCGGCACCAGCGGGTCGGAGGAGTTGTCGATCGCATGCCCCAAGGTGTACGCCGCTTGGAACGACAATCCGTGCGCCATCCTCTTCGTAACATTCGTTTGCAGCGCATGGTAGATGGAATCCGCCACTCCTTTGAACGAGTCGGTGTGGAAGAAAGCATTGTTATTCACAGCATCGAACGGCAGGAATCCCGACTCCTTGCCAAACCACAAGTTCCCGAACTGCAATGCCTCCGGCGAGACACCCAACGCCAGCAACTGCGCCACCAGCGCGGGCTGAGGCGGGTTGCCATCAACGACGCGAAGCACGCGCGTCCCCTTTGACGCCACGTAATTAACCTCAACCAGCACACCAGCGCCCAGTTGGTGCTGAATACCTAACATCCAGTTCTGATTCATAGGCATACGCAGGCGCGGATCAATGAGAAACGGCAGAATCCCGGCTCCATTACCTACCGTGGCCGAGGAAATCAAAGAGGGCGGCAAGAACCCGGCCGAGACGGGCGGACCCAAACAAAGAGAAGGAGTCTGTATCTGCTGTGGGAAAGTGCAGGCTGGGCCTGAAGGCGTAGGCGTTGGCGTACCAAAAAAAGGAAAGAAGAAAACCTGCTGGAAAGGTGGATTTCCCCGCGTGAGTCCCAGCAACTGCCCAAACATGCGGTCGTGGAAGATTCCATACCCCGCGCGAATCGATGTCTTCCCTTGTTTGAACGGGTCCCACGCAATTCCAATTCGCGGCTCGAAGTCATGCCAGTCGTTGTTGTAGAGCGGGGGCAAGCCTTTTCCGTCTCCGGCGATGGAAAATGTAAATGGCCCCGTGCCGCTTGGATTGGCGTACAGGGTCGAAAGCAGGTTGTTCACTTCGAAAGGAACACCGTTGAACTGGTAGCGCAGGCCATAGTTCAAAGTCAGGTTTGGGAGCGCCTTAAATGTGTCTTGAACGAAGGCGGCCAATTCCCTCTGGCGGAATCCCCGGAGATCATTTGCCGTGCGGTTGCCGGCTTTGTCGAAAAACTGCGCCTGCGTCTGCGATCCTTCCACACCAAGGAGCGCCCAGATCATGTTCTGCAGCGTAGGGTTCTGGTCAATGGCCACGTTGCCCGTGGGATTTATTGCTGACACGCCGAAGTTCGAGAAATTCTGGAAGTCGGCCAGAGGGCGTGAAAGAAAGTTGTCAAAGCTATTCGAATATACATCCCGAAACTCAAACCCTGCCTTGAGGGTGTGCGGTCCCGCTGTCCACGTTACATTGTCACCGCTCGTGTACGTGCCGCTGAATCGTTGCGATCCATCTCTGCCATTGAGCAGGATGCAGCCAAATCCCGCGAAGAATGGCAGGAAGTAGTCCACGCCGCGCCCAAACGTATCCGTGGGGCTAAGAGTGTCGAATGTGCTCACACCCTGGCAAGTCAGCGGAAAATTAATGCGGTTGGCCCCGAATCGCACTTCATTGACGAGGTTCTGGTTGATGATCGACGTCCATCTCACTGTGGCATCTTGCCGCCGCTGCCGCGTTCCCGTGCCACCTAGTCCCGGAAGGTAATCGGTGTGGGCAAAGTTCGCATCCTCGAAGCGATTGAACGTATAGCGAACCATCAACGATTGGCTGGAGCTAAAACTATGATCCACGCGCGCGCTCACATTGTCGCCCGTGGTGGTCGAAGAGCTCGGGAAGTACAGAAGTCCGCGCGCATCGTCTACCTTTGGTCCATTGGGACGAGCTGGAAATAACCCCAGCAACTTCTGCATGGTTGCGTCCAGGGGCAGTTGAAAAACATTGTTCGGAGAACTCGGAGTACTCACGTCGATAGGCGTCCCGGCGTAAGTGAATTTCCCTGTCTTGAATGCCTCCGTGGGAACGACGCTGTGGTTTGTCAGCGTCGTGTTGAAGCGCTGTCCTTCATAGTCCGCGAACCAAAAAGTCTTATTGCGGACCAATGGGCCGCCAGCGGAACCTCCGAAGGTATTCCGCCTGTAGGCGTCCTTAGGTACCACCTGGCCGGCGGCATTCAGTTGGTGGTTGAAGAAGTCGCGCGCTCCCAGCGCGTCGTATCGACCCAACCAATAGAGGTCGGAGTGAAGCTCATTGGAACCGCCTTTGCTGACGATGTCCACGACCGCCCCGGTGTTTCGTCCGAATTCGGGCAAAAAGTTGCTGGTGATCACGCGAAATTCCTGGACCGCGTCTGGGTTGAGAGTTGTAAGTCCGGGCTGTGGCAAGCTCAAACCGGGAATGTCCGCGTCATTGTTGTCCGTGCCGTCCAGCAGGAAGTTATTGTTCCGCTCCCGGGAGCCGTTCACGGAAAGCCCGCCTAGAATCGAGTTGCTGGCATTCGCGCCCGGCGAAAGTAGCGCGAGTTGATAGGGGTCTCTCAGCACCAGCGGAAGGCTGTTGATTTGCTCGCTGGTCACCATATTTCCGATCTGCGCATCGTTCAGATCAATGGGAGCCACGGACTCGCCCGTAACCGTCACTTTTTCCGTGACGCTGCTTGGCGCAAGCGTCGCATCCAGATTCTGCACATGGTCCACCGTCAGCACCACGGAGGAGTATTCCACCGTCTTGAATCCCGCCTTTTCAATCACGACATCGTAATTTCCGGGAGGCAAGCTGGTGATCCGGTAGATTCCAGAATCGTCGGTGATCGTGCTGCGAGCCGCGCTTGTGGCTCGATTGTGACTTGTAATCTTCGCTTGCGGGACGGCAGCGCCGGTACTGTCTTTCACTGTGCCGGTGATGGAAGCTGTTTGTGACAGCGCTGACCGCGGCATGCAGAACAAAAGGAGAAGAAAAACCCAAGGAGCGAATCGTTTAATCATGGGACATCTCCCGGGCCGGAAATCTCTTACTGCATTCGATTCTACCAGACCGGAAATCGTTGCACGAACGCCAGGTTCCCTAGGCAGCCGGCCCTGCCATAGGAACAACTGCATTGGCGTCCCGATTTGACGTTTGGTCCAATTCTAATTCTGTTAATTCCACTCGACAAGACTCCCAGGACTATTACTCGCAAGATGTTCGATAACCCGGCAAAATCTACACACCCGCATAGTTCGGGGATTTGCGCAAACAGGGCTAAAAACCTCCCCTATATAATTGAAATCCCAGTGCCTTAGCGAATTAAGTTGCGTCTGGCTTGGAAGTTGCCTTCTACTATCGTGAATCAGGAACTCTGCGAGATCCACCCGCTCGCAGAAAAATTAAGGCCACAAAAAAGGAAAAACTAGCGCGCGAGGAGGCGCAGACAATGAAGTACGCGAAAAATTCTTTCGCAGTAGCAGCGGGCCTGCTCCTATTGGGTGCCTGCACGTTTGCGAGAAACCCCGGCGACACAAAAACCGAAGAGGATCGTCTGCAAAATGCCGGGAAGGTAATGCAGGAGATCCTCAATGTGCCGGACAACATCCCTCAAGACTTGCTGGACAAGGCGCGTTGCGTGGTGGTCATGCCGTCGGTGCTCAAGGCCGCGTTCGTAGTGGGCGGAAGCTATGGCCGGGGCGCGATGGTGTGCCGCTCGGGCAAGGAATTTTCTGGTCCGTGGGGCGCGCCCGCGCTGTTTGCGCTGGAAGGCGGCAGCGTCGGCTTGCAGATCGGCGGTGAAGCCACGGACTTTGTTTTTCTGATTATGAACAGCCGCGGTGCGTCCAGCCTGCTGCATAGCAAGGTGAAGCTGGGCGCGGATGCTTCCGTTGCGGCGGGACCCAAAGGGCGCTCTGCCGCGGCAGACACGGACGCGTTCATGCGCGCGGAAATTTTGAGCTACTCGCGGGCGCGAGGTGTTTTTGCAGGCATTTCCCTCGAAGGATCCACGCTTCGGCCCGACAACGAAGCCAATCACAAGCTCTATGGCGAATCAACCGACGCGGAGAAAATCATCGATGGCCAGGGAGGCGCTGTTCCTCCGGCGGCCCATGAGCTGATCGCCACACTGAAGAAAGCATCTCCGGAACTCAGTCACTAATTTCAGGGGGAGGGATGAAGGCGAGGCGCCCGCCTTCTTCCCCTTCCACCGATTGCGGGTTATACCCTGCACTACAGGTGTTCCCGGGTGCTCCAAGAGCAGGTGAATACCTAATTGTGGCCATCCCATGCCGTTTCCAGAATGCTATAGGGTCCAAAAATTGCCCTCGAAGGAAAGCATGCTTATGGATCACAATTACCATCGCGAAGAAAATCATCGGGCAAATACGGGCACCCACCACGGCCAAGCTTCGCAAGGCAGCGAAATGGGCGAGTCTGAAATGATCCATCGGGCCAAGCGGCGCGACGCCGCGGCGTTCGAATCGCTTTATAGATTGCACAGCCGCCGCATATATGCGCTGTGCCTGCGGATGCTGGGGAATATCAGTGAAGCTGAAGATTTAACTCAAGAAGCTTTCCTGCAGTTATTTCGGAAGATCCACTTGTTTCGCGGAGAATCGGCTTTTTCTACCTGGCTGCATCGCATGGCCGTAAACCTGGTGCTGATGCGCCTTCGGCGCAAGGCGCCGCCGCAGGTCCCCTTGGAGGGCGCGGCAGAACTCTCCGGTGCGAACGGGCAATCTTTCAGAAAGATCGGCCGCGCTGACTTGGCACTCGATGGCTCCATCGACCGCGTCTGCCTGGAGCGCGCCGTCGCTCAATTGCCCGCCTGTTACAAGCTGGTCTTTGAACTGCACGACGTTCAAGGCTACAAGCACACCGAGATTGCGGAGATGATGGAGTGCTCCGTGGGAACCTGCAAAGCCCAGCTTCACCGCGCGCACAAGAAGCTGCGCGTCTTGCTGCGCGAAAAAATCGACTCCGGCTCCGGGTGGTTCACTCCGCCAGAAAGAAACCACCTGTCCTTCACCGCATCTTAATCGCGTTCTGCAAACCGAAATTCGTAGGTCGAGCAGGGAATCTCATTGCGGGAGGCCGAGGCGCCGCAACAGTTCTTGGAAGCGCGGGTCGGAGCGCAGGCTGTCGAAGGCCGGCTCACAGGCCGTGAAATTCAACCAGGGCGATTGCTCCTGGTATGCGCGTTCCAGCGATCTCAAGGCACTATCCCGATCACCTTGGCGTGCGTACAGTATGGCCAGATCCAGTGCTGAAGCTGTAGGCGGGCGCCGTGCAAGTTCAACCCGCTTGCGCCAGTATGCCTCAGCCCCGCCCTGAGCATAAGCGTTCGCCAGGGAGGCGGCGTCCTGCGCAGCTCCGGACAACATAAATGCGTCGCGCCTCTGTTCAATCGCGCGCGCATAGTCGCCCTGCTGTTCATAAACTCGAGCCAGTAGCTCGTAAGTGACGGGCTTTACGCTTGGATCGAGATCAAGCATCGAGCGGAATTGCGCTAAGGCTCGCTCGTAGTCCTTTGAGTAATAGAGGGCCGTACCCCAGAAGTCATTGATCACCAGCGAATACGGGTCAAGGTCGTGCGCCCGCTGGATCTCATTGAGCGCCTCCGGAAAGCGCCGCTTGATCACCAGATAATGCGCGTACCAGTGATGCGCGGTTGCGTAGTTGGGATTCAGCTCGATCGCACGAGTAAATTCGTTTTCGGCGGCAGCATAGTCCCACTCATATGCCGTCTTGACCAAGGCCAGCGACGTGTGTGCTTCCGCAAGTGAGCTGTCTAGTTGTAGCGCCTTCAACGCGGCGTCCCTGGCCCCCGGCATGGCTTCTTTCGGCGGAAGCCCGCCATGATGGGCCATGACGATGTAGGAATCTGCGATGCCGGTCCAAGCGAGCGCGTAAGACGGATCGAGCTGGACCGCCTGTTCAAAGTATTGCAGTCCCTTTGATTCGTTTTCGCGGCCGCGACGATGCCACCAGTAACGGCCTCGCAGATAAGCTTCGTGCGCTTCGGGATCGACAGGATGGGTGTCCGAGAGACGTGTACGCTCCTCCGGCGTCAGCTTGATGCGGATTTCCGCGGCGATGTCGCGAGCCACTTCATCCTGCATGGTCAGGATGTCCTTCAAATCCCGTTCGTAGCTCTTTGCCCACAAGTGGCGATCGCTCGACGCCGCGATCAACTGCGCCGTAATTCGTACTCGGTTCTCCGAGCGGGCGACGGTGCCTTCCACCACTGCGTCCACCTTTAGCGCTTCCCCGATTTCTGGTAGCGTTTCCCGCGTACCCTTAAAATGCATCGCTGAAGTTCGTGAAATCACGCGTAGCGACCCGATCTGAGCGAGTTCCGTGGTCAAAGCATCTGTAATTCCGTCACTGAAATAATCCTGGCTTGGATCCTTTGACAGATTTTCCAAGGGCAGCACGGCTAGGGAGCGAATCTCTGTTGAAGGGGACTTGGCAAAGATACGGGTGCGAAGTTTGCCGATGTTAAGCCAGAACAACAGCGCAGCAATCGCTGCCAGCGCTAAAGCGCCGGCCAGCCGCCAGTGAGTTTTCAGCCGGGTGGGAGGCACCGCGAGGGGTCGTTCCGTGGCTTCGACCGTGCCGAGGAAGCGGTAGCCGCGCCGCGGGATGGTCTCGATGAAACGCGGACTCTCGGCCGAGTCGCCAAGGACTTCGCGCAAGCGGTTGACCGCCTTTTTCAGCCCTAGCTCGTAATCAACGAAGGTATTTCCGGGCCAGAGGCGCTGGCGGAGTTCCTCGCGGGTGACGATCTCCTGTGGATGTTCCAGCAGGGCTTGTAAAACCTGAAATGGCTGGCCCGCGAGCTTCTGCTTCATGCCCGCCTTGCGGACCTCACCGGCTGTCAGGTCAACTTCGAAGACCCCGAACTTTACCACCTGTGGCTGGTTGGGCATGGTAATCCTCGCCCATTTTTGGCGCAAATGAAACGTAGTCTACCACGGTCTCGCAGGCACTCGGACGCAGTGTCACGCAGAACCGCAGACAACTACCGCACCAGAATCAACAACTTGCCATGGAACCAACAAACCACCGACAAGGTTCTTGATCCTACTTCGCGCTTGGGGCAAGTGTGTGGCTTCAAGGACCAAGTTCCCGGTACACGAAAAAAGGAGGTCACCATGACACTTGGAAAAATCGCTCGCCTCGTATTCCTAATTTCGCTCGCGGTCTTGTTGTTCTCATTTATTGCCAGCAGCGGAAATCACCCAGTTGCTGCGGCACAGCCGCAATCCGAGCAATCTGTGTTCCACTGTGCGCCGGTTGGCGGCATGATCATGACCAACTTCGGCGCCATAGATCAGAACACCACGATGGGCGTGGCAACGGGAGATTTGAGAGGTGCCGTCAGTGGAACGCTCTTGGGGGCGCCGCAGCCAGGCACAGGGAACACCCTGGTGCTCCATGTCCAACATCACTGGGTGACCGAATCGGGGGACACCCTGTCCTTTGATCCAGCGACTGCTACGAGTGTTCCGCTCTCGCAGACCCTACTCGCGATCGTGACGTATCCCCTGCACCTTACCGGCGGTACGGGCAGATTCGCCGGAGCGACGGGAGATATGAACGCCATTGGCGAAGTCGACTTAAGCAAGGGGACGGTATTCCGGTATAGCGGGCAGGTTTGCTTCGCGGCACCAAGCAATCCCTGATTACGCCTTTCCGGAACCGATATTTCCCCGGGAGAGTCTCGCCGCCTTGCCTGAACGGGTGCCTCCGAGGGCGAGGCGGCGGGGCAGCCCGCAGACTGACACATGCTTGACGCGAGACTAGAAGATGTCAGCGCGGAGTTGGAGGCGACGGAAGGAGCCGACATGATGTGGAAGACCATCTGGTTGTTGGGACTCGCACTTTGCATCTCAGGACTAGCGCAAGCGCAGGAGCACGAGCAGCCCGCCGTGGAAATTTTTGGAGGACCATCGGTGCTGCGCAACGGCGCAACCGCTCCGAGCTTCTCGCTGTACGGCGGCTGGCAGGCCGAAGCCAGCGCGAATTTCAACAAATACTTGGGAGTCACAGCGGATTTCGGCGGGCAATACCGCAGCATCTCCGGAAACCGCGTCTCGCAGTATGAGTACCTATTCGGGCCGCGCGTCGCAGCACGAGGTCATACTGGCACGGTCTTCGTTCACGCGTTGGTCGGCGGCAATACGTTCAAAGCACTCGGCAGGTCGACAAATGGATTCGCATGGGGCCTTGGTGGTGGCTTGGACCTGAACGCGGGCCGGCACATCGCCATTCGTGTGATCCAGGCCGACTACCTGCGGACGCGCCTGTCTACTTCGTGGTTCAACGATGCCCGGCTGGGCGTGGGAGTCGTCTTCAGATTCTGACGTGTTTGGAGATTGCCGATGCGATTCGGCTGGGACTTGGGACTCAGCCATCGGCTCCAAACTCATGTCGGCTTATCCAGAAGTATGGAAATCCCTGCATCAGTGCAGCGTTTGGACTGCGGTGTCAGCGAGACCTTGCAGCCAGGAAGCTTTCCCGGCTGCGCCTCATGTTGTAAGTCCTTTCAATCTGATGCTTTTTCACTCCAGGGTTGCGGAAGCTCATTTGCATTCACCTCCACCACAGTCTCCCGGGCCAAAATGCAAACACAGGTCGGCGAGATCGTTAAACCGTTGTTGAAGCGGGAGCCAAGAAATAGACGCTTAAGGAGGTCTCCATGAATCGCACAAAAGGGTTTCTGGCCATATTCATTTGCCTGATCTTCCAACCGGGACTTTGCGGACAGCAGACAACTAGTCCGGAATCTGCAGAAGATCACCTCACAAAAGCCAATGAGTTTGCTGCTGGTGGCAATCGGCGAGGAGCAATAGCGGAATTCCGCGCCGCGATCCGTCTCGATCCATCGAACGCAAATGCCCATTGGGGCCTTGCAAAGGCGCTCCACGCCGAAAACCCTCACGTGGTGGCCCCGACCCTAGCGGTATTTTTTCTCCGGTCGAAGATGCAGGATGCCCTTAAGGAGTATCGAACCGCCATAAATCTGGATCCCAAACTCCGCGATGATAAAACCGAAAGTGCCGAACGACACGTTCAACACGCCTCCGCCTACCTCGGCCGCGACTTTGGGCATTGGTATGCCTATCCGTGTGGAGACGTGAGCGACAATTTGGTCAACCATTGCATGGATGACGCGGCCGCCGAATATCGTATCGCCCTCCTGGTGGACCCCGGCTACGTCCCCGCGCACGTGGGTCTCGGAGTTGTCCTTGCGAAGTTTCATAAAGGCGATGCAGCGATGGAGGAATTTCGTGCCGCGCTCCGTGTCGACCCCCAATCTGCGGAGGCCCACCTTGGTCTTGGGAAGTTTCTCGAGAAAAAAGGAAACCTCAAGGACGCTTTGAAGGAATACAGCGGCGCGCTTTCACTGCCGGAGGGCAGTGCCAAGTACGAAAAACTTTCGGCCAAACTTGGCATTAAGAAAGACTCCAATGCTTCGGCCGGCTACCTGGACGATAAACGCTGAAGACGAATCTGGGTGCTCTGCCCCCAGCTTGGGGGGCGGGGCTTTTGACTTGACTGTTTTCTTGTCAGTCTCGCATCCGCAGAAACCATTCACCCGCCCTGAGTTCCACTTTCCTGCTACGATGCCCCGAGGAGACCGTCATGGATTCGGCAAAGCTTGTTCTCGCACTGCTCGACGAAGCCTACGAGAGAAAGACCTGGCATGGACCGAACCTCAGACAATCGATCAAGGGAGTGTCGGCAAAGCAAGCCGCCTGGCGCCCCGGACGGGGCCGGCACAACATCTGGGAAGTAATGCTCCATGCCGCGTACTGGAAGTACGCCGTGCGCCGACGAATCGATGGCGGGAAGCGGGGCTCTTTCGTGCTGAAGGGCAGCAATTTTTTTACGCGGCCCGAAAAGGGCAAGCTGAACGAAGCAGCCTGGCGCGCGGATAAAAAATTGCTTGAGCGCGAACATCGCGCCCTGCGCGCGACGATTGCCAAATTATTGCGCACAACGCGGAGCGCAAGATTCATGAACCAACTTTACGGCGTGGCGTTTCACGACATCTATCACGCGGGACAGATCCGGTTTCTCCGCCGGCTGAGGGAGCGCTGATCAGTGTGTCAGTTTTCGCAGCGACTGCACCAGAGAGGCCATGTCCCGGGAGTCCTGAAAGAGACGAATCGCGGCGATCCCGGACGCGCCGGCGGCGAGACACTCGGCGGCGTTCGCCAAGGCGATACCGCCGATGGCCAACACCGGGATGGCAACTGCGCGGCAGACTTCGGCGAGACGCTTGAGGCCCTGAGGCGCGCCGAATGGCGCCTTCGATGGCGTGGCGAAAATTGGACCAAAAAAAAGATAATCCGCGCCGCCGCTCGCTGCCGCTCTCGCAGCTTCCAGCGAGTGACAGGAAACGCCAATGAGAAAATCTTTCCGGTTGCCGCGATTCTCGACCAGCCGCTTGACTTCCACAAGCGGCAGACTGTTTTCGCCGAGATGCACGCCGCCGGCGCCCTGGGAGATCGCCACATCCAGGCGGTCGTTCACTAGAATTTGCATTGGCGCGGTTTTTCTTGCTGAGGATTTTGCGGCTCGGTGCAGGGCTTCGCGCGTCAGGGAGCTGCAATCTTTTCCGGAAAGGTCTTTTTCGCGAATCTGAATCCAATCGACACCTGCACCTGCACCGGCAGCGGCTTCGATTTTCGCCAAGAGAGTTTCCCGCGCTTCTCGAGTATCGGTTGCGGCGAAGTTGTGACGGTCCGTCACGTAGCAGAGAAGCGGTCCGCGAGACGCGTTATTGAGGCGGGACACGATCAGGCCCCGTGCGCGAACCGATCCAACCGATTGCCAGAAGAATATCCAGGACTCCAAGGCCGCTCACCGCGCCGCGAAATGAGGGATGAAGCACGATGGGCATGAGCGAAGGGTAGTAGCTGAGGAAGAAATTCTTTTCCCAATAGACGGACCACGGCAAGTACAAGAGCATTGCGCCCATTTCGAACGCAAGAACGATCAGTAGTGCGCGATAAACCCGGTTCATGAATGAGCGGAACCCCGTCCAGTCAGGAAAGATGCAGGATCAACGGATGGGCTTCTGAAGTGCCGCGATGCGTTCGGCCACGTCACGATAGTCGATGTTCATCGCGTAGACCTGGGAGAAACTTTTAAGCGCCGCTTCAGGCTCGCCCGCCGATTCCTGAGCTACACCCAAATCATACCGCAAGGCGAGCGTGCTTTCCGGATCATTGCCTGGAGTTTTTAACGCGCGCTCATACCAGATCGCCGCGATAGCCGGCTGGCCCTTATCCATGAAAGCCAGGCCCAGAAGCGTGCAACACTGCATGGTATAGCGGAAGGCGCGGCCGCTATCGCTGGCTTTGGCAACTTTCTGGAATTCGCTGATGGCTTCCTCGAGGAGCCCCATTTCACGAAACGCGATGCCCAGGTTGTAGTGAGTTTCGAGGTCTTCGTCCTCCGCACCCATCTCACCCAGCTCGGCGCGAAATTCGTCGAACACTTCCTTGAGCGGGCCGGACTCAGTAGACGGCGTGGAGGACGGCGCCGGTTTCGAAGCGGACGGCGGCTGGGCGTTCGGCGCGGTCCCCGAAGAGCCTGGGGAAAGCTCGCCGATACCGAGCTGATCGATTTCTTTGGCAAGATCGGCCAGAAATTGATCGGAGGCAAAGCCACTGCTTGCAGGTGGCGGAGGCGTGGCGTTTTGCGCGACCAGGCGCGGCGGAGCAACGGGCTTCCCGGGCGGCCGCTGGTCGTAGGCCGGAACGAGAGGCTCCGCTTCCAGCACGAGTTCATACTCCTGGTCCAATTCGAACTCGGGCTCGCTTGTCTCAGCGGGCTTCTTTGGAGTCTTAGGCGGCGGAACCTGTTTAGGCTTGCCCGGTACAGTTTTCGCCGATGCTTTTTCAGCGACGAGTTCCGGCTCGAGAGGAATACTGGGGGCGGCGGGCGGTGCACCGTCATTCGAAACGACTTGGGGTTCCTCACCAATCTGAAACTCTTCCACGTCTCCAGGCTTCGTGTGACGTCCGGCTCCGGTAGCGGGCTTGGCTGGCACAGGCGGAGGAGTAGGAGCAGGAGCTTCAACGGCCCCCTCGGCAGGACGCGATGCGTCGAGAAGAGTCGCCCATTCATCGGACAAATCGACTTCTTCCTGAACTTCTGCTTGGACGGGAGTGGCATTCACTTCGACCGGCTCGGGCTTGGCCTTCTGCACGGGAGCAGCCTTGACAGGCGCGGGAGCAGGTTCGGCGGCGATTTCGGGAATCGAGCCATCCATGGGCCCTGGTGCGGCGGCCGCCGGGGCGGCAGGTTTTGCCGGCGGTACTGCAATAGCCAATTCGGCATCCGACAAACCAGCGGCACGCTGGAAGCGGCGGCGCAATTCTCCGAATCGTTCAGAACTGCGCTTGTCGCCGGTTTCGCTATGGATCTGTTCCAACTGCGCGGCGAGCTCGGCGGTGCGCCGGTCGTCGCCCGCGCCAAGGACAAAGTCGAGCAGTTTCTCGAGTGTCGGAGTGTGGCGAGGTGCGCGGCGCAGGATGGCCTCGAGCAGGCCAATGGCTTTTTGGGTGAGGCCGTAGCTGGCGAAAAGGTCCACGTCGGTGAGCGACTGGGTGATGAATTTTTGCGTCTCTTCGTCAAGCGGGGGCTCGCTGGACTTGGCGGCTGGCTTGGCCGGGGCTTCGGGAGCGGATTCCTCGTCCTCGATTGGCAGCTTAGCGGCTGGGGGTTGCGGAATTTCTGCCCGCAAATTTTCCTCGGGAAAATCTTCCGCTTCTTCGCCCTCCAGGAGTCCCATCTTGCGGAGCAAATGATTGAGTTTGCGCTTGGCAGAATCGCTCTCGGGGTCGCGATCGACAAGCTGTTCGAACGTTTTCTTTGCGCGTTCGTATTGCTGATGGGTAACCAGCGCATCGCCCAGATGCGCGAGGGCATCGGCGATGCGGAAGGAATCGCTGGTGCGGCCATAGAGTTCCACGAGCCATTCCAAGGGCTCAATGGCGCCCGGCATGCTGGCGGCCAGCTCGCTAAGTAATTTCCCGACGACTTCGTGCTCCCCGGCGTCGATCATGGGCAGCCGCGACTTTTCCAGGATTTCCAAAGCCTTCTCGCCATTCCCAGATTGCAACAGGGATTCGACGACTTTTTGCATCGGCCCAAAATTCTTCTGGTCCGCTTCAAAGACGCGATGCGCGAGCGACGAAGCCTCGTCCCAGTCGGAATTCTTGAGATAAAGATCGAGGAGAAGTTCGGTTTGTTCGCCGCCCTTTTCGAGATCGGGGGCCTGTTCCAGAAGCTGGGCGGCTTTGCTGTGATTCCCCTGGGAAGAATAGGAACGCGCTTTGACGATGACGGCGGCTAGATTGTTGGGCTCGAGTTTCAGCGCTTTATCCGCCAGCTTTTCGCTTTCGCCCTGGTCACCACGGGCCAGCGCGCGCTGCGACGCAGAGACGTAAGCTTCGATGGCGTCGCGAGTCTGGCCCATGGCCTGGTACAAATCGGCGAGGCGGATCTGGATGCGGAGATTGTCAGGTTCGGCCTGCAGAAGTTTTTTGAGCAGCCCAACGGCTTCCGGCTGGCGATTACTCTTCAGGTGAATCTCGGCCAGTTGGAGAAACAGGGGACGGGCCTCGCTCATCACGCCCTGTTGAACGTAGAGGTCGGCGAGCTTTTCGAGCGGGCGGATTTCTTCGGGGGCGAGTTTGGCGATGCGCTTGTAAACGGCGATGGCTTTTGTAAGGAAACCATCGCCGACGAAAATCTGCGCGAGGCGTTCAAAATAATCGATAGCCTGGAAAGTTTCGCCCTGGCGGATATAGAGCTCGCCGATGGTCATTAAGGTGACCTGATCGCGAGGTTCGTACTTCAAAATATTCTGGTATTCCGCGATGGCTTGGGCGACCTTGCCCTGGTTCAGCAGCTTTTGCGCGGCTTCGACGTTTTTGCTCTTGTTATAGGCCATGAGCGAACAGGGACAAACCTCCCACAGGAGGCCGACCCACACGTTCTCCTCAATTGCTACGGTAGCGGAACGGCTCGTAACGCTACTCAGTTACGCTAACAAGCAGGAAAAAGACAAGTCAACGAACGTAGGACCTAGTGTGAGCAGGCAGTTATCCCCTTTACGTTCTAGGAAATTCGTCAGCGAAGGCCAGGCGAAGCACCACCCATGACCCAGAG
>Ga0099793_10000138_pt1 | contig 15870 bp, 9 predicted proteins | sample Rivendell_Oct201_9_FD_77319 | JGI IMG/M metagenome (GOLD analysis project Ga0099793, IMG submission 77319) | Vadose zone soil and rhizosphere microbial communities from the Eel River Critical Zone Observatory, Northern California to study diel... | ecosystem: Environmental > Terrestrial > Soil >...
CAGATGTCACCCGGGTTCTGGATCCAGAAGCGGAACTGCGGGGTCGGACACCCGGAAGCTGTGCCGCTGATGACGACCGTGGACCCCGTCGCGCTCGGGGACGGCGGTGCCTCTGAGATGGTGGCTGCCGTACACGGACCTGGGTTGACGAAGATGAACTGGTCGGAAGGCTGGGTCGGGCTGGTCCCGGTCAGCGTCGTGACAGTGATGTCGACCGTGCCGGCTGTGTGCGCCGGACTCGTGGCGGTGATCTTGGTGTCCGAGTTCACCACGAAGGTCGTGGCCGCGGTGGACCCAAATTTAACCGAGGTGGCTCCGGTGAACCCACACCCGGTGAGCGTCACCACCGTCCCGCCAGTCGTCGCGCCGGAGCTGGGGGAGACGCCGTCGACCGAGGGCGTGAGCCCGTAGCCGTACCCGGCGTATCCGCAGAACGCGGCGTTGATGGTGTTAACACCGACTGGCCGAATTAGCAGGGAGGCGGCCACGACAGCGCCGACAACCGCCACAGGAATCAGAGCCCTGGACGATCGAAGCAATAGTGTGCGTGGCGAGTTCTGCCCAGCTACGTTGGATTTACTCCGGCCCGCGAACACCTTGAGACTAAGTTTTGGAAACATGAAGGAAACCCCTATCAAGAAGCCGGCCAGCCCAAATCTCACGCTTGTCGCGAGTTCCGGCAAACCGTAACCGCGACCGTGGCGTCTGTCAAGTACCCGTTTCTTAACTGCCTTTACGCTTTATTAATTGATTGCATCAGCCATGGCTTCAAAGGGCCCACGCCATACCGGTCGACTCTGAACCAAGCCTCTATCCCCCGCAATCCGACCCTATCTGGAATCCAGCGCTCACGCCCCAGACGCCTTGAGCCGCATAGCCAATGGATCGTCCATCAGCTCAAATCGCCGATCTTTAGCCCCTGATCGCGATTCCAAACAGTGCATCTGGCTTCTGCTCTTGTCGTACTACTTGCCAATATCGCGGACCGTGCACTCTCAATTCATCGAACGCAGAGTTGCCACCGACATCATCAGATACCAGAGCGCCTCCTGGACGAATTCTTGGCCACACCACATCGAACTCGCGCCGCATGTTCCGGTAGGTGTGCAGGCTGTCGTGGACGAATAGGTCAACGGCCTGAGCACGCACGACTCCCGGTAGTGTGCGGCGACTTGAGCCCAGATGAAGGTGCCAACGACTTCGAAGTCCATTCGGAATCAGGACGCCGATAGCTCGCGGGTCGTGCCCGGGAAGAGGTAGGTCGACACTGTGCAACATGCCGTGGCCGTTCGTCGCGAGCGCTTGCAATATGAACGCTGAACTCACGCCATTGGCGACGCCGGTCTCGACCACAACACCTGGAGTCAGCGCTCGACACAGGATATAGAGGCATCGGGACAAAGTTCGATCCGAGTCAAACCAAGGCGATAGTGATGCAGAGCCAGCTATGGAATCGGATTTCTCGCGTATGAACTGCTCGAGCGCGTCCAATTCCGGTTCGAGAAGAAAGCTAGCTGCTCGAGGGTAGAGGCGATTGAGTTCTGCTTGCGCGGTTGGCCACTCGACGGTGGGATACGAGGGGCGTTTTATGAATCGATCAACCTGCAGCGCGCCCTGCAGGCCCATGTAGCTGACGATCTGCCTTGGGCTCCGATACGAGGTCAGCAGGGTTGCTGCTATGCGCCACAAAGTTCGTTCTTGCGTGGGCACTGTGGCATTATCCCGAGTCTGTACGTGCAGCTTCGAAAACCGTGCGGTCGGCTTACAGTCGGGAGCTATGTACGCTCGGTAACGCGCCGCTCGGGGGAAGACAGCAGCTGCAAGAACCTAGGTTGACCCGACGAAACCTTCAGGAGGCGGTGCAGCGATTTCGTACTCCCGCCCATTGGCCGACATTCTAGGTTCGACGCGCCGATTAGCCGTCGTGTCCGGCGCGGTTGCCATACTCGCGCTTTCGGTCACCGGAGACGGAGAGCAGACCGACCGCGTGGCTTTGATGGCCCTCTCGGCTCTTGCTCTCGGAGCCCTAGTCGGTTGGTTGGAGCTCCTACCGACTAGAAAACGAGAAACTGCCACAACAACTCGATCGGTGGGTGACAGTCGTCGACGATGGTGGTTGACGGCATCCGCAGTTGCATTACTTGCGGTCGCTGCGAGTCAGAGCTGGTTCCGACCAGGCACGTTAATCGCCGGCGGTGATGCATCGCCACCTGTCGGAACCGCTTGGCTTGGAACTCTGTTAGAGCCGTGGATTTGGGGTGGTTCAAATCTTGGGCAACCGTCAGAGCTCGCGTTGCAACTACCGTGGGCCGCCATTCTCGGTGCCGTTCATTTCGCAGGAGGCAGCCCGGAAACAGCCCAACGCATTTGGTACTCCGCCTTGTTCACAAGTGCCGCCTTGGCTGCCTTCGCGCTGATGGCCACTCTCCGATTGGGCCCAATAGCCGCTGCGGCCGGGGCGGTTGTCTACGTATTCAATCCGTACGTCGTGACTGTCGTAGGCACTAATCCAGTGGGGATCGCTGCTCTCTTCTTGCTTGCTGCGCTGCCGGCCAGCATCATCGCGGCAGGTGCTAGACAGCTCCCGATCGTGACGTGCGCAGGGCTAATCGTTCTGGCCGCTCCGATGCTCGGCTACGTGGATTTCAACCCGCCTCTTCTCGGAATGGCGCTAGGCGCAATGATTATTGCGCCTCTGATCGCAGGTTGGGTGCATGGCGCGGACGCCGGATGGCGCAGCCTACGCGCCCTTGGTCTTGCCTTCCCAGTGCTCGTGGTGGCCTCGCTGTACTGGATCGTCGAAGCGCTTTTATTTCTATCGATCGTACCGAGTGCGCAGCTCGCGACTGTGTCGAGTTGGAGTTGGACAGAGGCGCGTGCCACCATCGGAAACGCTTTTTGGCTCAACACAACTTGGGCGTGGACGTTTCCCGAGTACTTCACCTTCGCGAAACCGTACGAATCCTTCCCGCTCCAATTCCTCAAGTTCCTCCTACCGGCCGTTGCATTCAGCGCGCTGAGCCTAGCCAGGCTGAAGCCCGGTTCGGCCGATTTTGGACGTCGCGAGAAGGCAGTCCGTATCGCACTCGCCGCAGCCACGGGCGCGGTCATTATTCTCTTTCTCAGTACGGGAACGAACCCTCCAGGCAACGCTGTCTTTGACGCGCTATACCGGTTGCCCCTGGGGTGGATTCTGCGGGAGCCCGGGCGCTTCTTGATGGTGGTCGGCCTCGCTTATGCGGTTCTGTTCGCCGTAGTCATCGACGAATTGACTGGTAATCCAATCCGGTTCTTGAGCCGCATCGGCGTGCGTTCGCGGTCGGGCATCTATCGCTCAGCAACTGTGCTCGCGTTCGCCGCAGCGCTGCCGCTGGGTTTTCCGCTGCTCACGGGGTCGGTTGTGCCTGACGAAAGGCCGATCCTTCCTTCTGCCCACGTAAGAGTGCCGCCGTATTGGGCAGACATGGCTCGCTTCACTGACAGCTTGCAAACCCATGGAGGGGTACTCGTTATGCCGCCCGATGATTTTTACCAAATGCCATACAGGTGGGGTTACTACGGCACGGATGACTTCATAGTGAACCTGTTTCACCGTCCCGTGGTTGTGCCCAATGGCCAGGGATATGCGCCGGCATCATCTCAACTTGCAGGAGCCGTCAATTTGGCGGCCCAAAGTATCTTGCACAACGACTGGATGCAAATGGAAGCGCTGGTGAGGGCGATGGATACTCCGTTCGTCTTGGTCCGGAGAGACATAGATAGCGGGTTCGGGGGCCGCGCGATCATTCGAGGTGATGAACTCGAGAAGGAACTCACTGCTGCGCCCAATTTCGCTTTGGTGCGCACGATTGGATCATTGAGCTTGTTTGTATTGGTTGGCTCGACAGTCCAGCTGGAGCGCATCGCGACGCCAGTAACTATTGATAGCCAGACCCCGGACCTACGCCTGCTGCCGCTGCTCAGTCCCGGGACGGCACTTGTCTCGAGCCAGCCGCGTTATGGACTGGCGTCCGTGTCGATGGCGCCACCCTTGGATGCATGGCGTGCGACGTCCAGCGGTCTCACCTGGCTCACGAGTCTACGTGACGGTTGGGAGTACCGACTCGCGAGTCTTGATTCCCGTCGGATCGTCCAAATTGATCAAACGGTTGGCTTTAGGGTGACGGAGTCGGGAGCCGATGTGGCCTATATCGACACGGCTTCTGGTAAGTCGCTGGCAATTTCCATTGGAGCGCGAACCGTCATTTCGAATGGAAGCTTCGACAGCGGTGTTTGGGGTCCTGTCGGAGATTGCAATGCAGCTCGACCTCTCCGACAGGCTCAACCAAGCGCAAGAGTGGTAAGAGGCGGCGCGCCGGGCGGATTACCGGCACTTCAACTCTCCGCTACCGCGGACTCCGCATGCGAGACATCTCAACTGGAGTGGCGTGGTGGACAACTAGCACTAAGCTTGCTGGTTCATCCGATACGTGGCGGAGGGCCCCGCCTGTGCATTTGGGAAACCGGCCCACAGCGGTGCGCGTCAATCCCAGCGATACCTCAACGGCCCGGTTGGTCCACGTATAACGGCTCGGTCAGGATTGGCGCGGGAACAACGTCTGTCTCGCTTGGTCTCTACGCGGACGCCAGCAACGGCCCCGCGTTGATTGAGTACGCCGACGTAAGGGTGCTCGAGGTACCGGCGCTGCCGGACTTCGCTTTATTCGCTACGCCACAGAGCCAGTCAGCGTCCAAGGATCAGCTCGTAGTAGATCACACGACCTTCTCGTATCAATGGGGAGCTGATAGAGGCACGCACGTCCTTATTGATGGGATGTTGAATGGTTGGCTGGTCGGCTCTGAAGATGAGGTTAAGGTCAAGTACCTGCCAACCAACCTTGTGCGAGTAGCTCAGTGGCTGTCGGCTTTCCCGTGGTTCGCTGTTCTTAGCGTTATGGTTTTCGGCTGGTTTCGAAGAATCGCCCGTGCAAGGCAACGCCAGCCATGAGTCTTCCGAACCTACATTTGCATTCCATGACGCAGCCGCGCGCCTTGGACGCGAAGAGTCCACCCGCCCTGCGATTACAGCGCCAAGCCCCGACTCTCTAGCTCTTGTCGCGCGCGGTCAACGCGATCGATAGCTACTTGGCCTTCCAGCCACTCGGTCAGCTTTGTCAAACCAACATCCAAGCCGATCGTAGCTCTGAATCCCAAAATGGACTGGGCTAGGTTGACGTCAGCGAAGCAATGACGAACATCGCCAACTCGGTACTTTCCTGAGATCTGAGGGCCCAGATTTGTCTTGCCCAACAACTCGCTCATCATGGCTGCGATGTCGCCGATCGCTCTATGTTCGCCGCTTCCAACATTGAACACGTGAGCAGCCGCCTCATTGACTTCTAGAGCAAGCCGGGCTGCTCTCGCCGCGTCCGATACGTGCACAAAGTCTCTTTGCTGGCGTCCGTCTTCAAAAATCATCGGTGGTTTGCCATTCAAAATGCGCGACGCGAAGATGGCCAGAGCGCCCGTATACGGATTCGATAGGGCCTGGCGGGGACCATAAACGTTGAAGAATCGCAACGCAACGGTCGGGATTTCGTATGCACGTCCGACGAGAAGGCACATCCTTTCTTGATCATATTTGTCCAGCGCGTAGATAGAAGCCACTGACGGTGGTTTCCATTCGGGGGTCGCAACAGGGATGAGAGGTTCACCTGCGGGCGTATGAGGCTCCCAATCGCGCGCCGCGAGTTGCTCATGGGTTCGCTCGACGTTCGTCCAGTCGGCGCCGTCAGGCCCCACGTATAGACCCTCACCATAGAGGCTCATACTCGACGCTACTATCAGGCGGCTTACTGGCTGCTGAATCAGAGCTTCGAGAAGTACTGCCGTGCCCATGTTGTTGATATCGGTATATCTAGAAATCTCGTACATGCTTTGGCCGACACCAACGGCGGCCGCGAAATGGAAAACGGCGTCAACGCCGCCCACGGCTTTTCGAACGGATTCGGGATCGCGTACGTCACCCGTGATTAGCTCCACCTCAGAGTTGAGGTAAGCTGGCCGGCCCTCTATGCCATGCACCTGCGACGACAGATTGTCTAGGGCTCGGACTCGATAACCGTGATTCAACAATTCGTCCGCGAGATGAGAGCCGATGAAGCCAGCGCCGCCGGTGATAAGAACAGTCTTGCTAAGAGCAGCCTGGTTCAAGATTAACCTCCAAGGTCGTTGGCAGGAGGCCCGGCAAGCATTCCAGCTGCACCTGCACCGTACTCGACGGTTCGCATGACGATCAAGCCGACTGTTTTGAATGGGTGCGCCGCTAGCCTTGACTTGTGCGAGAGGTAGCGACGCAGTGGGTTGTAATGATCGAACGCCCGTCCAACTCCATGTTTGCGTATGAAAACCGCGCTGTAGCGCCCGTAGATATAGCGTTTCTTCGCGAGCCGAGTTAGCGACAAGTGGCCCTCATTGTGCAGGACCTCTTGCCGCGTCCGGAGGACACGGTAACCGTGACCTTGTAGACGGATGTGGAAGTCCCAGTCGTCATTGCCCCCGACGGATAAGTCGAGGCCACCCAAAGTTCTCCAAACGTCTGCTCTGATAAACCGTGGAGCCTCAACCAAGTCGTCACCCGAATAGAAGCTCCTTTCGAAGGCCTTAATCCTTGCCCAGTAACCTGCGCCAAAGGATCGCTCCGGAACGATAACTGCGTGGGCCGAACCGTCGCGGAGTAGATCGACGCATTCGCCGATCAAGCCTGGGGGCAGAACCATGTCTGCGTCGACGTGGTAGATGAATGTGCCCGTTGCTCGGGCCGCTCCTGCATTTCGCTGGACTGGCGCTGAAAACACACCCCGTTGCGGTGGGCCATTGCCTTCCAGATAGACATTGCTTGTGAAGGCGCGGGCAAGCCGCACGGTCTCGTCGGTGCTATGGCCGTCAATAACTATCAATTCAATTGGCGAGTACTCCTGAGCGGCAATGGACTGCAGACAGCGCTCGATGAGGCTGGCGGCGTTCAATGTCGGAACGACGACAGAGACAAGTTGGGGGTTCATACGCTTTGCGTCGCCGCCGATGCCGTGATGCGATCTACCATTAGACCCTGGATCGCGTCGACGCTAGCAACAAGATCGATCAAGGCTGCGCGAATTTGGCTGCCTCCCTCAGCATTAAGGCCATCGCCGCGAGCGTCTGACCAGGTCTAGGCCACGCATCCGCGAACTCACCAACTCTCCTTATCACATCCGCGTACTCAGTTTCGCTACGACCACGGCGAATCGCTTCTAGGCAACAAGCCTGGAACGCTTCTACCGTGTCGACTGGCATCACCAACGTCTCATCGATGCCGAGTTGACGAATTTCAGGAGCCGGGCCGAGGATATACGGGAGTCCCTCCTCCAACGCCTCCAATAGAACCAGTGGCTGTTGCTCCCATCTCGATGGCAGCACCAACCACGTAGCTTCCTGCATCAGGTTTCTCACATCTGACCTATAGGGGTAGTAACGCAGGCCGGGATGCTCCCTCAACGCGCCACCAAGTTCCCCGTCGCCCACGACAATCAACTCGGTATTGGGCTCGGTCAACAGGCGCTCTGCAAGTCCCGGCAGGAGGTCCGCACCTTTGTCACGATTCAGCCTTCCGACGAACAGGAACCGTTGCTGTTTCGAAGAACGACGGTCCGTGCGCTGCTTCGGCTCAACCGGATTGGGAATTACACGGACTTGAGATGAAGGTAACTTCCAACTCGCTGGCGGCGGGTAAAGGCAGTGATAGAGGCGACGACTTCCAATCAGCAGCCTCCGGTAGATCCAACTGTGGCGGGCCCACCGTCGCACGCCTGTAGACCAGTCCACCCTAGGTATATCCAACGAGCTGTGCATCCCTACTACGAGGGGATGATTGCGCGCAAGCGCAAACGCCACCAACAGATCGATAGGGTCATTCTTTACATAGATGCAGTCAGCATTACGCAAGCGTGCGCGAGCCTCGAATAGTGGCGCCTCGGTCTGCCCATAGATGGGAGGCTGTCGCTGCATGCCCAATCTTGTGAGTACGTAGGCGGCGCGACTCAATGTGCTCGCGGTTGTAACCTGGTCAACGATAATTCCGACTCGCGAAAGATCCTCCGCGAGGCGACTGGCGAATTTCTCGTAGCCCCCAACAAAATTGGACGGCGTGATGTGCAGGATCGCGATCTTCAAGTGTTGTCGTGCCTTATCCATTACCGGGACAATGGCGTCGTGGGGCTGGTGACACCTTGCGTCAGCGCCTGTTGGAGAGTATCCCGGACTAATCGGGCTGTATCGTCGAACGACATCGAGTTTGCCCAACGCGCGCACTCGGTTGACAGGCGAGCATAAAGGTTGGAATCGCTCGTGAGCCGCCGCATTGCCGCACGCAACTTCTCGGGGCGGGGCGGCACAACTAAACCCGTCACCTGATTACGCACGGAGTCGCGCAGTCCTGGTACGTCATACACGATTGCCGGCGTTCCGCATGCATTCGCTTCCGAAACGGCCAGACCCCAACCCTCGCGCACGGATGTCATCAGGAGAGCATGGGATTCGGCCATTAGATGGTGCTTTTCAGAGGCCGGGACACGACCAAGAAAATCAACCTTGTCTTCAACTCCGAGGCGAGCCACTAGCCGCTCCAAGGCTCGTCGATACCGGAGCGAACCGTCGCCAACGATCCGCAGGACTCCGCCTTTTCCTTCGATGTTGAATAGCGCCAGGGCCCTAATGGCGTGCTCCACCCGTTTCGATGGAGCGAGACGCCCGACGAATAAGAAAGTCGGGGTGGTCGACTTCGGGACCTGCTGAAGGGCGATTGGCTCCCGGCCCTGTGGAATAACGACGATCGGGCCTTGAAAGTTCAGCCTCAACAGATCAGCTTGCGTTGAGCGCGACACTGTTAAGACGGGCACGCGCCGATAGACTGTCAAGTACCGAGGTTCTGCGAGGTAACCCAAAGCATTCAGTGGGAAGGGCGACTCGTACCACCAGACTTCACGAGCGAGTTGGTGGATAAACATGACGGTCGGAATCGTGGCCCAGACCGGCGTGAAGAACGGAATCGTGTTTACCTCGTCAATCACAACATCAAAGTCCTGAGCCAGGCTCGTGCGGTAATGGCGGAATGCGGACCAATGCACGGACCATTGCCGGCCTGCGCGGACGAAGCGGACGCCGTCCCTTGTCTCCTCCGCGGACGAACCTTTGAAACTAGCGCTGAACCATTCAACAGAATCACCCGCCTGAACGAGGCGCCGTGCAATTTCATAGGAGACAGCTTCAGCGCCGCCCGCGCGAGGATTCATTGGGCATCGCCAATTTAGGATTAGTACCCGCAGTGTTAGACCTCTGAGGCCGCTCCCGGTTGCACAGCGTCGTCCAACAGGTGCCGCTGGTGCTGGTAATACCGCAACACTCGAAGTCGATAGAAGATCGCAGCAGTGTCCCAGAGGACCTGCCATGCGGACCGGAGGTTCACCGTGCTCTCGAACCGATATTCCAGAGTAATTGGAGCTTCAACGATATTTCGATAACCCAGGTAACGGGCAACCACTAAGAGTTCGAGATCAAACGCGAATTTCTTGATAGCCAGCAGCGGGAGGGCCTCCGCTAGTACCTGTCGGCGAAATAGTTTGAGCCCAGTTTGGGTGTCACGCACTCTCAAGTCAAAGAGCAGTCGTGTGAGCAGCTGGTAAATCGCACTCTGTAGGCGACGGAACTTCGGATAGCGGACTTTCGACTCGGGATGCCGCTTCGATCCGATAACGCCGTCGCACTCGCTGGTTCGCATGACCTGAACAAAGGTGCCGATCGTGGCAGGGTCTAGTTCCATATCGGCATCAATGAATGTAACGAGCGATCCGGTCGATTGGGAGACGCCTAGGCTCAGGGCAAATCCTTTGCCAACGTTCATTGGGTAGTCAAATACCTTTACTGCCGGCGAGCTGAAACGCTTTGCTTCGCTAACCGTCGAATCGGTGTTTCCGTCGGAAACGACGATGACCTCATAAGGGACGTCCAGCTTGTCTAGTTCTCCGACGAGCCGCACCAGGTTGTTGTAGATTCGGCGCCCCTCTCGGTAAGCCGGCACGATGACTGAAAGCTCGACCGTACGCGGTGTCTTCACGAGCACGTCCGCGGGGCCTTGGTTGTTTGCTTGCGTGACGGCGGCGATCACCGGTTTACCTGCATCTGTGGCACGGCTTGAATACTTGCTGCGGAGGGCGAGACCGAAATTACGGTTCGTTGCGCCCGCTCGCCAAGCAAATACCATCCCGTCAACGCCACTGCCACCAGGCCCATGGAAATATCCATTACCTGGACTACTTGGAGCACGCTCTGGTGATAAGAGGCAATGAGCAGCGGTTCAAGCGCGGCGAGCGGCAGGAGAATTGCAAGAAATCCGGGTCTTCCATGTGACTGATGTGTCGCGATTAGCACGGCTACGGCGCCGAGCAGCATCATCCCTACCGCATACCACGGCAGATAGGAGGCACCGGGTACGTATAGCGAGCCCGCGAAGGCCCCAAGAAGCCACGTAGAGGTAAACGACAGCACTGTGAGAGCAGCGACGCCGCCCAGGGCGACTAGGACCAGCGACGCAGCGACTACTTGAAGCCCACTACGGCCCTGCGCCGTGCGAAAAGCTACCTTCGGGAAAAGGACAATCGCCACTCCACTCGCTCCCCAGAAGATGGCGCGCCCGATCGCTGCCACCGCGGCATATTCGCCTGCAGTCCTGGTCGGGAAGTAGTGCTTCACGAGGAGAACGTCAGAGCTGACGAGAACCGCGAGAGCCAGCGTGCTGGGTACGACAACCGCGAGGTATTTGGCGGCCGGCCGGAGCCAGGGAAGGCTGACATGAATCGCCAGCTTTCGCCGCACCATCCTCAACGCGACTGCGTAGGCGATGATCGTGGCAACGGAGATCCCAGCGATGACGCCGAATGGACCTAGAACCACTCCGAACGCGACCGCAGCAAGTAGCTTCAAGGCCGCCTGGCCGGTCGAGAGGATCGCGTAATCAGCAAACCGCTCTTCGCCCTGCAACTCGCCGAGTAGTAGCGGAAGCACGAACCCGAACGGGATGCCTACTGAAGCGGCCAGCAATAACTCGGCGGGAACGTCGAAAAACTTGGAGAGAAGCGTTGAGCCCAACGCGAGCACGCCGCCTAAGACAACCCCCAGTAGCAACAGCGCGCGTCTTGCCCCGCGTAGTAGGGCTGCGCTTGGGGCCTGGTGGCCCGAAGCGCGGCCGCGGCTCGTTTCTCTCGCCATCATCAGTGTGAATGCGCTGGCTGGGAGACCGATGAACGTGATGAGCGTCACCACCGCAAAAGCGGCACCGAAGTCAGCAGGTCGCAGCTGATGCGAAACAAGCGACTGGAACGCAACCCCCAGTAACCCGGCCGATATCGTGCCGGCACCGACGATGAGGTTGTGAGTGAGAACGTGCTCGCCTCGTATGAGCCCGGTTACTCTGCGCTTCCAGTGCTTTTGAATCGTGGCGGACACCCCTTGAACCCCATTGACGACTGGCGAAAACGACTCGACCCGGGACCAGGCTGCGCGCGTCCACAGCGAGTGGCGTGTCGCTTAGGCCGGAATACTATATGGCGTTAAGCCAGACAGCGCGCGGGCCCGTTTGGGCGCGAACGGCATTACTGGGCTCGAACATCGGCGAGCTGGTTGCCGCGGTGGCCTGGTCGGGTTTTCTTGCCCTCGCGATCGCAGGACCGTGGCTCTCGGTTAGCGGCTATCTGTTTGGCACGGACTGGCCCGGTCCGCGACATTTCCACTTGACCCCGACAATCTCGGCTTCCATCCCTGCGGAAGCCTTCTTTACAGCGGCAAGCCTCATCTCTGCCGAGTTGGCCGGGAAGCTTTTGGTAGTCGCGATTCTCTTCGCTGCGGCCTTCTTCGCATATAGAGCCGTTCCGGCCGGGACATTCGGCCCGCGCGGGGCTGGCGCGGCCATCTATGTCTTCAACCCATTTGTTTTTGGTCGGCTCCACTATGGGCAGCTCTTTCTGCTCGCCGGCTACGCCCTGCTCCCTTGGGTCGCGATTCGGCTTCGAGACCTATGTCGCGAGCCGACGTGGCTTGCTGGCCTGATCCTCGCAATAAGCGTTTCGCTGGTCGCAGTTTTCACACTCCATCTCGTTTTCGTCTCAGCGGTACTCACTGCAGTGGTCGTGCCCGTATATCTAGTCGGAGCAAAGCAAAGAGTGGAATACGCCAAGCGCCTCATTCCTGCGCTTGCGGTCGCAGCCGGCGCCACGTTCCTTCTGAGTTCGTACTGGGCGGTTCCGCTCGTAATGGGTAGGAGCTCTGAGGCGGCTGTCATCGGCGGAACCAGTCCGGGGTTACTTAGTGCCTACGCGGCCGTCCCCGATCAAAGCGTTGGCCTGGTGCCGAATCTGCTCGGCCTGTATGGCTTCTGGGCCGAGAACAGTCGCCGGTTCACCTCAATGAAAGCCTTTGTCCCGGAATGGCCGGTCGTTCTCTTCGTCCTTCTGGTCATCTGCGGAGTGGGGGTGGTTGCCGCGTTCAGACGGAAGGACCGCAACCTCGCACCGTGGACTGCGGGCCTCGTGCTCGCCGCGATGATCGGGTTGATCCTCGAGATGGGGATCTCGCATCCGCTCACGTCCGGTTTCGTCCACTGGCTCGATACGAATGTGCCGATCTATCGCGGTATGCGGGATGCAGGCAAGTGGGCCGCCTTGCTGGCTCTGGTCTACTCGCAGCTGTTCGGGCTGGGCGCGGCCGCCATTCTGGATTGGATCCGAAAGGTCAGGCTTCCGACACCGCAGGTCGAATGGGTCGGAGCGGTGATGGTCGGTCTGCTGCTCGCCTTGCCCGTCTACTACGGCAACGGACTACTTTTCGGGATGCATGGTGAGATCAAGCCTTCGGAATATCCGGCCGGGTGGTACGCCGCGGACCGAATGCTTTTGGCTGACCCACATCCCGGCCGCACGCTGTTCCTGCCCTGGCACGAGTACATGAGCTTCGGTTTCATCCAGAACCAGAACAGAGTCGTGGCGTCACCAGCGGTGACGTTCTTCTCAGTGCCCATCGTCAGCAGCGCGAACCCTGAGATTGGTGGCTCACCTCCGGCGGAACCGGAGCAGATTGCGATCACGCAGCTGGTCGGGGCCGGAGCCACCGGCGATTGGAGCCATCAGTTAGCCCAGATGGGCATCAAGTACGTGCTGGTCGCACGTGAGGTCGATTGGCAGGGGTATGCGTATTTCGCGTCGCAACCGGGCCTGGATCTGGTGCGGGACTACGGGTCGATCGTGCTGTATCGCAACACCCTGGTCACTTGACGCGAACGTGGATGTCTGCCCTTAGCTCAGGGAGTAGGTGAGGTTCCAGACCTTCTCGTAAACCTGGGTTGAGCCCTGGTCCCGGACGTCGACCTCCAGACCGTATGGGCCCGGTGCGAGGCCTGTCGTGTTCCAGTTGAACGTCGCGCTCGAGCTGTAGTCCTGCTTGATCTGCCAGGTGCCGCCCGGTGCTTTCACCCAGAACCGATATTCAGGCGTGCCGAGACAGGTCGCGGTTCCGGTCAACACGATCTGCGTGCCCGCCTTCTGCGGTGACGACGGGGTAGCGCTTAGTCCTGCTGACGTGCAGCCGGCGATTGTGAACGTCGTGCTGTACGCCTTCTCGTATGTGTCCGTGCCGCCCTGGTCGCGTACGTCCACCTCCAGGCCGTAGATGCCGGCGGCTCGGGTCGAGGACCAGGTGTAGGTCGATGACGGGCTGTAGTCCTGGACTATCGTCCAGCGTCCATTCGGGGCTTGCGTCCAGAAGCGGTACTCGGGCGTTCCTGGGCACGTCGACGTTCCTGTCAACACGATCGTGCTGCCCGTCCCCTGGGGCGACGCCTTGTCCGTGGTCAGTCGGGCGCTCGAGCAGCCCGTCACCGCGTACGTCAAGTTCTTGACCGAGTCATAAGAAACAGAGGAGCTCTGGTCGCGGACGTCGACCTCGATTCCATAGCTGCCGGCCAGGCCCGTGCCCGTCCACGTGAACGTGTTGCCGGTGCTGTAGTCCTGCTTGATCACCCACGGTCCGCTCGGGGACTGGACCCAGAATCGATAGCGCGGGTTCGGGCAGCTCGAGCTGGTGGCCGAAAACATGACGCTCGAGCCCGTTCCGGCTGTCGCCGGGGTTGCGCTCAAGGTCGGGTTGCGGCAGATCGGAGTCCCCAGGACGTACGTGAGGTTGCTCACCTTTTCATATGTGCCGGTGGCGCCCTGGTCGCGGACGTCGACCTCCAGGCCGTAGCTGCCTTGCGCTTTGCCGGTTGTGTTCCACGTGTACGTGCCGGCCGTGCTGTAGTCCTGCACGATTCCCCAGCTGCCGCCTGGCGGCTGCACCCAAAAGCGATACTCGGGCGGCCCGGGGCATGTCGAGCTGCCCGTGAGAGTCACCGTCGTGCCCGGCAGCTGAGGCGATTGCGAGCTGGTTGTGAGCGTTGCGCTCGAGCAGCCGTTGACCACGTACGTGAGGTTCTTGACCCCGTCGTAACCGACCGAGGAGGTCTGCTGGATCACATCGGCCTCGATGCCGACTGTGGCCGGCACACCACTCCCACTCCAGGTGAATGTGCGCGTCGTGCTGTAGCGCTGCGCAACGTCCCATGACCCGTCGGGCGCCTGGACCCAGAAACGGTACAGGGGATTGGTGCAGGTGGAGGTCGTCGCGGTGAAGGTCACCTGCGCACCGGTTGCCACAGGTGATGCGGGGTTGCCTGTGAGGGTCGGGACCGTGCACGGTGGGCTCGGAATGAATGACGTCGTGCCGGTGTCCGATCCGTCCGCGTTGGTGGTGGTGACGCTGAACGAGTATGTGGTGCCATTGGTGAGGCCGGTCAACGTCACCGAGTTCGCGGAGCCGGAAATGTCCCTCACGATGTTGCCCGGCTGCACGACCACGTGGGAGCTCGCGACCGGCAGATGGCAGGTGCGCGCGTCCCAGCTGATGGTGGCGCCGCCGTTGCTTGGCGCCACGTACGGCGACAGCATCAGGTGCGGCGGGCTTGGAAGAGCATTGGCGTAGGACTGGGCGAGGCCCATGTAGTAGCTCCAGTTCCAGTTCGAGCCCGGGTCGGTGTGATGATCGGCGCCGCCAAACAGGCCTGGGTTGTTGGGGTCAGGCACCTGGTAGTGGCCGATGACGTGCGTGCGGTCCATCGGCACTCCCCAGCGCGAGCAGATGGAGGCCGCGAGGTGCGCGCTGGCCTGGTACATCGTCGACGTGTACCAGTTGGGACCCTCCGCGAATCCCTCGTGCTCGATCCCAATGGCGCGGGTGTTGTAGTCCCAGTTGCCCGCGTGCCAGGCGATGTTGTGCTCCAGGACCATCTGCGTGATCGATCCGTCGTCCGCGACCACGTAATGGGCTGAGGCCTGGCGCGACGGGTCCTGGAACGCCTGGATCGCGCTGCCGGCCGTGCCCTCGATGTCGTGGATCACGATCATGTCGACGGGGTAGTCGTGCGGCCGGTTCGCGACCGTGTAGTTGGCCGGGTCGGCGGGGACCCACGAGGCGGGTGGGTAGTCCGGGCTCTGCACCGTCGCGGCGGTGGGGGCGGCCGGGCTCGGGCTCGTGCTCGCGGCCGGCTGGGGGGCGAGGGTGATGAGCTCGCCAGTGGTCGTCGTTCGCGACGCGCCGACTTGCAGCACCTTGTAGATCTGATTCGCCACGTGGTGGCCGTGGACCGTTTCGGTTGCTGGGCGCCATGAGGCGAGGTCGGTGCCGCTCGTGTGGGCGTTCGCCAGCAGCGCGGCTCCCGCATCGATGTTGGACGCGGGGTCGGTTGTGATCTGCGCGGTGCTGTGGCCGCTCAAG
>Ga0099793_10000139_pt1 | contig 15864 bp, 12 predicted proteins | sample Rivendell_Oct201_9_FD_77319 | JGI IMG/M metagenome (GOLD analysis project Ga0099793, IMG submission 77319) | Vadose zone soil and rhizosphere microbial communities from the Eel River Critical Zone Observatory, Northern California to study diel... | ecosystem: Environmental > Terrestrial > Soil...
AAGAGCTATCGTTCATCATTCTGACCGATGGAGAGCGTTATGCGCCTCTTGTACCAACCCGCGATCACAAGCGCGTGTTTGACGGAAACCAGGGCCCAAACACTGGTGGCATGGGAGCATACTCAACGGATGAGTTGCTGCCGGTGGACCTTCGCGAGACCATCCGCTTGAAGATCGTCGAGCCGACCCTCAAGGGGTTAGCTGCGGACGGCATTAAGTATCAAGGTTTCTTGTATATCGGCCTGATGCTGACAACGTCCGGCCCAAAAGTCCTGGAATTCAACTGTCGACTGGGAGACCCCGAAACCCAGGCAATATTGGCGCGTCTGGACTTTGACTTGGCGGAGGTTCTGAGCGATGTTGCGGCAGGACGCCTTGATCCATCAAAAATGCTCTGGAAGCCCGGCGCAGGTGTCTGCGTGGTATTGACATCCGGCGGATATCCGGGAAAGTTCGAGAATGGTAAGCGCATCGATGGCCTAACCAGTCTAGGGCAGTTTACCGGTGTGAAGGTGCTGCACGCCGGAACAAGGCTTGTGGGAGATGCCGTAGAAACAAACGGCGGCAGAGTGCTTGGCGTGACAACCGCAGCCCCTACGCTTGACGGCGCCCTAGCCGCTGCCTACGGGGCCGCCACGAAAATCCACTTCGAGGGAATGCACTACCGAAGGGACATTGGCGCTCATGCAACCCGTCTGAAGGCCGCAGGAGACTAATGGCCATGCCGAAAGTGCAAAACCTCTTCCGCGCGCCGAAGAGGCGTCTACCGATGGAGGAACTCGCCGAGGTCCGCGCCGTGACCAACGATGGATTTGAGGGCTGCGCTCATGCGCGATCCGGGCAGAAGCGCCAGGTATTGCTCGTGGATCGCGAGACATTGGAAGCCATGGACCTCCAGCCGGGAATTATCCGCGAGAACATCACTACCGATAGCCTGAACGTGAACAGCTTGCAGATCGGCCAACTCCTTCGTGTCGGTGAAGCGCAACTGGAAGTCACCGCGGTATGCACCCCATGCGATCAGATGGAGACCATCCGACCCGGCCTTCGCAAAGAGCTATGGGGACGGCGAGGTATGCTGTGCCGCGTTCGAGAGGGCGGAGTGATCCGCCGCGGCGATTCCATCGAAAAACTTCCTTAAGGAACGATTGGGGTCGGCGGGTTTGTCCCGGCCTCCCGGCGACAAGTTTTTTTCGAGATTGAAACACCTCGTGGCGCCGACCTGCCCATTCATGAATTTGCCGGAGACGCAGCGATCACGTTTTGGCGAAGAACTGAGCGCTGGGAAAATGAAGAAGGCAGTCTGGTTGGACTATTCGTGAGCTGAAGTTCAGCCCAGTCTAGAAGACTTGCTGGAACCCGACGTTGACTACGTCGCGGAACTTGGGAGTTCCGGGAGGCATCTTGCTCAGATCCAGAAAGTCCAAATCGAAGGCGTAGTTTCGAGTTGGGGGCGAATACACTGTGCCGCAGCACTTGAAGACGCCAGTTGCATATTGAGAGTAGTACAAGCTGGCCATTGAGCCTGTGTAGTTCAGCGTCTGGCCGCCCCAGTTCTCGAGATAGCGCAAGAAGTTGTGAACGCCACCGTCGGTACCGAAGTCATTGGGCACGCCGGCGAATGCAGGTTGTGGGAAGTTAATGTTCTTGCCAGTGGCAATAGCCAATCGGTAGAAGCTTGTTGCCGCAGGGCGGCCAGCGACGGTCGCGGGACTGCTGAAACTAGCCAAATCACTCCAGTTATTGGAGAGCAGAGTGACTGTATCGGCGATTACAGCCGAGGAAGCATGGGGATTGCCAAAACCAGCGGCATTGGCGTTGTAGTTCCCCAGGACATAAGCAGGCTCTTCGCTGGCGAGCGTAAACCCCCCCAAACCGTTGTCCGGCCGGAGCGGTAGATTGCCGAGGCTGCCGTTCACCAAGCGCACGGCACGTCGTGGTCCAGAAACCCAGTTTACCCTGGCCGTATTCAGGCAGCTGACGGCGGTGTTTGGCAAACTGCCGGGTTGCGGGACGCCAAATCCCAAGCCGAGAAAGTTTGCGGAGTAGGTATCCAGTAGACCGTTGCCATTCGCATCTTCCCCGACATCGAGAAGGCCATTGGGGTTGCCGGTGAGACTCCCGGGATTGATGACGTCCTCAAAGCCATATTCGCCGTTCTTTATGTTGCCAGCAGCAGGGCTTGCAATCATGCCACGGCGATCCGAAACGTAGAGAATGTAACCGTTCTGAGATGTAAATTCGACCTGATTTCCGTTGGCACCAATGTTCCCCGCGAGCCAGCGCTTAAGATTATTGACGTCGATTTCCACAAGGTTCAAGACGCCGCCAATATTGCAGTTCGGAGTGACGCGCTGGTTCTCGCGGAATTCCCCCTCGCGTGCTTCGTACATATTGATGGGATACCAGTTGTTTCGAGTCGCCGTGCCTGTGATCACGCTGGTCGTACCGGGGTCTGTCACTAACTCACCCGGGTCGATTATTCCACTGGCATTGCGGTCGGCCTGCATCTGAAGGATGAGGATGGCATTGGGATGGACTGCATTAGCAAGACCAGCGGTTGGTGGTGTCAGCCCCCGGGCAAAGCCGAGCTCCAGCCACTCTTGGGTGACGGGCACGTAAGAACCGTCGGCCCTGCGAATTTCGACGCGCAAATACCCATCGAGGAGATTCCAGGGTTGCGTGGTGGTGACATTCCCTAAGGCATCCGTCGTGGACGTGGGGGTCAGCAGTGGCGCATTTGCGGGAACTAAAGTGGCTTCGGCAGACGGAGGAATCAATGGAATGTTGGTCCAGTGCGTTTCGCCACCCGGGCCTGCAAGCGTTGTGACGACGCCCAGTTTAGTAGTAATTGATGTTCTTAGGCCCTCAGCAAAAAAAGTGTTGGTAGCCCCTAGTACGGGCACGCCATTGGTGTAATCCGGGGCTGCACCGCTGGTTTTGACGTTCGCTAGACGAATATTTTGAGCATCGCCGGCACCGCCGGGAAGCTCTGCAGGATTATCGCTGAGCGAGACACGAATCTGAGTCTGGTTGTAAAGGCGAGACTCTCCCACGGCTGAAGTAACAGCCTCGCCTGGTAGTGGACGACGAATGATTTCGATGGGGCCAACGCCTGGACCCACGAAAGGCAAAGTGAGTTGCCTCGCGCCGGTCGTGCCGCTCAGGACCATGCCGTTGTAGGTCGAGGTGGAGAGGGAGCCCCACCTAGGATTCGCCGTTCCGGTACCTCCATAGGGTCGACTAGGGCCTCCTGTCGAGCTGCCCTCATCGGGATTGACCTGGAGATTTCGACAGGCCGGTCGTCCGCCATCGCAGCCGCTTGGCGCGGTAGGGATCAAGACATTTCCCGTTCGTCCCTGAGCTAGTGTGTTAGCGCCGTTCGCCAATTGGTCGCGGACCACGTCACCTGCAGCGCGAATCTTGCTGTGAAATGTCAAAGTGCTGCCCCCACCGCCGGCCAAAAACAGGTTTCCATTGGTTTGCACACGGCCGCTAAAATCAAAGCTTGGGCCGGGAAAATAACTTAGGTCACTCTGCGAGAACACGCCAAACTGAAATACGGGAATTTCCGCAATCTCAATCCTGCGAATCAAGCGGGCTTCTTCAACCCCCAGACGATCGGCGGTAACCTGGAGACTCATAGGAACGATTTGAGCCTCTAAACCTTCGTTCGGGCCGCTGCTAATAGTCTGGACAGTAGTAGGGGGAGCCGTGCATCCCCCGCCATTCGGTGCAGGCACGTTGTAGACATACTCGGGATAGGTGACGCCAACCACGATTTGGCTGGGAGCCGAAGCCTGCAGATTGGTGATGTCGCAATTCGTGGGGGCGGCTCTCTGCGCATACAGGTTTGAGAGATCGGCCATCATTTTTTCCATGGCGGCTTCGGCACCATAGAACGCCAGCGTGTTGGCCATATCCGTGCGCTGCAGGTGTTGCTCGTGGTTGACTTTGTAGACGAGGGCCACTGCCAATGCGGACATGAGCGCCAACAGGAGCAGCACTGCAATCAGGGCGACGCCCCGGTCGGATCGGCGCCGGCTTACTGTAAGCTTCGTGTTGTTCGTCAAGAATATCCTCATACGAGCTCCTATTGATATCGGTCACGGAAGCTAAGATTTCGCGGACCGACGGAAGAGGACAAATTCACGCGCTGCACGTTGTTCCTTATCCCAGGCCGGAAGCTCCGGCCCGTAAGGTTGATGTTGATTTTCCGGATCTGGTTGGGCTTCGAAGTTGGGGGATTCCCTGAAATCGCGTTAGGCAAGTTGGCAAGCAGGACGCCGGTGTTGTCATCGACAATGTCATATGTAAATTGCAGGTCTTCGATGTGCTCCGCAACTGGCACCGGAGGATGAGCGCCTAGCTGCCGCATGAGGCGTGAATCCGGGCCATCGGGTGTCACAACGGGCTGGAGGAAGTACGTCACCATCACAAGCCGGGAGACCTTCGTCGGCGGATAGGTGGCGGGATTGGAACCCGGCGTCGCAATGGCCTTGATATTTCCCGCGGGCGCGCCAGTTTGGTTGATATTCAGCGGGTCCAAACCGAAAGTGAATGTTGGAGCAGCCACGGCCGAGACTACGCCCACTGCGGAACCGATGTTGTTTTGCAGCAAGATCACATCACCAGGCAAGATTCCCACCGCAGGATCGTTTACCGCCGGAAGCGTCCCAGCAGGCATGGTGAGGCTGTCTCCATTAGCGGTGATGGTGGTCGTCGAAAACGCGCTCCAATCCAGATTGGGATCGACATACGTAATTTTGATCGCGTCGCTCGGCTCCGTGATATTCGGACCGATGCCGTCCCCCGGAGTTACCTTATACAGGACGCCCTGGGTGAAAGGATTGTTGGCGGCCAGATAACATTGATTGACATCGCAGGCAAAATTCGGATTGGCTCCGCCGGTCGCCGCGGAGGGTATAGCTACTCCTCCCAGGGGCACGCCAGTACCAGCCTGTGACAAATCGCGCTCAATCTGGTTGAGTGCGGCGCGGACTTCGGTTTGTGTTTCAGAGCGCTGCAGCGTCAGGCCTGCGGTTTGCTCGGAGCTCTGAAAGAGCCAAAAAGCTCCGCCCACAACGAGGAGAGTGACCAACATGGCCACCATGAGCTCCATCAGGGTGAATCCGCTTTGTGATTTCCTGGACAAACGATGCATCCTCCGATTTCCTTACTGATATCTCGAGACGTAACCCGTTACCGTGTAATCGTGGACGCGGCCTGACGAATTTACGCGGATCGTCACCGTGATCTGCCTGAGATCCACACTCACGCTCCCATCAGGGTTGTTGACCGGCTGAATTAGGATCTGGCGCTGGAGATTAATGAGCGGCACAATGACGTCGTCAGCAGTGCCAATAATCCCGTCTGGCCCTGGCAATGTCTCGCTTTCGAGTGTTGTAGTGTCGCTGGTTGTGCCCACAATGCCGTTGGGTCCGGGAACAAAGAGCGGTTGAAATCCGTCGTTGAATATTCCACCTGCTGACTTGTTTTGAATCGAGGCAAACCCTACCGAAGCATCATTGCGCGCGCTATAAACGCCTTCTAATGCTTCCGTAGCCTTTTGTTTGGCTACCAAATCATCCTGTGTGTATTGAAGAAAGGTCAGCGACTGTGCGAAGAGTCCTGCCAAGGCTGTCAAACTAACCACAAGGATGACCGTGGCTATCAAGGCTTCAATGATCGTAAAGCCCTGTGCATGCGCCAGGCTTTGCGTTCTTGGTTGGCGCTTCATTGTGTCCACCGTACGGATCCATTAGGGTTCTGCACCAAAATCCATCCTTTGACGCGGCCCGTGGAACCAAAAAGGGAAACCGCCCGGCTAGAAAGGAGTTGATTAGGTTCGGCGAGGTACACGACCCCGTTATTAAGCCTGTTCTGGGCGTCCAGCGCACGGCCGTCCGGTTGGAAGTAGATTTGGGTCTGCCCACCTCCATTATCGACATCAAAATCAATTGCCGTAGCGCCTGTGCCGAAACCGTCTGGCACCACCCCCGCGGCCACGGGAATCCCCGGGGCAGCTAAGAATTGAATGGTTTGTGGCAGAACCAGCGGAGGCTGCGCCTGCGCGAATGCTGCGGCGCTACCTGAAATTCTTGCTTGCAAATTTGCCGGCGTCCCGACTTCGAGCTGAATTGTTTGCGGGGCCACAAACGTGAAACGATATATCCTGCGTTCATTAATGGCACGTTCGTGTGCGAGGCGCATTTCGCCGAGGACCATTTCGAGGGCAGCATCAGCTTTCGCTTTTCGGAGGGGAGGTATGATATGGATAATCGCAGCGGTCGAAAGTATGACGATAACGCCTAGCACGACGACTATCTCGAGCGTTGAGAAGCCCCTGCTAGATCGCTTCTCCTTGAGAACTAAAGGCGCTGCTTGTTCTGGCTGCAAAAAGACCTTATCTATCTTCATAGGCTAACCGTACCAAACTTCATAGGCCAAACGTACCAGGACCACACGTCTGGGAGCATTCTAAGAACCACCGTTGTGCATTTCGTAACATATAGAAAATAAATGCCTTACTTATGTATTGCAATGCTTCGAAGATTCTGGAGTTGTGGCAATGGATAGAAACGTTACAACTTGCTCCATGAATGCCGGATCCAAAAGCAAATGCGCATTGTAGGACGAGCGGTTTACAATTCGGTAAGTCAGGGCTTGATAGGGCGGCGCAGCGTGGGCGCATCCGGCGGGCGATTCTTGTCTTCCTGCACCTTTTCGACGGGCTCCTCTGGCGGGACCATCCACTCGAAGCCGCGGTGTTCGTCCATGGTGCCAAGAACAAACGTTGCGTTCCCCGCAATCAAGGGAAGCACTGCGCGCATAAAATCAGCCGAATCGACCGGGGAAGCCTTTTGCGCCTGGCCTCCACGAATGTTATCCAGCACTTTTGCAAAACGCTGCTCGCCGGAACCGAGGTGCGTGATGTTCGGGTCATTGCTCTGAATTAGCTCGGCCAATGTAGGACCCTTCGCATCCGGCGGGTAACGGCTTTCCACAACGGTACGCGGAGCATGTTTTTCCGGCGGATAAAGTTGCGTGAAACGCGGCCGTTGAATGCGCGTCTGCCAATAGTCCCCACGCGTGGCAACTTGCTCTTGCTCCATGCGATACTCCACGACCCATACTTCGGGGCCGTATTCGTTGGGAGCGTAGCCAATCATCACGATCTGGAAGATCGGATCATCAGGAGAGAAATCAATTTTGTGGTGCAGCTGAGCGATAAGCGGACGAAGTTTCTCAAGGAATGCAATGCCGATGGTCTCCAAGTCCGTTTCGCCTTCGCTGGGAGAAGCCTGATAACGGGCGTCGCCGCGGCTGACACGCTGGAAATTATGGTCCAGCCGGATGGGCTTGGGGTCGGCGGGAATGCGCCATTCCGAAGCTCCAAAGAGAATTCCGATGTGCGTGGCATCGAGATCCATCACGCGCGGCGGAATAGAGTTCCGCTCTACGGGCTGATTGATAGCGGCAAAGATGATGGCGTCCTTGGCCACGTGCACGATAGCGCGGCCGCCAGCAAGATTGGCGACGATTTCGTCCTCGTGCTGCTCCTGGGCGAGAGCGTCAACCGGGGACGCGCTTAAGACGCCGAACAAAAGAAAGAACGTAATTCGCCGTACAAATGCCGCTCGAAGAAACATTGGAATACCTTCGCCTGCACCCTTGCGCGAGCTGTCGGCCCTGTCCCCAAATGAAAGTACCGCAAAAAACCTTACGCCACACGACACCTGCCAGCAACAAGAGCCACCGCTCACACACTATCACAACCGGAAGTTGCAGATGGATGTGCAATCCCAGAAGCCTGGCGTAAATTCTTACTTGACTGCGCAATTGGCTTCGCGTAGCAATACAGCATCCTGTGTTTGGGTATTCTGCCAGCAGTACCTGGAGCAAACATGTCACTGAGTCCCGGTGGTACTCCCGCAAGCACATCCCAAGCGCCTGGGGCGATGGATCCTAGCGGCGTGATTATGCTGCGCGTGCGCCGCGGCGCAGGATGGTTTCTCACGATTGGCCTTCTTTCTGGCGTGAATTCACTCCTACAGATTTTTGACGCCAAAATTCGCTTCATCTTTGGGCTCGGCATCACGCAAGTGATGGGGCAGGGCGGAACAACTGTAATCCTCGTTGTCGACGGACTCTTTATCGTCATGCTGATCCTCTGTTGTCGCTGGGCAAAGACGGGTTCGCAGGGAGCTTTCCTCGGCGGAATGATTGCGTACGCGCTCGATGGCGTTTTGCTTTTGTACTTCAGCATGTGGCTGGACGCAGCGGTACATGCCTATGCGCTGTGGATGATCTGGCAAGGCTATTCGGCGTCGCGTGAGCTGGCCCAGATGCGGCAAGCAGCGCAGCCCGGATTGTCGCAGCCGAGGCTTCCCTGATCATGTCTACCAAGATTCGCGGCATCGAAGGCATGAAGCACGGCGAGTTGGACTTTGAGATTCAGCGCGGGGCAAAGTTCGTCCTCTTCCAGTATTGCATTTCGGTGATCGTCCTCACGTTCCGGCGTCCCAGCGATATTTACTTTTGTCGGCAGGGCGAGAGCGCGGTAGCAAGGGGGCTGCCCTTCACCCTTTTGTCGCTGGTGGCAGGCTGGTGGGGCATTCCGTGGGGACCGATCTACACCATTCAGTCGGTTTACAACAATTCTCGCGGGGGCAAAGACGTGACCCAAGCGGTGGTCAATTCGCTGCGGGCGCAAGCCGCGCCGCAGGCTGCTTCCCCGATTCCACCGGGGAGTTAAGCCTCGGAGTTCCTCACGACCGCCACATCGAGTAAACTATTCGCCAGACATTTTCGATGGCGGACAGGGTAATGGGACTCAGAAAACCAAAAAGTATCAAGCACAACGGAAAATCGCTCACAGAAATTCTGGAAGCGCACGAACGCTTTTTCAGCGGCAAGGATGGAGGCGCGAGGGCCGACCTGACCGGCGCGGACCTTTCGAACGCTGATCTGACCGGCGTGAACCTTAGCGGCGCTATCCTTCGAAACGTCAACCTCGAAGGATCCGACCTCCGAAAAGCGAGGCTCCCCGGCGCAGACCTTTCCGGCGGCGCAAACCTTCGGAGAGCTGATCTCCGGAATACGGACATGACGGAAGCAATTCTTCCCGGCGCGGACTTGACCGAAGCTCAGGCGAGCGGGGTGGAATTTTTTCGCTGTGACCTTTCGAACGTAAATTTCCAGCGCGCCCGTTTGCGAAATGTGAATTTGCGTTTGGCAAACGTGAACGGCGCCAGATTTTCGGGCGCCGATATGGGAGTTGCTATTTTGAGGGAAACGGATTTGACCGGCGCGGATCTTTCCGGCGTGGACCTTTCCACGACGCTTCTGCCGAAAGGCTTTCCGGCGCCGCAAGCAGCGAAGAAGAGCGCATAGGGCGGGTATTCGAATCGCTCTTGGGCAGCAATCCAGGATTTGGCGTGGTGGCCTCTCGCTGAAGAAACAAAATCCATCGTGAGTCCTTTGGCCACTTCTGCTGCCCAAACTCGATCGCTCTTGGATGGCAATCCGCGTTGGGGCGTGGTAGCCTCTCGCGGAAGAAGACGAACCCCTTCGTGAGTCCTGTGGCCACTCCCGTCACTCAACTCGACCGCTCGGGCGTGCGCGAACGCGTACTGGAAGTGATCCGTGGTTTACTCGACGAATTGGGCAGCCAGGGCGCTCTGCCGATGCTCAGCGCTACTTCGCAACTCGACCGCGACTTGGGTCTCGGCAGCCTGGAGCGCGTGGAACTGCTGGCGCGGCTGGAAACCGCATTCGAATTGCGCCTGCCTGACCGCGTCGCGTCGGAGGCCAACACTCCGGACGACTTGGCGCGCGCGATTCTGACGGCTCCGGGAACAAGCGACGAAGTCGAGGAAGCCGGCTCTGCGTTGCGGGCATCCGCGACGGTGCAAACCCTGCATCGCGCCGCCACTGACGCGGGAGTTTTCTCCGCTGAAACTCTCATCGATGTGCTGCGGTATCGCGCGGCGCATGACGCCGAGCGTGCGCACCTGCTCATCACCGAAGATGGCGAAGCTGGGGAACGCAGCCTTACGCTGACCTTTGGCGAGCTCTACGCCGCTGGGAACCGCTGTGCCGCGGAGCTGGCGAGGCGTGGAGTACCGGCAGGCGGGCGCGTAGCGATGATGCTGCCGACTTCGCGAGCTTTCTTCGTCTCTTACGCTGGGATCCTTCTCGCTGGAGCGATTCCCGTCCCCATCTATCCGCCGTTTCGCGCCGACCGCATCGAGGAATATGCGGCACGACAATCGGCCATCTTGAACAACGCGGAAGTTTTCCTGCTGCTGACGTTCCGCCGCGCGGAAGCGGTTGCCAAATTGCTGCAACCGCGTGTGCACTCACTTTCGGGAGTCGTAGACGCGGAAAAACTGATTGAATTAGCAGACAAAGCACCGCCTCCGTCGCCCGGTGCGCTGCCGCTGCACCTGTCTGGCAGCCGCGCGCGCCACGGGAGTGACATCGCGCTCTTGCAATATACCTCGGGTTCCACGGGCGACCCCAAAGGCGTCATGCTGACGCACGCAAACCTGCTGGCCAACATGCGAGCCGTCGGCGAAGCGGTCCAGCTGGGGCCGGATGATGTGGGCATCAGCTGGCTCCCGCTGTATCACGACATGGGTTTGATTGGCGCGTGGCTGACGCTGCTGCATTTCGGCACGCCTTTGGCGGTGATGTCGCCGCTGGCTTTTTTGACGCGCCCGGAGCGCTGGCTGCAAGCGTTTCACAAACATCGCGGCACCATCACTGCCGCGCCGAATTTTGCTTATGAACTCTGCGTGCGCAAGATCGCGGACAAAGACATCCAGGGCGTGGATCTGAGCTCCTGGCGCGCGGCATTGAATGGCGCCGAGCCGGTGAATCCGGAGACGCTCGAACGCTTTGCGGAACGATTCGCTAGTTATGGCTTCCGCCGTGAAGCCCAGCTTCCGGTCTACGGCTTGGCGGAAGCAGCGCTGGCAGTGACGGTCCCGCCGCTGAATCGTGGCCCATTGGTTGATCGCATCGAACGCGAGACGTTCACGGCGCAGGGTCGCGCGGTGCCCGCGGGGCTCGGGGATGAAACTGCGATCGCGTTTGTTTCTTCAGGAAAACCGCTGCCAGGGCATGACGTTTGCATCGTGGCTGAGCATGGCAACGAAGTTCCAGACCGCACGGAAGGATTCCTGTGGTTTCGTGGGCCTTCGGCGACTGCCGGGTACTATCGCAATCCCAAAGCGACGGAAACGCTGCTGCCGCGTGGCCCCGCAACGGGGGAGGGTGAATACGCCTGGGTGAACTCGGGCGATCGCGCGTATTGCGCCGAAGGTGAAATCTACGTCACCGGACGCGTGAAAGACATCATTATCAAGAGTGGGCGCAATTTGTATCCGCACGAGGTGGAGGATCTTGCAGCGCGCGCCGACGGAATTCGCAAGGGATGTATCGTTGCCTTTGGTTTGACAGACGAAGCTGCGGGCACGGAGAAATTGATCGTGGTTGCGGAGACGCGCGAACGCGATGCCTCGCGGCGTGCGGCTCTCGCGTCCGCAGTGACTGATCTTGTGTCGCGGGGTTTGGGTCTTCCGCCGGACCGCGTGGAGTTAATTCCACCGGGGAGCATCCCGAAAACTTCCAGCGGAAAATTGCGCCGGGAAGAAACCAAGCAACTCTACCTTGCGGGGACACTCTCCGCTTCGCGCGCGCCAGCATGGCTGCAAATTGCGCGGCTGGGAACGGGCAGCGCCGTGCGCAACCTTGGCCGAGGAATCCGTGCCGGCATCAAGCGCGGGCTCGAGATTTTATATGGTTTGTACTTCGGCGTGGTGTTTCTGCTTTGGATTGTTCCCACTTGGGTGATGGTGCAATTCATCAAGGATCACAAGAAAGCAGGAAGCTTCACCTCTTCCGCTCTCAAGGTCTTGTTCGCGCTCGTACGCTGCCCGGTGCGTGTCGTCGGCAAGGAGTATATGGATACGCCGGGCGCAAAAATCTATGCGTCGAACCACACGAGTTACTTCGACGTGTTGACGCTGATGCTCGGGCTGGGCGTGGCTTACCGCTTCATCGCGAAAATGGAAGTCGGCAGAATGCCATTCATCGGCACATTTTTGAAGCAGATGGGGCACCTGAAGTTTGACCGCACCAATCCGGAATCACGTTTGCGCCAGGCACAGGAGATGGAAGAATTTTTGCGCAACGGCGAATCCGTTTTTGTTTTTCCGGAAGGCACCTTCACCAAAGAGGACGGTGTGCGGCCGTTCCAGCTTGGCGCTTTTAAAGCGGCCGTCGCCACGGGCGCGCCGATCATCCCCGTGTCACTTGCCGGGACTAGACGATTTCTGCGCGATGGCACTTACTTGCCGCGGCCGACCAGTGTCACCATCACGATTCACGCGCCGATCTATCCGAGCACTACTGGCAACGACAGCGACCATGCCGAATCTTCCGGCTGGCATGAACTGATTCGCTTGCGTGACGCCACGCGCGAAGCCATCGGCCGGGATTCTGGAGAGCCGATCCTGTAAGAAAGTCAAAATCCGGACCTTGGAACCCGGAGGGATGCGGCACCCCCTCTCGTTGCACAAAGGTTGCCCATCCGCCTAACCTCACCATTAGCTCAAACCACTCCGGTAACGCAAACTTATCAAGAGTTGAGCCTAGGTTGCCGGACGCTGAGAGCATCGTTCGATACGCTGCGAGTCAGGATGGAAGTCCAGCGCGACGCAACAGCTGTTGGAAGCGCGGGTCCGAGCGTAACGGGTCAAGTTGAGGGTCCCTGAAAACAATTGGCAGCAACGAATGTCGCTGCACACCTCTTTCGAGCGCGGCGATGGCTTGGTCGCGATCGCCCAGGGCGGAATAAATGGCCGCGAGCGCGAATTCGGCGCCACCCAACGCGCCATCCTGTTCGATCGCCTGGGCGATCTCCATCGCTTCACGCCTCCTGCCCATGCGAGCATAGATTCGTGCCAGCGACCGACGGTCGAGTCGATGGTCTCCAGCGCCATTCATCAGCTTCTGCGCAGAGGCAAGAGCTTCCTCATATTTTCCCAATTGCTCGTAAGCATCGGCGGCGCGACTGAGGGCCGGAAGGTAGCCAGGATCCAATTCAAGAGCCCGCTTGTACAACGCAATCGCTTTTTCGTATTGACGAGCGCGGTAAAGAATCCTTCCTTCGTCCGTGATGTTTACAGGCGATAGTGGGTCGAGTTCTACAGCTCGGTGTGCGGAGGCTAGTGCTTCCTGGTGGCGTCCCATCGCCTGAAGGTAGAAGGCGTATCCCAAGTACGAGCCTGCAAGATTGGAATTCAATTCAAAGGCTCGCTTAAACTCCGCTTCTGTGCCCTGCCAGTCCCAATCGTATTGGAAATGGATGTGAGCCAGTAAAACATGAGCCTCTGCTAGTTCAGCATCCAGTTCGAGCGCTTTGAGCGTGGCTGCGCGTACTTGATCGGCCGATTTACCGATACCCAATCCACCCCAGATATCTCGCTCGAAATACGCTTGGGCAAGCCCCGCGTAGGCCATCGCGTAACTCGGGTCGATGCGAATGGCCTGCTGAAAGTATTCAATCCCCTTGTCAATCGCCTCAGGGTTCCTCTTGTTCACATGGTAGGTGCCAAGCAAATAGGCATTGTAGGCGTCCGGATTGATCGGCTGAGCATGGGCCAAGTGTTCTCGCTCCTGCGCGCTCAGGTGAGTCTTGACCTCGCCCGCGATTGCCTGTGCCAGCTCACTTTGCATCACCAGGACATCCTGAAAGTTGCGGTCGTACGTTTTGGCCCACAGGTGAACATCGGTTTGACCCTGAATCAACTGGGCAGTGACCTGGACGCGATCACCGGAGCGCTGCACCGTCCCTTCGATCACCGCGTCCACGTTCAGGTCGCGTGCAATTTGCGGTAAGCTCTCGTTCGAACCCTTATAGTGCATCACAGAAGTCCGCGAGATCACGTGAAGGGCCCTGATTTGGGCCAGATTGGCTATAAGTGCCTCGGTCATACCATCGGCGAAGTAGTCTTGATTGGGGTCGTGGGAAAGATTGGCAAGTGGCAAGACGGCCAACGATTGGATCCCTGGCGATGCCGCTCGGCCGAGCAGCCACTGGCGCCATCCGCTCAGGTTTGTCGCAACAAACACGGCTGCAAGCGCGAGAACGCCCGCCGCAGCATAGGCCAATGGCCGCACGGTTCTCCGCCAGCCTTGTGGTTTGGCTGATGATAATGTGGCCCCCGATTGGGAATTCGACGTCGATAGCCGCCGCAGGTCCACCGCCAACTCTTTTGCGGATTGGTACCGATTCTCAGGATCCTTATCTAGGCACTTGAGAATAATTCGCTCCAGTTCCGAGGGGATCGCACCGTTCAGCCAGCGTAAGGAGGCAGGCAGTTTGTTCAGGATGGCATCTATCAAACGCGGGGTCACTTCTTCGCCGAAGGGCCGTTGACTGGTCGCCATTTCATACAGCACAGTTCCAAGTCCCCAGATGTCAGTGCGGGCATCCGTGTTTTCACCGCGTAACTGTTCGGGCGCCGCATAAGGAAGCGTGCCAAGGACGGCTAGCTAGCGGCTCAGTCAACGCCAGTGAAAGGGTTGCATCCTGATCGGTTCGCGGGAGTAATTTCGCCAGCCCAAAGTCCAGCACTTTGATTTCACCGCGTTCCGTGACAAAAATATTGGACGTCTTGAGATCCCGATGGATGATTCCTTTGGCATGGGCAGTTTGGAGAGCGCCGGAGATCTGCATCCCCAGTTTCAGGACTTGCTCGACCGCTAACGCCTGGCCATCCATGTACTGCTTGAGCGTCTGGCCTTCGAGCAACTCCATGACGAGGAACTGCTGCCCCTCGTGTTCTCCCACGTCGTAAATCGTGCAGATATGAGGATCGTTCAGCGCGGATGCCGTGCGTGCTTCGCGCTCGAACCGCTGCTTCGCACTGGATTCTGTGATGAGACGAGAAGACAAAACCTTGACGGCTACGTCTCGTCTGAGACGCGTGTCGGTCGCCCGGTAAACCTCGCCCATCCCGCCGGAGCCCAGAGATGCCCTGATTTCATAGGGGCCAAGTTGTGTGCCTGGAGCGAGAGGCATAAGTGGCCGCGATTATAACCCCGAGCAGCCTTCGTCGGATGCCTTCGGCCTTCAAGTGCTTGATAAACGCGCTTGCTGGACAAGTGGCGCGTAACATCCGCGCCGCGGCCGGTGGGCCCCTCCCGAACCAGGACCCAGCATGTTGTGGGAAAGAGCCCGGCAAGAGCCCGGCGCTACACAGGAGGAAGCGCATCATAGAAAAATGAGTTTTGATGAGGAATTTCTAGCGTCATTGAGGAAGCACGGCGTTGCATTTGATCCGAAATTTGTTTTTGGTTAGGCCACGCCCCGTAGAACCGTCCAGGACACACAAACCGCACCTACGGCGCTGTTTAGAACTTAGGTTACGAAACTACCCGCCAAATGTTTCCCTGGATTTGCAACCCTGCGTGCCCTGGCCGCATCTGAATTTCTAACAAAGAATAAAGAGTGCGGTTTTGTGCCTACCTGCCTTGGGCATGCCGCAAACTCGGGGGTTATACAAGCGGTTCCCTGGCCCACGAGCAAAATCTAATCCATGCGGAGGTTCCATGAAGCTCAGATTCAGTGTGTCTTTGCTTGCTCTTGTGACTTTTTTTGGATTAACGGCCAGCGCGCAAGAGCTACCGAAGATAGATGCGTCCGTTAACTACTCGTATTTACGTGCCAATCCCGGCACTTCGGGGTTTAACGGATTCAATCTCAACGGAGGCAGCGCTTCAGCAGCCTATAATTTTAAGGACTGGGTGAGCGGTGTCGCCGATTTCGGCGGCTATCACGTGGGTAGC
>Ga0099793_10000143_pt1 | contig 15764 bp, 10 predicted proteins | sample Rivendell_Oct201_9_FD_77319 | JGI IMG/M metagenome (GOLD analysis project Ga0099793, IMG submission 77319) | Vadose zone soil and rhizosphere microbial communities from the Eel River Critical Zone Observatory, Northern California to study diel... | ecosystem: Environmental > Terrestrial > Soil...
AAAAAAATGACCCGTCCTCCGATACTGTTCGTAGTTCGATCTCCAAGATTGCGCAGGGGCCTTAGAATTTTCTCTCCGCGCCTTTCCGCACTCGTACCTTTCGAACCGATCCGTGTTGCCATATTGAACGACCATTACTCCGGTTGAGCGGCTGATGTGATGGAAATATGCAGTCCCGTCGGATGCCTTAGAGCTGGTGTGTAGACTAGCAGCCTGTCGGACTTAACGGGATAGGTAGCTGATGATAGCTACGACTGCTTTGCGACGCGACCAGCGTCGCGGTCGCGGCACTGGGCTCAGGCGTCCCGAAAAAGCAGGCCGGGGCTGTGAGCCTGGTCTCCATTTCAAGATCCATAAAAACGGTTGCGGCAGAGTCAGTGCGAACTTAACATGCGAGACGGCCTCGATAATCAGCTGCCTTCGTGTACCGCTAAACGAGTACAAGTTTGGACGCGGAGGTGCACAAACACCATGCATTCGACGAGCACATCTCATCGAAACCCGCACACGCCTCACGCCGTTGACAACGCCGACTGGCTGAAAACCGTGGCAATCATCTCGGTCTCGATCGGCCATTTCGGCCATTTCTTCGTGGAAGACGACCGCTGGTGGAGCGTTTTCGGACGCCTCGCGGCTCCAACGTTCTTCTTTCTTATGGGCTACGCGCAGACCAGGACCGTCCCGCTACACTGGATCTGGCTCGGTGTCATCTTGACCCTGCTCGAAAGCTGGAATGCAAAATGGACATGGGTAGCACCGAACGTTCTTTTGAGCTTGGCGCTCATCCGCAGTGCACGGCCCTACATGCAAATCCTTTTGCAACGTCACGGTTGGGCCGCCTTCGCCTTCCTCGTTTCCGCACTTTTGGCGGTATTGTCGATAGCGGCCAAGATTGTCGATTACGGCTCGGAGGGATGGCTGTGGGCGCTGTTCGGCTTATGCCAACGCATGTATGTCGACAGCAGATCAGCTACCGACGTGGATGGCCCAGCCCAAAGCTCGGCACCGCCCGCACCCGCGATGAAGGAGAACGCGGGACTAATGCGACTGCTGGCCTGCTTTGCCGCCGTGGTCGCCTACGTTTGGCAGGAACAAAGTGAATACTCGTTTCCTCAAATCCAGTTCGCCGTCTTCATTTTCAGCATCGGCGTTTGGTCCGCGAGCCTGTGTCAGTTCCTGCGCGGCCCGAGCCGCATCCGACCGCCTGAAGCCATAGCCGGCGCCCTGCGCTTCATCGGTCGGCACACTTTGGAAATCTACGCAATCCAGCTTGCCGGCTCCGAACTCCTTGTAAAGCTGGTGCCCGATCTCGCCCCCTGACCGGAAAACGGCACTTCTTGCTTTGCTTCGACCTAAGGGTTCGAATGTCGGCGACGCTGCTGCGTTAAGATCATTGGCATGAGCATTCGCGACCCTGAAAAGAATTTTGAGGTCCTGTGGGAGACCTTTAACAAAAGATACCCATTTTTCCAATTGAGGAACGTCAATTGGAAAAAGCAGCATGACACCTACAGATCAAGAGTCACAAGCAAGACCAGCGATGACGAACTCTTCGAGATCTTTTGCCAAATGCTCGATCCGTTAAATGACGGGCATGTAGAGTTGAAGGCCAAAGCAAGTGCGCATCGGAAGAAACGATACTTCACCCCGGAAAAACAGCCCAGATTCAGGCAGGAATTCACGACCCGCGAGATTAGGCAGCTCTTCAAAACGACCGAAAAGACTCTTGTCGACAATTGTTTCGGTAGGCCTGCGGCGACCGAGGCCTGGATGCTTCGCTACTGCAGGTCTCAGAAATTCGGCTACATTCGGATTCTCGAGTTGGAAGGCGTTAGTAAGCGGAGACTGACTGCTGCTCTTGACAAGATTGCCCGTGACTTCAGCGACCTGAAAGGGATTATCATTGATATTCGCGACAACCCCGGCGGGGAGGATAGTATTGCGATCGCGATCATCAATCGCTTTTGCGACCGCAAGCGGGTCGCTTTTCACAGGAAGACGAAGATTGGCCCAGGCAAAGATGACTTTACGCCCCTCAAGACTTGGTACCTCGAACCGCAAGGTGACGTACAATTCACCAGGCCAATCGTGCTCTTGACTTGTGATTCCGTTTTTAGCGGTGGAGAGGCGTTTGCACTTGCGATAAAGGAACTGCCTCATGTTACGATCATAGGCGATCATACGAACGGCATATTCTCGTATCAACTCGAGAAGAGACTCCCCAATGGCTGGAAGTACTGTTTGTCGTACCAAGTGTACCTTTCAGCCGACATGGTGTGCTACGAAGGTAAGGGCGTACTAGTCGACATCAAGCTGCTTAACAAGAAGACCGATATTGAAAACGGCATCGATCCGTTGATTACCCGCGCATTGAAAGTGTTGAAGTCAAAGAACGCGGGACCGGCGAATAAGAGACGATTGATTGCGCGGGCTTCCTGTTTTCCGTTGGATCAGCGTGCTCGAATAGCTTTATCCAGAAGGAAAAGGAGGCGTACATCAGCTTGACCCCGACAAGTGCGGACTGCCCGTGCCGGGAACGATGCCCAATTCTGGCATTGCCTAGCTAACAAGCACTATGCATGATCGATAACGCATCCCCGAAAAAGGGCGATGAACAGGTGATGAACACCACAATCGGCAGATGTTCAAAGAGCCTGATTCAAGATCGCCCCGCAGGTGATGGCGGTGAAACTGATGAGCCGCGCCGCTGCGATATATGCGGTCTGCGCGTTTCCGGCCCAGGAACGACGGCCTGAGTTGGTGGTCTGAAAAAAGACGAGGGCGGAACACTCAAGTTGGTGGTCCGGGGAAACAAGGTCTTCTGCTCAAGGGATGCCGAACTATGATCATCGAGTCGCCCTTACAGTTGATTTTTCGTGATTTGTTTTATCGTCTTCCGGCTTTTGCCGGAAGGCACGACGTGTTTCTAAAGTTGGAAGGGTTCAATATAACGGGCTCGATCAAGGTCAAGACTGCGATAGGGCTTGTCGAGGACTTGGAACGGCGAGGGATTGCCAAGCCAAACGAAACCGTATTGGTCGAATCGTCATCTGGAAATCTCGGGCTAGCGCTTAGTTTGATATGTGCCATCAAAGGCTACAAATTTATTTGCGTGACCGATCCAAACGCCAATCGCGCGACTTTAAGAGGTATGGAACTCTATGGGGCAAAGGTTATAGTAGTTGAAGATCGCGACTCCGCTGGGGGATATTTGGGAAGCAGGTTAGAGAAAATCGATCAAATACTGCGATCCGAGCCCAACGCAGTCTGGCTCAATCAATATGCTAACGTAGCCAACAAAAATGTTCATGCCGAGCAAACGGCAAATGAGATTGCGCGCGAATTTGACAAAGTCGATTGGGTTTTTGTTGGGACCGGCACTACCGGTACCCTGGCCGGGATCTCGGAACGACTTGGTGCAGAATTCCCAAGGATCAAAGTTGTGGCCGTCGAACCAGTAGGCTCTGTCACGTTCGGAGGCAGGCCCGGCAAAAGAAACATCCCTGGCATTGGCGCGAGCGTGAGACCAAAGCTTGCGGACCTCGCCAAGCCGGATAGAATCGTCGCAGTGAAGGAAGAAAGAACGGTTGAAGCTTGTCTTTCTTTCGTTCGAAATTATCACTTGCTTGTTGGGGGAAGCACCGGAACAGTCCTGGCCGCTGTACAGCAGCTAGCTCCAGAGTTCAGTCGCGGCGACACCATAGTCGCCATATCCGCGGATCTCGGCGAAAAGTACCTGGACACTATTTATGACCCCGCCTGGGTAGAGAAGGTCATTGTACCAGAAGATGACAGGCCCGCGCGAACCTATGCGTCCGTCGCGTCCGAGTGAGGCACAGAAAAGCGCTCGATCGCCGCGCCAACAGCCGGCGCCCTGGCGCAACGATATGCTATGGACCCGCCACCGTCGGCGCACGTTAACGAGTTGATTGACACGATCGGCGGCAAAAACAGTCGGGCGTAGATGGGAGAATAAAACATGCTATCCGCTCCCACTTTCCATGTTGTTCCCGGCTCGACGGTTAAGCGTGTAATTGACGACAACAAGAAGCAGGTTTTCGACGCTGTTGAGGCGGCATACCGTCTTCACGGTTCGGGAAATACTCTCAATCCGCACAGCTACTTCCTCCGATATCCGGATAGGCCCAGCGCCCGCATCATCGCGTTGCCAGCTCATCTCGGCGGTGCGGTTAAAAAAAGCGGCATCAAATGGATATCGAGTTTCCCTGAAAACAGGGCCAGTAACCTAGCCCGAGCGTCGGCAGTCCTGATTCTAAACGATGCCACGACGGGTTATCCGCTGGCCTGTATCGAGGCATCGCTGATCAGTGCTACGCGCACTGCCGTCTCTGCCGCGTCGGCAGCAGAGCAGATTTCCCCAAATCCCTTTAAAGGAACTCTCGGCGTAATCGGAACTGGCGTAATCGCTCGTACAACCGTCGAGTGGCTCTTATTTCGAAATTGGAAGTTTCGAAAAATCAGTTTGTACGATGTGGACCGCAAGGAGGCGGAGCACTTCAGCAAGTGGCTTCGCGATCATTACGACCTGCAGGCCGATATTCAAGATCGGTTGGAGGGCGCCATATCCGATTCTTCTTTGATACTATTCACCACGACTACGCTGGATCCCTATCTTTCCGATGAAAAACTGTTCGAGCACTGCCCCACTGTCCTGCATTTGTCGCTGCGCGACATTTGCGTGAATGTGATTCTCGCATCACAAAACATTGTCGATGATGTGGATCATTGCCTCAAGGCAAGAACGTCGCTCCAACTAACAGAAATGGCGACGGGAAATAGAGATTTTGTCTCCGGGAGTTTGGTGGATGTTCTAGAGAAGAAGCTCAAACCAGATCATGGCAAGCCTCGCATATTTTCGCCATTTGGGCTTGGTGTTCTTGATCTTGCAGTCGGCAATTTTGTACTTGAGGCAGCAAAATCGTCCGGCGCGGCAATTGCGCTACCTGACTTCTTCAGCAATTCCGCCCGATGGTGAAGAAGATGCAAGGCTTTTCGAAATTCGAAATGCGTCAACCTCAAGCGCGGAGCACTCGCGCTGTTCCGAAGGATACAGGACAGGTCATTCTCACTCGGGAACAAGCGAGCGGCCAGATTAACATGTCAGGTGTATGGAGTTGCAATGAGTGGGATCAACTCGAAGAAGTTATTTTGGGCAATCCGCTGAATGCGCGGTATCCTACGCCAGACCGAAGCACCCAGCTCGCAGAATTTCCTGACCGTTCATTGGCCGAAATTCCCCGCGGCCCTTTTCCTCAACAGATTATTGAAGAGACAGAAGAGGATTTGAATGGATTTGCCAAAATCCTGGAAGACTTGGGCATCACCGTCAAACGTCCGGACACCTGGCCGCACGATGGCAAATTTTCCACGATCCATTGGGAAGCTCAGGGGTACTACAACTATTGTCCCCGCGATGTTTTGTTGGTCATCGGTGACCACATTATCGAAACGCCCAATGTCATCCGCAGCCGCGCCCAGGAAACGTTCGGCTATCGCACGTTGCTGATGGAGTATATGAAGTCAGGCGCAAAGTGGTACAGCGCTCCCAAGCCCATGCTCCTGGACTCACTCTTCGAGGGGGTTGATCCAAACAAGCCCACGCCACGCAACGATGAGCCGGCCTTTGATGCAGCTAACGTCCTGCGTTTTGGCGAGGATTTGATCTATCTGGTCAGCGCCACGGGCAACGAGTTGGGGGGACATTGGCTGCAGTCGATTCTAGGTGACAAATATCGGGTCCATTTCCTCAAAGATGTCTATTTTGGCAGCCATATCGACTCGACCCTTGTGGCCTTACGCCCTGGCTTGGTCCTCGCCAATCCTGCTCGTGTCAATGACGATACGCTGCCCAAAATCTTGAAGCAGTGGAAAGTCATCTACAGTTCACCCATGGAGAACACAGACAGATATGATGCCGACTATCTGTCCAGATCCATTGGCAGTGACTGGATTGACATGAATGCATTCAGCGTCAATCCCAATTTGGTTGTGGTCGATCGAAATCAACCGTCTCTGATAAAACTCTTGGAGAAGGAGGGTCTTGATGTGATCCCCCTAAAATTGCGGCACTCCAAACTGTTGGGCGGTGGACCCCATTGCGTTACCTTAGACGTCCGCCGAAATGGTACGCTACAGCGATACTTCGATTAAACGTAGTACCTTCGCCGTGCTCAGGCAGCGAGTAACTATGACCTTTGAGGTCAAAGACCCAAGCGTCTCTGAGAACTTGGCAGTCTCTGAGAACTTGAGAGTCTAGACTTACGAGTATGTGAGGAAGAGCTTTGGCAGCAAGTTTTGCAACAACTGCCGTCGCGGTTTTCATTGCACTGACGTTTGTAGCTTGGCGGCGCTACCGTTGGGCGGCTGAGAAAATGCCTCAGGTGGACACCTGCCCATACAGCTTGACGGATGTCTTTGGCGACAGCCACCTCGTGAACGTACCGCATCAGAAAGGGATCCGGTGGCTCACGGAAGTCTTCAGCCGCTCGGCCGAGAAGTTTCCGCATCTAACGGCCTTGCAGATTCCCCACACCGGAGAATCCCTGAGCTTCGCTGAACTCGACGAGCGAGCAGAGAGCGTGGCCGCGGCCCTTTCTGCCTTCCTCGCAGGCCCCGACCAGGTCGTTGCCGTGGCGATGACGCAGGACAACTGGCAAATCGTGGCGGCTCACCTCGGCATCCTCAAGGCTGGCGGCACAGTGATGTTCCTCGATACCACCTTGCCCGACGCCCTGATCACCCACATGCTCAACGACGCACAGCCGGTAGTCATTCTGACGCGGGGGCAAGACAAGTTCCGCGACCTGCCGACGCTCGACGTCCTGACGTTGCCGGAGAGGATGCCCCGCAGGGAACCGCCGCCTTGGCTGGACGACCCCACGCAGCGCCTTGCGACCATCTTTTACACGAGCGGCACCACTGGGATGCCCAAGGCAGTCGAGTGCCCGCACGCAGGTTACGTGAACCTTGCCCTGAGCTACGCCGATTACTTCGATCTCCTTCCCGGCATGGACGCAACCTCGCTCACTTCGTCGCTGGGCTACGATGGCAGCATCTCTGAGATGTACAGCGGCTGGGTGTCGGGCTGCGCTGTGGTCATGCTGACCAAGGAGCAGGTCCGGTCCGGCCCGGACCTCGTCCCCGTCCTCCGCGAAGCCGAGGTCACGGTGCTCTTCTGTCCTCCGGTGCTGCTCACCACCCTCACACCAACCCCCGAACTGGATCTGCCCTATCCGCTGTGCCGCTACATCGTTCCGGCGGGCGAAGCCTTCCCCAGCGCGCTCGTGGAGCCCTGGACCCGGGGCAGACGGCAAATCATCAACACTTACGGACCCACAGAGGCGAGCACCGACACGAGCCGCCAGAGTTTGCGGCCGGAGGAGCCCATCACAATTGGATCGCCATTCGCCAATGTCACCTACGTCATCCTCGAGGCGAACCAACTCCAGCCACTGCCTCACGGGGAGGTTGGAGAGCTCTGTATCGGTGGGGTGCACGTTGCACGCGGGTACCGCAACTTGCCGGAGCAAACCGTCCAGAAGTTCATCACGCACCCTCAGTTCGGCCGCCTGTACCGCACCGGGGACAAATGCAAAATCGACGTCCGAACGCAGCGCGTGCACTTCCTCGGCCGAATCGACACGCAGCTCAAAGTGCGCGGGCATCGCGTTGAGGCGCAGGCCGTTGAGGATATCCTCCAGTCGCAGTTCGGTGAGATCGAGGCCGCCGTTTTGGATTACCAGAACGAGACGCTGGTCGCCTTTGTTGCCGCGCCTTCAGTCTGCGAAGGACCGATCTCGGTGGTCACTCCCGCGCCGGCGGAGTGGGCCGCGCGGGTGACGGCGACGCTGGCCAAACAACTTCCAGCGCCGTCGATCCCGACGAAGTTCTTCCTTGTAGAAAAATTCGTCATGACGCCGGTTTCGGGGAAGATCGACCGGAAGTGCTTGCCAAACCTATCTCACCTATTGAGGAACGCCGAGCCGGAAACTGAGGACAATCGTTGGGACACACCGGCCAGTGCGCGCAACACAGGGGACGGGGAAGTGAAGGTGCCTGATACCAAAGCGGGCATGGATCCCGAGTGTGAGGAAGTGCTATCGATCTGCCGGGCCGTGTTCGAGACGCCGCTAGGATTGGACGATGGATTCGCTGAGGCTGGTGGGCACTCGATCCTGATCGCACGCTTGGCGCAGAAACTGCAATCTGCAGGATGGGTGGTGCCGGTCCGGGCGCTGCTCAGTGACTGCAACACTGCTCGAAAAGTGGCCAACCGGCCACGGGCGCTCCGGCAGGCCTCCAAGGCCTTTGCGGACCCCGTGAAATCCGGCGAGAACAGCGCTGAGCGCGATGAGGCCACGGCAGAGGTGCTCTCCATCGGATACTTTACCACCCTGCAGGTCCTCTTCGCGATTTTCTTGTATTCCCCGCTCATGGTGGTTTTCCTCAGCTTCTTCGACTTCATCGAATTCGGAACGATCTTCACGACCGCCAGCCTCTGGGCGTTCATCATCGACGGCTTCTTCCTTTATTTGCTGGCCCTCGTCACGCCCTTCGCCAGCCTGCTCTGGGTCATGACGATCAAGTTCTTCATGGGAGGTGACATCCGCGAGAACAATGTGACCCCGGGTGTGTACCCCAAGTGGAGCAAAATGCATCTGCGAATCTGGTGCATCGGACGGCTGGAGACCATGGTGCTCATCCCGCTGCGTGCGATGTATCGCAGCGCCCCGCTTATGGCATTCGTGTTGCGGCAACTCGGCGCGACCGTGGGCGACAACCTTCAGTGCGCACACGATGCCGACCTATCCGGGCCCCTGGACTTGATCTCCATCGAGAGCGATGTCGCCATCTCGACCGGGGCTTACATCCAAACGACCAAGTGGTGGGGGCAGCACCTGCAGGTCGGTCCGGTTCATCTCGAGCGTGGTTGCAAGATCGGGACGCGAGCCGCCATCGCCAACAATGTGACGGTGGGCCGCGGCACCTGGATCACTCCGTTGACCCCCATCCTCGCCAACGTGGGCTCGCAGGAGATCTGGGAAGGAGCTCCCGCGCGCCTCAACGGCCGCTGCACGGAGCTGAAGCGCACGGCGATCGCCTGTCAGAACGCGTATCCGATCTGGCTACTGGAGACCCTCAACCTCCTTATGCAGATCTTCCTATCCTTTTGGCTCATTGTGGTCCCCACTGCCGCGATCTTCTGGCTCGCCCGCGCCTTGGTACCCGCCGGAGAAGCTGAACTTTCCCACGAATATTTCAGGGTGACGCCGCTGTTCGAGATCGTCTGGCACCTGGCTCTTTACTCGTTTATCGTCAGCTGGGTCACCGTCGTCGTCACCTCTCTGCTGGGTTGCCTCTTCATACGCTGGACGGCCGTTTCGCCGGGTCTGTATCCCTCGCGCGGGCTCAGGGGCGCTCTCCTCATGTACAGAATGAAAAGGTTGAACGGCATCCAGAGACTGTGGACCTGGAGCATCACTGGGCAGTACCTGAGGGCTCTCGCTGGTATGCACTTCCCGCGATTTGGCGCCTCCGAGTGCGACGTCATGTTCAACCTCGTCCCGGAGGTTGCTGCCGCCGACTCCCAGATTTTCTTCTCCAATGGATGTTTCACGAACATGCTCGATTATGGCGCCGAGCACTTCAAGCTGCGCCGTCTCGATATGCCCCGGAATTTCTTCGGCGGTAACAATTGCGTAGCGGAGTACGGGAATTTCCCGTCCAACTTCCTGCTAGGCGTCTCCACGCCGGGCAATGACATACAGTTCCGACGACAAATGCGATCCCGGCTTGGCGAGCCAATCACGGTGGCGGGAAATCCGCCGGTGAAATTTGCGAGCGCGTCATTTGAGGCGGAGAATGAAACCCACAGACTGCCGGACTTTCCCCTCTTCCTGACCCGGGTCTTCCTGTTCGACTTCCTGAGCATCGGCATGCTGCCCATCACCGAGATGATCGTCTTCCCGGTTCTGTACGTTTGTTTGCTGAGATTGGGCGGACACCCAATCGCCAGCGCGCTGATTGCTCTGATCCTCGTAGAAGTCAATCTGGTCCTGTTCAGCGTCGCGATCAAGAAGTCCCTCATCGGCAGCGAATGGGGAGCCAATCACTCGACCCCGTTCTGGTCCTGGCGCCACTTCGCCTACTTCTTCGCGCAGGACTGCTTCTTCGTCTGGTGCAGGAGTCCTCTTATGTTCGGCGCCGGGACTGTTCTCGCGAATTCCATCCTACGATGGATGGGATGTCATATTGGCTACGGGACAATCGTGACCCGACCAATGCAGTGCTCAGACTGGAACGCCGTGAGCTTCGGCAATGATTGTGTTATCGACGGCTTCCTGCAGTTTCACGCCTTCGAGAACATGATGCTGAAGGTGAAGCGAACTCACATCCATGACGGCTGCACCGTCGCCTTCGGGGCCACGGTGATGGGTGGCGCGGTCATCGAGCGGGACACGACCCTTTTGCCGTTGTCGCTCGTCCTCAAGGAGATGAACATGATCACAGCTACCTACGAAGGGAGCCCCGCGGAGCCTGTGAGCGGTTCAACCCTTCTCCCACGATCGCTCTGCGACGAGGAGGCGGTGAGCCCCTCGAACTCCCCGGAGAAAGCGTCTATCGACGAGAAGGATCGCGATTTGCGAAGCTCACATGGCCTCAGATGACGCGAGACGATAGCGAATGGGTGAACGGTCTGTTCGCCGCCAGCGCAGCCGACCGGACGCCGGCGCCGGCCAGTCATGCGGCTCGCGTTCTGTTTGCGCCGGTTTCGCGCGATCCCGAGGCATCATGGCGTTGCGCGTCAGTCCTGTCGGACATCGAGTTGCAGAGGGCGGAGCGCTTTGTAACGGAAGACGGCAAGGCTCATTTCAAACAACGGCGTGCATTTCGTCGCTATTGTGGAGCCTTCGTGCTCGGATCACCGCAGCCCTTATCGCGGATAGTATTCCAGGAGACAGAGAAAGGGCGTCCCTACCTTCCCGATTTACCAAATGTCCGGTTTAGTTTTTCCTCCTGCCGGTTCGGTTTTCTCGGCGCGTGGTCGTCGACACACAGTATCGGTGTTGATCTCGAAGATCAAACGAGGAACTTGGAGGCGGCGGAACTCGCTCAACAGTTCTTTTCGCAAGCTGAGGTGAAGGCTGTTAAAGTGGCAGGCGGTTTGGCGCGCCTGCGAACTTTCTGCCAGCTCTGGAGCCTCAAGGAAGCAGCTCTGAAATCCATTGGAGAGGGATTGCCCTTCGGCCTCGACGCGTTCGAATTCGAATTAACTCCAACTCTACGTGTCGTTCATGCGCCACCTGATTATGGAGGGCCGGAGCGATTTGATGCGCAGATTATCCAGGGAACTGATATCTGCGCTGCGCTTGTCATTCGAAGCGTGGCCTGACGTACCGGCCTTGCGCGCTGAGAAGCCTTGGCTGCTGTACAGGAGTGTCATCGTTCTTCGGAACCGCGCGTCAGAGGTGTCGTGCAGGACCTCTGTCCGGCCTGGGTCGTCGCTCCGGGCCCGACTTCAATGCCGGGGGTGCCTACCGACCTAGCCTCCTGGCTTCGGGTCGCGCTCGCGGTACCGTCGTTCCTTCGGAAGGGATTAGTTCGGTGCACGTTCAACGCGGCCAGATCGCGACTGGTCAGAAAGGCGATCTTGGCTGGAGGCGTCGCGACAATCTTGCCGATAATAGAATACGGCACTCCGAGTCCGACTAAAAGCCGCGACATCTGAACGGTAGTGCGGGCGCTGTCTGCGTCTTCCTTCCCGCAATCGTTGGAAACGGAATGCACTCCGATCTTGCAACCTCGGCACATGTACCTTTCTTTCGCGGCGAAGAAGATGAAGGCGCACACCGAGTCGCATTCCTTGGACGCGTACACGACGAGGCCCTTGTCTCGAACGACCCGCGCGATGTCGAGGCCGTCCTCGAGAGAGCCGCCGCCGGATCTGATCTCCAATCCCACAAATGTTCCGTTTTGTAGGATCGTTTTCAATCGGCCGTAGTCTCCTACTCTTACGTCACCGCGCAGTCTGAGAACGACCCCCGACTCAGTCCCCACACGCTTTATCTGAAAGGCGCCGGCTGGATGGGCAAGCGCGACTAGCATCAGAGGCATGGCCAGCTTGAGTATTATTCTCGAATTGAGCGTCATCGAGGAGTCCGGCATTTGTCTCCCTGGCCCGGAAACAACGATCGGCCCGGGCCGCCGCTGCATTTTGATTTATGTCAAAGGTAGTCCACGGGTTTTTTGGTGCTCACTTAAGTGCTAGGCACGACAATGAGGATGGCGGTTGCGTGATCCCGCCGACGCTTCTGGCCCGTGCCGACGAGGTGATCGAATAGGAGGCGATGTCTGCTTGGATTTTAGCGGACATCCCTGCGCAGACCGAGCCCGCCATGCGAACGCACGACTTCTAAAGTGCGCGTTTTTGTTTGAGACCCGATCCGCGCAAAGCATCAGGTCCAGCCGCCATATCTGCCTCACCAACAGGCCGGACACGTGAGCGCACCTGACCAATGCTGCAAAACGTCGGAAAGTTCTTGCCACGGCGCCGGCCACACGAGACCCAAAGCGGACATGGATCTGCCGGCGGCGCTCCGAAGCGACGCGTTTCCGGGACCGTCCGAATCGGACGAGCGAGCCTCCGGGAAATGCATTGGTAACTCTTCCAGTTGTGCTAGCCTTCCAACATCACCTCGGCTGAAGACGTACTGCCACCGATCGCGAGATCCAAATGTTCGGTTTCACGAAGCGACCCTTAATCCTCCGGGTCATTGTATTGCTGGCCTTCGTTCTTGCGGGTGGCCTTCCAGCCGGCGCCCAGACCCTGAAAGCCGTCAAGGAGCGCGGCATGCTCAATTGCGGCGTCAGCCAGGGGTTGCTGGGGTTCTCCAGCATGGACGGCGAGAACGCGTGGACCGGCTTTGACGTCGACATTTGTCGTGCCGTGGCGGCGGCGATTTTTGGCGATCCCGCCAAGGTGACGTTCGTGCCGCTCGATGCGGCGGCTCGCTTCGCGGCGCTGCAGTCGAACCAGATCGATCTATTGTCGCGCAATTCGACATGGACGATGTCGCGGGAAAGTTCGCTCGGCCTTATGTTCGCCGGCGTCGCCTACTACGACGGCCAGGGCTTTCTGTTGCGCCGGGATGCCGGAATCGATACCGCCTTGCAGCTTGGCGGCAAAACGGTTTGCACTCAGACCGGCACCACCAGCGAACTGAATTTGTCGGACTATTTCCGCGCCAACGACATGGCGCTGAAGGTGCTCGCGCTTGGTACCGCGGAAGAGAGCCTGAAGGCCTATGACGATCGCAAATGCGACGTGCTGACAAGCGACGTTTCGCAGCTCTACGCCGAGCGCCTCAAGCTGTCAGCGCCCGACAGCCATATCATCCTGCCGGAAGTCATTTCGAAGGAGCCGCTTGCGCCGGCGGTGCGGCAAGGTGACGACCAGTGGTTCAACCTGATCAAGTGGACGCTCTATTCATTGATCAATGCCGAGGAACTAGGCGTCAAGTCGGCGACGATCGACGATGCGGTGAAATCTCCTAACCCCAATATCCGGCGGCTGGTCGGCACCGAAGGCGAATTTGGCGAGCAGTTGGGCATTGCCAAGGACTGGGCCGCGCGCGCCGTCCGCGCGGTCGGCAATTACGGAGAGATCTATGAAAGGAACGTCGGTACGCAGTCCAGGCTCAGCATCCCGCGCGGATTGAATGCGCTCTGGACCCAGGGCGGAATTCAATACGCGCCTCCCGTCAGGTAGTTCTTCAGGGGTCAGGCCATGACCGTGGATTATTATTCGCTGCTGACAAAAGCGGTTGCAGGCAAGGACGCAGTCGCGCGCGACCAGATTTACAAGGACGCGTTTAGCCTCATCACGAGATCCCACCTCGCGCGCGAGGCCGCCTCAGCTCACGCTGCCGCGCTTGAGGACGCCGTCCGGCGGATCGAGGATGACATCGCCGGCGAGGAGGCGAACTCCGCGGCGGCAATCAACGAAGTGTTGTCGACAGGCAGGAACTGGAAGCCCCTCGTCATCGCCGCCGCGCTGCTCATTCACGGCACCAACTCGCCCAAGACCATCGGCCATCTCGTCGCTTCCGGATGCATTCGGCTCGTGAACGACGACGTCGAAGATTTGTACCGGCGCGTTTCGGTGGAAACGCGAGTCGTTTTTGTCAGCTAGGCGCCCGCCCGCTTCAAAATCTCAGGCCCGCAGGGCGCTGGGTGGTTAGCTTCTCTTTGGAAGCGAGCCGGGAAAGGGACTGAGGTAAGATCATCTTCCCGAGACAATCGCCGGGCGGGATAGGACAGAACGCGCCCAGCCATTTGATTGGTTTCAGTTCGTACCGGATAGTTCCCAGCCAACGTTCCCGTCTATGTGACTTGATGCGGTGCGAGAGCGAGCGACTGGCACATTTGAGACATGCCAACGGCTCTTGAAATGGTCTGTTTATGGGGAAAGACCGGAAGTCATCGGCGCGCAGTCAGAACGACGCGATTAACCCCAAGCGGACATTATCGGCGAGCGGATTGAGACATCGTTGTTGTCGCCTAGTTTTCACTTAGGAGCGAGCTGTTTCTTGCCGGCTGCTGCCTGGGTTTGATGCTGATCAGGTTCAGTAGCGTTGCGCTCACGATCATCGCTATGATGCCACCAACACTAAACGCACTCTGCATCGCAAGCCCGTTCGAGATGTCGAGCAGCGCCATGTGGCTAACGAGAGCCAGCAAAACGCCAAGGCAATAAATAGGTAGCGAGTTCTGGCCGCAGCGGATCGCGCCGCGCATCAGGGGCGTCTTCAGCGCTCGCCAGTTGCGAGGAACCAACCATGCCGCCAAAACGGCTATGGCCAGGAAATGCAGCAGTCGCAAGGGGTCGAGATTCGATTTGTCCAATGGGTAGAGCAGATGTGCCAGCATTTGCGGGATCAGTGCTTCCAGCGGCTTGATGCGCCCGCTCAGTGCGGTGATCAGGCTGAAGAGCAGATAGAGGACTGCAAGGACAAGCGCCGCGCGTGACCTCACCCACGGCTGGACCTTGTTGCCCTCGATGATCCACCACGCGCCAAGCACAACCAGCAACTGCCAGGCCATCGGATTGAAGGCCCAGTGGCTGTTCGGCCACGCCGGGACGGTCCAGCCGAAGACATGCACCAGCACATAGAGCGCCAGCGAGGCGCCAAGCGTCAGGTTCGGCACCCGCAGCAGCAGCCACAGCAGCGGCGCGAACAACAGGTGAAGAAGCACGAAGATGGGTAAGACGTCGGTGTTGACTGGACGGTATTGCAAGATCGCCGCGCGCGCGAGCGTCGCGCCCGGCTGATCCAACAGAATGCGCGTATTGCTCGCGTCAGCGGAAGGGCCGCCGCCCACGAGGTGAATCAAGATGGCGCTAGCGAGCGTCAGCAGCAGAAATGCGACATAAATATCCCAGCTTCGCCGCAGCGTCCGGCCAATCACTCCGGTCCAGCCCTCGCAGCGCCATGCCTTGCCGTAGGCCAGCGCACAGGTTACGCCCGAGATGAACATGAATACTTCCGCGGCATCGCTGAAGCCGTAGTTCCGCGGCGTCAGCCAACTTCCGATGTTGTTGGGAATATGATCAAGAAAGATCCACCACAATGCGATGCCTCGGCAGGCATCTATTCGCAGGTCGCGGCCCCAGTCTTTCAGCTCCAGCAGCTCGTCGACCAATGGCTTGGGGGTAGCGCTTTGATCGTGCATCCGGTTGCCCC
>Ga0099793_10000144_pt1 | contig 15758 bp, 12 predicted proteins | sample Rivendell_Oct201_9_FD_77319 | JGI IMG/M metagenome (GOLD analysis project Ga0099793, IMG submission 77319) | Vadose zone soil and rhizosphere microbial communities from the Eel River Critical Zone Observatory, Northern California to study diel... | ecosystem: Environmental > Terrestrial > Soil...
ATAGCCGTACGAGTACGAGCTTAGAGATTTCGATCCGATACTGCCGAATCGATCGGTCTCGCCTGAATAACTAAGCTTTATCTGACCGCCTCCTGTCCGTAGTTGCTGACGGATGATGCCGGCATTCGCACCGCCGTATTCGGCGTTATATCCGCCCGCCTGAATTTGGAATTCCTCGACGGCTTCCGGAATCAGCGGAATCGCGTTCCCGCCGTTCATCACGTTCCGGCTCGTCGCGCCCTCGATATAGTAACCGACCTCATCCTCCCTGCCGCCGCGGATGTAAATATTATTGTCCTGAAGAACCACGCCCGGCTGGAGCGCAAACACGCCCGTCAGACCCCGTACCGGGATCGCTTTCAGGTCATCGGTTGTCAGAACGCGGACTGCGTTTGTCGCGGATTTATTGATGAGCGGCCGCTCCGAGATGATTTCAACCACGGGCAGCTGGACATCCTGGGCTACGAGTTCGAAATCGAGTTCGGTTGTAAGGTCTGACGTCACCCTGATATTCGATACCGAGGGAGCGTGATAGCCGACCAGACTTGCCCTCAGCGTGTAGATCCCTGCAGGAATATTAAGGATGAGATAATTTCCATCCGGATCGGCGGCCACCCCGTACGGGGTGCTTTCAACCACGACAATGGCGCCTGCCGCCCCCTGATGCGTGTCTTTGAAGGTCACCTTGCCCCTGATTTTACCGGTCGTGCCCGCAAAGACAAGACCTGGAACGAGCAACAAGGCAGCCAACCACAGAGTCGCTTTCATAACCCCTCCAGTCTTCGCAAGAATAACAAGGTCCAAATTTTCGGTTTCTCTGCGAATTAATTTTTCTTGGGTGAATTCCGAACTGCCGCATTCGACCCGCCCACGGCCGCTTCCTTGGCAACACCCTGCTGCCGGTCGGACAACTGGAAAAGGCCGAGCGATTTTCCGGATCCTGTGGCAACGACCGTGTACATTCGTGCCCCGGTCAGCGTTGTCGCGGGAAGGGACCCAACTCCGTACTGACCTTTCGCGGAGTCAACTGCGAACTGTCCCCGGACCCGTCCTCCTGGATTTCTCGCCGTATGGAAATTGGCGTACACATGACCGGCGACGATGCTGTCCTTGATATCTGCTGTGAGCGAAGTCCAGGTACCGGAGAACACATTTACCGTCGACGTGTCGGGTACGAGCTGGGCCCGTATTCCTCCGCCGACATGACCCGGGGCTACCGCGAAACGAACATAGATTCTGCCGTTCAGCAGCTCCGAGATCAGCGCAGCCGTCAGCGGTTGAGAATCGGTGCTCTTCCATGTGCCCGCCAGCGTGGTATCGCCGACCGGACTAAGCGAGATGGAGCGGACGAGCGGCCCCGCCGAGCCTGCCGCCGCATTGTAAAATCCTCCGGCAAGAAATAAAGTGTCAAGGGTGTCTTTGGTCGTCGTAATCGAGAACGCAACCCCGTCCCTTGAGAATTTGACCGTACCGGTCCCTGATGCCTTAATCGCGGCATTAGCCGGGACGTCGTTTCCACCCGTCAGGCGGACTCCGGGGAATCCAATAACCTGGCCCGTCACGTTAATCGGCACGACAACGGGACCGCTGACGCCGGCGGGGCCGAAATGAAAATGACCGGCTGTGTAAAGGCTGTCCGAAGGGCCGCAGTGCATCACGATCGAATAGGCTGCGCTATCGGCGGCGGTCACCCCGAGTGTGCCTGACCCGGTAGTGTTCGTGGCGACACCGGCCGGCGGTTCCTGGCTTCCGGAGAACGCGGCAACGTATTCTCCATTCGAAACGACGTAAATCGTATGTGTGCCTGCGCTGAGGTTGGCATACCCGGAGGAGGTGCCGTATCCGACGCCCGTCTTGATCGCTGTGCCCGTCGCCGCACTGTCAAAGAATGATATCTGAGGCGCCGACACAAACGCGGCGTGAATGAACTTTACCTGTGCGAGTGCCGGGTCTCCCCCGCCGTTGTTCTTGAAACTGTACCCCTCCTCGGCAGCAGTAAAACGGTTGGATCCGGTCAACCCGAAAACAACGACACTGTTCTGACTGTTCGACCGCAAATTGACCTTCTGCACCGTCGATCCGAAACCGATGTCGCGCCCGCCCGCCGGGACGTCGATGTACACGCTCCCGGCCGCGAATACCAAAGTTGTCACCGGGGTGCCATCCACCGTCACCGGTCCACCAGCGCCATCGGCAGCCGCATCAATAAACCGAGCCAGCGCGTGATAGTCGGGAGGGCTCTGACCTCCGGTCGGCACATCAACGCAGCTCCAGACTATGAGGGTCAGAACTCCGACGGCTAAAAGGAAGCATATACTTCTCGTGGTCATAGCGTGAACCTCCAGGTATGAGAGTGCTCGGGCCCTATGAAACTACCGCAATTTCCGCGGGTTGTGCCTGCGCGACAGGCGTCATCATCCCGCAACAGAGACATGAGAAGGCTCATTGGTGAAAGGAGAAAACGGGCTGAATACAACGGGAAGCGTTGGCGATGGGCGGTAGCAATTCGTGACAATTGACGCTCACTTTCCCTCAAAAGTGATGTCTCCAGGAACTACTATTTCGAGGAATATAGTAAACGGAAAGATACTTGTCAAGTCAAATCAGAGCTCGATCATTTTGACATCCGAGACTCCGTCGATGAGGGCGATCTGTCCGACCACGTCGGAAGGGGCCGGAGAATCAATCGAAATGATGGTCAACGCCTTTGCGCCGGCTTCGAAACGTCCCAGGGAGAGCCCGCCGATGTTTATTGTTGCCTTGGCAAGAATCGCGCTCACGCTTGCAAGCATTCCGGGCCGGTCGACATTATAATAGAGCAGGAGATGCCCGTACGGCTTGATCTCAAATCGGAAGCCGTCGATGCCCACGATGCGCAAGTCTTTCTCACCGAAGACCGTCCCCGAGAAGCGCCTTGTTTCGGTGTTGGTCTGATACTGCACCGACAGCAGCTGGCCGTAAATGTCATGTCCCCCTTCCTGCAGAAGATGGACTCCGATTCCTCGTTCGCGGGCAATCAGCGGAGCGTTGAGATAATTGACCGGTTCAAAGAGCACGCGCTCGAACGCCCCTTTCAGAACGGCTGCGCTCAGCGCAGGCAGGGAGTCGCGCAGAAACTCTCCGCCGACGGAAACTGTCAGCGATTTCAATGTCCCTGTCTTGAGCTGTGCGAGCAGCCGGCCCAGCTTTTCGGCTAGCAATAAAAACGGACGCACCTCGACTTTCATGGCGGCGGAGATCGCATCAGCATTGACGGATCCGGCCATCCCCCGCCCCAGCAGTGCATCGACCACCTGATGGGCGATCTGGATGGCCACTTTCTCCTGCGCTTCCTCGGTGGAAGCACCGAGGTGCGGAGTCACGACAACGCGGGGATGCTGGACGAGCTTCGAGTTCACCGGCGGCTCATGTTCGAAGACATCGAGCGCCGCTCCCGCGACGCTACCCTCCTCCAATGCTCTCAGGAGTGCCTCTTCGTCCACGATCCCGCCCCGGGCGCAATTAATAACTCTGACGCCACGTTTGCTGAACGAGAGCGACTCCTTTCCTATCAATCCTTTCGTTTCGGGGATCAGGGGCGTATGGACGGTTATAAAATCCGACTCCCGGAGGAGATCGCGAAACCCGACCAGTTGTGCATTCACCCGGGCCGCCACCTCCGCCGATTGGGCGGGATCGAATGCGAGAACCTTCATTCCGAGCGATGCTGCGCGGCGTGAGACCTCTGCGCCGACCTTTCCCAGGCCGATAACTCCGAGCGTCTTACCGTGCACCTCCGTCCCGACGAACGCGCTCCGTTCCCACTTGCCCGACCGGACGCTTTGATGAGCCTGGGGGATGTTTCTCGCGAGCGCGAGCATCATCGAGATGGTATGTTCCGCCGTCGAGATCGTATTTCCGCCCGGCGTGTTCATTACAATGATCCCCCGCCGGGTCGCCGCGTCGACATCGATATTATCCACACCGGCCCCCGCTCGTCCAACAACTTTGAGATTTTTCCCGGCCTCCAGGACGTCGGCTGACACCTGTGTCTGGCTCCGTACGATGAGCGCCTCTGCTTCCCGCACAAGCTGGAGAATCTCGGAATGCGGAACGCCGGGCCGGTATTCAGTGCGAAAACCGGCAGCGTTAAACACGGCGAGGCCCTGTTGATCCACAGAATCGGTAATCAGTATCGTCATCGGCGAGAGGCCGTCATGCTGATCAACCCGTTGCCGCGCGGAACGTGCGCTGGACAGCACTCACACCGACCCCCGGCTCAAACTTCCATCCGGAATCGGCAAGGGCCCGCTCGACGGCGGCAATCACCGCAACGATGTCGATCTCGTCGTAGTATCCGAGGTGCGAGATCCGGAAAATGCGTCCTTTGAACTTATCCTGCCCCCCGGCGACGGTGACACCATAACGCGACTTGAGGATCGCGTTGAACGATTTCCATTCAATTCCGTCCGGCACATGGACGGCCGTCACGGCGAATGAAGGTCTGGCCGAGAACAGTTTCAGACCGAGCGCTTCAACTCCCGCCCTCACGGCCAGCGCCATCCTCTCGTGTCGCAGCCATACGTTTTCGATTCCTTCATCCCTGATCATTTGAAGGGCGGCGTCAACTCCGATGATCAGTGAGGCAGCCGGCGTCCATGGGGTATCTCCATCTTCGTAGGATTGAAGGGCCTTGCGAAGGTCGAAGTAGAACTTCGGCATGGTTGATGCCGCCATCGCATCGATCGAGCGCTTGCTGAGCGCAACGAAGGCGAGTCCCGGAGGAATCATCAGCCCCTTCTGAGAACCTGTAACGCAGGCGTCGATCCCCCAGTCATCGAATCGAAGCTCATGCGCACCGATTGCCGTAATGCCGTCGACGCAAACGAGCGCAGAGGAGTTTTTGTTGATGGCGCTTGCGAGCGCCCTGACGTCGCTCGCAGCCCCTGAGGATGTCTCGCTATGCGTCAGGACGACAGCCTTGGCCTCCGGATGTCCTTTCAGGAGTTTGAGGATCGGCCCCGCCTCGGGTGCCTGCCCCCATTCAAGTCTTATCTCGACCACATTGAGTCCGAACACCCGGGGCATCTTGACCCAACGCTCACCGAACTTCCCTGCGTTAACGGAGATAATGGTCTCTCCCGGCGAGAACAAACTGACGAACACCGCCTCCATCCCGCCGGTGCCCGAGCAGGTCAGCGTAAGAACAGGCTGTGAGGTCTGGAACAGGTACCTGAGGTTTTCGTTCACCCGGGTAAGGATTTCCTTGAACTCCACGCTCCGATGATGGATGATCGGCTCGGCCATCCTCATCATCACCTTCTCCGGGACGGGAGTCGGGCCTGGGGTAAAGAGACGGCGTTTCATCATGGAGCCGCTCCCTCGGCCGTTTTCCGGTAGACGATTTTTCCGTCCACAATTGTCATCTCGACGTCCGTGGAAAGCACCTCCATTGCAGGCACCTGCATGATGTCCCTGGACAGGATCGTGAGATCGGCAAGCTTCCCCGTTTCAATCGTTCCCTTCTTTTCTTCCTCAAATGAACCATATGCCGCCCACTGTGTAAAACAGCGTGCAGCTTGATCCCGTGTTATTCTTTGGTCGCGGTACCAGCCGTCCTGCGGATATCCATTGCGATCGCTCCGGGCGAATGCCGCATAGAAACCCCACAACGGGTTCATCCCATCGTTTGGGAAGTCGGATCCCCCCAGGATAATCGTTTCGGTCTCAAGAAGTGAGCGCCAGGCATACGCCCCCTTGATCCGGACCGGCCCGAGGCGTGCTTCCGCCCAGTACATGTCGGAAGTCGCAAAAATCGGCTGCACGCTCGGCAGGACGCCTATCTTTTTAAAGCGCGGTATATCCGCGGGCAGCAAGACCTGGGCATGTTCGATGCGGGGGCGGCAATCGGTGCGCGGGAGTGAGCTGAGGACTTTTTCATACGCGTTCAGGACGATGTTGTTTGCCCGATCGCCGATCGCATGGACACAGGGCTGAAATCCGCGCAGCACAGCCTCTCTGATATTTAATTCCAGATCGGCCGAGCTCATCATGGTTAACCCGCGGTTGCCGGGATCGTCGGTGTATTCGTCGACAAGCGCCGCGCCGCGCGATCCGAGGGCGCCGTCCATGTACATCTTCATTGCCCGCAGCGTCAGCATTCCGTTTGCCTCGCCGATGACGGGTCCCTTCTTTTTCCAGGCGTCCCATGTCGGACCGGGCGCTGAAATCGCGGCATAGACACGCACCGGCAGCCTCTTTTGCGCTGCAAGACGCCGATAGATTGCGATTCCCAACGAGTCGATTCCCATATCCTGAACTTCGGTAAGACCGGCCTTGGCGCATTCTGCCGCCGCGATCAGAAGGCTCTGCTCGATCTCCTCCGGCGTCGCGGGGGGCACGACGGCTTCAATAATATTTCGCGCCTCGTCGATGAAAACACCGGTTGGATCGCCCGTCGGGGTGCGGATGATCCTCCCGCCGGGGGGATCTTTCGTTTCCCGGCTGACGCGAGCGAGCTGCATCGCCAGGCTGTTTACCCAGATTACATGGCCGTCGATGCGAATAAGAACAACAGGGTGATCCACGGAAACGGAATCGAGCTCGGCGGCAGTCGGGAATCGGTTGTCTTCCCAGAGATTCTGATCCCAGCCCCGTCCATGGATCCAGGCCCCGGGCTGAGCCGTCCGGGCGCGGGCCTGCACCCGTCCGGCGGCTTCCGCGGCCGAACCGGCCCCGACGAGCTTCACCGATTGCAACAGCTGCCCGAGTCCCCCCATGTGGCCGTGAGCATCGATGAATCCGGGCATCACGGTCTTCCCCTCGAGGTCGATCACCGTATCGGCGGCAAATTGGCGGCGCAAGTCGTCGGAGGAACCCACGGCGACGATCGTGTTGCCGCGGATGGCTATGGACTGGGCGATCGGATGATCGGCGCCCAGCGTATAGACCAGGCCGTTTACCAGCAACATGTGCGCCTCATGCTTCGTCGAATTGACGACCATGAGAAATGTCGCCGCTGAGACGATCACGAGAAGAGTTCCCACAACTTTTTGATCCATCCGGGTTTGATTTGTTGATGGTAAGCGGCTGCGGCATCAATGTGCGGCGCAATATAGATATTTCCGAAACGATTTCCAATGAATCGGCGTTGCATCTCACCGTGAATTTATCTACGTTTTCCTACCACCACTCGAGGAAAGATAATATGGCCAGCGATGCGTTCAATAGATTTGTCGGGATTACCAAGCGGTTGAGGAAAGATTGTCCCTGGGACCGGGAACAGACACACCGGTCGATCCGTCACAGCCTGATCGAAGAAGCGTACGAGGTCGTGGACGCGATCGATCATGACGCATCCGACGAATTGAGAAAAGAGTTGGGGGACCTGCTGCTCCACGTCGTCTTCCATGCAAATATCGCAGAGGAGAAAGGCGAATTCACGCTCGAAGATGTGATCGACGGCATCACGGAAAAGTTGATTTTTCGCCATCCGCACGTCTTTGGCGACGCAAAAGTCGAAAATGCCGAGCATGTAAAAAGGAATTGGGAGAAGCTGAAATTGGAGGAAGGGCGAACGTCGCTGATGGACGGCGTCCCGAACGAGCTACCAGCCCTGCTCCGCGCCCATCGCCTTCAGGAAAAAGCTTCGAAAGTGGGATTCGATTGGGAAAAGAAGGAGGACGTCTGGAAAAAAGTGGAGGAAGAGTTACACGAGTTTCAGCGCGCAACGGGCCGGGGAGTGTCCGAGGAGATTGACGGAGAGTTCGGCGATCTGCTGTTCGCCCTGGTGAACTATGCCCGCACGATTGGACTCGACGCCGAAAACGCTCTCAGGGGGACCATCCGGAAGTTCGTCCGCCGTTTTCAATACATCGAGCAGCGGCTCGGTGAGCGGGGAAGGGACATCCGTTCCTCGACGCTCGAGGAGATGGATGCCCTCTGGGAAGAGGCGAAAGGGAGCGGCTGAGCGATCAGCGCTGTCGCTTCACCTTCCGCTGCTCCGTGTCCCCATCCCATTTCCCGTTCGCATGGTACTGATCGTAGGCATCGATGATATCTTTCACGAGCTTGTGGCGCACGACGTCGTTCCGGTCAAAATAACAGAACTGGACCCCATCGATTTTATGCAAAATGTCGCGGATCTGGACCAGGCCGGATATTGTCGTCGCCGGCAGGTCGATCTGCGTGATGTCGCCGGTGATAATCGCCTTCGAGTTAGCGCCGATTCTCGTCAGAAACATCTTCATCTGCATGCTCGACGCGTTCTGCGCCTCATCCAGTATAACAAACGCATTGTTCAACGTTCGGCCCCGCATATAGGCAAGCGGCACGACTTCGATCACCCCCCTCTCGACGTAGGTCTTGAGCTTCTCCGGGGGGATCATATCGTCGAGGGCGTCGTATAAGGGCCGAAGGTACGGATCGACCTTCTCCCTCAAATCGCCGGGCAGGAACCCGAGGCTCTCCCCTGCTTCGACCGCCGGCCGGGCGAGAATAATCTTCATCATTTCGCGATTCCGCAGCGCCGCCACAGCCATCGCCACCGCGAGGTAGGTTTTCCCGGTGCCCGCCGGACCGATGGCAAACACGATATCGTTTTTCTTTATCTGCCGGATGTACTCCTTCTGACCCGCAGACTTCGCCCGAATAATTCCGTTCCGGGTGAAGAGCACAACGGTCTCCAGCTCTTCGGCCCCGATCTGTGTTGCGATGTTATTCGGCAGGGCCGGATCGCCGTTGACCCTGACCAGATCGATCACCGTCTCGACGTCGTTTGTCGTGATCGCGCCGCTCTTATTTAAAACATAAATAAGCTCCTTGAAGACCTTCTCGAGCTGTTCGACCTCCTTGGCATCTCCGCGAACGGTGATAGCATCCCCCCGCACGGTAATGGACGCGTCGAACCGGTCCTCCACCACCCGAAGATTGGCGTCATTCAGTCCGAGGAGGCGAAGCATATCCACGCCTTCCGCCTTTATTTTTCTCTCAGCCAATGAAGGTGAATTCCTTATAAACACAAGAAGCCCCCTTGGACCTCCGGTTTCCCGGGGCAAGTGGGGCTTCGAGAAATATTACCTTGCGTGCTGCCAATCGACGAGTCTTCTCTCGGCTCTCCTTCGGATGTTAGATCATTGTGAGGCCGGACCAGTCGCCTTTTTCCGGTAATACCGGTTCGCGGCAGACTTCTCGTCGCGCGATAGCTCTTTGCCCTCCGGTATTTTCAGGACCCAGTGGGGCTTGATGATGTCCGGATCCTTGATCAGATCCCGATTCCCCTGCCAGATCTTTGGCCACATCCATGCGTTGTCGTAGATGTCCTTCTTCCTTGCGATATTCCAGAGGCAATCCCGGTCCCTCGACCAGGTTCCGACCGTGTAGGTCTTTTCCTTCGACAGGCTTTTCATCAATGCGGCGACTTTATCCTGAAGCGAATGGACCCGATCCCCGTACCGGGGAATCAGTGCGATCTTGCTGGCGGCCATTTCCTTCAGCCGCTCATTCATGCGGTTGATCTCATCCTTGTAGCCCACGAGTTCCGCATCGGTCATCCGCTGGAGTTCGCCAACCCGCTTCTCCATATCGTTCAGGTCCTTATCGAACGCCTGGACGTCGGCCCTGGTCACACCGAGCATCGCATAGAGGGCATCCTCGCAGGTCTTCACATCGGCATCCAGCTTCGTCAGCTGCGACTGGAGAACGATCTTCTGACTGTCAAGGTCCCTGCCTTCTTTGTGCAGGCTCGTGATACGGTTGCTCGCATTTCTCATTTCTGATTGCCATTCATCCCGGCCCATTTTCTCCTGGGCGATGGAAGATGCAGCTCCCACGAGCAGAGCAAAGGCGGTCAGGATCAAGATCATGGCTGTGGTCTTCATTTTCCACCCAACGCTTTCTTGACAGCCTCTTGATCGGACTGGCACTGCTGGAGTTTGCTATTCCTCTCGGCGATTTGTTTCGTCAGCGCACCGATATCTGCCTTCTTGTTTTCGACTTCGCTCTGGAGTTGATCGGCCTGCTTTTTCAGCTCTGCAAGCTTGCTCAGTTCCTCTTCGGACGGCCCGCTGGAACAACTCGACAACATCATACCTCCGCACAGGAGCGCGGCAGCGAGCAGTGGCTTAAGAAGCTTCACCATAGACGGTCTCCTGAATTGTTTTCTAAAAGGTCACATGCAGCAGAGTCACCCGTGAAAATAGCAAATAAAACCCATTTTGTCAAGTTTTATCTCGGATCAATTCTCGAACCCCCCCCGAACGCTATAAAAGCCCCCGTTCAGCGAAGCTTGCATAAGAATCAAGGGCAATAATGATGTGGTCATGGACAGGGATGCCCATAATTTTCCCCGCCTCGCACATCTGGCGGGTGACCTGGATGTCTTCCGAACTGGGATCCGGATTGCCGCTGGGGTGATTGTGAAGGAGAATGATGCTTGCGGCGGGCTCCAGGATCGCCCGGCGGAAGACCTCGCGAGGGTGTACGAGCGCGCTGTTGAGGATCCCCAGGGAAATAGTCTCATCACCCCGGAGGTGGTTGGCGCTGTCAAGCAGGAGGACCTTGAAGATCTCCTGCTGCAAATCACGCATCAGCGGCTGGTACCGTTTCACCACGTCCTCGGGCGAACTGATCCGGAGTTTCATCGAATCTCCGCGGCATGCCGCCCTCCTGCCGAGCTCAAAGGCGGCGATCAGCAGTGTTGATTTCGCATTGCCCAGCCCTTTGAACTGCCGCAGGTCGCGAAATGACCGTCCGCTCAAGCGATCGAGAGAACGAAACTCCCTGAGGACGGTCTTGGCCAGATCGACGGCCGTCGCCTTCCCCACCCCGGTCTGGATGAGTATCGCGAGCAGTTCCGCGTCGGAAAGTGAAGCGGCGCCCAGATGCATCAGTTTTTCGCGCGGCCGTTCCGCGATCGGCCAGTCGGTGATTTTTAAATGAAACGGAAAAGGTTCGCTGACCTTCTTCGTGAGTTTTTGCATACATGCCTCCCTGATGTGTTAGTCGACCGAGATACCTACGAGCCTCTTTACCTCGTTGTCGGAATACCTGAGAATGTGGACCTCTGAATTCACCCTGCCCCGCGTGAGAGTCACGGGGGTGTGAAGGGTGGAATACTTCTCGAGGTGCGAGAGGGCAAGCGACAGCTTGTCGCGGGTCGTCGCTCCCCGCGCTGCCTGGTCGAGAAGCATACGCATGGTGTCGTAGCCGATCACCGTATATTTTGTCGGATGCCTCGACGTCGTTGAATAGAAGGCTCGTTCGAAATGGGCATACGCAGAATCGCGCGGATCGGCGTAGAAGTCGGAACTAAAGACTGCTCCCCTCACGTACCGCTTATGAGCTTCAAGCTGCGCGGGATTATACCACTCCGGATTCCCGAGAATCTGCGCCTTGATGTTGAAATAGGACATTTGGGAACCGATCACGCCTATTTCCTCGGCATTGTCGATCGCCACGAAGATTCCCTGAATGGAGGCAATCGGAATATCGATATTCTCGGCGATCGTGTCGGTGACAATCAGGGGAAGATGGAGCGAGTCGGCGATGCGGCGGCCGTCGGCACCGAGGAGTCTCGAGACTCCGATGGTTGCCTGGTTGGCGATCAATGAATCGATCAGGGCAGGGCTCACTCCCGCCTGAACGAACGGCTCGGCGTCCGCCCTGGTCTTACCTGCGAACGATACTTCGGGCTCTTCACCGGAGGCAGCTCTTCGGATCCTCATGAACGGTTCGTGCAGGTCGCTGGCGCCGGCCCGGAACGACTCCACGGCGACGACCCTCGCCCCCAGGCGTCCCGCTTCTTCATAGAAACTGCGCGCCGCCAAAGATTCCGGGGCGTTATCAGAGGAGAGAATTGCCAGAGTCCTCAACCCCAGATCGTTGACGGCATACCGGGCCATTGCCTTGCCGTGAGTCGCCCAATCGGGATGAAGCTGAAAAACGGACGATCCGAGCGAGGCGAGTCCATTCGCTGTTGCGGTCGGAGAGATCAGCGGAATTCCGGAGGAATTCGCAAGCGGAGCACAGGCCGATACCAGGCTGCTGAACACGGGGCCGACGATTCCGATCACATCGCTCTTCGCAACCACCTCCCGCATGGCGCTGAGCGCCGAAGACGTGTCGCGCTTGGAATCGCGCACCTCCAGGGACACCGGAGTCTGCGACTGGGGATGCGAAGAGTTCTCCCTCATCGCAAAATTGACCCCCTCGAGGAGTTCAGCCGCCAGGTTTTTCACAGCACTCGAGGAAGCGTCTTCCATCAGCGGAAGGATCAGGGCGATTTTAACGCCCGTCTCGCGTTCCAACTTATCGAGAAGCGAACGAGCCCGCACTGTGTAGGCGCTTCCCTTCTCCATCGCAACGAGAGTGTAGAGAAGCTGTTTCGCCCGGGCGGCGTCGCCCTCCGAGGCGTATTTGTCCGCCAGCGTCAACCGGATCAGATTCCTTACCGGATCGGGGTGAGACTGCTGCAGAAATCGATCGAGAGCAGGCGCCGTCAATCGTTCATGGGCGACATACTCGAACAGGGCTTCCGCCCTCCGCGAGAGACCGCCGTCGTCGGTCTTCTCGACGCAGTGGAGCAATTGGGAGCCGGCGTCCTCGAAGTGACCCTCCATCAGCTCATCGAGGGCAAGGGTGTAGTGTGCATCATCGACGTACGACGATCCGGGGAATCGCTCGAAGAACTCGAGAAGGAGAAGCCCGGACTGCTGATACTTCCGGAGCTGAAACCACGACTTCGCCAGCATCAAATACGCCGCCGTCGTGCGCTGGTGCCATGGTTTCAGCCGGTACAGATCGTCAAAGATCGCGGCGGCGTCGTTGAACCTGCCGTTCTTGAACCGGCTGAGCGCCTGCGAAAACAGTTCTTCCGCCGCAGAGTTAAACGAAATTTCCTGCTGCGAGAGCCCCTCGGCGCCGATGAGGCAGCCAAAGAGGATCACAAGCAAGAATCTTTTGAGAAAGTCCATCAGACTTTTCAACATACAGAAATGCACGCTGAATTTCAAGAGATCAGTAATCCCGGCGCAGCGCGCGCAAACCCAGAGCAAGCGATCCTGTACCGACCAACGCAGAGAGGATACAAACGAGCATGACGCCGAGGTAGACGGTGGACTGATCGAACGGCACCGCGCGAAGGTTGAAGGCGAAATAGTCGTTGAACGGGACGAAGAGGAAGGAGACGGTTGCGGTCAAATAGACGATGCAGAGCAGGAACGTGAGTGTGGCACTCTGGGATGAGGCGACGCGGATCGGATCTTTTTCGTGGTACGTCGAGAAGAAGCTGCCGGACCCCAGATTTAACGCCGTCAGCGCGAGCGACGCGCAGAGCATGATGATCGAGGCGAGTTGGATCAGGAGAGGGTAGTTTCTGATGGAATGATGTGAAAAGACCACCAGCATCTCGCTCGTCAGAAGAATCGGCACAAGGTAGAGCGTAAACTTGAGCCAAAACACCTTTCTCCGGTCCACGGGAGCGCTGAGGATTTTCCAGAAATTCATTCCTTCAGCGCTGATGCTCGGGAAGACAAATCGCAGAGCGATCGAGGCGATGAGAAAAATATTGAACAGCAACACGACCATATAGGAAATTGTCTGCAGGAAGGGCAATTGCTGCCTCAGGTTGATCTGAGCAACACTGGCAATAAACGTCACGATCAAGACCGCGATAATCGTAAGGTGGATCCACTGGCTGGGTTCCCGGAAAAACTGCCAGAATTCCTTTTTGACAAGCACCGTCGATTGCGCTTCGAAGCGCGATGGCCTCGTCAGCGACCAGGCCTTCATCAATCCCCCGGGGGCTTCAATTGTTTTCCGGAGATTCAGCGATGAGAGCCAGCTAGCGTAAAATAGGCGCTTCGCCGTCCAGAGCATCAGAACGAATACGGTTATTGTCACCCCCGCCAGAAGTAAAACGTAGGAAAGCGCATGCGACGCATCGCCCCGCATCGTCCAATACAATGATTCCGCAACCCAGTGATTGGGAAGAAATTGAACGATGGGCGGATCGAGATATCCGAAATACTGATCGACGTGGGGAAAGTGCTCCATCACCTGTGCCTGCAGCTGGACGGGGTTGGTCATGCCGAAGTAGAGCGACAGCCCGCCGAGATAGGCGAAGACCAATAAGAGAACGAGTTTGCGGACCCCCAGCGTCTCGGCAAATCTCATGACAACCATCAACATGATGGCCGCCAGACAGCCGGAGAGGAAAATGAACGGCATCAGTGTCAAGAACATTGTCCTGATGTAAAAGAGGACGGGCATGTGAAAATGGGACCCGTACCCGAGGAGCACCGCCATCGCCATGAGGAAAAATGCCGTCGAGCTGTAAAAGAAATTATCCAGGAATTTGATGAGAAAGAGATTCGTATGCGGGATCGGCTTCGTCAGGAAATATTCCATCTCGGATGATCGGTACAACGTTGCGTAAGAGACGATGATGTTTCCGACGTTGATCGAGAGGAAAAAAACAAAGAGCAGCATCGCCATGAAGCGGTGCAAAAGGAACAGGCCGAGCCGGGCGGTATCGAGGAGGTAATCGGTTGCAACCCTCGACGAATAATACGCCCCGATCGCAAAACCGCCGAACACAACAATGGAACCGAGAGTTCTCACGACGTTCGCGGCATTCAGCTCCGTTGAGCGCATGAGGATACTTCGCGATTTAAAGCGCAGAATGTGAAGAATCTCGGCCATCGGTCCTATGATCCGGAAGCCTATTTCGTAAGTTCAAGGAATGTCGATTCAAACTTTCCGTCGTGCCGGCGCTTGAAATCATGGAAAGCGTTGAGACTGTCTTCGAACACAAGAACGCCGTTTTTAATAATGCCTATCCGGTCGCAAAGCTCTTCGGCCACCGGGAGGCTGTGGGTCGACATGAAGATGGCGGACCCCTCGCGGGATTTTTGTTTCAGAACCTTTTTCACGATGTGAGCGCTTCTCGGATCGAGCCCCACCATCGGTTCGTCGATGATCAGCGCTTTCGGATCGTGCAGGAGCGCGGCGGCGATCACGATCCGCTGGCGCATCCCCTGCGAGTAGTGTTCCGTCCTCCGGTCAATCCATTCTCCGATTTCAAACAGATGGACGAGGCCCTCGATGGAGCCGGTCGCCGAGGCGTGATCCATCCGGTACAGTCCGGCGCTGAAATAGAGGAATTCCCGGCCGGTCAGTTTTTCATAAAGAAACGGCTGATCGGGGATGTAGCCCGTGGAGAACTTCGCCTCGTCGGGATTGCGCTGGATGTCGAATCCGTTGATGGAGATCGATCCCGATGTCGGCGTGAAGAGACCGGTCATCATCTTTATTGTGGTGGTCTTTCCCGCACCGTTCGGACCGAGGAATCCGAAGAACTCGCCCGCTTTGATTTCGAGCGAGAGCCCGTTCACCGCCGTAAAATCCCCGAATTTCTTCGTCACCTCTTTCAGTCGTATCATCGAATTTCGAAGATGTGGGTCCTTTGCATAAGAACACTGAATCTTCGAATAATGCGTCAAAGATGCAAGGAGCGGTGTGACGTTGGTTATAGAGGCCGCTTTTCGTATATTTTTCGATTCGCGCGCAGGGGGGGCAATTCTCGATCGGCGAAAATGGCTCTCTCCGAGCCGGAGTGTTGAAATTGGTAGACAAGTCGGTCTCAAAAACCGATGGTCGCAAGGCCATGAGGGTTCGAGTCCCTCCTCCGGCACAACCTCACCGGGCGCCCACCCACCGGTCATCCTCCCCCCGCCTCCCGGACTACGTCAAGAGAAAAAAATTAGCCGGGTCGAATGAAC
>Ga0099793_10000146_pt1 | contig 15648 bp, 13 predicted proteins | sample Rivendell_Oct201_9_FD_77319 | JGI IMG/M metagenome (GOLD analysis project Ga0099793, IMG submission 77319) | Vadose zone soil and rhizosphere microbial communities from the Eel River Critical Zone Observatory, Northern California to study diel... | ecosystem: Environmental > Terrestrial > Soil...
TCCGGAGGCTGCAAACGATGTTATTGCAGTGAGAGCTTTAGAATCGTCAAGGGCATAGTCAGTGACTGAATTGGCGAATCTTAGATTGCATCCTGCTGCGGAAAGGAACGCATTGATGTCTTCAATGGCTAGTATGGAAGAATCCTTTGCACGTGTGCCTTGGCTGGCAAGGTCCGATGACAAATCGAGGAGTTCCCCAATTGTCAATGTTTGATTTGAGGAACAGACTGCTCCTGAACCTGTTGGGTTGAGTCGCAGGCCTGCATAAGTGATGCCAGCACCTACTCCCGCTCCAACGATCAGCATTATTATGCCTACAACGAGAGATATGGTTCTTCCAGCGGACTTTGTTGAAGGTGTTGAGGGTTGCAATTTTGCAGATTGATTTTCACGCTGACGGCATATAAGCTATATTAGAGTTTGGGACTCATGACAATGTAGGTGAATACTTGGTCGAAGCCTTTGTCACAGATACCATTGTTTATGCGTCCCTTTTTGGTCTGATGGCACTCGGCCTTACTCTAACCTATCTCACTACGAAGGTTCCGAACTTCGCATACGGTTCTTTCGTCACGATTGGAATGTACACTGCCTTCGCACTCTATCGCATTCAAAAGATAAGTCCTTACGCGTCAGCACCTATAGCCTTCGTATTGGGTGCCATTGCATCGGTCTCCATGTATCTAGGAGTTCTTCGGATTCTATCTAAAAGGGGCTCGTCGTTGGTCGCTCTAATGATCGCGACACTCGCCGTTGATATTGCATTCGTCGGGATATTTGGGATATACTCCGACTACCTAACGTCACGTTACGCGTTTATTGACAGCAAGCAATTCTACCCGATTCCTGACTCTTTCACGCTGTTTGGCACGGCAGGAATAGTATATGTGGCTCCAATTTCGCTCGGTATCGTAACGCTTGCCGTTTTCCTTCTACTAACACAGAGCAAACTCGGCGTTGCTATGCGAGCGTCAGTTGAGAACCCCAGCCTCGCCCGAGTGGTGGGCATAAATGTGGAGAGGGTATACGTTTTTGCGTGGTTATTGGCGGGAGGCTTCGCGGCAATGTCAGGTTCGTACTATGTCCTCTGGCTCCCAGGAGGGATTACAGGCGGCTCGAATCTAATAGTGGAAATCTTCGCTGCAAGTGTACTGGGAGGACTCGCCAGCATCTATGGGTCTGTACTAGGAGGACTGATAATTGGTGCCAGCGAGGTTCTTGTCACTAAGGTTGCGCTAGATCAACTTGGGTCTTGGGTTGGAATTTATCAAAAAGGAATCCCACTGATCATCATGGTTGTGACTCTGCTAGTATTGCCCAAAGGTATCACTTCCATCGATTGGCACAGGATCTTTGTCAAGGCATATCCTTCTTTCGCGTCTCAACTGAGACGGCTTTACCACTCAATGGCGAAGCTAACAAGGGGTGAGTCCTGAGTGGCGATGGTTCCTATTATCCAACTCTTCGGAATCGACGTAGTCAGGTTTTCAATCGATCTTCTCACGCTTTACTCGCTCTTCCTCGTCGTCAGCCTTACGCTCAATCTTGAGGCTGGATACGCAGGGATTCCAAACTTTGGAAAAGTGATGTTTGTCGCCGCGGGTGCGGCCGCTGCTGGTTCAGCTTCAGGTCAGCTAGCTGCGTTTGTCCTCATGATAAATACGCATGGTAACTATACCGGGTACATCTACCAAGTGATCCCTCAAATCGATGCTGCGCTGACTCACAACCCTGGGCTATCGATTGGGATTCTACTGTTTGGGATGCTTGTGGCAGCGGTAGTAGGAGCGGTCTTGGGTTTTGCTGCCTCATTTCCTGCGATAAGGTTGCGAGAGGACTATCTCGGAATGTTGCTACTTGCGGCTGCCCAGTTTTTCCAGATCATACTGTCTGGATATGAGCCAATCATAGGCGGTACTCAAGGCATTGAAGTTCCCAACGTATTCGGATGGTTCTTCGGAGACGAAATAGGTGTCAGGGATGTTGTCGTTTTGCTAGTCTTGGGCGCTTTTGCATTGCTCGTGTTCGTGTATTGCGAGAAAGTGGTCAGATCGCCATTGGGAAGAACTCTTAGAGCCATTAGGGATAGCGAACTGGCTTCTAGGTCGCTTGGAAAGAACGATGTCGCTATCAGGAGGAAAGTGATAGTTGTGGCTTCCGCGATTAGCGGGATGGCAGGCGCTCTGTTGACATTCTACTTGGGATCTGTCGGAGCTGAGACTTGGACGAGAGTGACTTGGACCTTCTGGATTTGGGTTATTCTAATCCTTGGCGGAGCCGCAAACAATGCTGGTGTTGCACTTGGGGCGTTTTCATTCACCCTCTTACTCAAGGCCGTCGACCAGGTGAAGTTCAATTTTCAACCATTCATACCTGTCGACGTTAATTGGTTAGAGTACATCATGTTTGCAGCGTTATTAATTGGGATTCTCGTGGTTAGACCTGACGGGATTCTGCCCGAGAAGCCAACACTAACCCTGCCGAGGTCAGTGCTAGGCCATATTATGGAATCGAATGTCAACACGGTCGACGATGAAAAAAGCCAGCCTGGGAAACAGACTATATAGATAAGACGGTCCCGGGCTGATTTTTCGTTCATGATTGGAATAGCGGGATGAATGTTGGAGAGAAGGATGGGAAACTGGTCCATACTTTCCCCAAACTTCAGATATGCAATGCAGCTCAGGGATATGCTTGATGAAGTTTTTCGGTTATAGTGGGCTGGCGTAGGCATCTGACAAGGGAGAAGGTTGACCAGCGGCTCCTCAAGCAAGAGGTGCGATACGACAGAGAGTCTAGAATGAAGAATAAGCGGAGCGAAAACCTAGACACTCTCGAAGAGGTCTTCGATCGACGGACTATAATGACCGTCCTAAGATTACTGAACACCGGAAAACTGAAAGAGATTCACGGTGTCATCAAGTCCGGAAAAGAAAGTAGGGTGTACCGAGGAACCGACGGCGAAGGTGGTGAGGTGGCTATCAAGATCTTCCTCACAACCTCGGCCATCTTCCGACAGGGCCGGCTCAAATATCTTGTCGGCGACCAGAGATTCAGGGAGATACCGCATTCGACCGCGGATATTGTCGACATGTGGACGCTCAAAGAATACAAGAACCTCCAACTTGCCCAAGAAGCAGGAATAAACGTTCCAACCCCGATCGCTGTGGAAAAGAATGTCCTCGTCTTGAGTTTCATCGGGAAGGATGGCAAGCCAGCACCATTGCTAAGAGACGTGCCCCTCTCGTCCCCGAGCGGATGGTACAAAGCTATTCTTGGCATCGTCAAGCAGCTCTACAGGAAGGCCAAACTGGTGCATGGGGATCTCAGTGAATACAACATAATGGTGCCGAATGGTTATCCTGTACTGATCGACTTCGGTCAAGCGGTCACCACTGAGCATCCGCAAGCACAAGCTTTCCTCGAGCGAGACATCGAAAACTTGAACCATTACTTCAGCCAGTTCAAGGTAAAAACCGTCTCTCCTCAAGAATTCGTCAAAAAGGTGGCCAAGGCTTGATGTCAGAAGTAAGGGTAAACGCTTCAATTCCAAAGGATCGCATCGGCGTTTTGGTGGGACCCAAGGGAACGATAAAATCCCGAGTCGAGGACGCTATGGGCGTAGATCTCGCAATTGATAGCGAAACCGGGTTGGTAGACATCAGACTAAGGAGAGAGACTCAGGATCCATCGAATGCATTGCGGGCGAAGGACATTGTTGTCGCAATCGGTAGGGGCTTCTCGCCGGAGAGAGCTCTCACCCTCGTAAATGAGGACAATACATTGGATGTTCTTGATCTTCATGACATTTTCGGAAAGAACGAGGCAGAGATTAGACGCGTTGATGGTCGAATTATTGGTAGAGAGGGAAAGACCCGGAAGATAATCGAAGAGATGACGGGAACCCTAGTATCGGTTAGCGGGCATACGATATCGATCATTGGAACCTATGAGTCGGTCTCCACAGCCAAGGACGCAATCGAGAAGCTTCTAAAGGGCAGGCAGCACGGGACCGTTTATAAATTCCTCAGAAGAAAGAAGAGCGAGGCTAAGAAGGAGAAAGCACTGGGCCTCTGGGAAGGCCAACAGGCACAAGCCAAGAAACCATGACACTCGTCCAAGAAGCGTTCCAGGAGATTAGTGCAGCCGACTTCTTCTATCGCAACCGTGACATCGCGGGCTTCACAAGCCCCTCTAGAGCATTATACTCGACCATCCGCGAACTGGTAGAAAACTCTCTCGACGCATGCGAAACGGGCGGAATACCCCCCGATATCTACGTCAGGGTCTCCCTGGAGTCCGGTCCAGTGGATGGTCCCGGCACCTACGTGGTAAGAGTAGAGGACAATGGGATAGGGGTTCCTGGCGATATTATCCCGTCAGCCTTCGGACAGGTCCTCTACGGATCTAAGTACAAGCTGCGCCAGACCAGGGGCACCTTCGGACTCGGAGGCAAAATGGCCCTACTCTATGGACAGATAACAACCCATAGCGAGGCAACGATCGCATCAAGCAACAACCCAAGGAAGAGAATAGTCGAATATCAAATCCGGATCGACATCCAACAGAACAAGCCCGTGATCATCAAGCACAAACAGCGCTCGAACCCGGCACACTGGCGCGGAACGATCGTGGAATTCCGGACCGAGGCGGACTACAGCCGCGCCATGGCCAAGATACTCGAATACATGAAGCAGACCGCGATCATCGTTCCGTACGCCAACATCACATTCGTAGATCCCAGAGGACGACTCTACAAGTTCGTCCGTGGAACAACCAAGGTTCCGAAAGCGCCGACCGAGACCTCTCCACATCCACATGGAGTCGATGTAGAAACCGTCCAAAGACTCCTGAAAATAACCGAGGCAAAAAGCCTCCAGGAATTCCTCCGAAGCCACTTCCAAAGAATCGGAGAGACGACCGCAAGAAAATTCCTCCATTACGCAGGACTAGGTCAGAAGAAGACGCCTCGGAATATGGGACCCGACGATGTTCTCAAACTTGTCAAAGCGATGAAATCATACGAGGACTTTCTCGCCCCGGACCCCACATGCCTCTCCCCTTTAGGAGAGGAGCTGCTAGCGACCGGGATAAAGAAGGAACTAGGAGTCAGTCAAGAACAGATAGATGACGGAACAGCCTTCGTCACAACTCTACAAAGGAAACCCGACACCTACGCCGGGTTCCCATTCATCGTCGAGATAGGCCTGGCGAGCACGAAGTCCATACAAGCCGAAGGCAGGATCCTGCTTTTTAGGTTCGCGAACAAGATTCCCTTGCTGTTTGACGAAGCGAGTGACGTTTCATGGAACGTCGTAAACGAGCTGATAGACTGGCGCAATTACAGGGTCATACCAGGTGAGACTCCGCTCGCAGTTTTCGTGCATGTTTGCAGCACTAAGATACCCTACAAGACGGTAGGAAAGGAGTTCATCGCGGACCGACCTGAGGTGGAGCACGAAATACTTAACGCGTTGAGGGAGAGTGGAAGATCACTCAAGATCTATCTCAGTCGTCGCGAGCATCTTGAGCGGGAAAAGAAGCGATTGGACGTGTTCGAAAAGTATCTGCCGAAAGTAGCGGTTTTCTCGACACGTTTAGCGAAGGAGAAGAAAGAGCCGGACGTCAAACAACTACTGAAAGGAGTGATGAAGTATACCTCCGAGGAAGAAGGAGAAGAAGCAACAACAAGAGGATCAACGGCAGAGGAAGAGCAAGCGTAAGAGCCTCATGAAGGAGAGGAAGGAGAAGGTTCTCTCCTCCCTCCGAGAAATGGGCTCAGACGTCTACGGCCAATTGCTCAAGAACGACTTTCCATCTGTCAAGATGCCGAGCCGCTCCATAGCGAACATCCTCTACGATGATAAGACACGACAGTACATACTGGGTAAGAGGAGCGTGAAGAGAAGCGCCAGGAATGTTCGTCACATTCGACCCTTCACACAATTATTATGGACAGCCATGTTCGTTGATGAGTTGACAGAGCAGAACAAGACGAGCACACTTCGAGACGTTTTCTACTCAGCCCAGGCATACGAGATGGATTTCCAAGACCAGCAAGAAAGCGACAATCTCATTACTGATCTCGAGTCGGTGGTTCGATTCTCTCGCGAAGACTTCAATGTCTACCCCGAGGAACGCAGCGCGATATTCGGCGACCTGACCGTCGAATACACAGTTCCGGGGTACGAAGGACGGCAGCTGAATCTTACCAGTCACCCCGACGGGGTCATGATCGGCCCCGCCCTCACTACCGCGGACTTTGTTCGGCCAGACAAGAGAAGGGTGGACAAGGTGATCGCGATCGAGAAGGGCGGTCTTTTCACAAGGTTCATCGAAGAACGGGTCCATCAACGCTACAAGGCACTCCTCATACATACAGCAGGCCAAGCCCCGAGAGCCACGCGGTTTATCCTGAGGAGACTCAATCAGGAACTGGAATTGCCGGTTTACATATTCACTGACGGTGATCCATGGGGCATGCATATTGCCATGGTCATAATCTCGGGTAGTGCCAACGCTGCACATTTGCGGGACCTCAATACTCCGGACGCGGTCTGGAGCGGCGTCTGGGCCACAGACATTGTAGACTACAAACTACCAAGCGACCCACTGACCGATCTAGACATCAAAAGGCTCAACGAGTTAGAGAAAGATCCACGTTACAAAGGTAGCATGTGGAATCGTGAAATCGACACGTTCCGGAAGATCAGAAAGAAGTCAGAGCAAGAAGCCTTCAGCAGATATGGACTCACCTACATAGTCGATAAGTATCTTCCAGAGAAGCTGAAGGTCAAACCGGAAAAAGCCTAGTTGAACACTTCAATGATGGCAATTTCTCGCATGCTTAAGCAACTGACTCTCGGCAGGCACGAAATCGATGAAAATCTGGATTGATGGATCCGGAGCATTGCTACCCGGACAGAAGAGCAAATACTGCATAATATTCGAAGACGGCTCCAAGATCAGGGAAACCCTAGAAAACGCCACGAACAATGAGATGGAATACTTCGCTCTTCTCCAAGCATTGAGAGATCCGAGGTCAAAGGGCGCGACGATCTTCACCGACAGCAGACTGCTCGTTGGTCAGCTGCAAGACGGGTGGAAAGTCAATGCGCGGAATCTCAAAACGATATATGAAGAATGCAAAGGCCTCCTCAAGTCTCAACAAGCCAATCTCGTCTGGGTCCCAAGGGAGGAAAACCTGGCTGGCAAGGAATTGGAGCGCCAAGTTAGTCGGTAAACGAACGCCCCTTCTTCGCGTTTGACACCAGCGATTGGGATTCGTACGGGACGAAAGCCTAAATAAGAAAAAAGAGCGGTCTCTGCTCTAATTCAGAGTGATCCAATATGGGTGACTCTCTTCCAGAACAAGCCTGCACCGAATAACCAGCAATTACTAGGCTCGAATTCTAAGAAAGATCGAAAGGATGCAACTACAAGGGACCTAGGCATCACAGCGCACAAGGCCGACGACTTTTCAGAATGGTACACTCAGGTCGTGACCAAGGCTCAGCTGGCAGATTACTCAAGCGCCAAAGGTTTCATGGTGCTTATGCCCTATGGATTCTCAATTTGGGAAAAGATCAAGGAGTACTTTGACCGAAGGATCAAGGAAACAGGACATTCCAATGCCTACTTTCCCCTGCTAATTCCTGAGCGACTGCTGAAAAAGGAGACAGAGCACTTTGCAGGCTTCACTCCGGAAGTATTCTGGGTGACCCATTCCGGAGATACAGAATTAGCCGAGAGACTCGCAGTACGACCCACTTCAGAGACCATCATTTACGAGTCCTACAGTAAATGGATCAAAAGCTGGCGAGACCTTCCCCTATTGATCAACGTCTGGAACAGCGTTGTCAGGGCAGAGATCACATCCACCAAGCCATTCATCCGAACCACGGAGTTCCTCTGGCAAGAGGGTCACACCGTACATGCGACAGAGGAAGATGCCGAAAAGGAAGTGATGTACATACTCGATCTCTACCGACAACTTGTCGAGGAGCAACTTGCGATCCCGGTCTTTGTAGGAAAGAAGACCGAGCAGGAGAAGTTCAAGGGAGCAGTCTACACTACAACTCTAGAAGCGATCATCCCTGATGGCAAGGCACTACAAATGGGAACATCGCATCATCTGGGTCAAAAGTTCGCGAAACCTTTCGAGATCAAATACCTTGGCAAAGACGAGGCGGAGCACTTCGCATGGACTACTTCATGGGGTATCTCCTGGAGATTGATTGGTGCAAGCATCATGATTCACGGGGATGATCGAGGCTTAGTTCTTCCTCCCAGAATCGCTCCCATCCAAGTTGTCTTCGTCCCGATCTTTTACAAAGAGGTAGACAAGGAAAAGATTCTTGCGGAGGTCAAGTCACTCAGCAAATCACTCGAGTCACGAGGTATCAGGACGTTCATCGACGACCGTGAACAATACACGCCGGGATGGAAGTACCACGAATGGGAATTGAAAGGCGTCCCCTTGAGAGTCGAACTTGGCCCTAGAGATGTCCAAGCCGGTCAAGTCACAATCGTTAGACGCGACACAGGAGATCGCATGGCAATAGCAAGGGGTGATTCCGAGAAGCGAATTGTGGACTTACTTGACAACCTACAGGAGAGCATGTTCCAGAAGGCGAAGAGGCTGAAGGAGGAATTGACCAGTAAAGCATCTGATATGGGGGCCTTCAGGAAGATCCTCGACCAGCGCGGAGGTTTCATAGAGGCTTTCCTCTGCGAGGAAGCCTGCGAGCTCAAGATCAAGGAGGAAACTGGAGCAACGGTAAGAGTTGTCCCGTTCGACCAGAGCGAAAATGGAGAATGCCTCTATTGTCGCTCTCCCTCTGCAAGAAGGGTGTACTTTGCAAGGTCATACTGATTGCGAACTAGAGCTTGAGGTCGAGCTGGGCATTGTCGTGCGAGTAGATGTAGTAGGGACTTTCGATCCTCCTCAACTTATCAATCGACTCTAAGCCCTGTGCCGTGCTGTAGATCATTCCGGTAATGTTTCTGCGCTCGATATTCTCCGGCAATGGCGCCGCATCCCCGCAATAGACAACGTTTCTGCCTCTCCATTTCACGATAACCGATTGGTGCCCGATACTATGACCCGGGGTTGGAACAACTTCCACACCATCCTCGATCTTGTACAGTCCGCTAACTGGTAAGAACTCACCCTCTACATCGAAAGACTCGCGTAGATAGCTGACCTTCATGAAACGATCCGGGTAGTAAGCATAGCGAACCTCGTCTGTCTGGATCAGAAATTTCGCGTTCGGGAAGAGTCTATTATTTCCACAATGGTCAAAGTGGAGGTGAGTGTTTACTACTAATGTAATATCTGCAGGCTTCAACATCAGTCTCGACAATGAATACTCCAACATCTCCTCGTTCTTCCTAGGGACTTCAAAGCCCTTGTACTTGGGCGGAAGGACACCGACCCCAGTGTCGACGAGAATATTTTCTTTCTCGGTTCTGATCAATAATGGCTTCAACGCGGCCTTGTACTTCTCGCCCTGATACTTTCCGAATACAAGGAAGCTCTTGTCTAGGGTGAAGTAGCCGTCCCGCAACAACCGAATGTCTTGAACAGTCAACAGGAATTCTGGACCTCGATAATCCTCATTGCCGTGCCTGCTTGAAGTCGTATCGTTCAAAGGGCTATAAGCTCTCTAACAAGCTCCTAGACTCGGTTAGATTATCAAACCAGTATTGCATACATTGCAAGGGGTGTGGAAAGTGAAGGGACGAAAGCAGCTCTGGATACCAAGCGAGAAGCGGGTGAAAGAGGCCAATATCACTCAGTTCATGCACATGGTCAACGAATCATACAATCTACGGATCCGATCGTATCCAGAACTGTACAAGTGGTCGGTTGAGAAGATCCCGGATTTCTGGTCTGCAGTGTGGCAATACTCTGGTATACGGTCATCTCGAAAGTATGAGAAGGTCGTAGACGACCTGACCAAGTTCCCCGGTGCCAAATGGTTCCAGGAGGCTCGATTGAATTTTGCAGAGAACCTGCTCAGGTACAATGACGGAGTCGCCTTCATCTCTAGAGACGAGAACGGACCGTCATCACGCTTGACGTATTCCGCGCTTCGGAGAGAAGTCGGACGCGTTGCAGACTGGTTGCGAGAAATCGGGGTCCTCCCTGGAGACCGGGTTGCCGGTTACCTACCGAATATTACTGAAGCCGCCATCGCAATGTTGGGCACGACGAGCATGGGGGCGATCTGGGCTTGTTGTGGTGCGGAACTAGGCCCCACCGCAGTCCTAGACCGCTTGGGCCAGCTCCAGCCCCGTGTCCTGTTCACCGCTGACGAGTATGTCTACGGGGAAAGGAGCTTCAACATGCTACCCAGCATCGAGAAGATTGTCCGAGGACTGCCCTCACTCAAGAGAGTGGTGATCAATTCCCGCTTTGACAAGCCAGACTGGAGGAGCGTCCCAGGCTCTGTCGCTTTCGGAGACCTTCACGCTCCAGATTTTGCGACAGATGCTGGGTTCCAGCAACTGCCAGCCGATCATCCAGTGTATATCATGTTCACCTCTGGCACAACGGGTAAGCCGAAGTGCATAGTTCAAGGCGCGGCTGGATTATTGGTTAACCAGCTGAAGGAAGTGTTGCTACATGCCGACCTGAAGAAAACTGATCGTGTCATGTACATCACCTCGCCCAGTTGGATGATGTGGAACTGGTTGATGAGTTGTCTCGCAGTCGGAGCTACCATCATCTTGTACGATGGAAATCCGAACTATCCAGACTGGGGTAGCATGTGGAGGCTGGTCCAAGAAGAGAAAGCGACCTTCTTCGGCTGCAGCGCCAGCTACATCAACCATCTCAGAAGCCTAGGAGCCAAACCCGGCAAAAATTACGACCTCTCGTCTCTTAGGGAGATGTCACAGACAGCCTCTCCTCTCTCAGCGGAGGGTTTCGAGTGGGTTTACCGCGAGGTAAAGGAGGATTTACACCTCAACTCTATCTCAGGCGGAACCGACATCAACGGCTGCTTTGCAGGCGGAATTCCCATCCTTCCCGTTTATACCGGAGAGCTACAGGCCCCAGGGCTCGGGATGAAGATCAACGTTTACGACGAGAACGGAAGACCCATTGTCGACATGATGGGAGAACTGGTCTGCGAGGCCCCAGCACCCTCGATGCCCCTGTACTTTTGGGACGACCCCGGCGACAGGAAGTACCTCGACGCCTATTTCGAGTACTTCCGGCCTAAAGGGAAGAATGTGTGGAGACACGGAGACTATGTAATGCTTCACAGCGACACCGGGGGTATCACTTTTTACGGACGGTCCGACGCCGTGATCAAGGCTTCGGGAGTCAGGGTCGGCACCTCCGAGATCTATAATGTGATCGACAAACTATCCGAAGTAGAGGACAGTCTTGCGGTGGGCCAGAACTGGAAAGGCGACCAACGGATTATCCTCTTCGTCAAACTCGCTCCCAAGGAGCGTTTCTCCGGGGAGTTGGAGGAGAAGATTCGAGCAGCATTACGGAGGGAGGCATCACCAAAGCATGTCCCGGATCTGATTCTTCAGGTACCCGACATCCCTTACACGTTCAACATGAAAAAGGTAGAGACAGCCGTTACGAATATCGTGAACAACAAACCGGTCACAAACAAGGAAGCGCTCGTAAACCCCGAGTGCCTCGACTATTACACAAGACTCCTGCCCCTGCTTCAGGAAAGCTAGCTAGCTTCAAAAAAGTCAACGTCCCACAGAGAGTGAAACTGGTCACTCGGCAAAGCTAGTCTAATACGAGGAGTTTGTCGCCGGTCTTGACGACCGAGCCTGCATGGACATAGACCTCTCGGACCCGTCCATTCCTCGGCGCCGCGATTTCATTCTCCATCTTCATTGCCTCCAAGATGACCAAGGATTGACCTTCTTGAACCTCCTTGCCAGGAGAAACCCTCACGTCCACGATTCTTCCGGCCATCGGTGCTTCAACGGACATTTGACCAGTGTTGACGAGGGAGGCTCTTTCGCGACTGTCGGCTTCTTGGCCGGTCGACAACTCGACGAGGAGTCGCTTGTCGTTAATCCAGGTGACGATCGAATCCTCGCTCAATCGGTCAGCTACCTTGCAAAGAAGCAATCGCCGACCGATTCTGAGGAGTTGGGTCGAAGAATCGTCAAATGACGAAACTCTATCCACGACTACCGGTTTTCCATTCACTACGAGCTCTATCTCGCCATTGCTCCTTCCCTTCTTCTCGACGTTAAATGTCGACCCGTTGACAACTATGTCGACCATTCCTACAGTCCCTCGATGTACAGAGGCCCTTTGGAAACGCTCTCCGTTGACTTCAAGGACCCCTTCCAACCGGTCGTTCCCGTCCGCCCGGTTTGTTCAACTAGCTTCTGTGAAAGGGCACTAGCCGCGGTCAAGTAAGCTGCGGCGATTTCTTCCAAAGAAACCTCGGAGCTTGGCTTCCAACTTGAGAGAATCTTTTCCAAGAATTGAGTGTGATATTCTCCTTTCACAAAGCTTGGGTGGTCCATTATCGTCTTGTGTATAGGTATGGTTGTCTTGACGCCTTCGATGATCATCTCTTCTAGGGCGAACCGCATCCATTCGATGGCTCGCATTCTGTCTGATCCGTAAGTGGCAAGTTTCGCGATCAATGAATCATAGAACTCGGGAACGTTGCAACCATCGTACAACGCAGTATCCACTCTTACCCATTGTGGAGTCGGAGCCAGGTACTTGGTCACGCGGCCTGGAGATGGAGCGAAACCCATCTCGGGGTCTTCGGCGTTTATTCTGCAGTTGATCGCCCAACCGGCCGGGACTATCTCGTCTTGGCTCAGCCCAAGGCCTTCGCCGCTCGAAATTCGAAGCTGCTGTTCTACAATGTCGACCCGTGTTACGAGTTCTGTGATCAGGTGCTCAACCTGGATCCTCTTGTTGAGTTCCATATAGTAGTATTCACCGGCCTTCGAACGTACGAATTCGACGGTTCCAGCGTTTTCATATCCGAGAGTGGAAGCGGCTTTCAGGGCAAGCCTGCACAGGCGCCTCCTCTCGTCCGGCGTCACGACTGGCGATGGTGTCTCTTCCAAGATCTTCTGGTATCTTCTCTGCATAGAGCACTCTCGCTCGCCCAGATGCAGATTCTTCCCGCGTGAGCCGCAGAGTACCTGAACTTCGATATGACGTGGAGAATCGAGATACTTCTCAATATAGAGACCCGAACGGCCAAATCCACTTTTCGCTTCGGTGCTCGCAATCTCTATCATCCGCCTCAGTTCTGCTGGCTTCTGGATCACCCGCATACCCCTGCCTCCCCCACCGTAGGCCGCCTTGATCAATACAGGATATCCGATACGCTTGGCTTCTTGCTCGGCCTGCTCGACGCTTTCTAGCTCCTTGGTCGAGCCCGGTATTGTCGGAACACCGTTTTCAGATACTCTCTTCTTGGCGTCGAGTTTGCTTGCAATTCTGCTCAGTACTTTGGCCCGGGGTCCAACGAAAACCATCCCTGCATCCTCGACCGCAGCAGCCAGAGAAGGGCTTTCTGCGAGAAAGCCATATCCTGGATGAACACCTTCTGCACCTGATTTTCTGGCAACTTCAATGATCTTAGGGATGTTTAGGTAACTCTGAGAGGGTTCCCCTGGGCCAATGGAATAGGCCTCATCTGCATAGAAGACGTGTTTTGAGGTCACGTCCGGCTCCGAGTAAACTGCCACTGTATTGACACCCAGTCTCCGACATGTCCGCATGATCCGGAGTGCTATCTCACCCCGGTTTGCAATCAGTATTTTCCTAAACACAGGAACTCCCTGGCTTTACAAGGGAATGTTCCCATGTTTTCTTGGAGGCCTTGCCTCTCTCTTCGTTCTCAAGAGATCCAAGTATCTGATAAGGACTTCACGAGTTTCGCTCGGTTTGATTACGTCGTCAATGTATCCATGCTCGGCAGCGATGTATGGGTTCGCGAATTTCTGCCTGTAGTCTTTTACCAACTTCGCTCTCTCTGTTTCTTTGTCCTTTGCGCTTGCAATTTCTTGTCTGAAGATTATGTTGATGGCGCCTTCTGGTCCCATTACAGCAATTTCGGCTGAGGGCCAAGCGAGATTCGCATCTGCTCTGATGTGCTTACTGCCTAAAACATCATAGGCCCCGCCATAGGCTTTGCGGATGATCACAGTGAGTTTCGGAACTGTGGCTTCGCAATAGGCGAAGAGTAGTTTTGATCCATGTCGGATGATTCCGCCGTGTTCTTGGTCAATTCCAGGCATGTATCCGGGAACGTCTACGAGCGTGAGTATTGGAATATTGAAAGCGTCACAAAACCTGACGAACCTTCCAGCTTTCGTCGAAGAGTCTATGTCCAAAGCTCCCGCCTGGTATTTTGGTTGATTGGCCACAATTCCGATTGAGTAACCGTTGAGCCTTGCAAAACCGACGATGATGTTTCGTGCATATAGCGGTTGCACTTCCAGCATTTCGCCCCCATCTACAATCCGAGTAATGATCTCATGCATATCGTATGGCCGATCAGAATCATTTGGCAGGAGTCCATCTAGCTCGCTAGGCTGTCCCTTTGGCTCACGAGGGCTTAGTCTCGGAGGGTCGTCCTGATTGTTCTGGGGAAAATAGCTCAGCAAGGCACGGATCTGTGCAATGCATTCCTTCTCGTCTCTTGCGTAGAAGTGGGCGACGCCACTTCTCGAATTGTGCAACTTTGCCCCGCCGAGTTCCTCAAACGTCACATCTTGATTGAGAACCGTTTTGATAACGTCAGGACCAGTAATGAACATGTAGCTCGTCCCTTCGACCATCAAAGTGAAGTCGGTCATTGCAGGAGAGTATACGGCGCCTCCTGCACATGGTCCCATGATTGCGCTGATCTGAGGAATAACGCCGGAAGCCAAAACGTTGCGGAAGAATATCTCTGCATAGCCCCCGAGGCTGACTACGCCTTCCTGTATTCGAGCGCCTCCCGAATCGTTTAGACCTATAATGGGACAACCGGTCTTCAATGCCATGTCCATGATCTTCGTGACTTTCTTAGCAAACATTTCACCGAGGCTTCCGCCGAACACAGTGAAGTCATGGGAGAACACGTAAACTTGGCGACCGTTTATTTTCCCGTATCCTGTGACAACCCCATCGCCCAAAATTCGTTTATCCATCATACCAAAATCGCGAGTCTGATGGAGCGCGTACCTGTCTATTTCGACGAAACTATCGAGGTCAACTAGTGCTTCGATCCTCTCACGTGCGGTCATCTTGCTCCTAGAATGCTGTTCTGAATTCTTCACCGCTCCGCCTCCCAAGCTCGCCCTTGCGCGTGCCTCTTCAAGTTCTTCCATCCGTTCTTTCATGCTCATTGAAAGCCGCCGGGATTGGTGGATTCCCCGTCCGTATAAAACTAGAGCCGAAATCAACATTTCAAGGGGAGAGAATTGTCCCTTCGGCTATCTCCCGGGTATCGCCTTTGGGGGTCGTTACAAGTAGTTCGCCGCTAGGGCCTATCCCAGTCGAAACGCCTGAGATTGGGCCCTCAGGACCCAGTACGGTCACTGGTTTCAGCTGGTGGACGCAGTGATCCCACCATTCTCGGAAAATTTGCTGCTTGTCATGGAGTTTAGGGTACGATGACCGTAGTTCTTCCAGAA
>Ga0099793_10000147_pt1 | contig 15628 bp, 15 predicted proteins | sample Rivendell_Oct201_9_FD_77319 | JGI IMG/M metagenome (GOLD analysis project Ga0099793, IMG submission 77319) | Vadose zone soil and rhizosphere microbial communities from the Eel River Critical Zone Observatory, Northern California to study diel... | ecosystem: Environmental > Terrestrial > Soil...
CTGGTCATCAAGAGGTCAACCATCAACCGTCCACCATAACGGTCCCTGACCCGTGCTGAATCCTTGATAGTGCTGTCGTGCGCCAATCCAGAAATAGACACGATATCGGCTCCCGCCTCAAACGCAATCTCCGTCTCGATAGCACCAGCGTCCAGTGTTTTCATGTCCGCGACTACTACAGCGGCCGGCAAAGCCCTCTTCAATTCTCTCACGGATCGCATGCCTTCGCTTTTGATAAGAGGGGTTCCAGCCTCCACCCATTCTACCCCAGCTCGATGCGCGGCTCCCGCGATCCTCAATGCATCCTCCATCCGGATGAGATCAAGGGCAACCTGAACTATGGGCCATTTTCCGTTCCACGCTCTCTTCTTTGTCATCATGCTGGTTCAGCTGATGTGCTCCAGTCTTGCTATGAAGTATCCTGCCGTAGCATCACGATGTGGATAGAAACGTCGACAGTTAATCCAACCTCTCAAACCCGGAGACCCAAGTTGAACCCCTTCAAGCACAGGCCTAACCTCGAATTCTGGATGTGAAGATAAGAACCGAGAGATTACGTTCTCATTCTCCTCTAACGCGATACTGCACGTCGAATATACAATCCTCCCGTTGGGTCTCAGGAACCTTGAAGATTGCTCCAGCAAATGATACTGAAGCTGCCCATATTTCGCCAGTCTCTGAGCCGACAGATGCCATCTCATGCCAGGATTCCTGTCAAATATTCCCGACCCGCTGCATGGGGGATCGACGAGAATAAGATCAAAAATCTCGTCGCGCCTTACACCGGGACGCGTCCCGTCCTCAACAATCCCCGAAGCTGTCCTCACACCAAGCCTCTTGATCACTCTAGACCAGTCACGCATTCTCTTTACTGAGTAATCGATCGATACAATCTCCCCCTCGTTATTCATCAGTTCCCCCAAGGCTCCGGTCTTCGCTCCAGGAGCCGCGCAGACATCTAGAACACGATCATTAAATCGAGGATTACCCGCCTCCACAGCTAAGAACGAGGCAAGGTCCTGCGCCTCGACGAATCCCTTCTCTAGCAGTTCTCTCAAAGCCCCCCCTAGGCCATTCCCCTTTGATTTGTAAAATCCAGAAAACTCCTTCAGGGGTTCTAGCTCAGGAAGCGTGGACAATTCTGCAATAACCTTGCTATCAGCTCTCAGATTGTTCACATGCAAATATCTAGGTCTCGGTCCAGCCCTCAACAGTTCCAACCCGAAGGGGCGTCCCCAAACGCGCTCACAATACTCAACCCACCACACTGGAAAACCTGTTTCCAATGCCAAACGATCGTTCTGGTCCACGCTACGAACGAAATCCGCCGAATCCTCGTTCGCCAACACATAACCAACCAATCTCTCAAGCTCCAAACGATAGGGCTGTGGACATACTCTGCGGAGCCCTTCCAAAGCTCCCCTCTTACTTCCTCGACGAGAAGGATCCTGGACTAGATGGACCGCCAGTCGAGCTAGACTCAATCGTTCCTTGCCCAGCGGTAGGCTCCCGTGACATGTCTCGATTATCCGATCTACGAGGTTTCGATGGGCCAAGACTCCTAGAACAAACCCAAGGGCTTCCCTCTTTCCGGCTAGAGATGGGTTTCTTCGTGAGACAAATGCTAAGCCGCCTCGTTCACTCCAACCTTCCTCGACTAGGATCAATGTTCTCCAGGCCAAAAAAATGCTTGAAGCGATGATCGAACCTGGCATCCTATGATGCCTCTCGCTGACTCTGGGGGATCGATTTAAGATCGAAACGCAGGCCTTGTCTCACTACACGGGTTCGATTTTTCTCGAACCAGGAAATCAGGTTAATTACTGAACACCTATCCCCCACAGGCAGATTCATGTCCAGCTTGGACCAGTACATGGTCAGTGTCGCTCCACGAGTCGAGCCTGCACCAGAGCAATCCCGACCACAACAGTCGTCCACCGCCCCACGGCTAGAATTTCGTCCAAGCGTGCCCATGAACCTTGAAGACTCATTCCTCGTCGGAGCCGGATACGATGGCCAGAGACGCGCCGCCTATCTAAAATTGTACGAACCTAAGACGCACAAGATACACTTCTGGTACGACAATACCAACCACACCTCATACTGCCTCTCCAAAGAACCAATCAAGAAACTAGAGAAGATCAAGGAGCTAGTCCAACATTACGGATTCCTTCGCTTCGAAGAATCCAAAAAATACGACGCCCTCGAAGAGAAAGAAATCCCCGTCACTATCATCTACGCCCGCGACCCATTATCAATCGGAGGAAGAACGAATTCCATACGGGAAATCAAAGGCGTTAACGCTTACGAGGCAGACATCCACTATGTTCTGAACTACTTTTACGACCGACATCTCGACCCTGGAATGACATATTCGATAAGACAAGGAAAACTCGAACAAGGACGACAGCTCGAAACAACCCAGCTCGGCGAAAAACTCGCCGAAGGCAACGAGGAATACCAGAGGCTAATGTCTCGATGGCTACGCCTCCTAGAATACCCAGTGCCCTCCTACAAACGGATCTCCTTAGACATCGAGGTTGAATCGCCAATCGAGACCAGGGTTCCAGACCCAAACATTGCAGACGACCGAGTAATCTGCGCCACTCTTCTTCCAAACGACCGAGAAGGCCGAATCCTGATTCTAAGAAGACCAAAAGAAGTTCAAGAACAGGAAACCAATGTTCAAGCACCCGGCACCGCAGAGATTGAATGGTATGACCGCGAAGAGGTCCTACTGGGCGAAATCTTCAGGTCGATGTACGAATACCCAGTATTTATCACATTCAATGGAGACGACTTCGACTTCAGATATCTCTACAACCGGGCAGTCAAACTCGGCTTCCCAAAGGAACATATTCCCATCGAACTCTCACGCGAAACCACTGGACTAGTCTATGGGATACATTTCGACCTCTACCGCTTCTTCGGGATAAAAGCCATCCAAGTCTACGCTTTCGGCAGCAAATATCGAGAGATCAGCCTCGACCACATATCCGAAATGATCCTTGATCGAGGAAAGATCCCACTAGAAGGACACGTCACCGGACTATCGTACACAGAGCTCGCCGCATACTGTTACAACGACGCAGAGCTAGTGCTCGATCTAACAAGATGGGATCAGGAGGTCATCCTCAAGATCGTAACTGCGCTATCAAGGATCAACTGCGTGCCCCCTGAAGATCTCTCGCGACAGGGAGTGATGGCATGGGTGAAGAGTATGATGTACAAGGAACACCGAGACCGAGGCTACATCATCCCCAGACCGGAAGACATTCGGAAGGTCAAGGGCGAGACAAGCACCACGGCGATCATCCGTGGAAAGAAGTACAAAGGAGGCATGGTAGTCGACCCTGTCCCAGGCGTCCACTTCAACGTCGCCGTCATGGACTTCGCCTCGCTGTATCCATCCATCATGAAGTACTGGAACCTTGGCTATGAGACAATCAGGTGCAAGCACACCGAGGACAAGACTAATCGTGTGCCCGACACCGATCACTGGGTATGTAAACAGAGACACGCAATGGAAAGCCTACTCGTTGGATCATTGCGCGATATTCGAGTCAAATGGTACAAGCCAAAGTCGAAAGATACGAACCTCGCACCAGCATCCAGAGCATGGTATAACATCGTTCAGAACGCCCTCAAAGTCGTACTCAACGCCAGCTATGGCGTCTTCGGCGCCGAACGGTTCGCCCTCTACTGCCCACCAGTAGCTGAATCTACAGCCGCCATAGGACGATATGACGTCACTAGGACGATAGAAGAAGCCAAGCGACTCGAAATCGAAGTCGTATACGGAGACACAGATTCGATATTCCTAAAGACGCCAAACAAAGAAAAAATCGGGGAACTCATCCAATGGTCCAGAAAAGAGCTTGGAATGGAACTTGAGGCCGATAAGGTCTACCGGTTCGTGGCACTGAGCCAGCGAAAAAAGAACTACCTTGGAGTGCAACCAGACGGACGCGTCGACATCAAGGGGCTAACCGGAAAGAAGCGACACATACCCAGATTCCTCCACACAGCCTTTACCCAACTGGTCGAGATCCTGGGTCAAGTACAGAGCCCGGAAGATTTTGAAGAGGCAAGAAAGAAGATCCGTACCCTTGTCATGAACCTATACAGCAGGCTCCAAAATCACGAGTATTCACTAGAAGAGTTAGCATTCAATATGATGATGGGCAAGGCGGTCTCAGCCTATACGAAAACCACTCCACAACACATCAAGGCTGCAAAGCAGTTGCGAGAAAAAGGGATCGAGGTTAGAGCGGGTGACCTTGTAAGCTTCGTAAAGACAAAAGGCGGCGTAAAGCCAGTTCAATTGGCCAACAAGGACGAGATTGATATTCCAAAGTACGAGGAATATATCCAGTCCACGTTCGAACAAGTCCTTGACGCTTTAGAGCTCGACTTCGCCGAGATCTCAGGCGCTCGCAAAAGCTCCCTGGAAACATTCTTCACCCAGAAGGAATGAGCCCACAAGCCAATGTCGGTATCCATCATTGGCATCCAAGGCATCCCCGATATCCAGAAGGGGGACGACCTAGCACAAATAATTGTGGACAGGGTAAAACGCCAGAAAGAGACGATCAAAGACCATGATATTCTCGTCATCAGTCAGAAGGTGGTGTCAAAAGCAGAAGGGCAGATCATACAGCTTGACGCAGTCAAACCCTCCGTGTTCTCTCGTCAAATCGCAAAAGAACTGCAGAGGGATCCTAGGCACGTCGAAGTCATCCTAAATGAAAGCAAGAAGATCATTAGAATGAGGTCGGGACACTTGATCACGGAAACGCGACACGGATTCATTTGCGCCAACTCAGGGGTAGACCAGTCCAATATTGGCAAGAAAAACTCGGTGACCCTTCTTCCCAAGAACCCAGACGCCTCCGCGAACCTCATCAGGAAAAAAATACACCAGCTAACCGGAAAGAACGTCCCAATCATTATCACTGACACTTTTGGCCGAGCCTGGCGCATGGGTCAGGTCAACTTCGCCATAGGCGTCTCCGGCATAAAGCCCGTCCATGACTATAGAGGTAAGAGGGACATGTACCGGAGAGTCCTTCACGTAACCGAGATCGCATTAGCAGACGAGTTGGCATCGGCAGGTGAGCTCGTCATGAACAAATCCGATAGAATCCCTGCTGCAATCATTCGTGGCTATCGTTACCGTTTTGGCCACGGCAGTGGCAAGGACCTTTTGCGGCCTGAGGATAAAGACATGTTCAGATGATCCACCCATTAGCACGAATATTTTCCGATTCTAGACCACCACGCTAATTTTCACTTAATTGCTCAGGGCCTCAGAAATTATTGGAGAAGCCTTAATGAGACCGGTCCATTCTGGGTTCTCCTTCGTGTTGTAGAACCATGGAACCGGTCAAAGCACCTGTGCCGGTCGAAGTAAAGGATCTCCAAAACTTCGCACGGCTAGCACTCAGCCTTACCGATGGATCCCCAATTCTCTGGAAGTTCGAACATGAAGGCAAGAAGCTCATTTGCCTCTTTACCGCCTACATGTACTGGCACGGCGACATTCCAATCCTGGCCTACACGGAGGCCGATGATGGAAAGAAGCCTTTCCTCGCTTATCGAATTAATGCACCGAAGGGAGAAGAATGGATTTTCGCGGATGATGCTGACGATACACGATACAAGTATGCCTCAACGATCAAAGAGAAGAATGTCCCTGACGCTTTCAAGCGAAGCCTGGAAGGGATATTCCCGAAGCCTCCAGATCCAGTCGTGGCTGAAGTGGAAGAATTGACCTCCCTCGCCAGGGTCCTTCTGACACTCTCAATCCGTGAGGGGACTTCATTCCCTCTGTGGCACTTCGAAAGGAACAGTCAGCACATTCTGGGCACCGTTATTCCGTTTGAACACTATTATGACGCCGACGCCCTTCCGGTATTCTTCCATACACGCAGCCAATCAGCACCGTCGGGCTCATTCATCCGCTACTCTGTCCTCAAGCCTGTCGGAGAGAAGGCTGACTTCGTCAACAGCCCACAGGACACCAAGAGCTTCTACGCGAAGATCATCGACGTCAAGGACCTGCCAATCTTTCCGCAATAATCTTGGAAAGCCGCGAAAAAGCTTTTCAGATCACTCTAAATCAGCTCTCCTGAATAGAAAGCGAACAGGAAATGTCGAAGAAGCGAAAATCGATCAACGTGGCATTAGCGGGCGTGGGAAACTGCGCGTCCAGTCTAATCCAGGGAACCGCGTATTATGCCATCGATCACCCGATAGGTCTTGCACATCCAAAGATTGGCGGATATGAAGCCTCAGACATCAATTACGTTGCGGCCTTCGACATTGACGATCGTAAAGTGGGTCACGATTTATCCGAGGCAGTCTACGCAGAGCCCAACACCTCGCGCAAGATCGTCGATCTAAAGAATAGCGGTGTTACTGTGCAGATGGCACAGCCGCTGGACGGTGCCTCAGGAATAGCCGGCGAAAAAGTCCACGTCAGCAAAGCAAAGCCAGCCAACATTCCCAAAGTCCTACAAGACTCCGAGGTGAATATTCTAGTTAATCTCACTCCGACAGGCGCGAGCAAGGCGAGTGAAATGTACGCGCAGATGGCTCTGGGTTCGGGGTGCGCATACATTAACGCAACACCGTCAAAAGTGGCCTCGAACCGAAAGTGGCAAACCGTTTACAAACGCAAAAAATCCATCCTCGTCGGAGATGACATTATGGATCAGATCGGCTCAACCATCCTCCACCGGAATCTCCTCTCATTCCTGAACGAGAGAGGAGCCAGGGTTGACGAGACGTATCAATTGGACATTGGAGGAGGTACTGAGTCGAAGAGCGCTCTCGACAAGAAAAAGTACGAAATCAAAAGGAACATAAAGACAGCGGCAGTTGCATCAGTAGTCCCGTACGCTTTTCCAATAGTCGCCGGCTCCTCCGACTTTGTAGATTTCATGGGCAACAAACGGACAAGTTACTTCTGGATCAGAGGACAGTATTACGCAGGAGCCAATTACAATATGGACATACGTCTCACACTCGAAGACGGACCCGCCTGCGCCGGCATCCTAACTGATATCATCCGCCTGGTTAATCTCGTCCAGAATAATGAACTCGGCCAAGGGAGCGTCACCGACCTAATCTCGGCCTACGGTTTCAAGGCACCGCCGAAACGGATCTCGCCAGAATCAGTCTCCGAAGGAATCGAACAACTCCTCGACGGTCACGGCAAGGCTTGAAGCGCGGTGAATCCGAGGAACCATACAGAGACTGGATAAAAAATTCTTCTATCGACCGTCGCACCCGAGTCGTCCTAGCCCTCGACCTAGACGGGAAGGCTCCCAGTGACCTTCTGGAATTTGGGGAAGCTCTGCTCGACCATACTGGCGCATATGTGTGCGGCGTCCGGTTCGGGAGACAAACCGTGCTCAACCTGGGACTAAGCTTCACAAGGAGACTGACCCGGCGCGTTCACGCTGGCGATCTACCGTGCATAATAGATGACAAGCTCTCTGATATTGGTTCGACGAACGAAGCGATAGCAAGAGCCTACTACCGCCTAGGGTTCGACGCTATCATTGTGAACCCATCATCGGGATGGAAAGGCGGGCTTGAGCCCGTGTACCGGCTTTCACGTAAAGGTGGTCAGGGGGTGATCGTGTTGGCCTACATGAGTCACCCGGGAGCAAAGGAAACATTTGGCCAGCGAGTTTTCAACAGTGCGTCACGAAAACCAACTTATCAATACGAAAAATACGCAAGAAAGGCAGTTGACTGGGACTCCGATGGGATTGTAGTTGGTGCCACTCGACCCAACATAATCAGGAAGTTGAAACCGATTGTCAAGGGAAAGGTTCCCATGTATTCGCCAGGAATCGGCACTCAGGGTGGAGACATTACCTCCGCTAGAAAGGCAGGCTCGGACTATTTCATAATTGGACGATCCATAACAAAGGCGCAAGCGCCTGCGAACATATCTGCCAAATTCGCTCGAGCATCATTTTCCTAGTTAACAATGCTCACTGTTCACGGTTGTCCGTTTCCCAGAGCTCCCGCCTCAGCAAGTTTCGGACAGCCTCCCTGATCGCGTCGCTCCTGCTGTGGTAGATCCCTGATTTCACCAGTTCATCCAATCCATCAATCAATCTCTCCGGCAACTTGGCGTTAACGAGTTTCACAATTAATCACATTCCTCTCGAAGAGAGGATTTAGCCGGAACGGAGGTTAAGTCAATAAGATTTTCTACAGTCCGCTATTCTCACTCTCATGATCAGACGGCAACATATTTATCGATCGTGAATCAATCAGTCAATCGAGTGGGACAAAAAGTGGGCGGCGCTAAGAGAAAAAGCATGGCACAAATGGAGAAAACCCAGCAACAACAGGATACAAAAACCGACGCGGGAGGACAGGGAAAGAAGCCGAAGGGAGGAGCCAAAGGTCCCGTAGATAAGAGACCGCGAGGTCTGAATTATCCAGAAGTTAATGACCCAAAGATGCTGGGCGAAATCAAGAGGATGGCTGCCATAACGCCTTACGGGTTGGCTTCCCAGTTTAACCTGAGACTGAGCATCGCGAAAGACCTGCTTGAGGATTTGGCGAAGCGAAACATAGTCAAGCTCGTGGGCGGGAACGCGAGGGTTAGAATCTATCAGCCTGCGAACGTGGCTTCAGCCGTTCCAGCTGCCTCCTAAGCCTTCTTGATAGTAACTGTAGTTCCCCCCCGTACCTTGCGGAAGAGTTCGAGGTTAGCTGTAACTCTGCCGATCATATTGACCGGACTGTACGGCTTCGTTGGTCCAAAGAAGACGCAAACAGCACTTCCCATGGGCCAATACGCGATGCTGCCCACCTCCAACTTATTCCTTGGACTCTCACCAGCCGCTTGCACAGATACCTGGAAGTAAACCTCTTCACCCCATATCGCCGCTCGGCCTCCCACGGGCAACGCTCGCAACAAGGCATCGACCGTTCTGGGAGAAGCAAACCGATGAAACTCACCCTCCGCTACCCCAATACGTTCTATCTCAAGTATGATTTTTGGCCGCGAGACCTCCGATCCGAGATTAATCCCTGACATACTACCGATCGTCCATCTCGGTCTTGACCAAGTTATATGTATCCCGCGTCGTCGGCTCGCCCGTGTCAAAGAGAGCGTGTCAGAACCGATGAAGAAGGTAGTAATAATTGGGGCAGCCGGTCGAGACTTTCATAACTTCAACATCATTTACCGCAATAACCCTGAGTATCATGTTGTAGCATTTACCGCCGCACAGATACCTGGAATAGAGGGCAGGACATACCCACCAATCCTTTCAGGTTCAAGATATCCAAAAGGGATACCAATCTATGCCGAGCGAGAACTAGCAAGAATCATACAGGAGAACAATGTGGACCTTGCAGTCCTCGCCTACAGCGATCTCTCCTACAATGAGCTGATGCACAAAGCATCGATAGCCTTGACGGCCGGCGCAGACTTCGAACTGCACGGTCCCAGAAGCACCATGATACGCTCCAAGCTGCCTGTTGTCTCAGTTGGGGCTGTCCGAACTGGCGCAGGCAAGAGTACGGTTTCACGACGCGTCTGCCAAATCCTCAAGGCAAAAGGCAAGAAAGTAGGAGTGATTAGGCATCCAATGCCCTACGGCGACCTAACGGATGAAGTCGCTCAGAGGTTCTCCAATTACGAGGATCTTGATAGATACAATTGCAGTATCGAAGAGCGAGAAGAGTATGAACCCCACATCGACGCTGGATTCACGGTCTACGCCGGAGTAGATTATCAGAAAATCGTAGCTATGGCCGAGAAGGAGTCGGATATCATCGTCTGGGATGGAGGGAACAACGACATCCCCTTCATCCAGCCAAATCTACACATTGCCGTAATGGACCCGTTACGAGCGGGCGATGAACTGACGCACTATCCGAGCGAAGTAAACATCCGTATGGCGAATGCAATTGTGATTAACAAGGTTGACACGGCAGAGCCAAGAAACGTGGAGCTGGTCGAATTCGACGCGAAAGAACTAGCCCCCAGCGCTGTGGTCGTAAGGGCAGCCTCTGAGATCAAATTGGACAGTCCTGACATGGTCAAGGGAAAGAGAGTGCTTGTGGTTGAGGATGGTCCGACAGTGACGCATGGAGATATGCCGTATGGGGTTGGGTACGTGGCAGCGAAGAGGTTTGGGGCAAAACAGATCGTTGATCCACGGCCTTTCGCGGTCGGGATAGTGAAGGAGATTTTCAAGAAGTATACTCATCTGACGCAAGTGCTTCCTACTGTCGGTTATGGTAGGCAGCAGATACAAGACATGGAGGAGACGATCAGGAAGGCAGATTGTGAGACCGTGGTACTAGCGACACCTGCAGACATTCGAAGAATCATTAAGATCTCGAAGCCGACAGTTAGGGTAGGATATGATCTCAAAGAATTGACCAAGCCCGATATTGAGGACATTCTGATCAGTCGAAAGATAGTCTAGCCCGTTCATGGGTCTAGGCGATAGCTTTCCTCAACGTTTCCGAGACGTACTCAACGTCATTGTCCGATAGTCTTGGATGGACGGGTAAAGAGAAGACCTGTCTAGACGCCTTCTCGGTCTCAGGTAGCTTCCCACGCCTTACCTGATTCGAGGATCGATAGAACGGAGTGGAGTGCACGGGTGTAGAGTAGTAGACCGCGGCCTCTATGTTCTTCGCCCACAGCTTGTCCACGATCTTGTTACGCTTCGCCGCGTTAACACCTCTCGCTCTGACAGTGTACACGTACCAGCTGTGCTTTCGCGTCTCATCTTCTCGTGGAAGAATGAGTTTCCCGGACATGCTCAGTTTCTCCGTTGCGAGTTCCGCATTGTGTCTGCGCTTTTCTAGGAAGGAGGGTAATTTCTTCAACTGGGCAAGGCCTATTGCGGCAGCGATCTCGGGCATGTGATAGTTCGCCCCTAGTCTTACCGACCAGTATGGGCGTTGTTCTCCATGGGATCGGACCATCCGCAAGATCTGGGCATACTCATCATCATTCGTTGTCACCATTCCACCCTCGCCCGTGGTGAGGTTTTTCGCAGCGTAGAAGCTGAAGCAGGTCATATCCGCAATGGATCCGACGCGTTTTCCATCGTACATAGCCCCATGAGCCTGGGCCGCGTCCTCGAGGACAACAATCCCCTTTTCCTTGCCCAACTGTAGTATGGGCTTCAAGTCAGCCGGATAACCGTAGAGATCCGTTGGAAGGATCGCTTTCGTTCTTGCCGTGAGGGACTCTTCAACACTATCCAGTCTGAGACAATAGGTTTCACGGTCAATATCAGCGAAAACGGGAGTCGCACCAGACAGCATGACCGCATTAGCTGCTCCGACAAACGTGAAAGATGGAAGAATGACCTCGTCTCCAAGACCGATGTCAGCAGATAGTAGAGAGGCATGTATAGCCGCCGTCCCATTAACCATCGCAACAGCATGCTTTGCCCCAACAAATTTCGCGAAGTTGCGCTCGAAGTCGAGAACCCTGGGCCCCATACCACTCTTATCGGTTAGGATACCTCCTCTCAGGACTTCTACTGCACTATCGATCTCTTCCTTACCCAAGAAGGGCTGGTTGATTCGAATTAGCTCTCGCATAATTCACCACCACGGAGCAGGTATCGACTATGCCGCCCAAGACACCACTAAAAAGCCTTCACAGTTGGCGAATCAAAAAACAAGAGTCTAATTCTCTTGTAACAGGAAGGCTCGTCGCCGGATAAGATTTATATCGACTATTTCCCCAGCTCATCACTGTAACACTAGAGGAGATTGTGGAATACAATTGGCCGCAGCGGAACTTGCCGGACAACCTGTCATTATTCTAAAGGAAGGAACATCTAGAAACCGTGGCCGCGATGCCCAGAGAGGAAACATTCTAGCGGCGAAGATCATAGCCGAGACTGTCAGGACATCTCTCGGTCCTCGCGGGATGGACAAGATGCTAGTCGATAGTTTTGGAGATGTAACGATCACAAACGATGGAGCCACCATTCTAGATGAGATGGAAGTTCAACACCCTGCTGCGAAGATGATGGTCGAAGTCGCGAAGACTCAGGATGACGAGGTCGGAGACGGCACAACTACATCTGTAGTTGTGGCCGGAGAGCTTTTGAAAAAGGCGGAGGAGTTGATCGACAAGGATGTTCATCCGACAGTTATAGTCGACGGCTATCGCCAAGCGTCCACCTGGGCTCTCGAAATACTTCAGGAGATTGCGTTGAAGGCCGACCCATCGGACAAACAGATTCTGAGGCGAGTGGCCGAAGTGTCGCTCGCTAGCAAGCTCTTGGCAGAGCACAAGGAATCAATGGCCGAATTGGCAGTAAACGCGGTTCTTCAAGTCGCGGAGAAGACGCCGGGCGGATTCAACGTTGACATTGAAGATATCAAGGTCGAAAAGAAACCTGGGGAGTCTCTGACTGATACTGAGCTGATCAAAGGGATCGTCCTTGACAAAGAAATCGTCCATCCTGGGATGCCTAAGCGTGTTGAAGAGGCAAAGATTGCTCTGGTAGATCTTCCGTTGGAAGTGGAAAAGACCGAGTTCGATGCAAAGATCAATATTGAGAACCCGGATCAGATGAAGGCGTTCCTTGACGAGGAGGAAAACATGCTCAAGAACATGGTCGACAAGATCGCTGATACTGGAGCGAATGTACTGTTGTGTGAGAAGGGAATCGACGATGTTGCACAGCACTATCTCGCAAAGGATGGGATATTGGCCGTCAGACGAGTCAAGCAATCCGATATTGAGAAACTCGTGAAGGCAACGGGCGCCAAAGTGATCAGTAATCTGGACGATCTGAAATCGAGCGACCTAGGATACGCGAAAATTGTCGAGGAGAAAAAGGTCGCCGATGATAAGATGGTCTTCATCGAGGGATGCAAGAATCCGAAGGCAGTCACCATTCTAGTGCGAGGGGGAAGTGAGAGATTGGTTGATGAGGCTGAGAGATCCTTGCACGACGCGTTGTGCGTTGTCAGGGACGTGATACGAGAGCCCCTTGTTGTGGCGGGAGGAGGAGCTCCCGAGGCCGAGATGGCACGGAGGCTGCGAGAGCACTCTCAGAAGCTCTCGGGCAAAGAGCAGCTTGCTGTGATTGCCTTCGCGGACGCTTTGGAAACAGTGCCTATGGCACTGGCAGAGAATGCGGGATTGGAACCGATCGACATAATGGTACAATTGAGGGCAGCCCACGAGAAAGGGCAGATTTGGGCGGGGGTTGACATTGAAGATGGAAAGGTCTCAAACCTCGAGGAGAAAGGCATCCTAGAACCGTTGAGCGTTAAGGCTCAAGTCATAAAATCCGCGACAGAAGCCGCAGGGATGATTCTGAAGATCGACGATGTAATAGCCGCGGCGAAGTCCAAAGAAGGCAAGGGACCGGCCGGGCCAAAGGACGAGGGTGACGGAGAGGGCGCAGGCGAGTTTTAGAGAGCCCGAACAGATAACTATCGGGCCCCCTAAACTCACGCGGTTCGAAAAGGCTCGGGTCGTCGGGGCCAGAGCCTTGCAAGTCTCGATGGGAGCACCTGTACTGCTCGAGCTGCCAGAGGGCACTATGTCCCCGATCGACATTGCACTGGTCGAGCTTCAAGAAGGTGTTCTTCCCATAAGCATACGACGATCGCTTCCTGATGGAACCAGCCAGAACATTCCGTTGAAGTGGCTGCTCGTGCCAGAGACTCTTGAGGAACAGAGAACGGCACGAGGAAGAAAGCAGGAAGAAGACTGAGATAATCCCCCCTTCCAAGGCGACGAGAATTAGCTGAAACAGGGCTTCCTGATGAAGAGTTTTCGTCTCTAAAAACGGCTCTTTCTATCATGCTCATTGTCTCGGCAGCAGTTTTGATATCGACACTTGATGGAATCAAATTTTTCCAGCTCGAATTCGAGCTGGCCATAGTCTATTCTCCGACCATTCTACTGCTGATCGGATGGAGTGTAGCCAGGAGAAAGAGAACCACAGCCGATAATTCAACTCGTTAAGGTATGGTTTGCTGCCTAGGGTCGGGTTAGCTTTATGCTCATCAAATAGGCATCCGCCCCGTCATGATAATAATGCGTGATGGTTCGGGTAATCTCGAACGTCATCTGCTTGTACAGCCGGACAGCCTCTTCGTTGACAGTCCGAACTTCAAGAAAGCATTCTTCGGCTCCGTTCCCGGCCAGAGCCCTTAGTGCCGCCTCGACTAGTTCTCTACCGATTCCCTGACGTCTGTACTCTGGCAGGACGGCGACAGAGACTATGTGCCCTTTTCGGGCCATTCTGAACCTTCGTGTGTCGGAGAATCCGAACTCCACGCGGCACATGATGTACCCCGCGACCTTGGCCGATGTCTCGGCAACGATGAAGGCCTCTGGGCAGCTCTTGAAAACCTCCATGAAAAAGTAGGGACTATAATTCTCCGGCAGGCAGACACGATTGATCTCAATGACTGCTGACAGATCCTGCGGGTTGAATGGCCGGAGTAGATGAGGAGCCTCAAGCATCTTTGCCGACTCGGTGTCGGGATACACTCGGGTTCACGTATAATATCTTGACGGTGGTTACGCTGGAGACTAGTTGCGGTTACGACCCATTCTTCATAGAGACGTTAGGATGAAAGAGACTCGCTACAGCCGGGCTTGATTATGACGCTTTTTAATAGTGTCACCCGGTTTGCGTTTACAGTCCAACTTGCCTCTAGAAGAGAAGTCGTCAGATGAGGTCGATTGGCTAAAGGAATACCTCGTCCAGGAATCGAGGAGTCTTCCTCTTCGGCGCAGATTCTACGTTGGAATCGTGTTCCATCTGCGACAGAGGCCCTGGTTTATCATATCCATACCGATTGTGATTATAGGCAATCTCTTCCTGCCTATTGATGTTGGTCCAGTCCTAAGCTCGACAATCGGGGGGCTCATCGCTTCTCTGTCTCTAACACTCACGTCGGTTCTTTTGCTGCGCTCCCACTACCGGATGATGCCTAGCGAAATCCAGAGTCTGCATGACACAGCTTCAGAACTCCAGATCAGTACTCAACAAGTCAGAGATTCCATAAAGGAAAAATACCCTGATCATAAGGGAATCCAATCTATCTTGGGGAGAAAGCTTCCATCCCCACCGGACGTTGAAAGCGAATATGATGTGCCGAAACTTCTGGCGTATGCATCCGATATTCATACTTACATCTCCAGCATGCTCTTCCTGCCCTTGTCTCGTGAAAAGACAGAACAAAGTATCGAGCTTCGCCGACTGTGGGAAAAGGGTTTGAACTTCATACTCAGAATGTCCGCTTCATCCGGGTTCCTGGATGTCGTGGCGGGACCCATTGACTTTGTGACAGTAACTGCGCCTACTGCGATCTTTTCTGGAATACTTCTATTGGCGCTTGGTTCAGGTCCACTCCGTTCTTCGGACTGGTTTGTATTATTGAGAATTGTCTACTGGCTGTTTCTTATTGCAACAATCGTCGAAGTTGCATTGATAGTGAGGCGGGCTACTAGGTTCGCGATCAGCGCAGTCCCTGAGGGGCCACCGGTTAGAGGAACACAGCGAACCTAGTCGCGGGGAGTTACCATTTCCGGCTGAGCCATGACATCGTTGCTGGACTAATCCTTCCTCGTAAACTGTGC
>Ga0099793_10000148_pt1 | contig 15575 bp, 12 predicted proteins | sample Rivendell_Oct201_9_FD_77319 | JGI IMG/M metagenome (GOLD analysis project Ga0099793, IMG submission 77319) | Vadose zone soil and rhizosphere microbial communities from the Eel River Critical Zone Observatory, Northern California to study diel... | ecosystem: Environmental > Terrestrial > Soil...
CGCACAGTCGCGGAGGGTGGCTCGCTCTTCACGCCCCGCGGCATCGCGCAGCTGCTGAACAGCCGGCGCGAGGTGGAGGCGCAGCTCGAGAGGTTGACTCCGCGCGAAAAAGAGGTGCTGCGGCTGATGGCCGAGGGCACGGCCAGCCGCGAAATCGCCAGCAAGCTCGGGATCAGCTACACGACGGTCCGCACGCACATCCGGAGCCTGGGCAGCAAGCTCGGCGTGCACTCCAAGCTAGAAGCGATCGTCAAAGCCCGCGAACTAGCCCTAGTCGAGTAGACGTATGAGAGGCAAGCCAAATGGTTCCCTCTCATCGCCCGGGTCGCTTCGCGACCGAGGCTGCTCTCTTTCCGGTATAAGGTCGGGATTTTCTTAAGTAGCTACTCGTAGCCACGCTTGGCAGGGTAGAGAGACAAAGTCGCGGCCGGGATGAACCCTTCCGCCAATGCGATGTCAGAGAAACGAAGCTTTCATGCCCCGGAAACCCGCCTGCGGCTGCCTGTCCGGCCCAGGATCCTGATCGCCGGTGCGGGTCGGTCCTCCTGCTGCCAGCGCCTCACCGTCTTGCGTCGCCTCTTGTCTTCGTAAAGGTCGCTGTCCGCCGCCTGGTACACCGCCTGCCAGTCCTGTCCCGCCCGCCAGGCCGAAATCCCCACGCTGACGTCCACCTGACCCGCGGGCCGCATGCTGAGTGCTGCGTGATCGACGGCGCGGCGCAGCCGGATCGCAACGTCTCGCGCCCGATCGATATCGGTCTCCGGCATCGCGACCGCGAACTCGTCGCCGCCGACGCGCGCGCAGACGTCTGACGTGCGGACCACACGCTGGAGCTGCTGTGCGACGAGCCTCAGCGCCGCGTCGCCCGCGCTGTGCCCGAGACGATCGTTGATCCGCTTCAGGTTGTCGAGGTCGATCATCATCAGCGAAAGGCGGCGGCTGTGCCGCTCGGCGAGGGCCACCTCGCGCTCCATCACGCGCTCGAACTCGCGGCGGTTGGCGAGCCCGGTGAGGTGGTCGGTCCGCGCTTCATTGGCGAACTGACGCGCCCGATCGATTGCGATCGCGATCTGGTCGGCGACCGCCGCCATGAAGAGAAGATCGCCGGTGTTGAACAACCGATCGACGATCGTGCCGACCGTCATGATGCCGACCGTCCTCCCTCGGACGCGAAGCTGTGCCCGGAGTGCATTCCATTCCGGGCCCGAGACGCGATCGACTTGAGATTCCGCCCGCCCGACGGCAGAGGCAGTCGCTTTCACGTGTGGCCCGACCTGGCGGGAGAAGTCATCGACCTGATCCTGGTCGAGGCCGACCGTATGCACGAGCTTGTATGACGACCGTTCTCGCAGCCATAGGGCGCCAGTGCTGAGCCGCAGCGCAGCCAGCGACTCGACGAGCGCAACCTCGGCGGTTTCATGCGGGTCGAGCGAACGACTCATCGCGGTGATGATCGACGCCAGACCGTACATCTCACTTTCGCGCGCGCGGTGCTCTTCATCGATGTAGTCGAGATAACCGCGAGCGATCGCCGCGGTGAGTCGCTCGGTCACATCCTCGATCCGGCTCTGCGCGAGCGCGATGATCTCGTCGTAGTGCGGCTTGCCCTGGATCGGACGGGACAGCAGCTCGATGGTGATACGCCGATATACGGCCAGCATATCGATGAGCGCTTCCAAGGGTAGGCCCTGCGCGGCCCGCATACGTCCGTAATCGCGGGATCGATCCGCGTACTCGGGCCAGGGTGGCTCGAGGTCGGTGCGAAGGGCGGCCAGCATCATCTCGATGAAGCCGGCCGAGGTCGTGACGAGGTCCTCGCCCGTTTGTTCGCCGAGCGCGATCAGCTCCGGAGACCTCGCGCGAACGACCTCGAGGGCCTTGCGTCCGCTTTCTCGGGAATCGACGCCCAGGCCGCTCGCCAGCGTCCCGAGCACGTCGATCGCGTGGCTTCCGCCTGGCTCCGCCCCTGGGTTCATCCTCTGTAGAAACGTTGCGGAGCATCCAGACACCTGCTACTGCAACTGCGTGAGGCAAAATCCGCCCAACCGTACGGCGACCGGCGGCAGGTTCGTGAGCGAGAGTAGGGGCCAGGTGAGAGCCCTCACCGAACCCACGGGGGGTGAAGGATTGAATATGGCAGAGCCGATCTCTGCAGGGACCGCCGGCGGAGCCGCTGAACCTGCGAACGCGTATCAAGCCGGCAACGAAGCGGACTTCGAGCGACTCTATCAAGCTTCGTACGGAAAGATTCTCGGCACGCTGACGGCGATGCTGGGCGACCGGGCCGCGGCAGAGGACTGCGCCCAGGATGCATTCGAACGTGCTTTCAAGAAGTGGTCGGCCTGGCAGCCGATCGCGCCCGCCGAGGCGTGGGTGCACCGGATCGCGATCAACGCGGCGGTCTCATACCAGCGCAAGATGCGGCTGCGCGAGGTCGGCGAGGTCATCCGCCGGCTGGGCCGCCCTGGACTGGCTCCCGACCCGCAGGAGGTCGTCGAGCACCGGGACCTCGCGACGGCGCTGGCCAAGCTGCCGCCGAAACAGGCGGCCGCCATCGTGCTCCGCCACTATCACGGCTACACGAACCGGGCCATAGCGCAGGCGCTAGGGATTCCCGAGCGCACCGTCGCCTCGAGGCTGGCGGTCGCGAAGGAACGGTTGCGCGTCATGCTCAAGCACTCGTACGGCCCGCAGGCGCTGATCGAGGAATCGGCCGAACGCGGCTACGCCATAGCCGACTGAGCCAGCCAAGCAAAAGAAGACCGACCTGAAGGGCCTGGCCTGGAGACCAGGCTCTCTTCATTTCAGAGCGGCGCCGCCAGGGTCAGACCGGCTGCGGTCGCGTAGCGGGCCGGATCCTCTTCATCAATCGCACGAGGCGCCTGCGGAAGGGGCTCCATGCCCGCCTCGGCTCCAGTCGATCGTCCCTCCGCTCATAGCGGGGGGCGTTGGTATTGGCGCAGAGCTGGCAGCCGCAACCGTGACCGGTGTCCGGGAGCCGCTTGCCGTGCTTGTCGAAGCGGGCCTGCATGTTTGTCGCGGGCTCAGCAGTGGGTGCCCGGCATGTAGTACGCGGTCTGGCCTTTGCACGTCGCGTGGACGAGGCCGGCAGGCTCGGCATACCACTCGTCGCCCTGGCCCATCGCATCGAGCGCCTCCTGCATGAAGTTGTGCCAGATCGGCGCGGCCACAAAGTAACTGTCCGAGTTCTTCGTCATCTTCACGCGCCAGTCGGCGTTGCCGCCCCAGACGGCCGTCACGAGATGAGGCGTGTAACCGACCGTCCACGCGTCGGCGAATGAGTCCGACGTTCCGGTCTTCACGCCGACGTGGCGTCCGCGCAACGTGAGCAGCGAGTTGCGGCCGAAGATCATCGCCCGGTTGTTGTCGTTGGACATGATCGTCTGCATGATGTATGCGACCCGAGCATCGAGGATGCGCTTTCCGGGGTCCAACGCGTGCAGGTAGACCGGCTGATCACCGCGGGTGATCACTTCGATGGCATACGGCTCACGCAGAAGGCCTTGAGTCGCCAGGACTGAGGCGCCGGTCGCCATCTGAAGCGGAGTCTCGCCGTAGCCGCCCAGCGTCAACGACGGGCCGTATGTGTTGAGTGCGTCATCGGTCGTGTAGTTGGGGAATCCGTTCGCGTCGGTCCCATGGAGCTGGTAGGGGGGCGCCCCCATCGCACGGGCCATCTCGACCACCGAGGACACACCGATGCCGAGCTCTACTTTGACCGCCGGGATGTTGAGCGAGTTGCCCATGCAGGCCTGCAGCTGGCACGTGCCGTGCGTGCGGCCGTCGTAGTTCACGGGCGAATACGCCTCGCCGGAGACGGGATCCCGATAAACGAAGCGGCTGTCGGCAATCGGCGTCGTCATCGTGTACTTGCCGCTGTTGATCGCAGCCGTATACGTGAAGATCTTCATCGACGAACCGGGGTTGCGCGGCGGCCACACCGCCAGGTTGTATTGCCCACCGTAGCCGCCGGGATTCGCCGATCCGACCATCGCGACGATCGCCCCGGTCGTCGGATCGAGCGCGACGAGCGCACCCTGCGTCACGTTGCGATAACGGATCGCATTGATGTACGAGGTCACGTCTGCCTGCCCTAGTTCCTGCAGCTTTGGGTTGAGGGTCGTGATGACGCGCAATCCACCGGTATAGGTGACGTCCGAGCCGTACTTGTTGACGAGCAAGCCTGTCACGTAGCGGACGAACGCGGGCGCCACCACGTGGTTTTCCGGCATGAACATGTGCGCGGGCGGCGCGATGTCCTCTGCGAATGCAGTGGCCGCATCGCTCGCGGTGATCTTGCCATCGCGGATCATCGCGTCCAGCACCGTCTTCTGCCTCTGCTTCGCCGAAGTCCAGTTGATGAGCGGGTTGTAGAGCGTCGGTCCTCGAATCACCCCCGCCAGCATCGAAGCCTGCGCCAGGTCGAGATCCTTGGTCTGCCTGTGAAAGTAGATCTTCGAGGCGGCGGCGGTGCCCCACGCGGTATTCGCGAAGAAGACGCTGTTCAGGTACCACTCGAGGATCTCTGCCTTGGTGTAGCGGCGCTCGATCTGGAATGCGAGCAGTGCCTCGCGTACCTTCCTGTCAAGGCTCGCCTCGTTGCCGACGAGCCGGAGCTTGACGAGCTGTTGTGTGATCGTCGAGGCGCCCTGCGCGGTCGATCGCGACTGAAAGTCGACCACTGACGCGCGCACGATGCCCTGGGGGTCGATGCCGGGCTCCTGGTAGAAGTTATGGTCTTCGATCGAGATGACCGCCTCAGGCAGGAGCGTGCCCATTTCAGAAAGCGGCTCGTAGTAGTTCTGGTAACCAGGCGGATGTAGGTCCGCGAGCAGGGTTTTGTTGTCCGCCGCGTAGATCAGCGTGTCCTCGGGCACGGTGGAGGTCACCTGAGTCGGATCCGGCAGCTTGTCCGCAAAGGCGATGTAGCCGGGGGACGTGATGATCAAGCTGGGAATCGCGATCACCAGCAGCACGACGAGCCGCACCATCCAGCCGGCCGGTCGCGCAACCCTGCCCTTGGTGAGAACCTCCGACGCGCTGGCGCGCCGCCGCACGCCGTTTGGCCTACGAGGCCAGACGGTCTGATTCCGGCGGTTCAGGGACATCTTGTTCTCCGTGAGGGGGCTCGATGGGTCCCGCGCTCAGAGGCCCGTACCATCCGATGGACTGCGCGCTCAGGAGCGCCTGGATGTCGATGACCTGGCCAGCCCGCAACCTGGCCGGCCGGAGGCTGCGCTGAGCCGCTCGCGCTGCACCGGTCGCCTTGATGGCGATGCCGTTGATCGCCGGCTCGCCGGCGGCCGCGTACCAGGCGCGCGCCGCATACTGCAGATGCTCGCTGGCTTCGCGAAGCGACTCCAGCCGAGTACGCGAGTCGAGCCTACCGGCCTCCGCCGCCTTGGCGAGGCGACGCGCTTCGCGCGGCAGCATCACATCGCGAAACCAGATTGACGCGTCGACCATCTTCGTCAGCACGGCCGCTCCCACGACGGCACTCCCGGCCGCAAGCCTGCGGTTCACGTCCGCGGTCGGGTCCATCAAGGCGACGCTCCGCGCCGGCACGGGCGCCGGCATGGGCAGCTCCATCCACTCGCGAAGCCGGACGCGCGGCCGCCAGGCGCGGGAGTTCCGCCAGGAGCTGATGAACATGAGGGCGAAGATGTCCGCGCCCGCGATCATGATCAGCCAGCTCGCGATGGAGAACCTGTGTTCCGAGACCCATGCGCCAACACCGCCGAACATCAGCCCTATGAGCGTGCTCACGATCTGGTCGGCTGCCCACGCGGCCGACGCGCTGAGCTCACGTGCGTTCGGGTCGGTGATGCTCATCACGCCCAGCACGCACGCCGTGACGAAGGCGATCCAGAGGAAAACCTCGACCGACCTGGGAATCGATCTCCTGACCGGTGGCACAAACGTTGCCGCGACCATTCCCGCGAAGAGGGCGATCGAGAACTGGAGAAGCAGCGGCACTTCCACGCCTTAGAAACGCGCCCGCCGGGGGGAGTATTGGGGACGCCCGGACCCGCGCGTCCTTAATGAAGTCCCGGCGAATTGTTCACATTCGGCTCCCGGCGCGTTGTCTGGATGGCGCGGACGCTGACCCGCTCGGCGTCCACGCCCTCGACTTCATCGATTTACGGGCTGATACCGATGGCAGTACTTCTGATCATTCTCGGTGGGACGATCGGCATCGCGATTCGGGCCGGCCTCCAAGGAAGGCGGTGGAACGTCGCGGGCTCGGACACGAGCCAAGAGTCCTGGCTCGTCGACACGTACGCACGCACCTTCGTGCTGGTCCTTCTGTCCCTGCTCGGGCTGCTCGCCCTCGGCTTGATGTACGGAAACGTCCTCGGCGCGGTCCACGCCAGCCCCTGACTCGGGACCTTGGTTAGCCCGGATCGAATCGACGTTTAACTAACAGAAGCAGTCCCCTGCCCCGGGCTGCTTCGTCTTTTGCCGCCTCCGGGCGGCGATTCCCGGGCCAAAACGCCGCGTTTTGGTTCGTTTTCAGGCCAATTCACAACGCTTGAACCTATTTAACCCTGATGCCGTGGGTGCACTGGCAGGCCAGCCGTAGGTTCCCCCCATCTTGCGCCACCTGTTGGTGGGTGGGCGCCGAACGGGGGTCTCAGTGCATCTACATCGACGGCTTCTCTCCAATTTCCGGTCGCGTCCGACGGTCAACCTCGCTGTGGCATTGGTCGCAGCAGCAACCCAGCTGACGATCTCGGCGTCCGCCGCCGCGCCTTCAGCCGCTGCGCCGCAACAGCACTCCGCGGCCACCTTCTGCTCCATCGGAGCCGACTCCTCCAAGTCCTGCAAGCAAACCGCGGACGGCCTGCAGATCGCCCTCCCCGACGGGACTCAGCCGTGTCCCGCTTCCGGCGAAGCCGCCGCCTGCGCCACGAGCAGCGCGAGCGACCTCGCGCCGGGCATCGCGTCCACGCCGGAGGGCCTGACGGCATGTCCCATCGATCCGAACAGCCTCGTGGCCGCCACGCCGGCCGCCTGCAACGACAGCCAGACGACCACCAGCGGCACGCCGGCGGACAATCCAACGGTCGCACCCAGCGTCCCGATCACCTCGCTCAAGCCGGTGGCCGCCATCCAGAAGCTGAGCCTTTCCGCCAGCGCGAGCGCGACCCAGGCGGAGCACAACGTGACCCTGACCGCGCTCGCCGGCGTTGGCGTTGCCGGCACGGGCATGGCGATCGAGATCTTCGACAAGACCACCGGTGCTCTCGTCGCCGCCTGCACGCGCGGCACAGAGTGCTCGGTCGCTTACGCGGCGAAGGCCGGCGTGCACACCTTCGTGGCCTACGTCACCCCGCCGACCTCGACACCGCCAGTGGGGAACTTGCCGGCCTCGAACCTGGTTTCGGTCGGGTGGATCGGGCTGAAGCTTGCATCGGTGAACCCCGTGGTGGGACCAGGCAAGTCGGTGATCGTGACTGCGACCTCCAGCATCCCCGTCGACCTCTTCGGTTACGTGCTCGAGATGTTCGACCTGAGCGACATGAAGCGCATCACCTACTGCAGCCAGGGCACACACTGCAGCGTGTCGATGACGCAGCCCGCGAGCGGCAGCCGCTCGATCGTCGCCGCCGTCGGCAAACCCACCGCGACGTTCTCGATGCCCGACATCTGGGGCGTGTCAGACCACTTTTCGATGACGTGGCTTTCGATCGCCATGGGCGGGAGCTCGACATTCCAGGTTGGGGGTACCGTTCATCTCAACGCGACGGCGAACGCCGACCTGACCGACACGCCGTGGAGCATCGGCATCTTCGACGACCAGGGTCACCTGGTGGGCAAGCCGTGCAAAACAGGCAACAGGTGCAGCGCCGACGTCACGGTCGCGTCGTCGGCCACGCCCCATTTCAGCGCCGCGATCGGCGTGGCGCCGACGCAGCAGACCCCGACCAAGCTCGGCCAGGTCTTGAAGAATGTGACCGGCCCGTCGACTCTGACTAACGTCCAGGTGCGCTCGGCACCCGTACAGCCGACCCGCCTCCTGTGGGGGGTCGACTCCTGCAAGGCCTTCACCGGCGACCCCAGCGGTCACGAGGTGTACGCGGCAGTCGCTGGCTCGCTCGGCGCGCCCGACTTCTGGGGCCGCTACCTGACCTCGACCGTCTGCCCTGGCCTCAGCTGGCCGGAGATCTACATGGCTCAGAAGCTGCACATGGCCATCCTGCCGATCTACAACGAATACAACTGCTCCGCCGTCGTCGGCTACGACACGGGCATGGGCTACGCGCAGGCAGCGACCGCGGAAGCGGCGCATATCTACATTCCCAAGGGCCGCGTGGTGGCGATCGACATCGAGCCGCCCGGAGCGGCTTGCCCGGGCGCGGTCAACGTCGACGCCGGCTTCATCAAGGGCTGGTACGACGGCGTGACCAAGGCGGGTTACGTGCCGGTCTTTTACGGCAACGGGACCTCGGGCAGCGAGTTCGGCAGCGCCTGGTGCCAGGCGCAAAGCAACAACAATCAGATCTCACGCGACTCCTACATCTGGTCTTTCGAGCCGTCGCTTGTCTCACGTGGCTGGTCGAAGTCCAACGCCCCCGTGTGGCAGCCGGAAGTCACCGGCTGCCCGGACTACGTCGCCGCATGGCAGTACCAGCTGGGCAGTAACGGCCCGAACGAAGACATAGACATGGACGAGGCCTTGTCTGTCCTTCCGCTCTGGTACCCCTGATCTAGCGGATACCTCCCCTGACGCGCCCGGGTGGCACCAACCGCCCGGGCGTTTTCTTTGATGCCCGTTCATCGTTTACACAGGTCAAGGGGAGTTAAGACGCAATGGAACGAAGGGACACTGACATCGAACGCGATCCGGCGACCGGGCAAGTCCGCGAGCACCGGGTCGTGAGCGAGGATCCGGGAGTGCCGCCCAGCGAGGCGGAGGTGGTCAGCACGTTCAACCCCGGCTGGCGCGCGGTGCAGCTCGTCTATCTCGCGTTCGGCGTGATCGACGGACTGCTCGTCATCCGCCTCGTGCTCAAGCTGCTGGGGGCCAACCCTCACGCCGCCTTCGCGAGCTGGATCTACGCCGTGACAAACGTCTTCCTGGGCCCGTTCAAGAATCTGCTGCCGACCATCGGCAACGAGCAGTCGGTGCTCGAGATGTCCGTGGTGGTGGCGATCCTGGTCTATGCCCTGCTCGCATGGGCCATCGCTCGGTTCGTCGAGATCGTCTTCTACCGCAACGTGACGGTGTCCAAGCGGTCCGGCGGTCTCCGCCCTAGGGGCTTCTAGCCGGCCCTCAACCCGGGTGCAGCGGCCAGGTCCCGGATGTCCTGGACCTGGCGCGTGATCCAGCGCGCGATGTCGTTCGTCCGCACCACCTCGCGGGCCCCCTCGTTGCGGCGACGCTTCTCCTCGACCCCCATCACGATCGCCTGATGCATGGCGTTCGCGGTCGCCTCGATGTCGAACGGGTTGACCGACAGCACGTGCTGGTGCAGCTCCTCGTGGGCTCCCACGTTCTCGGACAGCACGATCACCCCGTCGGAGCGATTCACCAGCGCGCCCTCTTTCGCCACGAGGTTGAGGCCGTCGTACACGGAGTTGACGACGAGGGCGTCGAAGTTGCGCATCGCGGCCATCGCCTTGCGCACGCTCTCGCCCAGCTCAAGCCGGATCGGCTGCCAACCTTGCGCTCCGTACTGGGCGTTGATGCGCAGCACTGTCTGCCGCACCTTGCGCACGTAGTTCCGATAGACGGCGACGTCCTGACGCGACGGCTGCAAGAACGCCCAGAACTGCACCCGGCCCTTCAGCTCGGGATGGTGCGCGAGCAACTTCTCGTAGGCGAGAAAGCCGCGGATGATGTTCTTCGAGGGGTCTGTACGGTCGATGCGCACGATGAGGTGCTGGGGCGGCCAGTCGCGCAGCTTTCGCTCTTCGACCATGCCGCCGTGGGAGTAGGAGAGCCGGGTCGTGCCCGCCACGTCGATGGAGATCGGATAGGCCCGCGCGTAGACGACGCGCCCGTCCACCAGCACCGCCTTCTCACGCTCGTCCACCGCCAGGCCTGCGTTCTCCTCGCAAGTCATCAAGAAGTTGCGCACGTCGAGACTCGTCTGGAACCCGACGATGTCGGAGCCGAGCAGGCCGAAGAGGATGGCGTCGCGCATCTCGCGTGGCAGGACCTTCCAGTACTGCGGCGTCGGCCACGGGATGTGGACGAAGTGCTGGATGATCGCGCCATGCAGCTGCTCGCGCACGAGCTTTGGCACAAGGTACAGCTGGTAGTCGTGGACCATCACCAGCGGCCTCCCGGGCAGCCCCCGCGCCACCTCGACCACCTTGCGTGCGACCTGCTTGTTGACCTCCACGTAGCCGTTCTTCCACGCGCGGTGGATGCGGCCGTTGATGACCGGCTGGTGCGCAAGGTCCCAGAGATAGTGCTGGACGAACCACAACACCGGGTTTGAGATGACCGAGTAGTACTGCTCGTACTGCTCGGGCGTGGGGGTCGCGTAGTGCAATCGGGTTTCGCCTCGGATGAGAGGCGCTTGCCACGTCGTGCCGCGCTCCTCGATGAGCGCACGCTCGGCGTCGTTGCGAGCGCACGCCACCCAGTCGGCCGCCGTGACCTCGGCGAGCGTGAGCAGCGCGGTGATGACGCCTCCCGCGCCGCGCGTGAAACCGCCGTCCGGTCGCGGTTCGTGGGGCGCCCGGTTGGCGACCACGATGGTCGAGCTGTGGGGCAGCGTGCGGGTCACGTAGGTGCGCAGCGATGTGCCGGGCCGGCGGCGTTCGACGCTGTCCAGGAACGGAGGGTCGGGGTTTCTCATGGCCAGCATCAGCTCGGAGAAGGTTGTGGCCCCGCGGCCGGCGGGCTGGCGGCTGGGGATGGGGGTGCCGACGGTGACGGCGACGGCGATGCCGAGGCTGAGGCTGAGGGGAGTATCGACGGCAGTATCGACGGCAGGGCCGTAGGGCTTCCGCTTGGCGAAGCGCTGGGCGACGCAGACGCACTTGGCGTCGCGGTGCACGCGCCCTGGAGGAATGGATCCTGCGAGTCTCCGGCGCAACCCTGCACGACTCCCGGCGGACGCTGGTACCACGCACGCATGCTCGTCGGCAGCCCGTTGACGAAGCGCTTCATGATCGTGAGCCCGACGTTTTCGCCATACGCGCGGATCAGTCCACCTCCACCGTTGGGCGCCGTGTTTCCGATCCACACCCCCACCACGATGTCGGGGTTGTAGGCCAGGATCCACGAGTCCGGGATTCCACCCTTGCCGTTGTCGCTGGTCCCGGTCTTGCTCGCCATCTGGCGGTTCCAGCCGAAGCCCCACGTGTACTGGTAGTTCTTCAGCACGTCCGTCATCAGGAAGGCTTCCGCCGGCGTGAGGACCGTCGTGCTGGTGGGGTTCTCGTACTTGAAGACGGTATGTCCACTCGAGTCCTGCACCTCGTTGATCACGCGGAGGTCGACGCGCTGGCCCATGTTCGCGAACGTCTGGTATCCCTGGACGTGCTCGTACATGGTCACCGCGCTCGCGCCGATCGCGGTCGAGAGATAGGGCTCGAGCTTGCTTTTGATCCCCATCGCGTGGGCGAGCTCGACCACGTTGTTCATCCCCTCCATCTGTCCGACCTGCACCGCCGGGATGTTGCGGGAGTACAGGATGGCCGTGCTGGCCTTGATGTCGCCCATGCCGCCGTTGTCAAAGTCGCGCGGCATGTAGCCGTTGAAATTGGTCAGCCGGTCGTGGAGGATCGTGGCCCATGTGATCTTGTGGTCGCGCAGGGCCGCTTCGTACACATACGGCTTGAAAGACGATCCCGGCTGGCGCGGCGAGAGCACGACGTCAAACTGGCCCCCGATCGCGTCGTTGCCGTAGTCGGCCGACCCGACCCAGGCCCGTACCTCGCCGGTCTTCGGATCGGCGGCCAGGAGCGAGGAGTTGTTGACGTTGAAGCGGCTGAGGTCTTGCACGCCGTTGGCGACAGCCGCAGCGGCAACCTGCTGCAGGTCCAGGTCGAGCGTGGTACGCACGACGATGCCACCCTGCTGCACCGCGGCGGAGCCGAAGAGCTTTTCCAGGTCGACGAGCACGTGGTCGACGAAATGGGGCGCTTTGCTCTGACGCGCGGTCGACTGGATTTGGAGCTCTGACTTGACGTCCTCGCCGGCTGCCTTGTCGGCCTGCTCCGAGGTCAGGGCGCCCGTCGACACCATGCCCGCGAGGACGTAGAGCTGGCGCTGGCGAGCAAGGTCGTAATGGACCTTCGGGTCGTACGCCGCGGGAGCCTGAACCAGCCCGGCGAGAAACGCCGCCTGCGCCGGGGAAAGGTCCTTCGCGTCCTTGTTGAAATACGTCCGGGCGGCCGCGCCCACGCCGTAGGCGCCGTGCCCGAAATAGATGCGGTTCAGGTACATGCCGAGAATTTGGTCCTTGGAGTAGCGCTGCTCGAGCGCGATCGCCAGCACGATCTCCTGGACTTTCCGCGTCACGGATTTCTGAGGCGTGAGCAGCTGGATCTTCACCAGCTGCTGCGTGATCGTGCTGCCTCCCTGGTGCAGCCCGCCAGATGTGAGGTCGACCCATGCGGCGCGTGCCGTCGACATGGGATCGATTGCGCCATGGTTGTAGAAGTTGCGATCTTCGGCCGCGAGGACGGCTTTGGGCGCGTAGGGGCCCATCTCCTTGAGTTGCAGCGTGACGTGGTAGTGACCGGCCGGACTCCAGTCTTCGATCAGCTTGCCGTTGCGATCGAGCACCATCACGTCGCCCGCCGCGAGCACGTTCTGGCTCGGGTCAGGCAGGTCCTTGATCGCCCACAACACGTAAACCGTGGTGGCGATCAGCAACGCTCCAACCCCGGCGGAGATCCACGCCTTCCTGGCCCACAGCCATGCCAGCGGACGGAGCCAGGGCGATTGCTGGCCGCGGCCAGCGACCGGTCGGGATGACACCCTTCGCGCTCCTCCTCCGAGCGCTCATCTGGGCGGACCTAATCCGCGTTTGAGCGCTTCGTCAGAACAACGCTCGCTAAATTCGCGCTACCCGAGATCCGAGTTCAGCTGAACTCGACGGCGATGTAGGCGTAACCGTTCGCTGCGACCACCCACGCGGTGGCGACGTAGTGGTACGGGCCCATGATGTTGGCGTAGTGGTCGGGGCTAGCCATGAACATGGAGTTGAGCTTCGGATCATTGATCCCACCGGACCAGTAGCCGATGTTCTCGCCGGCCTGATGGCCCAGACCACACGACAGGTCAACCTGCGGTCCGTTGGTGTGCGTGAGAGAGCCCTGCGCGGCGATGCGTCTCGCGTTGCTCACTGCCACGTTGTAGAGGCAGCCGCTCCATGTCAGGGGACCAAGTCCGTGCGCGGCCCGGTCCTGGTTGATCAGCGCCTGCTGCGTGGAGTTCACCACGATCGATGGCTGCGACGCGGGCGGTCGCGCGGCCGGCGGCTCACCGGCCGCAGGATTGGAGGGAGCGGCGACCTCGACGGGGCTGGGCGGGTCGATCTTGTGGGGAGGATCGGGCACCGGGTCGTAAGCGCTGAACGACGTCCCCGCCGGGGCCTGGCGCGACGCGGTCAGAGCCGGCGCGGCACTGGTGTGCTGACGGGTGAGCGTGACCGCACCGACGCTCGTGGCGACGGCGACCGCGATGAGGATTCCCCCGAACCATGAACCTAGCCGCATGGCAGACGGCAGAGTGTGACGGGCGGCGGAGGACTATCCGGCGCGTATTTGGGTTAAGGCTTGTAAACAAGCGGCGATGGATCCCGCGAGCGCAGCTATTCGGGAAGGCGGCTCTTCAGACGCTCAAACCCCAAGACGAGATAGGTTTCCGCGACTCGGTGCCACCCCGGCTTCTGCATCCACATCGCGGACATGGCCCGCAGCGCAAACTGGAGCGCCTCGTAAACCCCAAATCGATGCAGGGTGGCGTGGGGTCGCAGCTCCCGGTAGCGGCGGATGAAGCGGACACGCCCCTCCTCCACAGCCACCGAATCCCTCCAGTCTTTGGGACGGGACGGCACCAGGTAGGCGCAGAACTTCCCCAGGTCATAGCTCGTTTCAGCGGTCGCGTAATAGTCAAAGTCCAGCAGCGTGAACTCGTCGTTATGGACCATGAACTGGTCGTACTTGAGGTCGCCGTGCGTCGGTAGCCATTCCTCTTCGACTGTCCTCTGCACCCGCTCCCGCATGTGCGTGATGAGGTCTCTGAGCAAGAAGTGACCGTCCGGATGGACGTATGCGAACTTCTCCGCGACTTTGTCGAGGCGTGCCAGCTCGGCCTCGATCGTGATTCGCTCATCGTTGTCCACGCGTGATTCGTGAATCACGGCCAGTGCTTCGGCCGCCGCTTCGGGCACGAGCATGAACTCGGCGCTGGTCCGACTTCCACCGAGTGGTTTGCCCCGTATGCCCTCCTCGATGAGCATGTTCATCTCCTCGACATAGCCCAGCGGCCGCGGCAACTTCAAGAATCCGGGGTACTTGGCCGAGGCTTGCCAGAGGCCCTCCACGATGCCGTTTGTGCGAAGGCCCCGCCGGCCTGGCTGGACCTTGCCGAAAATCACGTTTCGGCTTCCGCCGACGTCGATGGTGTAGCGCAGGATCGCGCTGACCTCGGGGAGATAGCGCACACGCTCGACCTCGATGTGTCGCGCCCCGGCCAGCATGTCCTCGGGTTTGTCGAGCCCCAACAGGACGGCCGCCATCCGGATCGGGTCGTTCGCGAGGGGCAGATTGGACATCGAAAGGTCGTATGGGTAGAACCAGTAGGCGTGCCACGTATCGGGAAACAGCCGTGGATAGCCGATCCCGTTGATCGGGTCACACGGGTTGCCGGCTCCGTGCCGCTCGAGGCGTGCGCTGAGCTTCTCCCAGGCCTCAGGGTTCAGGGCGCCCCTGGCGACAAGTCGCAGGTCGCGTTCTTCCCCGTCCTTATATATGTCGATGGCGAAGACCGACCAGTAGGAATTGGGGGGGTCCACCCGGTCCACACGGTGACGGATGGATTCGACCTCCCAGCCGCTACCAGCCAGCGTTTCTTCCACGAAAGCGGCGACCGACTCCTTGTCGGTCGCCGCCTCCATGGTTACTAAAGATGCAGTTCGCGTTTCCATTTCAAGCGTATTGCCCAACAAGGGAACGCTGAGCGGGGCGTTCTGCGACATATCCCTTCTGGGTAGAGGGGTTGGTGTCCGGGATGGCGGCAGGCAATCGCTCATTTCCACGTGGAGGTGGGCATTTGGAAGCGTTCGGCGAGTTCTTAGCCAGTCGACCCGTGCTCGCGCGGCGCCTGGCCGTCAACGCGTTCGTCCTCATGGCCGGACTTCTCCTCATGCTTGCTCGCACGTCACCGGCTCTGGCATCGGACGACTCCCATGGCCAGGGCAAAGCACGCGACCATACGAGTGCTTCCGCAGTGGCTCAGCGCCAGGACAGCCCAACGGCGAAGAACGAGAGTCACATTGGCGGCGGTGATGGCGACGGCAGCGGAGGGAAAGGCAAGGGCGGGGGCGGGACCGGCGGCGGCAGCCAGGCGAAAGCAGGCGGCA
>Ga0099793_10000153_pt1 | contig 15496 bp, 14 predicted proteins | sample Rivendell_Oct201_9_FD_77319 | JGI IMG/M metagenome (GOLD analysis project Ga0099793, IMG submission 77319) | Vadose zone soil and rhizosphere microbial communities from the Eel River Critical Zone Observatory, Northern California to study diel... | ecosystem: Environmental > Terrestrial > Soil...
CATCCCCAAAGTGATGCTGAATGTGGCGGGGAAGCCGATCATCGGCCATATCCTCGATCAGATGATCGCGGCCGGTTTCGATGAAGCCACTATTATTGTCGGCTATCTTGGCGACAAGATCCGCGACTATGTCCGGTCGCAGTACTCGATCAAGGTGGATTTTGTCGAACAGGACGAGCGCAGGGGATTGGCCCACGCCGTGTATCTCGCGAAGGATATGTTCACGAAGGAACCGTTTCTCATTATCCTCGGAGATACGATCTTCGACGTCGACCTGAAACCGGTGATCCGCGGGGGTAATACGGTGATCGGAGTCAAGCAAGTGGAGGATCCCCGCCGCTTCGGGATCGCGGAGATGATGGACGGTTATGTCAAACGGCTCGTCGAGAAGCCCGAACATCCGACCAGCAATTACGCGATCGTCGGCCTCTACTGGATCCAGAGCCCCGAACTCCTCCGACAATGCATCGAGGAGCTGATGGCGACCGACAAGAAGACGAAGGGCGAGTATCAATTGACCGACGCCCTTCAATTGATGATCCAGCACGGCGAGAAAATAAAGACATTCCAGGTCGACGGCTGGTTCGATTGCGGGCGGCCCGAAACCCTTCTTCTGACCAATCGATACCTGCTGGAAAAGCAGACCTCGACGCGGGCGATCGACGGCGTGGTGGTTGTCCCTCCGGTGTACATCTCGCAGAAGGCCGATATCCGGCAATCCGTCATTGGGCCTTACACGACCGTTTCAGACGGCGCCGTGGTCACCGACTCGATCGTGCGGAACTGCATCATCGGCGAGGATGCGCTGGTGGATAAGGCCCTGCTTGAAAGTTCCATTGTCGGCATTAACGCGGTCGTACGGGGATCGTTCCACCGCATTAATATCGGCGACTCCTCCGAAATCGATTTCCATTAACTTTAGAGGCAATCCCATGTCCCATCTGTTTACCTCCGAATCCGTTTCCGAGGGTCATCCCGACAAGATTTGCGATCAGATCTCCGACGCGGTGCTGGATGCCCTGCTTGCAAAAGATCCGATGTCGCGGGTCGCGTGCGAGGCTTTTTGCACGACCGGACTGGTCCTGATCGGCGGAGAAATTACAACCCGGGCGTACGTGGAATTCCAGGAGCTGGCCCGAAGCGTCATCCGCGACATCGGCTACACGAAGGCCGAGTATAAGTTCGACGCGGATTCCTGTTCGGTGATCTCGACCATCCACCAGCAGTCGCCCGATATCGCGCTCGGCGTGAACAAGGGAGGGGCGGGGGATCAGGGAATGATGTTCGGCTACGCCTGCAACGAAACGCCCGAGTACATGCCCATGCCGATCATGTACGCGCATAAGCTCGTGAAGCGCCTTGCGGAAATCCGGAAGTCGCAGCGGAACGGACTCATGACGTATCTCAGACCCGATTCGAAGTCGCAGGTGACGGTCCAGTACGAAGGAAGGACGCCGCGCCGGATCCACACGGTCGTAGTGTCCACCCAGCATGATGGTGACGTATCGCAAAAGAAGATCAAGCAGGACATCATCGAGCATGTCGTTAAGAAGGTCTTGCCGAAAGAGCTCATGGACAAGAACACAATCTTCCATGTCAACCCCACCGGGCGGTTCGAAATCGGCGGGCCCCACGGCGACAGCGGACTGACGGGCAGAAAAATCATCGTGGACACCTACGGCGGCCGCGCCCCGCACGGCGGAGGATCGTTCTCCGGAAAGGATCCGTCGAAGGTCGATCGCAGCGCGGCGTATGCAGTCAGGCACATTGCGAAAAACGTCGTTGCTGCCGGACTGGCGGATGAGTGCATGATCCAGGTCGCATACGCAATAGGCGTTCCCGAGCCCGTATCGCTCAATGTGAACACATACGGCACCGGGAAGCTCCCGGACAGCAGGCTGTCGAAGATCATTTTGAAAGAGGTCGATCTCTCGCCCGCGGGCATCATCAAGCGCCTCAATTTGCGCCGGCCAATCTACCGAAGGACTGCTGCGTACGGGCATTTCGGGAGATCCGACAGGCATTTCCCATGGGAGCAGCTCGACCTTGTGAAAACATTTCAGAAGGCGGCGCACTAAATCGCCGCGCGCCCCCGAACCGTCGCGTCCGCGCCGGAGCAGGGGCGGATAACCAACCATTCATCAACCAAACACCAGACAGAATCGCATGGATCATCAGGAAGGTCAATACAAAGTCGCTGATTTGAAATTAGCCGCCGAGGGCAGGAACCTTATCGCCTGGGCGGAATCCAGAATGCCGGTATTGACGGCGCTGCGGGAGAAATACCGGAAGTCCAAGCCGTTAAAGGGGTACCGGATGGCCGGGTGCCTTCACGTGACGAAGGAAACCGCCGTTCTCATCAAGACATTCGTGGATGTGGGTGCGAAGGTCAGTTGGAGCGGGTGTAATCCTCTTTCGACTCATGATGCGATCGCAGCGGCCCTGGCCGCAGACGGCATCTCGATTTTTGCGTGGCACGGCATGTCGGTGAAGGACTTTTACTGGTGCATCGAGGAGACGCTCAAGATCCGCCCAAACCTCACTCTGGACGACGGCGCGGACTTGATTTTTACCATCCATAACAAGCATCCTGAATTTGCTCAGGAATTCGTCATCGGCGGGACCGAGGAGACGACCACGGGAGTCCACCGGCTGCGCGCCATGGCGAAGGGCGGGGCGCTCAAATACCCGGTCATCGCCGTGAACGATGCGGAGACCAAGTGGGATTTCGACAACGTCTACGGGACGGGCCAGTCGACGCTCGACGGGATCCTCCGCGCGACAAGCGTGCTGATCGCGGGCAAGAACGTGGTCGTGGCGGGGTACGGACATTGCGGGAGGGGAGTCGCGATGCGGGCGAAGGGGCTGGGGGCGAACGTCATTGCCACGGAGGTGAAGCCGACAGCCGCGCTCAAAGCCACGCTTGACGGGATGCGGGTGATGACTATGGACGAGGCGGCAAAAATCGGGGACATCTTTATTACAGCGACCGGCGTGAAAGATATTATCATCGACCGGCATTTCAAGTCGATGAAGGATGGAGCGATCGTTTGCAATACGGGCCACTACGACTGCGAGGTGAATCTCATTCACCTGAAAAAGATGGCGAAGTCGGTGAAGGAGATTCGGCCCAACAACGAAGAGTACCTGATGCGAAACGGCAACCGGATCTATATCCTTGCCAAGGGCCGGTTGGTCAATCTCGCCGCAGCCGAGGGGCATCCTTCCGAAGTGATGGACATGTCGTTCGCCAATCAGTTCATGTCCCAGCTCCGGATCGTCAACGCCCACAAGGGCGGAGACCGGCTGGAGAACAAGGTCTACGACATCTCGGCCGAGCAGGACCAGGAAATCGCCGAAGTGAAATTAAGGACGATGGGCTACAAGATCGACACGCTGACCTCGGAGCAGAGAAAGTACGCGGACGACTACAGCGCAGGGACTTGAGGCGAGCACAATAGCGGAACGCAGAGAATGAAACCCCGACAGGAAGAAGTGACTCCGTCGAAATCTATATGCCAATCCTGCCGCTGCGAATTCGAATGTGGAGCTAATTCCGAAGGCGGTTGTTGGTGCTCAAAGCTTGTTAATGTAGTGCCTCTGGGACCGGGCACCTGCCTATGCCCGACCTGCCTCAATCAGAAAATTCAGGAACTTTCACAAACAACTCCCGCTGAAACTCCCTCCTTCAGGCGTCCACGATCTGAGAAGCACGATTCTCCCCGTTGAGCAGGCAAGCTATATCCACTTCACCTCCAGCGGCGGCGGCTTCGTCAGTGTCTGATACACGACGCAGTATTCCTCGGTTTTTCTCTTCAGGGCATCCAACTGCTCCCGGGTAGCCTCGGGGGCCTTCAAATCGAAGCTGACCCGAATTTCTTCAAAACCGACGGGAACATCTTTGGACACTCCGAGCGTACCCCGCAGATCGAGCGTTCCCTCGACGGTCACCCCGACGCTTTGGATCTTAAGCCCCATCGCAGCTCCAACCAACTGGCAGGTGATCTGCGCGCACGCGGCGAGCGCGCCGAGAAGCAGATCGCCTGAACAGGCCGCTGAGCCCGTCCCTCCCACGCCGGCGTGCGCCTCCGCCTCATAGATCGCGCGCCCCAAGTCGACCGAACAGGCGAGAGGAGTGTTCTTCGCGCCGGCTCTTGCTACGAGAGTTATTCGCGCACTCGCGGGATCATCGCGGTATTTCGATTTCAGCGGCGCCTGAATCGCCTTTATTTCCATGGAGCTTTCCCGGAGATGTCCCCGCGTTCCGTCATGACATGCAGGGTCGAGTGTCAGCCAGCCATCGGACGCTGATTATGCTTCGGCGGTTGTCGGATCGATCATCGTGCGGACGACGGAGATGAGGTTGGCCGGAACCCCCGCTTGCCGCGCGTGTTCTTGCACCATCTCTTTATTGGGTGCGATATACACGCAGTAAACTTTATCGTCGGTGACATAGCTCTGGATCCAGTTAATTTGAGGTCCGAGCTTATTCAGCACATTACAGGACCGGAGTGAAACCGCCTTGAGGTCGGCTACCGACATCTTACCCGCTCCTGGTATGACCCTTTCAATTACGTATTTCGGCATGATAGGTCTCCTATCTGGTTTATTGTTTGACCGACATCGTTTATTCTATTGCAGCAATCACTCTTGCGTATTCCTGGTCGTTATGGAAGGCCTCAAAGGCGGGATTGGTCTTTGCCCAGTTCGCGACCGCCGTAAAACCGCTGTCGAATGCCCTTCGCAAATAGAGAAGGGCATTCTGCTTTTCCCCCAGCAACCCGTAGGCGGAAGAGCAGTGATAGAGCGCCAACCCGTCGGATGAATCGATTTCAACCACTCTCTTCAATGTTGCATAGGCCTCTTCTCTGCATGCAAATCGCGCGTAGGCTTCCGCGAGCCTGCTCATGACGATGAGGTCGTCGGGGTTCGCCTGAAGCTTTCGCGAAGCCACGTCGATGACCTCTTTTATCGCCTCTTCCGCCGAGGAGGCGTTGCCCTTCTTATGATAGATCGTGTACAGGCCCATCCAGGCGTCTTCATCATGCGGCTTCAGGGTGGTGGCGGACTTGAAGTAGCGCAACGCAGAATCGAGATCGCCCAGTGCTTCTGAAATCATTCCCAGCCGGAAGACTGCCTCGTAAAAATTAGGGTTTTCCTCCAGGATCTGTTCAAACGAACGCTTTGCTTCTTTGAATCTTTTCTGATGGAGATAGACCATCGCAATACCGGATCGGGCTTCAATGGATGTGGGATCAAGACTCAGCGCTTTCTGATTCATCTCGATCGCTTTCCCGAGCCACTCCGGTTTGCCGTCGAAGTATTCGTACATCGCGGAGTAGGCTTCTGCAAGCCCGGCATGGGCGGATGCAAACCGGGGGTCGAGCGAGATGGCATTCTCGAACATGCCGATTGCCGACTGATTATTCATTCTTCCCCGAAGGATGAGGAGTTCTCTTCCACGCATGTAGAAATCGTAGGCCCTGAGATCGTCCGTCGGTTTCTTTGCGAGCGACTCCTTTTCAGAATCCGAAAGAGAGATCTTCATCGATCCGGCGATCTTTTGAGACACCTCATTCTGAACATCGAAGATGTCTTCAATCAGACGGTCGAACCGTTCGGCCCAAAGGTGAAAGCCGTTGCGTACGTCGATGAGCTGCGCCGTGATGCGGATCTTGTTTCCCGCTTTGCGCACGCTTCCTTCGAGAATGTAGTTAACGCCGAGCGCTTTCCCGACTTGCTGCGTGTTGACCTCTTTGTTGCGGAACGGAGCCACGTCGGTCCGGGACACGACTTTCAACTCCTTGATCTTCGAGAGGTCGGTGATGATGTCCTCGGTGATGCCCGCGCAGAAATAATCGCTCTCTTTCTCCGAGCTCATGTTCTCAAAATAAAGAACGGCGATCGACTTTTCGGGGGCGGACGGCTGCTGCTGGGATTCTCTTTTCTTCAGTCGGGCGATGACCTCCCCGATCGAAGAAATTCGATTTGCGCGATTTCTCTGAAGGAGCTGCGATAGAAGAATCCGGGTATTCTCCGGTACGTCGGCGCGAAAAGATTCGATCCCTTTGGGCTCGAGGTTCAGAATCTCATACATGACCGCAGCTTCATGCTCCCCGCGGAACGGGAGCTGGCCTGCGAGCATTTCGTACAGTACGACGCCGAGCGACCATAGATCCGTACGATTGTCGACTTCCTCTCCCAGGATTTGCTCCGGGGCCATGTACGCGAGCGTGCCTACGGTGGAAGTCGTCTTCGTCAATTTAGTAGCGCCTTTGAGTTTGGCGAGCCCGAAGTCCATTACCTTCACCCTGCCGTCCGGGGTGATCATGATGTTCTCTGTTTTTACATCCCGGTGCACGATGCCTTTCGAGTGGGCTGCCTCCAGGGCCTCTCCGATCTGGCCGGCATAATTCAGCGCCTCCTGGAGGTCTTTGACGGGAATTTTCCGATTCAACGTGGCGCCTTCGACATATTCCATGACGATGAACTTCTGACCCGTCTCGGGATCGTCGGATATGTCAATGACCGAGCAAACATTCGGGTGGTTCAGCCGCGCAGAGGCCCTGGCCTCCTGCAGAAAACGGGCCCGGTCGGTCTCATCGTCCGCCTGGCGCAACGGCAGGAATTTCAGTGCCACCATTCGGTCGAGCTTGGTGTCGTGGGCCTTGTACACAATGCCCATCCCGCCCTCGCCGAGCTTCTCTAGAATTTTGTACTGTGAAACGGTCCGGCCTATCATTGTCTCTTCGCAGCATCCCCGGCGGAATTGGCGGTAGCAGAACAATCCACCCCTCCCGTGGGTTGTTCAGATAGGAAGTGTAGCGAAATGGAGCGAAAATGTCAACGAGGGTGTTCGAGGGGTGTGGCGGGTGATCGCAAGCCGCTCTATCCCGGGGGAGCAGTAAGAGCCGGCTTCCTTGAGAGCAACCGATCCGGTTATCTTGAAGCTTAGAGACCGCCGATATTCGGACACCGGAACGTAGGAACGCAGATATGCCGATTCCGAAAGAGGTGGCTCACTATTTCTGGATGGCAACGTATTCCGCAAAGGATTCAGACTCTGGAATGGGCAGATTGTCCTCCATGAGCCCGTGAACGTGCAGGTCGATTGCCTCGTGTATGTTACGCTCCACCTCTTCTCGTGTCTGACCTGTGGCAACGCAACCGGGAAGATCGGGAGAGTACGCTGAATAATTCCCATTTGCTTTTTCAATCACGACAAGGAATCTATACATAATTATTTTATCTCCTTTAGCTGGGCTTGCTTGACAATGCTGTTAAGGGTCCCCGGCGCAAGATCATGACTTGGATGACCTGCAATCGTGACTCGACCGGACTTCTTCGGATGCTTGTATTGCCGATGGCTCCCCTTCGTGACAACAAGATACCACCCGTCGGACTCGATCATTTTGATCGCATCCCTCACTTTCATTGCACTAATGTAGCGAATGGCTCCTTGATTTTCAATTGCAGGTACCAAGAAGTTCTCACCGGTATTACTCCCGACCCTCTCTCAACACCTTCGTAGTTCTTAATTGCCTCCTTTGCCTTCCTCCCTATTCTTGTTCCAGGATGCTCTTTGGCGAGTTTCAACAGGAGTTCTTTCCTCTGCTTCGGAGTGATTATTACTTTGTCCGCCCGGACCATAATGTGTGTCAAGGCTATCCCTGTAGCTTCGCTCGACGGGTAACTCTCGATCAGGGATACAGCCGCGTTGTAGCCCTCCCTTTGTTCGGATTCTAAGGTGGTCCATTCATACATCTTAAATTTCTGAATGAATGCGAGGACACGGTAGGGGCTTTCAGGAAATTCTTGGATCAGTGAATCTAATACTTCCCGAGCCTCGTGTTTTTTCAAGGCCAATTCAAGTTCAGTCGCCCTCTCCGACCGGCGGACAGAGTCCCTACGGCCCTTTCAGGCTGGAGCTATCTCGCCACGATCCTGAAATTCTCGCCGAACGCGTAGCAGGCGATTGCTGCGAACAGGAACGCGCTCAAGAGGGCTGCGGCTATATTGCTTGCCTTCAACTGCGCGGTGATCGTGGCGACCAGAGCCCCTGCCTGCGCCTGCATTCTGAGCCGGAAAACCGGGATCACGTTAAGCCCGATGCTGAGGATCAGGCCCCCGACGACGACCACCGGATGAATGATCACATTCAGCGCGGGGAAATTCAGGAGTAACTCGTCGAGTGTATTGTTAATCTGCCGGAGCCCGAGCCCCATCTCGAGGAGCCCCGCCGATACGATCAGCAGAGCCGGGAACGAGAGAATGAAACCCGCGATTGCGAGCCGGACGGATGATTTTTGTTCCATGGTAGACTGCTCTCTTATTTTGGTAGGCAATCAGTTGGGTTTCTTGATGACCATGCGTTGGAGATTCTCCTGATTCTCGCTTATCAGTCGAAGCGCGGAGGATTTCGCGAGACTCCATGTCCGCCAATCGCCGCCGGAACGTCGTTGATACTGTTGGAGCAGGCGACTTGCAATGATACTCCTGTCGTTTTCTGAATACGAAGGGAGCGCTGCGATCAATTCGGGAGCTGCATCGAGGCTAAGACTGGTCAGATAGGCCGCATCGAAACGGTTGCCTTCCGCGGCCCGGCCCGAATTGACGCGCACGATGAGCGCTTCGGGGTCCATCACGTTCAGGATCAGGATCGCGGCGAGACCCGTCAGCAGGGCTCCGAACGTGAACCGGTCGCGGCGCCCGCGCAGGACGGTGAGGGAAAACCAGATGAGCGCCACTGCGAGCCACGCCATGAACACGAAGGCGTACACACGCTGCTCGGTGATCCCGAACTGTGCAGCATACAGGAGCAGCCGCTGGGCGGCGGACGCCATGATGACGAACAACAGAGCCATCAGCGAGCCGGCGAGCCACCGGAACATGCGCTCATCGGATAGTTTTTCCTTCCGGAGGAGCCAGTGCGCACCGAGGAGGAGGGGAACTGCCAGAGCCGCGACCGTGACGAGCTCGAAAAAGCCCCGCCGCGCATACTGCGCAAGCGTCAGATCCCTCGCGGCGTTCACCAGGGCGGCGCCCCCGAAGAGATACTGCAACTGGACGAGGACAAACGAGAGGAAGAGGAGATTGAGGAGGCCGAGGGCAAGACCGGTCTCCATGGCGCCGATCGAGGGGCGGCCGGACAGGGCGAAGCTCTCGAGGCGGATCTCCGAATCGAGAAACACCCTGCGAATGATGCCGGCCGCAAACCAGAACCAGAATACCATGAGCGAGAGATGCCCGATGATTTCGACGAGATCGATGTCGAAGATGTTCTTCACGATCCCTTCAAAGGTCGCGTCGGCGGCGACAAAGAGTCCGCCGAAGAGGATGAGAAGCGGAACCGCGATCGCAATTCCCCGAATAATCCCGATGACGCGCGTCGACCGCTCGGATGTATGAAAGTCGCGCCACTGGACGTCTTTGAAAAGCAGGAGCGGGGTGCCGACGACTGCGCTCACCCCGGCGGCGCCGAGTTCAAAAATATAACGGATGAGCGTGAGCGTCTGTAGGGGCTGGCGCCGCGCTACGACAGGGAGCAAGGCGATCGAGAGGCCGATCGCCAGGATATCGAGCAGCTTGAGGAACGTTGAATCATGCCACATCAGGAGCGCGCCGAATCCGGCGACCATTCCGAAGATCCAGAAATGGCGCTTCGGAGAATCGGGATCGAACGCCAGAAAGAAACGGGCGAGGATGATGGTCAACATCGCGATCCAGATGGAGGCGTTGAGTCCCCAGGGACCGACGCGAAGGAGCTGGTCTCCGAGGAGACCGAGGACCGCCGCTGCGATGAGAATTGCGAATGCGAACCTGCTCCGGTTGATCATGATCGATGCTCCCTAGTGAACGTTGCTGATGATTTTTTCAAGGGCGTCCAGATGCTCGACGAATGCGCGTTTCCCTTCGGACGTTGCGGAGTAGGTTGTTGAGGGTTTCTTACCCTTGAATTCCTTCTTCACGCGGACGTAATGATTCCTCTCGAGCGTCCCGATGTGAGCGGCAAGGTTGCCGTCGGTCAGATCGAGCATCTGTTTGAGGGCGCTGAATTCGGCCTCGTCGTTCACCATCAGGATCGACATGAGCGCGAGCCGGACGCGGTTCTCAAAAACCTTGTTGATATTTTCGAGAATGGACTTCACTTCTCGTACTTCGCGTACATAATGACGCCGTAGACGATGTGCAGGATACCGAAGCCCGTGGCCCAGAAGATCAGCCAGGCATCGAGGAACTGAAAAGCAAGCAACCCGAGCAGAATCTCGGCCGCCGCCAGATATTGAACTTCCCGCAATGTGTACTTGGTGGAATTCAGGAGCGCGAGGCCGTAAAAGATCAGCGTAGCCGGCGCGATAAGCATGATCAGCCCGTGATGCCAGGCGATAAGGCAGAAGAGTCCGCCCACAGCGAGCGGAACGAGCAGGCTCGTGAGCAAATAGCGGGTGGTGCCCGACCAGATCGGGAGGCCCTTCTTTTTCGCCATACGGGTCGTGAAAAAGATCGCGAGGCCGATCGCCAGAGCGAGAACGAGCACCGCATCGGTGAGAAGAAATGCGGTCAGATCGGCGTTTCCTGCGGCGGAGTCCTGCCGGCTGAGCCGCCAGTAGGCCGTTCCCGCACCGGTCAGGGCGACCGTCCCGGCGCTCACGCCGGCGAGACCGCTTAAAGACAGAAACTTGGAAGATTGCTCCATCATGGAGCGAATCTCGATTAAGTCTCTGCGGGGATCATCGAATTGCGTCATGGTTCTTCCTGCTTTGATGAGTGTGATTCCGCGCTCATTTCTACAAAGTACTTTGCAGTACAAAGTTAATGAATAGGACAATCATTGTCAAGAGGTGTGGAGAGAATTTAGAGGCTAAGTAGGAGAAACGGCTAAAGGGGGTCGAATTGCGCACCCGGGAGTTGACTCCCGTCACGAAACGTCCAGCCGGTGTTCAGGACTCTGTACCGGCCTTGTCCTCCTTCAGGATCTTGCGGTGGATTTCATCATGGCCCTCGATCGGTTCGAGATGGCTGATGACTTCGGTGGGATTCGGGAACGCCTTGTGGATTTCCTCTTCGATCATCGTCGCGCGCTCGTGCGCGGCCGCGATCGAGACGTTCTGGGGAAAAAGCAGGTGGAATTCGATCATGAGCTTGGCGCCGGCGTTGCGGTGGCGCAGGCCGTGAAACTTGATCTGGAGCCGGGAAGTCTCCCGTTGCAGGATCGCCCGGATTGCGGCCTCCGTCTTCGGATCGCTCTCATCCATCAATCCTCCGATCGAGCGCCGCATCAGCTTGCTGCCGGTCCATAGAATATTTCCTGCCACGATGACGGCGAGGATTGGATCGAACGGGAGCCACCCCGTCAGCATCACGAGGACAAGGCCGATGATCACGCCCAGGCTCGTCCAACTGTCCGTGAGAACGTGCTTGCCGTTCGCCTCAAGGACGATCGAATCGTATTTCCTCCCCTGACGGAGAAGATACCAGCCCAGTCCTCCGTTGACCGCGGTGGCAAATGCGATGATGTACGTCCCCGTGTCGATATTGTGGATCGAGAGCCCGGTGAGCCATTGATGGATGGCTTCATAGATGATGTAGATCGCCGCGAGGACGATCATCGCGCCTTCGAAGCCCGCCGAGAAAAAGCTGATCCGGTCGTGCCCGTAGGGATGGCTCCGGTCCGCGGGTTTCAGGCTGACCCTGAAGCTGTAGGCCGCAAAGGAAACGGCGAGAACGTGGACCACCGATTCCGCGGCATCCGAGAGGATTGCCGCCGAGCTCGTGATCGCGAAGGCGATTGCCTTGATCACGAGCATGAAAAAGCCGATGATAAGCGATAGGCGCATCGCCCGGCGCATGATCCGGGTGTCCCGTTCCGAATATTGCGGGGCAGTTTCTGCGGTGGGATTCACGGCTTCAGCGATTGGATCGATCTCAAAAGGAGGGGGTAGATTACTCGGGATGGCGCCGGGGCGGCGAAAGCAATTTTGCAACGACCTCCCGATCGGACGAAGGCAGGCTGCAGGCGTAGTTTTGGCAAATGTATGCCGTTGCTTTTCCTTCGGAGGTCCTCATCTCTTTTATAAACGGGAGGTATGAGGCAAGTTCTTCCTGACCACTCCCGCCGTCGGCGAGGATGAGAGAGCGGAAGGGGACGAAATGCGAATGTACTTCGGCCAAGAGCGCCTTCGTGTCCGCAGCGCCGGGTTCTCCCGCGATGATGATTTCCCTCGGGGTGGTAATACTCCAGGTGTAGGCCGCGAGCATACCGGGCATGGACTCCGGAACGCTCCGGATACGGGAGCCAAAGGCCCTGATCGTCTTTTCCGCCATGTCCCTCAGCCCCTCGTTGGCCGTTAGTTGCGCCAGGCGCAGCAGGTTCACGGCCGCAATTGAATTGCCGGTCGGTTCGGCGCCGTCGTAATCTTCCTTGGTGCGGACGAGGATCGACGGGTCCTTTCCCGAGGCGTCGAAAAATCCTCCTCCGATCGAATCCCGGAAGAGATCGCTTTGTTTATTGTTCAGGCTGATCGCCGTCCGCAGCCAGATCGTCTCGAACGATGCTTCGTACAGGTCGAGAAGGCCCCTGACGAAGAACGCGTAGTCCTGAAGCGAGCCCTCGAAGCGCGCATCGCCGTCCCTGTAACGCCGATAGAGCGTCCCGGAACCCTTATCGTAGAGGTTCTCGAGTATGAATTCCGCCCCGCGCCGGGCGCGCCGGAGGTATTCTTCATCATGAAGGACCTGATACGCCCTGGCGAATGCCGAGATCATCAATCCGTTCCAGGCGGTGATGATCTTATCGTCAAGATGCGGCCGCGCTCGCTTCACCCGTTCCCGGGCAAGCTTTTTCCTCGACGTTTCGAGGATCGAGATGACCTCTTCAGGCTGTTTGCCGAATTTCCGGACCGTCTCCCCGGCGTCGTGGGCTACATAGAGAATATTTTTTCCCCTGAAAACATTCATCGGATCGCTCGGCGCATTGCCCGTGTCCTCGACGCCAAAATAATAGTTGAACAGGGGAGCAGCCTCGTTTCCGAGGATGCGATCGATCTCCGGCTTCGTCCAGAGATAAAATGCGCCCTCTTCCTTCTTGCCGGTTTCATCGGGATCGGTCGCGCTCTCGGCATCCTCGGCAGAATAGAACTCACCGTTCGGGCCGGTCATGTCACGGGCAACGTAACCGAGAATATCGCGTGCGAGCGATGAGTAGAGAGGATCATGGGTGATCTGATAGGCTTCGAGGCAGGTGACCGCCAGCTGCGCCTGGTCGTAGAGCATCTTTTCAAAATGAGGAACCCTCCACCCGGCGTCGACCGCGTACCGGTGGAACCCTCCGCCGATGTGATCATAGACGCCTCCGTCCGCCATCTTGCGGATGGTCGCGAGGGCCATGTCGAGCGCCGCGCTGTCACCGCGCCTGTAGTACCTGCGGAAGAGAAAATCGAGCGTCACCGGCCGGGGGAATTTCATTCCGGATCCAAAGCCTCCGTGCACCGGATCGTAGCCGGCCGCGATCTGCTTGAATCCTTCCCGGAGGGCCGAGTCCTCGACCTTGGCGGGCGTGGAGCGGGCGGATTTCCGGAGGATTTCCTCGATCTGTTTACCCGACACAAGAATCTTCGAGCGGTCATTTTTCCACAGATCGCTGATGTGCCGGACGATGTCGGTAAATCCCGGCCTGCCGTACCGGGCCGTGGGAGGGATGTAGGTGGCTCCGAGAAAAGGAACCAGATCGGGCGTGAGAAAAACGGACATCGGCCAGCCGCCGCTCCCGGTCATCGCCTGCACCGCGGTCATGTACACCCGGTCGACGTCGGGCCGCTCTTCGCGATCGACCTTTATAGAAACAAGCCGCTCGTTCATGAGCCGCGCAATTGCCGTATCTTCGAACACCTCGCGCTCCATCACGTGGCACCAGTAGCATGTCGAGTATCCGACGGAGAGAAAAATCGGCTTATCTTCTTTGCGGGCCCGCTCGAACGCTTCCTCGCCCCAGGGGTACCAGTCAACCGGATTGCGCGCGTGCTGAAGCAGATACGGGCTTTTCTCACGGATCAGCCGGTTCGGTTTCCCGGTATCATGGGGTTTTTCAGGGGCCGGCGGGGGCGATGAGTTCATCTTCTTGGCTTGTTCCATACGAACGACGGGTTTCAAACTGTCCGAAGTTTTTACGAGGAATGCGGCTGCCGACAGGATCAATATACCGAGTGTCCCACGGAATAGCCAGCCTGTTTTAACTTTGGCCACACTTGAAATCATTCGGCTGTCCTCAGGCCCGAGGCGGCGTGGTTGGACGGACTTGTGGAGCTGATCGGGATCGAACCGACGACCTCCTCGTTGCGAACGAGGCGCTCTCCCAACTGAGCTACAGCCCCAAAAAGAGTCTCAATGTCTTTTATGACGTCCCAACGAACTCGATTTATGTATGAATATACGAAACCGGGAGTGTGGAAACAATCCCCGAACGCCCCTCGCGATCTCCTAAAAAAAGAAACCCCGATCCCGCCAACGCAGGATCGGGGTGGAGGCCCCGGAGGGTTCCGAAAGACTTACTTCATCAAGACCAACTTCTTCGTCCCGACAAAGTTATCGCCGGTTAACCGGTAAAAATAGACTCCACTTGGAGCCATTCCCGCATCCCATTGGATGTTATACGAGCCCGCCCGCAAATCCTGATTCACCAATGTGCGTACTTCCCGGCCAAGGATATCGAATATCCTCAAGGTCACATGAGACGCTCGCGGGACATCATAATGGATGGATGTGGCGGGATTGAAAGGATTGGGATAATTCTGGTGAAGTTCAAAATGTGCAGGCAGAGATTTTGGATTACCGGAAACCGAAAGTGGATGCGCTGGAAGATCTCCTCCGAGCCTTACGACCCAATAATCGTCTGCGGTGAAGTACCCCGAGTGATACCCTGAGCCAGCAACATCACTGTCGCCAGACGACACATATCCGACAACAACATATCCAAGATTCGGACTATCGTCGGTCTGAACGATTGACCACGCGCAATCAGTGAGACTTCCGCCGAGCGCCTTCGTCCAAATCTTTTCTCCATCTGAATTCAGTTTGACAATCCAATAATCAGACTGACCCTTATTCTTCAACACGTCTCCGTTGGGAAAGTTACCCGAGTCGGTTTGAGTGGTCGAGTAGGTGAATCCGGCCACGACATAGCTGCCATCCGTCGATTGAATAACCGAAGTAGCCAAATCCGCTCCGTCCCCGCCAAGAGTTTTCGTCCACACAATGGCGCCGTCTGAACTGAGTTTTACAACCCAAAAGTCAGCACTACCGTGATTACCTTGCACATCACCGTCGGTCGAATATGTTTGCCCGACCACAACGAATCCGCCATCCGCAGCCCGGGTGACTGATAATGCCTGATCATAGCCGCTTCCGCCGAGCGTCTTTGTCCAAACGGTGTCTCCGTCGGAATTCAATTTGACTACCCAAAAATCCGGATATTGATGCGTTGTGTCATGGTTACCGTGAA
>Ga0099793_10000154_pt1 | contig 15491 bp, 13 predicted proteins | sample Rivendell_Oct201_9_FD_77319 | JGI IMG/M metagenome (GOLD analysis project Ga0099793, IMG submission 77319) | Vadose zone soil and rhizosphere microbial communities from the Eel River Critical Zone Observatory, Northern California to study diel... | ecosystem: Environmental > Terrestrial > Soil...
AAGCTCCATGCTCTTCGGGAGTCGTCTCTTGTATTTGCGCGGCATAGAACTCAGTATTCAACGCGCCGGTTGCAGTGATCATCTAGAAGTACGTAAATCTGCACCCTCGCTCCTTTTCCCTTCTCGCTCGAATTCGGGAATCGCATTGCTGGGCGGCGGAAACCAGGTTCGTAATCCAAACAATGGGAGAGTCGACTGGACTTCGAATACCTCTTTGGCCCCCTCACTTTCATTTTGAAGTGTCACCTAAGGTAATTAAATCGATCCTCCATGTCAAGGATACCTGGTCTCCCTGCCCACCTGCAACTCTCGCAGTTTTTTTGCCTTCGTTCGGGAATTTGTCTACATTTGGTTTGCTTTGCAAAGCGGTTTGCGCGCATTCTCCAACTTTCACTTCCATGAACATCCTGAAAGAAATCGAGCGAAGGAGCCACGAGCAGGTGGTCTTCTGCTCCGACAAGAGATGCGGCCTCCAGGCCATCATCGCCATCCATAACACCGCCCTCGGCCCTGCGCTCGGGGGCACAAGAATGTGGACCTATGCTTCAGACCAGGATGCGTTGGTCGATGCCCTCCGCCTCTCGCGCGGTATGACATACAAGGCCGCCGTCGCCGGCCTGAACCTCGGCGGAGGCAAGGCGGTCATTATCGGCGATCCCAACAAGGACAAGTCCGAGGCGCTCTTCCGGACCTACGGCCGCTTCGTTGAGGGGCTCGGAGGGCGATACATCACAGCCGAGGACGTCGGCACAAGCGTGCAGGACATGGAATTGGTGAGGATGGAAACCAAATACGTCACGGGGATCGACCGCGCGCTCGGAGGCGGAGGCGATCCCTCCCCCGTAACCGCCGTCGGGGTCTACCACGGAATGAAAGCCTGCCTGAACGAGCTGACAGGAAGCGACTCGTTGAAGGGGAAACAGATCGCTGTCCAGGGAGCGGGACATGTTTCGAGCTACCTTTGCGAACATCTTGCGAAAGAAGGCGCAAAGCTATTCATCACCGACATTTACGAGGCAAAGGCGAAGGCGCTCGCCGAGAAAAGCAAGGGGACGTACGTCGAGCCCGAGAAGATCTACGACTGTCCTGCGGACATCTTTTGTCCGTGTGCCCTGGGAGCGATCCTCAACGACGAAACAATCCCACGCCTGAAGGCAAAAATCGTCGCCGGCGGGGCAAACAACCAGCTCGCGGATGAGAGGAAACACGGGAAGATGCTGGCGGAACTCGGCATCCTTTATGCGCCCGATTACGCGATCAACGCCGGCGGGCTGATCAGCGTCGCGAACGAGCTGGAAGGGTACCCCCGCGAACGCGCCTTGAAGCAGGCGGAAGGCATCTACGATACGATCAGAAAAATATTCGCCCTCGCAAAACAGGAACAGGTCCCCGTGCACGAAGCCTCGAACCACCTCGCCGAAAAACGCATTGCCGGGATCAGCCACATCCGCAATCTCTACGCGGGCAAGTCGGAATTCGCGGGCAGGCTCGGCGATCTCGACCATGCAAAAGGATGACCTCTACCCGGAAGGCGCTCCACCCAGCACCTGAGTCGCCATGACGCTTCTGAGACGGCGTGCAACCCGCGAACGGGTTCTACAGACGTTGTACGCCTACGAGCTCTCGCAGGAGCCCATCGCAAGCGTCCTGGAAAACGTTCTCGGAGACTTTCACTCGGATCACCAGAGCCTCGAGTTCGCAAAACGGCTGATCCAGGAAGTCATCAGCCACCAGCCGGAAATCGAACGCCTCATAAAGGCAAAGGTCTCTCACTGGGACTACAACCGGATCGCGGTCATCGACAAGCTCCTTCTCCAGATGGGCATCTGCGAGTTTCTTTATTTCCCCGACATTCCCCCAAAGGTCACCATCAACGAGTCGATCGAGGTCGCCAAGACCTTCAGCACGGAAAACAGCGGAAAGTTCATCAACGGGATCCTGGACGCCGTGCTCGATGAGCTGAAAAAAACCGACACGCTGCGGAAGACCGGGCGCGGCCTCATTAATGGAAACGTCCGTTCAAAACCCGCGCCTCCGGCCAGCCCGGAGGAGCCCTCCGAAGACCAGTGACCGGCAATCAGTGACAGAGCTCGCCCGGACGGTCGGGAAGCGATCGACGATCTTCGCCTGGTCCCTTTTCGACTTTGCCAACACCGCGTTTTCGGTCATCGTCGTCACCGTGATCTACTCGCGGTATTTCACGACGCACGTGGCGGGCGGAAAGCGCTGGTTATGGGGCCTTGCGGTCAGCCTCTCGATGGTCTGCGCAGCCATTCTCTCCCCTCCACTCGGCGCGGCGGCCGATTTCTCACGCCACAGAAAGCTGTTCCTTTTCATCTTCACGCTGGCATCGGTCATCTGCACGGCTTCCCTCTTCTTCGTTCAGGAGGGAATGGTGCTCGCGGGCGTGCTTCTTTTTGTGGTTGCGAACATCGGTTTCGAGGGGGGGCTGGTTTTCTACGACGCATTCCTGCCGAGCCTCACCTCGGCGAAATCCTACGGGAGGGTGTCGGGCTACGGCTTCGCCATGGGATACCTTGGCGCGCTCGCCGTGCTCGTCATCGTCAGCTACATGCTCCCGGATCCCTCCTCGCGGGATTATCTTTTCTTCGTGCGCTTCTCCTTCGTCGTGGCGGCCGCTTTTTTTCTCCTCTTCTCGCTGCCGATGTTCTTCTTCGTCCCCGAGCCGCAGCGCGTCCTCTCGGCATCGTCGACACGCGGCTACATCCGCCAAGGAATCAGGCAGGCGATGCGCACATTTTGGGTGCTGTTCATCGGGCGCGACTTTCGGCAAATCCGTAGGTTCCTTATAGCGTTCTTCATCTACAATGACGGAATTCTGACCGTCATCGTCTTTGCCGCCATCTTCGCCGAGCGGATCCTCAATATGGACGACAAGGCGATCATCGTTTTTTTCGCCGTCGTGCAGACCAGCGCCGTGATCGGGTCCGTCGTCTTCGGCTTCATCACCGATAAGATCGGCCCCAAGAAGACGATCTCCCTCACGCTGGCGCTCTGGATCGGGATCACGATCGGCGCCTTCTTCGTCAAGACTATCGCCGTCTTTTACGTGGTCGCGCTGGCGGCCGGCGTCGCAATCGGTTCCTCGCAATCGGCCAGCCGGAGCCTGATGGCCCTGCTGACCCCGAAAGAGCGGGAGGCGGAATTTTTTGGCTTCTATGACGGTTTATGTGGTAAGGCTTCCGCCGTGATCGGGCCGTTCATCTATGGGTTGATCGCTGATTTTACGAATGAGCGGATTGCAGCGCTATCAATCGGGCTGTTTTTCCTCGCGGGGTTGGTCCTCCTGCAGGGCGTTTCCGAGCCGGAGCGCAGCATCGTTCCCGCACATCAGCCATGAACAAGTCTCCGTTATTCCGTATATTTGGTATGAGAAAGCCGATGAAACCGGGAATTTTGACGGCAATCGCCGTCTTGGCTCTCGCCCCGCTCGCGGTTTCGAGCGAAAAGCCGGCGACCGAAAATCAATACGTGAAATTCTCCGCCGCCCTGAAGCAGCCAACGATGGCGAAGGGGTCGACCGGGGCGCTTTTGATCACGCTCCGTCCGCAGAAGGGAATTCATATCGTCCTCGAACCGCCCGTGAGCGTCACGTTCGACAGCGCGGCGCCGGTGGAACCCTCGGGGAAGGTGGAAGTGTCGAAAATGGCGAAGCACCCCTACCTCGATACGGCGAAAGCGATCGTGCAGCGGTTCAAGCTTGCAAAACGGGAACCCGGATCTACCGTAACACTGAAGGGAATCCTGACATATTTTTATTGCTCGGACGTGGAGGGCTGGTGCAGCAAGTTCAGGCAACCCTTCGCGGTCTCCGTCACGGTCACGAAGTGAGCTCTGATGGCGAAGGTCTACTTCATATCCGACGCGCATCTGGGGCTCGGATCAAGGGAAGAAGAGCGGGAGAAGGAGCGCCGCCTGATTGCGTTTCTCGATGAGATGCGGCGGGATGCGAACCAGCTTTTCATCGTGGGCGATCTGTTCGACGCATGGTTCGAGTACCGGACGGTGATCATGAGAGGATTTCACCGCCTGCTTGCAAAGCTGGATGAATGCACCGAGCAGGGGATCGCCATCCACTACCTGGCGGGGAATCACGACTATTGGATGAAGGACTTTTTCAGCGAAGAGCTCCGGATGAAGACGTACCATGAGCCGTTCGAGACGGTCATCGACGGAAAGAAGGTTTTCATCCATCATGGAGACGGGCTCTCGAACAACGACGCGGGCTACCGGATTCTTAAAAAAATCCTGAACAACCGGCTGAACATCTGGCTGTTTTCCTGGGTGCATCCCGACATCGGCATTAAAATCGCCCGATCGTCCTCGCGGAAAAGCAGGCATTACACATCCGCCAAGGACTATGGTGAACAGGACGGAATGCTGCTGTTCGCCCGGAAGAAAATTGACGAGGGTTACGACGTCGTCATCATGGGGCACCGGCACTCGCCCGTCTGCACCCAGATCGGAAAAGGCATCTACGTCAACCTCGGCGACTGGATCGAGCACAATACGTACGCCGAAATGTCCGGCGGCAGGATTGAGCTCAAGAAATGGAAACAGGAACGAACGGCATGAACCTTCCGGTGCTTCTAAAAAACCGCCGCAAGATGCGGCTCGTGGGCTGGTCGGTGCTGGCGGCGCTCGTGGGGATCTATGTCATTTATCTGATATCCGGGTTGCCGTCCCTCGAACAGCTCGAACACCCGCGGGCGGAGCTCGCGACGAAGGTGTACTCGACCGACGGAGAAATCCTCGACCAATTCTACATCAAGAACCGCATCCGGGTTGAGTATAAACAATTGCCCAGGGAATTGATCGACGCGCTGATCGCCACCGAAGACAAGAACTTCTACGACCACTGGGGAGTCGATCTGCCCCGATTCGCCCGTGCCATGATAAAAAACCTTTTCACGCTCCGCCTTCGCGAAGGCGCGAGCACGATCACCCAGCAGCTCGCCCGCAATCTTTACGATCTGAAGGACCCGAACGAAACGATCTTCGGAAAGTTTACCCGGAAAATCCGGGAGTTCATCACGGCGATCCAGATAGAGCGAAATTATACGAAGCAGGAAATTCTGGAGATGTACCTCAGCGTCGCATACTTCGGGAGGAGCGCATACGGGATCGCGTCCGCGTCGCAGATTTATTTTGCAAAAAATCCGCCCGATCTCTCGCTCGCCGAAAGCGCCCTTCTGGTCGGCATGCTCAAGGGTCCCGGGACTTTCGATCCGGTGCGGCACCTTCAGCGGTGCATCGACCGGCGGAACACGGTGCTCGCCCAGATGGTGAAGTACGATTACCTGACGAAGGAAAAGGAGCAGGAGGCACGGGATGATGAGATCGACTTCCGGCCGTTCGATGAAGAGTTGAGGGGCGGCCTGGCCCCCCACTTCGTCGAATGGATACGGCAGCAGCTCCTGCAGAAAGCCGACAGATACGGATTCGACATCTATCGGGACGGACTGTCCGTCTACACGACGCTCGACAGCCGCATGCAGCGTGCCGCAAACCGCGCCGTCCGGGAACACCTGGCCGAATACCAGCCCGCGTTCGAAAAACAGTGGGATTGGAAGACCCACAAAGATGAGCTGGCCCAGGCAATTACGAACGCAATCCGTACCTCGGACCAGTACCGGGACGCCGATCCGGAACGGCGCGACAGCATCGCGCGCGCGCTCAGAAAGAACCGGGCGTTCATGGATTCGGTCCAGAAGGAAGCCCAGCGGATCGAGGTGGGTTTCGTAGCGATCGACCACCACAACGGAAATATCGTCGCGATGGTCGGGGGCGCGAACTCCAGGGGTTTCAAGTACGGATTGAATCACGTGACCCAGATCCGCCGGCAGCCGGGTTCGGCCTTCAAGCCGTTCGTCTACACGGTCGCTGTCGATAACGGGTACCCTCCCTGCTTCGAGCTGCTCAACCAGCCGGTGACGATCCTGATGCCGGACGGCACACGGTGGGCGCCCGAGAACTTCGATCATCAATTCGGCGGCAAGAGCACGTTGCGGGAAGGCATCAAGTTTTCGATCAACCTCGTCGCGATCCGCGCCATCATGGAAATCGCCCCCGTCAAGCAGGTGATCGAGTACGCCCACCGGATGGGTATCAAAACCGAATTGCCCCCCTACGAATCGCTCGCGATCGGAACCGGCGAAGTGCAGCCGCTCGAGATCACGGCCGCCTACGGGGTCTTTCCGAACGAGGGAGTGTATGTCGAGCCGAATTCAATTCTCAAGATCGAAGACAAGGACGGAAACGTCATCGAGGAGAATCATTCGAACAAGCGGGAGGTCTTGAGCCCCGAAACCGCGTACCTTATGACAAGCATGCTGAAAGACAATGTGAACGGGGGAACCGGGACCCGCGTTCGAAACTATTTTGGCGGGCCAGCGGCCGGAAAGACCGGAACGACGCAGGAATTTGCCGACGCCTGGTTCATCGGGTTCACGCCGCAGCTAACGGCGGGAGTGTGGGTTGGATTCGACAATAAGTCGGTTCATTTCACGACCGGCGACGGCCAGGGTGGGCACGCCGCGGCGCCCATCTGGGGGCGGTTCATGAAATACGTCTATGAGGATCGCTCCATCGCGCTCGCTCCGTCCGAGTTCGTTCAACCGGAGGGGATTGAGGTCGACACTATCTGCACCGACACAAAGAAAGTAGCCACGGAGTATTGTCCGGAACGGACCGCGGAGGTGTTCAACAAGAAGTACCCGCCGGGAAAATGCCAGAAGCACACGAGCTGGCGCTGGCGCGAAAACGAAGAGCCCAAGAATCTGATTAATTTCTGATCCCGAGCCCGGAAGCGGTTCGGGAGGCGGTGGGAACTCGAGCCTTTTACTCTTCCAGTTCGGAGGCGAAGATGTTCGAATCATCCTCCCCGGCCGGATCGGAGATCTCGGGCTTCCTCTTCTTCAGAAAGACGACGAGAGGCAGCGAGACCAGGGCCACGAGGCCCGCCCACTTAAGAAACTTCATCACGTTGCTTTCCTTCTCCATCACGATTGAACTACCCCCTTCATCGATCATCATTGTATCCTCAAGATAGACCACAGCCCGTTCGAAAGCGGTGACAGCAATCACCCGGCTCGCATTCCCGTGGCACGCTCCGCGCCGCGACCTCAACCCTACCCGCCGATCGGCTGAAAACCCTGGCAAATCGCGCGATCGGGCTTATATTACCTGTTCAAAACTACCGGAAGAGCTCGATGAAGCCGGGACGAGACGGAGACTGCCCGAAAAAGGTAAATTGCGGGGGTGTTCGACGCCGGAAGAATCGATAAAATCAGTCCGAATGAGTTTAACGCGGAGGAAGGAGTTGTTTGATACGAGCCAGCAAAAATTCGACGTCAAAGGGTTTGGTTATATACTCCTGGGCGCCCTGCTTTTTGGCTTCGACGGACGCTTTCAGGTCGTTGTACGCGGTTAAGAAGACGAACGGGATCCGCTTCAAGCTCTCGTCGGCGCGCACCCGCTTGAAGAAATCGAACCCGTCGATCCCAGGCAGCTTGATGTCGGCAAGGATCAGGTCGGGCGTTCCCTCCTTCAGCTTCTCGAGGGCATCCTCGGCGCCGAGCACGCTGATAACATCATAACCGGTTTCGCGGAGCAAGGTCCCCACCGTGCCGAGCAGCTCTTCCTCGTCCTCGATGAACAGGATAGTCTTTTTCAGCGGCATTCTGTCCCACGCGCTCTCTGGAAGAAAATCATGTGTTTCATAGGGATTAATATAACCCTTCCGCGCCGGAAAGTCAATCGCCCAGTTCCTTTCTGAGGAATTCCGCCGTGTATGATGCGTCCATTCGGGCTACCTGTTCGGGCGTTCCCTCGGCAACGATCGTTCCACCTGCCTCACCGCCCTCGGGACCGAGATCGATGATCCAGTCGCTTGTCTTAATCACCTCCATGTTGTGCTCGATGACCACGACGGTGTTCCCCTTATCCACCAGCTTGGAGAGAACGGAGAGCAGCATCCGGATATCTTCGAAGTGGAGTCCTGTGGTGGGCTCATCGAGGATGTAGAGCGTCGCACCCGTTCCAACCTTCGAGAGCTCGGTCGAGAGCTTTACCCGCTGCGCTTCGCCTCCGGACAGCGTGGTCGCCTGCTGTCCCAACCGGATGTAACCCAGCCCCACGTCATGGAGGGTCCGGAGTTTCCTCTGGAGGCGCGGAATCTCGCTGAAGAATCCGACCGCCTCCTCCACGGTCATCTCGAGGACATCCGATATCGACTTCCCTTTATAAAGAATGTCGAGGGTCTCCCTGTTATAGCGTTTTCCCTTGCAAACCTCGCACAGCACGTAGACGTCGGGCAGGAAGTTCATTTCAATCTTACGGACCCCGTCCCCTTCGCACTCATCGCATCTCCCCCCTTTGACATTGAAGCTGAACCGCCCGACCTTATACCCCCGCATCTTCGCTTCCGGAAGGTGCGTATAGAGGTCCCGGATGAGCGTGAAGAGCCCGGTGTACGTCGCAGGGTTCGAGCGCGGGGTGCGCCCGATCGGAGACTGGTCGATCTCGATCACCTTGTCGAGGTGTTCGAGCCCGCCGATCGATTTATAGGGCAGCGGCACATCTTTGGACTTATAGAATTTGCGCGACAGAATGCGGTACAGAGTCTCGGTGATGAGGCTGGATTTTCCTGAACCGCTGACTCCCGTGACCGCAACGAATGTCCCGAGCGGAATCTTGAGGTCGACGGCTTTAAGGTTATTGCCGCTCGCGCCCCTGACCGCGAGAAATTTTCCGTTGCCTTTCCTGCGGAGCGTGGGCACGTCGATCTTCCGCTTTCCCAGCAGGTAGAGCGCGGTGTAAGACAAACCGTCGTGGCCGTTTCCCGGCGAGGTCGTCGTGCCGGAGTTTCCGCTCCGCTGAGCAAGTCGCTCATTGCGGAGTTTCAGGCGATCGGGGCTCCCCGCGGTCACGACGTTGCCGCCGTGCTCGCCGGCTCCCGGGCCCAGGTCGACGACGTAGTCTGCGCGCTGAATCATCTCCTTGTCGTGCTCGACGACGATAACGGTATTGCCCAGGTCGCGAAGCTCCTTCAAACTTGAGATCAGCTTGATGTTGTCCCGCTGGTGCAACCCGATGCTCGGCTCGTCGAGTATATATAGCACCCCCACAAGCTGGGAGCCGATCTGCGTGGCAAGCCTGATCCTCTGCCCCTCGCCGCCCGAAAGCGTTCGCGCCGAGCGGTCAATGGTCAGGTAATCAAGGCCGACATTCAGCAGAAAGCGAAGCCGCTGCGTGATTTCCTTGAGGACCTGGTGAGCGATGAGAAGCTGGCGCTCGCCCAGTGAAAGAGACGAGAAAAAATCGAAGGCGTCTTTTATCGAAAGGCCGACTACATCATGAATATTGACTTTCTCCTTCGTTTTTACGTCGGTGAGCTTCACCGCGAGGCTTTCCTTCCTGAGGCGCCCTCCCCCGCATTCCTGGCACGGTTTCGTGTTCATGAAGGACTCGACCCACCCCCGGATTCCCTCCGACGTGGTCTCGTTGAGATACTGCTTTAGCACTGCAATGAGTCCCCCGTACCGCTGCTTGTAGAGCACCGTCCGGCCGCTCGAGTACGTATAGGGCATGTCGAATTTTTCGGTCCCGGCGCCGTAGAGAAGGATGTCGCGAAGTTTTTTCGGGATTTTTTTAACAGGCTCGTCCAAATCGATCTCATATTTTTTTGCGACTGCCCTCACCTGCGTCCACAGCCACGTATCGCGCGGCTTTCCGAGCGGGGCCAAACCCTCCTCGCTGATGCTGAGTGAATCGTCGGGGATAATCAGCCGGATGTCGAATTCCCTCGTCTCGCCCAGGCCGCTGCAGGTCGGGCACCAGCCGTAGGGGGAATTGAATGAGAAGGCGTTCGGCGCAGGGTCGTCGTAACTGATCCCGCAATAGAGACAGGCGAGGCGCTGGCTGTACAACTGGTCTCCGGCGATACCTCCCTCCCGGCTGCCCGGCGAGGCCTTACCGTCGTCGCGGTTTACGATGACGATCCCCGAGCCCATCTGCAGTCCGCGCTCGACCGATTCGGCGACGCGCGATCGCATGTCCGGCCGGACGGCGAGCCGATCGACGACGATCTCGATATCGTGAACTTTGTACCGGTCGATCTGCATGGCTTTTCCTATTTCCCTTACAGCGCCGTCGACGCGCACGCGCAGGTAGCCATCCCGGACGATTTCTTCGAACAGCTCCCGGTAGTGCCCTTTCCTTCCCCGGATCACCGGCGCAAGAATCTGGATTTTTGTCCCTTTCGGGTATGCCATAATCGCGTCGATAATCTGATCGACCGGCTGTTTCTGGACGATGCGGCCGCAGTTATAACAGTGCTGCACGCCCACCCTGGCAAAGAGAAGGCGGAGGTAGTCGTAGATTTCCGTCACCGTGCCCACGGTCGAGCGCGGGTTGTGCGAAACCGTTTTCTGCTCGATCGAAATCGCGGGACTCAGCCCCTCGATGTAGTCGACATCCGGACGTTCCATGAGGCCCAGAAACTGGCGTGCATAAGAAGAAAGGCTTTCCACGTACCTTCGCTGCCCTTCCGCGTAGATCGTATCGAAAGCCAGGCTCGACTTGCCCGACCCCGAAAGGCCGGTAATCACCACGAGCTTATCGCGCGGAATTTCCACGTCGATATTCTTCAGGTTGTGGACGCGCGCGCCCTTGACGATGAGCTTATCCTGTTCCACGCAGCCGATAGTAAAGAGAGGAAACTGGGAGAATCAGTGTTAGAACGAAGCAGGCGATCCCGATGTAATCGGAATCGCCCGTATCGTGTTGTTACAAGTTATTAAATGCGGGGAAGAAATGCAAGCAATCGCGGTGAGCGTCTAAATCCCGGTCTTGAACGAAAACACGTACTCAGATTTCAGGGGGCTCCCACCCAATGCCCGGAGACTTGTAGCAACCCTTCCGGTGTACCAGGCGTTTGGTGCCAGGAACGTAGCGGGAAAGAACTGGAAAAAGGTATACGAGTTCCCGTAGAATATTATTGTCCCTCCCACAGCCGCTCCCGTGGAATCCTTGATTGAAAAAGAAGATCTGATCGTGCTTGAGTCAATAAAAGCATTGCAGAAGACATAGATAGGGTAGCTCCGGCCCGTTCCTGTCTGCCCATCGGAGGGATCTGTCCGCCTCACCAAGAAGGGCGCAGTGGTGAAGGAGAATTGATATGGCGAAGCAAGACTCGCGCCGTCAGACGACCGGAGCGAGGTGCCGATGGTGACGGTGTAGGTCATCTCGGATGCCAACTGAGGAATCGCATTGAAGAAAAACCCGCTATACCACGGGCTAAGAATACCCGGAATGCTCGGACTGATTGAAAAAGCGGAACGCATGGTTCCAGTGTCGATCGGAGCGGTGAAATTAGCGGTTATCCCGTCGGCCGGGGAGACGCCCGTGCGACCGTTCGCCGGAGAGGTGTTCCAGACCCGGAATGCCACCGTAGTAAAGGATGAACCAAACTCTTGAGCCAGTGTGTGGCCATCGACATCCCGGGCCGAGGCATCGATGCGGATGGTGTAGGTCGTATTAATACCGAGCGGCAGCCCGGAGAAATAGACGGAGGCGGAATCCGGGTAGTAGTAGTATCCATAGCCATAAATCCACCGTCCGGGAATCGGGGGGGTAATATGAATCCTGGAGAATGTCGATGTGTCCACGGAGTTATTGAATAGAATTCTGATCGACGAGCCAATATCGACATCGGATAGACCCGGACGAGGGTATACATTCACAACGCGAAATTTCGGCTCCGGTTCGAAGGTCATCGAGAAAGGAGGATTCAGGGTGTTTCCGTTCACATCTTTCGCCGTGGAAGAGATGGCCAACGTATAAGTCTCTGCGATGCGCCAGTGAAAATTATAGGAAAACCGGGGCGAATCGACCGGGTAGGCGATCCAGAGATCATCTCCGAGAGAAAATACAGTGCTCGTATCGAATTTGGCTCTCGTATGGGGCGATGATAGCGTAAGCGCGTCATGGATCGAAGTCCTGTCCATGATCTTGTTGAACCGGAATTGAACCTGGTTGTATTGCTCCGAGAAGTATTCATAGGGCCCTACGGTGTTGGCCGGTGGAAAAGTATAGATAACTCTCGGCTGGATCGTCGGATCCGTAAGCGATCCGCCCGGCGCGCCCGGCGGACCGACAGGTCCTTCGGGACCGCGGCAGCTCAACAGGCTGGAAGCAATGAAAAAGGCGACAAGGATAACGCTTTGTCTGGGCATGACATCCTCCTCATAGTTGGACAATCGGTGTTTGCCATCCCGTCTGGGGGATGGGTCGAACTCAATTCGAATTCCGGATCAGCCGATTCTCTGCCTCTTGTGCAAATACTCGAACAGCGCGACGTCGAATGGGGTCGATGTGTCCAGGAGGATGTAGTCGATGTTATTTTCCCGGCAGTCCTTCTTGTAGGTGTCGAGGAACCGCCTCATTTCCTCCTGATAGGCCTTTTGAATGTGGAACGGCTGGGTCATAAGCTCCTCGGATGTTTCAAGGTCTTTGAAAACTGCGTCCCGGCCGAAAGCAAAGCTCCGCTCCATCGGATCAAGAATCTGCATGACAATCACTTCGTTTTTCTTGTGTCGAAAGTGTCGAAGGGCGCTCATGACTTCCGCGGGCCGATCGAATAAATCGCTGAGGATAATAACCAGTCCGCGCCTCTTGATGCGCTCGGCGATCACATGCAAAGACTCGGCTGTGCCTGTCCTGTTGCTCGCCTCGAGGTTTTCGAGGTGACGGAGGATCTCCTTCAGGTACGACTTCGTGGCGTGCGGCGGCATGTACGTGCGCACCTTTTCGTCGTAGATCGTGAATCCCACCGCGTCCCGCTGCTGGACCATCAGTTGCGCAAGCGCCGCCGTGATGTACGACGCATATTCGAGCTTCGACATGCGTCCGTCCGATGAGTAGGACATCGAGCGGCTCGCGTCGAGGATGATGTATGATTTTAGATTCGTCTCCTCTTCGAACTGTTTGATGTAGTAACGATCGGTCTTTCCGTAAATCTTCCAGTCGAGATGCTTGATCTCATCTCCCGGCATATACTGCCGGTGCTCGGCGAATTCGACGCTGAAGCCGTGATACGGACTCTTATGCAGGCCGGTGATGAATCCCTCGACGACCAGGCGCGCCACGAGTTCCATGTTCGCGAGCCGCGCGACGACGTCGGGCTGGAGATACTTCTTGTATTCCTGACGGGTTTCGATCAATGCGAGGCCTTCCGCTTGGATCGCCGCTCGGGGATAGACTTGCGTGCGGGGGCCGGGGAGCCGGCGTCGCCCGCCGCAACAGTATCGATTCTCAAGAGCGAGGACGGATCTTTCCCCAGCGTCTCGAGCTCAAACCTCGCAGAGGTCGCGAGTTCATGGCCCGGATATTTCTCCAGAAATATTTCATAGACGCGCCTTGCGCTGTCGATCATGTGCAGCTCGTTGTTGAGCAGAAATCCCGCCAGAAACAACGCCGTCGGCGCCTGGTTGTTCTGGGGGTAGAGATCGTAAAACTTGCGGTAAGCGGCAGCCGCCTTTGGAATGTTGTGCAGGTCGTTATTATAAATCAGTCCGGTGCGGTACAAAGCGCTCTCGGCATATGCATTTTTCTCGAAACGAGTCACGATTTCTTCAAAGCGCTCGACCGCGAGCTGGAAGTTTCCCCGCTCCTGGGCCTCTTTTCCTTCATTGAAAAGCTCGACATCCGTCTTTCGCGAGCAAGCAGCAAACAACAATCCCAGAGCGAGGAGTATACGGAACATCTTCATGGAGAATTTCCCTTTAGGAGTGCAGTGCAATCTACGATATAGCTCCGCGAGAAGCAAAATCCGCCCGCTGCATTCTCGCCGCGAAAAAACCATCCGTATCGGCGTGGTATGGGAGTACTCTGAGATAACCCTCCGATGTTACCATGGACGGCGGGCAAACACCTTCCTCCATCTTTTTGACGCGGAATTCCGGATGAGACTCGAGGAATGAACGGACGACCTCGTCATTTTCCTCTTTCAATAACGAACAAGTCGCGTACACCATCGTGCCGCCCGGCTTGACGAATCCGCAGTAGAAGTCTAGCAGGCGCCGCTGATGGTCGGCATGCTGGCTGACGGAGGCCTCGGACACGCGCCACTTGATCGCGGGGTTTCGGCGGATCGTGCCGACGCCACTGCAAGGCGCGTCGACAAGGACGAGGTCGCCCACTAGCTGTCCCGGCTCCACTTTCTCACGAAGAATCGGTTTGATATTACGAACCCCGGCTCTCCGGGCGCGGGATTCGAGTTCGCGGAGGCGCGATCGATCGATGTCGATCGCAATGACCTCTCCCTCGCCTTTTAGTAAATCGGCAAGATGAAGTGATTTTCCGCCGGCCCCCGAGCAGCCGTCGATCACGACGCTCCCCGGGCGCGGCGCGCAGATCAACGAAAGGAGTTGACTCCCCTCATCCTGCAGTTCGAACCAGCCCGCTTTGAAAGTTTGGGAGGCCTGTGCGTTGAATCGTTTGTGCGCCGTCAGACCGGCGGGCGAGACAAGAGTCGGGTGGGTTTCGATTCCCTCGGAAAGCAGCCGGAGACGGCATTCCTCGCGCGCGGTTTTCGCAAGGTTCACGCGCAATGTTACTCGACCGGGCGTATTGAGACATTCAAGGAGCCGTTCCGTTTCAGCGCCAAACTGCGCGTTCCATTCCTGCACCATCCAATCCTGGAAGGAATACTTCACGGCAAGCCGAATGAGGCCTGCTTCACCATTTCCGTTCGGTGAGAGCTGTGCGGCCTCTTCGATGTTGCGATCATCCGGTTGGATGAATTCAAGCCGTTGAAGCCCCGACAATGACTGAATGAAGGAGGAAAGTTCCGAGCGGGGAAAATAGGTCATCCAGAGTGAATCAATTCCGTTAAGAGAACCGGGATTGGCAGCGTTGTCGGCAGGATTGCCGGAGTCCGGCACGCGTTGACCCGGCTGACTGTCGACGCAGACTGCGTAAGCGACGAAGAGAGGGAGATAGCGGGCTCTCGGAGAGTCGAGGCGCGAATCCTCGGGATGCCGGCGTACGTGTTCTTCCAGCAGCGCTTCAATAAATCTCCGGTGCCGGATCATCCCGAAGAGTTTTTCGGAGATGAATCGGCGATCCCGGGCTCCCAGATAATGCTTCCTGCGAAAGAAGGACGACGCGATTTGATCTGCGGGGTCGCTGCTTCTGTCGATCGACTCGTTTAATTCGAGGAGGTGACCGACCAGCGAAGTCACAATCATACTGCTACGAACGGCTCCTTCATCTGCGACGTCATGTACGCTCTCGCCATTTTTGGGGTATTGAACGCGACGCTGCATTCGCCGCGGGCGTTGAGCACGATGACTCCACCGTAGCCGTCCGCCTTGCTTTTTAACAACTCGACTCCGCGATCGGCCGCCTGTTGAGTGTTGCCGCCGTTCAATTCTAAAAGGCCGATCACGGTTTTTGCCAACACCACC
>Ga0099793_10000156_pt1 | contig 15408 bp, 9 predicted proteins | sample Rivendell_Oct201_9_FD_77319 | JGI IMG/M metagenome (GOLD analysis project Ga0099793, IMG submission 77319) | Vadose zone soil and rhizosphere microbial communities from the Eel River Critical Zone Observatory, Northern California to study diel... | ecosystem: Environmental > Terrestrial > Soil >...
TGGATAAGCCCAAGGCGCGCTGGTAAAGTACTGGCTGGCAATACCGTTGCTGACGCTGTAGAGTATGACGATGGCGATGATCTGGAAGACGTACGCTAGCAATGGAGACCATGTCTGGTAGTTCTTGTACGCGTCCGAGACCGCTTTCGAGAGCTGTGTACCGAACTTGAAGACGATGAAAGCCACGACAAGCCCGATCATGAACACTACGATGCTCGCGATCGATATGGTGCTGCCCGTGATATTCTGGGTGATCCCTGGAAAGCCTAGCACAACCGCCTCGATAATCACTAGTACGATGACGCCTGCGATCAAACGAATGAAGGCTGGCATGACTGGAGTAAATGCTCCCCACGTGCTGTTCGAGCCGCTTGATGTATTGGTCATATTTTCTTCACTGTTAGAGCAACTTACCAAGCGCTATCCGATATTGCCTTGTTGAAACCCGCACCTCCAGATTCGAGTAACAGCTTTAGTCGTCCAAGAACTCAGATCATGATAGAAACCGATCCATTCCGGTCAACCACGTACCTCGCTCGAGGCGGCACGACCAGGGTTGAATCGTAATCCTCTATCACACACGGTTCGTTTCCCTTGGTACCAGGAAACAGGCTGTTCCGCTGAAGGATCTGACACTCGACACTACTTCCATCCATGAACCAAACTCTTCTCTTCTTCACAGAACCCTTCTCTCGTCCAAAACTACCAGTTATTCGAGGGATCGTCCCACCCTTTCCTCTGCAGTAGCTGCGAACGTTGACGATCTCGACAGACTTGTCCGGCTGAGAATATCCATATTGCGTTTGATGTCTCTTGTGAAACACTCCAACAGCAGATCGCACCACGTTTCTAGTAATAATCCCTCTCCGTAGAGGAACGGATAACTCGTAAGATTGGCCCTGATACCGCATGTCCAAGAATCTCTGAAGAGCGATATCCTTCTCTTCCACATTTTCTATCCGGAGCAGACCTCTCGCTCCCTCTTCCATTCCGCGAAAGATCTTTTCAAGCTCTTTGACACTCGCACTGTCCGCCTTTCTCAGTACAGTCGTGACAGAGTCATGCAACTGTTCGGCCAAAAGGAGACCCATGCTCGACAACAGTCCCGCAGCAGGAGGCACAACAATCTTCTCTATCTCCAGTTGCTCAGCGACCTCACATGCAAACATGGGTCCGGCCCCACCAAAGGCTACTAGAGACATTTCGCGTGGGTCGAGGCCTTTTTCCACCGTCGCCGCTCGCAACACCTCCGCAATCCTCGCGATGGCAATCCTCAGGACACCAATGGCACCAGGAATCACTCCCATTCGGAGCGGCTTCGCAACCAACTCCACAATAACCCTGTTCGATAGCAGTGGATTCAATGGCAGATCCCCGCCAAGCAGAAAACCAGGGCTCAACCGGCCAAGAACGAGACAAGCATCCGTGAGCGTCGGCAATTTCCCTCCTTTCCCGTAGCAAGCCGGACCCGGCAGCGCTCCAGCGCTCTGAGGCCCAACATGGAGAACACGAGCATCATCGACCCAGGCAATGCTCCCACCACCGATACCAACCTCGGCGAGGTCTACGACTGGAAATCTGACAGGGTATCCTGATCCTTCAACTCGCCTGCTTCCATGCAGACGGCCACCAACTTCATACTCGTTGGTCACCTGAAACCCGTGGCCAGACCATACTCCTGCCTTTGACGTAGTCCCGCCGACGTCGAGAGAGACGATGCTTTGAGATCCTCCAGAGTAGAACTTGGACGCCACCGCTCCAGCAATAGGTCCTGACTCTATGAGACGAGCGGGCTCGAGGGATGCTTGGCGAGAGAGCACAGTCCCGCTATTGGATTGCATTACAAAGAGTGGTGCACGAGCTCCGAGCTCTTCTAATCCATGTTCGATCTTCGCCAAGTACTCTGAGAACAACGGTTGCAGACACGCATTGACGACAGTCGTGCTAGTTCTCTCGTACTCTCGAAACTCGGGAAGGAGCTCCGACGACAACGAAAGTTTCGCACCAGGATGTTCTCTCCTAAAGATCTCCCCAAGCTTCTTCTCATGATTTGGATTCGCATAGGAGTGCAGAAGGCAGACAGCAACCGTTCTGATACCGAGTCTGCGTATCCTTCTCGCAACCAGAACAGCCTCGGACGTATCAAGGGGCTCGAGAACCGTCCCGTCATACGTGATTCTCTCATGGACATCAAACCTGTATCGCCTGGGGACCAGCGGAGGCAGACGCTCGACCTGAAGATTGTACAGCTCAGGCCTGTTCTGGCGCCCTATCTCCAGAACATCCCGAAAGCCCGAGGTCGTGACGAGAGCGGCCCTAGGAACGTCTCCTGTCAGAAGCGCGTTCGAGGCGAGCGTTGTCGCGTGAATAACGACTCTAACAAGACTCGCGTCAACTTTCTCTTTTTCCAACAATCTTCGAACAGCACCGAGCGCTCCTACTGATGGATCTGTTGGTGTGGTCAGGACTTTGATCTTCCAGATCCTACGTCTCCCGTCGGTCGCCACGAGATCCGTAAAGGTCCCACCAATGTCAATTCCTACCCTGATCATGTTTCTTCCGACCATTTCCTTTTCCTCCACCCTTCTGACAAATCTCACACCCTTCCTACTACGTCCGAGATTCGACAGGTCACGTTCGGCTATCTCCAACTCTTAATATCGTTCCAGTTCATCCGAGGAGCCGGTTGACTTCAGTAGCTCGATTGCCATGACAATTCACGTTCTCCTAACAGCCGACAACCACCTAGATCCATCCGCAATCCAGTACGGTCCCAAGAGGTTCGAACGCAAGCGCGACTTCCAGCGATGCTTCGAAATTCTAGTCAACTTCGCCTTGGAGAACAAGCCCGATATTCTTCTGATCGGCGGAGATTTCTACGATGGCATTCTGCCCGGGAATCCCACAAGGGCCTTCGTGGCAGAACAATTCAAGCGGCTGCATGAGAAAGGCATCAAAACCGTTCTCGTAAGTGGTCATCACGATACTCCACGAAGCGCAGAGCAGGGCGCCTCCCCTCTTGCCGTCCATGCAAGATCCGGTCACGCCTATTTCATACAAGAACAACATCCGACAAGCAAGAGGTTCAATTTCGGAAGCGAAACTGTCAACGTGACGGGGATGAGCCTCAATCCATCCCTACCAGCAGACGCTGATCCCCTTGCCAGCTACGAAATAAGCCGAGACAGCAGCATCAATATTTTCCTGACACACTATCCGATCGAAGGCTTCGACGGCTACTTTGGACAAGAAGTCCACATCCAGAAATCATCCATCCCCAGAAACCTCCAACTCTTCGCCTCAGGCCACCTGCACAATCATCAAAGAAAAACCATCAACGGGACACCAGTCATCTATCCTGGAAGCACCGAGCGAGCCTCGTTCAACGAAGAAGGAGAGACGAAAGGGTTCGTCTGGGTCGAACTCGACAAGTCAGGAATAATCCAGCAAGAATTCCACCCAACACCCGCTCGGCCCATGGAAACCCTCGAATTCCGAGTAGCCGGCGAGGGAAGCCTCACACGACAAATAGAAGAAGCCCTAGAGAAAAGAATAGACGATGAAAAGATACTTCGCGTAAAAGTTTCCGGAAAAGTCACGCTGAATCAGCTCTCCTCCTACAAGCGATCCGCACTCTACACCTACGCGGAGGACAAATTCTTCCACATCGAATTCGACGAAGAACAACTCAACGTTCTCACGATGGTCCCATTGGAGTCGCTTCCAAAAACTACCCCGCTACAGGAGCTAGACCGGACATTCCAGAACCTGCTGACAAAAGCAGGCGATCAGGATAGACCGATCGTCCAAGAGGCATGGAAGCTCACTGTTGCAAAGCTTCAGGAGGAGGGAGTCGACTGAAACTACTAAACCTCTACGCTCACAACTTCAAGAAACTGAAATTTTCCCAACCACTACCATTCTCAGAAGGAATCTCTCTGATAACAGGATTGAACGAGAGCGGAAAATCCACCATCCTCGATGCGATCCTCTTCGCCCTCTTCGGCCGCATGATCCGGCCCAGCCAGAAACCCAGCAACGAAGAAATCCTCACCTATGGAACCGGCGAAGCCCAGGTACGACTCGAATTCGTCATCGGCGACCTCAAGTACAGAGTAGTAAGGGAGATTCACAAGACTAGACCAAACCGCGCGCAGCTCTTTGAGCTTGGCCCGAATGGTCGACAAAAGACAATCGCAACCACCGTGAACGAGACAACTAGTGAGGTCGAACGTCTTCTAGGAGGCATTACTTACAACGAAATTGTCGCAAGCAGTGTAGTCGCCCAGAAAGATCTTGAGCGACTAATCAAGCAAAGGCTCGACGACCGAAGAAAAGTTGTCAACGTATTCCTGAACCTGGACAGTTTCAATAGAGTGCAGGATCAATTTGATGCGGAGAGAGCTCGAATCGAGGGCACGACCCGAAACCCGGGACAGCTAACAGTTGAACGTGAGCGTCTCCAATCACTTCAAGAACAAATGAAGAGGCTCAAGGAAGCCGAGACCCAACTCTCAACGCTTGCAGGGAAAATTGAGAAGCTCAAGTTAGAACTTGTGGAGTTGGAGAAAAAGTTCGCGGAAACAGATTCTCTCCACAAGACCCTGAACAAATACGATGAAGCATTGAAGCTCCAAAAGTCTCTTCGGCAAGAGATTCAAGACAAGACTCGTCTTGCGGAGAACCTTCAGGGGCAACTATCCGGAATTTCATCCCAACGGGAGGAGCTGGAAAAAGCTCGATTAGAACTTGAACAGTTCTCCGGATTTTCCGAAATAGAGTCCCAACTCACCAAAGCATCGAATATGCTTGAAGAATTTCACTCCGCCGAAATGCGCGGAGTCCAGTTGAAGGAGTCCGGAGATGGTCTGCAGGCCAAGATTGTTGGGAAGACAAGGGATCTCTCAAGTCTTGGAAATCCAAGACCGTTAGACGACAAGCCAAGAAGGGTCTGGACGTACCTCATCTCGACCTCAGCGCTCAGCGCTGGAGCCATTCTTTCCTTCTTTCTCGGCCTCCCTCAAGTGGCTGTTGCTTTCGGCTCTCTAGCTATCGTCTCCCTTCTCTTACTGTCTAGACAGATCGTTTCGCTTTCCCAACAAGCCAGTAGCTCGAGATACGAGCAGGAACAGTTAGCCAGCTTGCAGCTCATCCGCTCATGGGAGAACGAGCTTGCGGAGAACCAACAGAGCCTGACGAAAATCCAGCAAGTCATTGCTGAAATGTCAGAGAAGCTTCTGGGAACACTGTCCTCAATCACCCGATACTCTGCCAAGGTCGAATCGTCAGAGGACCCTAGGACCGCCTTCGAGAATGTATCCTCACTTTTCGACAACGATCGGCAAGCGCGTCAATCACTGGAAGCTAAGGTCAAATTACTCGGCCAGCATTTGAGAGAAGAACCTCAAGTCAAAGAACGCCTGGATCTTATCCAGACCGAGGTCAAACATGTTGAAAAGAAATTCAGCGCGGCTCAATTGCCAGATCTCCCTGAAGGCCTATCCTTCTCCGAGACACTTCTTGAAGAGACCGCTGAAGCGAGAGATACGGTAAAGGAATCCGTTTCGAGGAATAAGGCCCAGATAGAAGACTCAATTTCACGACAGCTAGAACTACGCCAGCTACTAGACGAGAACAGCGGACTTGATGATCAAGTTCAGACGCAAATGAAGAAAGTGATGTTCCTAGACAAGAACTGCGCGGTCGTTAAGCTGTCGATCAAAGGACTCGAGCAAACATCAGAGTCCCTGCGGAATCGTGTCAAGCCCCAGGTCGAACGCTACATGGGACTCATTCTCCCCGTGATAACCTCTGGAAGATACAAAGCCGTGGAACTCGATGAAGACTACACTGTCAGAGTCTTTGACCCTGAGGCTGGAGAGTTCAAGCCTAAAGAAGTTTTCTCAGGAGGTACCGAAGACCAGCTCTTGCTGGCAATGAGGCTAGCCTTCGCCCTCGCATTGATACCCCAGGCCAAAGGCCATAATCCCGAATTTCTATTCCTCGATGAGCCTCTAGGCAGTTCGGATAGAGTCCGCAGAGAGGGAATTCTCACACTGCTCCACCAAGAACTGTCACAGAATTTCAAACAGATCTTCATGATTAGCCACGTTGGGGATCTTGAAGCGGAGGCGGACACTATAATCCAGATGGACAACGGTATGGTTCGCGAGGTCGTTGGGAGAAAATCCCAGCCCCGACAACCGGTCGAGATCCCTGCTTGAGATGTCGCTACGATGGTTTGACTATCTGATATACAGCGGAATGCTAGGCGATTGCAGGACTTTCAAAGCTAGTAAGAGAGTCTGTTCAGCAGTAATCCTGATCTCCCCAGCTTCAGAGAGTAATGATGTCCAGAGCAAGTAATTGGTACCTTCGTTCTCGGCCGCTTGAAAGAATCCTAGACTTTCCAGAGACGATGTCACTTGGTGGAAGCGGTCCGATCTTGACGAGACACCAACGGTGATCGTCCAGTCGCCTAGATTGTCAAGGTTAACCCCTACAGTTGCATCAGAGAGAGCAATCGACAGGCTAGAACCGCGCTTCAAAGAAGCGTCAACCATCGCGGCCAAAGACCTCGGATCTGCGAGACCCTTGTCGAGTCTGGACTGCGGCTTCTGATCCTCTGTCATAGGCTCAGCCTACCGTCAATACCAGGCTTAACAATCGTGTTACCCAACAGGCTGCCACGAAGGAAATTCCTTAGGTTTCTCTGGTGTTTATATTGGGCTACACTCTTTTGATAGCTTCTCGCGGGCGAATTTGACATGTCCATGTTTGACCTTGACGAGGACAAGCTCCTAGCTGAGATAACGGGGAGAGGTGCCCGAAGGATACTGATCCAGCTACCCGACGGTCTCAAGAACGAAGGGACCCGGCTGGCTGTTCTAGTTCGAGCTAAGACAGGCGCGGACGTGTTTGTTTCCGCGGTGCCTGCATGGGGCGCCTGTGACCTCTCTTTAGATGCGGCGACTCGCTTGAAAGCAGACCTACTCGTGCACTATGGGCATAACGAATTCCTACGGGACATCTCCAATGGAGTCCCAGTCGTATACATCCCTGCAAAGAGCAATCACGAGGTCATTCCTGTAGTAGAAAAGGCGGTTTCCCTCTTGCAAGGCAGGAACATCGGACTAGCCACTACAATTCAGCATCTGCACAAGTTGCCTGAGGCAGCAAAACTTCTTGAAGAGAAGGGATTCAATGTTCATTTTCCTGGGAGAGGCCCATGGTCCCACGAGGCGGGCCAGGTCCTTGGTTGCGACTATTTTGGACTCAAGAGGATTCAATCTCAGACTGACTCATTTCTAATCATTGGCAGCTACTTCCACGGTCTCGGAGCAGCTCTTTCTGTTGAAAAATCGACAATTCTCGCGGACCCCTACGACGGAACAGTCAAAGTTCTAGATCAGGATCGAGACCGAATGATTAGGCAGAGATATGCTATGGTTGACAAAGCCAGGAAAGCGGGCAATTTCGGAATAATCGTTTCAACCAAGCCAGGACAGAGCAACCCACAGATTGCTCTCTCAATTCTCAAGCAAATCGAGGAAGCAGGCAAGAAAGCGGTCATCCTCTACGCGGATGAGATTCTACCACAGAAACTACTCGACTTCACCGACATCGATGTCTTCGTCGACACTGCCTGTCCACGCCTTGCGCTAGACGACCCTGAAAGGTTTCCAAAACCGATCATCACCAGAGATGAGATCATGGTTGCGATCGGCGCCTGGACTTGGGAACACCTTTTGGAGCGCGGACTGGTCCGCCTGTAATTGGCAGAAGAACGAACAGTTTCTAAACGCCAACTGGAAATTCAGCTAGCCAAGCTGAAGATCCTTCAGACCCCAAAACTAAGACTCGAACAATACCCCGTTTCTCCAGACGTAGCGGCTGAACTGCTCTACATGGCAGGGTTCGAACATCGCGATCTGCAAGGTAAAACAATCGACCTCGGAACCGGCACTGGACGTCTAGCGATTGGTGCCGCCCTGATGGGGTCCATGAAAGTCGTTGGCGTCGATATCGATGAGACAGCTATTGCTATGGCAAGAGAGAACGCCGCGGCGGCCAGGGTTCAGATCGAATGGCTTGTATCGGATATCGATGAGGTTCAGGGAAAATATGACACTGTGATAATGAACCCGCCATATGGGACCCGGTCTCCCCATCTAGATGTCCGGTTTCTTGAGCGAGCATTCAAGCTTGCCCCCGTTTCGTATTCCCTTCACAAGAGCTCGACTAGAAAGTTTCTCACGGGCTTTATCGCGAAGAGAAATCGGAAAGTTGATGGATTGCGCAGCATGAGTTTGAACATTCCCCATCTGTTCCCGTTTCATCACAGGAAATCGGAGAATGTCCAAGTCGATTTGTATCGAATAGTATCCTAGGTTGCCTGCTTCTTCTCTCCGATAGGATTCGTAGTTGTTATCGAAAGCTGTTCTTGGTTTTGGGCTGTTGGTTCAAGAGGTGTCTCCGTTGTGGCCGGAGATCCCAGTAAGGACAGGCTCGGTGATGGATTGGAACTGGTCGCGATCAAGGGTACTTTCGCACGCTTCGGACGAAGTTTGCCCAACTGCCGACCCACCTTGCGAAGCAAGGCCGGTTGGTCTGACCCGCTCGACTTAGATTTGCCACGAAGAAGAATATAAGTGGTCAGGAATGATGTCACTCCAAGTATTACTCCAGTCCAGACATTGATCCCGGCTAGAAGCCTAAGGCTCGTCTGGTTGACGAATCCTTGAAGATACTGGTTATTGATGTAGTCGAGATAGAGTACGAGTCCGAGCCCGATGATAGCAAAGGTTTCGACTGTTACAGCGAGTTTTGTTACCATTGGAATGGGAGGGATGAGCTTCTCTTCTGGAGTGATTGGCACTCTTCTTATGCGTCCTGGAGCCCACCAGTTGAGACGCTTCATGTGTCTCATTATCGACGGTACAAGATAGACTCGGGTGAGAGTGGCGTCGAGAATGACGACTATGAAGAATGCCAGTCCGAGCTGCTGGAGCATGGGGATTTGCGATAGCATCATGGTTCCGAAGGCGCCAGCTGTCACTAGACCGGTTGCAGTGATTATGCCTCCAGTGCGCTCTACCGCTGTCTCGATGGCCTCGTCTTCTTTCGCACCACCAACCACGTACTCCCTGATCCTAGTTACTAAGAATATGTCGTAGTCAAGTCCCAGTCCAAGCATTATTACTAGCAGCATTATCGGTAGAATCCAGATCAGTTCCATCCCTATGTATGTGTGGAAGATGTAGATGACCGCAGCCATCGCCCAAGAAATGCTGAGAAGTATCGTGAAGATAAGTCGAAGTGGCGTGAAGATTGAGCCTAGGGCGATCATGAGGACTACGAAGACTCCGACCAGGACGAGCGCTGTCATGTTGAAGTAGTCAGCTGCGCTTGAGTTGGCAAGGTCTGCGACGGAAGCAGTTTCTCCCCCGACAAGCATTGTGGATCCAGCGAGTAGCTTGTCGTTGCTTTGGAGACTGTTGATGTTCTGCCTGATTTTCGTGAGCGTGGTAATGGCCTGGTCTGTGTAGGGTTCGTTTGATAGGTCGGCCCAGACCATTGCCGATTTCCCATCGCTTCCGAGGAAAGGTTTCATGCTTCTGATCATTGCCTGCCGTTCTGCTGTGTTTAGCTGGTTGAACGATGAGTACGGGATCGGGTCGCCTGAAGGGTGTGTAAGCCCATAGACTTTGGACACGCCGGAGATCGACATTGTCGAGTTCTCAGCGTAGGACAGAGATCGCAAGGCGGTAACGTTGATCCAGTTGTCGGTTGCAAGCAGGACTGGCGTTTGGACTATCGTGTAGGTTGGTGTTATGGTGCCCGGTCCGAATCCTCGGACCATACTGTTGTATCCGGCCCTGCTTTCAAGAGAGTTGGGAACTTGGGATATGAGGTCGTGGCTTGTCTGGCTGGAAAGAACGGTACTCGTGGCTGGTAGACTGACTGCTAGGGCGACTATGAGGATTAGCTTCGAGTGCTTCGCGGTGAACCTTGCTGCACGCGCATAGTAGCTGCTGCCTTTAGCTTTCTTCTTTCTCCAAAGGCCTAGTCCACCCGGCCAGAACATCTTGTCCCCGAACATAGACAGAATAGCTGGCACTAGGGTGAGGGCGACTAGTAGCGCTATGGATATGCCCATCATCACGGCTATCCCGATAGACCGGAGCATTCCGAAGCCAGCGATCGCCAGGCTTCCGAAGGCTATGACAACCGTTGCACCACTCGTCGCGATGCTCTCGCCCGCCCAGGTCACCGCCCGCTCGACCGCATCCTTCTTTCCTCTCCCCATCCGTCTCTCTTCTGCGTACCGGCTGACGAGGAATATGCAGTAGTCCGACCCAGCCCCGAACATGGCGACCGGCAAGAGCGTTAGGATCAGGAAGTGTACACTGGTGAACCAAGTGCCGATTACGTAGACTAGGCCGAAGGCTATGCCTACTGATATCCCGATAGCGGACACTGGGATTAGTGGGGCTGCGAGAGATGCGAAGAATATGCCGACTATGACGATGATTAGGACGACGGTGATGGGGTCTATGCGTTCGACGTCTCTGATCGATTCTGTCTCAATGTCATAATTGAACGCTGGAGCCCCCGTAACGTAGACCAGGAGGTTTGTGTTGCTGAAGACGTTCGCATGTTGAACGTCTGTCCTTATGCTGGCGATGCTGTTTTTCGGATCGGGTCCCGTTGTCTTGAAGTCTAATATGACCAGCATGGTGTCGTTGGAGCCTGAGACGAACTGAGTGTAGACGTCCTTGCTCGGCTGGACCGGGTAGCTGTTGACGTTATAATTTCGAAGAAGAGTGCCCGCTAGAGTTGTAAAATCGCCGAAACTCGCAGAAGCACCTAGCAAATAGATCTCGCCGATGATAAAGGTCTGGGTCGGAGTAGCATTGACCGCTTCCGAGAAAGTGTTGACAACGAATGTCTGAAGGGCCGCAGGGTCGTTCCAGTAATTGTTAGGACATGTATTGGGGCAGAAGTTGTAGAGGTTGAAGAACGTAGCGGAATCGACAAAGAGAGAGCGGGTTGCAGGGTCTGTTACGCTGGATTGGAAGTATGGCAGAGTGATATTGTAATACGCTGGCTGATTTGCCAGCACAGGGTTCCCTTTGGTTACGTTTTGAGCTCGGGCTAGGGGAGGAGCGACTATTGCAAGCTGTGTCTGGGTATACGAGGCCGCAGTGAAGGTCATGTTCCAAGACTGGTAGAACCGGTTCTGGTAGGCTAGAGCGAGAGGAAGGTAGGCTTGTGGGGTCTGGGAGGAAACGGTCAACCAAGTGGACTGATTGGCTTTCTGGTTGTAAGCAGCCACTTGTGCCTGTGTTATGTTGAAGGGCCCGGAGTTAACTAGGGTTGTCCACTGGTTTACGTAGATTGCCGGTATGCCGAATTCGAGAGACGTGGCAAGGCTGGTCAGATTCTTCTCCTGATAGAGCTGGAGGTGAACCACGCTCGTATAGCCGACAAGGAGCTGGTAGTAGATGTCGTAGATGCTTGTGACATTGCTGAGGTTTGTAATTGTCCGGTCGTTATGGAGGGTCTTGTTGAACGTCAGAGTGAAGTCGCGAACGTCGTTGCCTCTCACATCTGGTGATGTGATTACTACGACTACGCTGCTGCCTTGGCTAATGCTGAACTCTTTGCTGACGATCGATTGAGCGATGCTGGACTCCGAGGTCTTAGGGTTGTATGCTGTCTCCGTGTAGACGATAACGCTCTGGACCTGGAGAATTGCAGGGACACTTAGCGCGAGCGCTACTAGCCAGATGACGAAGACTGCCCGGTTGTGCTTGATGATGGTACGGGCTAGCCTTGTGAAGAGCAATTCATTCCCTCTCTGAGGGTGTGAAACGAGCGGGGAACGGGCTGAGCGTCATAAAGCCGTACTGTAACCCTGAACTCTGAGCCGAGGCTAATCCGGGGCGTTGAGCATGTCTATATGGCGAAACTGAGCCAGAATCCATCATAGGCGAGCGTGGATGAAGCCGATAAGCCTGCTACTAGCCCAAACCGGTCCCAGACTTGGGAACAAGGAGCGAAACCTGAAGCAGATCTCAGAACAGGCAGCAAAGGCCCGAAAAAAGAACGTTGATCTGCTGATCTTTCCTGAGCTACACCTAACAGGGTATACTATGCGGGATGAGGTCTCCCATTTGGCAGAATCGATTCCGGGTCCCAGCACTCGGAAGGTCGAGAGAGCGGCGAAGGAGCATGGTGTTCACATTATCTTCGGCATGCCTGAGGAGAGCGAGGTCAAGGGAGTAATCCACAACACAGCAGTGTTTGTTGGCCCAAGGGGCTTGATTGGAAGATACCGGAAGATCCATCTTCCAACGCATTCTGTTTTCGAGGAACGTAGGTATTATCGTCCCGGACAAGAAGCGCCTGTGTTCAAGACTGATATCGGAACGATCGGTTTGAACATCTGTTATGATCTCTACTTTCCCGAGCTGACTCGTCTGCAGGCTCTGCAGGGAGCACAGCTGGTCGTCTGTATTTCTGCGAGCCCTGGGTTGCGGCGGAGGTTTTTCGAGGGGTTCTGTTTGAGCCGAGCAATGGAGAACGCTGTCTACCTCGCGTACGTTAACCGAGTTGGGATTGAGGAGGGCTTGCAGTTCTGGGGTGGAAGTAGAGTCATCGCGCCTAATGGTTCTGTTCTGGCCCAGTGCAAGTATGATGTGGAGGAGTTTCAGATCTGCACAGTCGACCTGAACGAGGTTTCGCGGGCTAGGGCGTTCATTCCCACCATAAAGGACCTGGAACCCGGTTTGTTCGACCTGCTGAGAACCAAGAGCAGGGAAGCATAGACTCAAGGTTCCATGAAGGGGGCGCGGGAAAATCGACTACCCCGGGGGGTCACAGATTAGTTAGCGGGAAAAGAGTTCTTAGGTGGAATAGAAAAGAAAAGTTACAAGAAAAAGTAGTTAGGAGAAAAGAGAAATCCTAAGAATTAGACGTGTTTTGTCAAGAGAAACGAATATTTGGCTTACCTTTGGCACAGTCCGCCGGGACCACTCGCGCGTCGCGAGGTGCTTGAAACTTACCCCCTTTTTTGACGAGAACATTTCTTGTCAGGTAACTACTTTTGGCGAGTCCGTCGATTCAGGTTAAAATCCTGGCTCTAATGGGTTAGCGAAAAAATTGGGAGACCTTTCAACGATTCATGAACGATTTCTCGCGCAGTGTAAAACCCGCCTCCCAGATTCGATATCAAGGCGCACCATGGGCGATTTTCCATAGCGCTTAACTGGCTGAGGGCAGAAGACTGGGCGAGTCTAGCCTCAGAAAGGGGAACAGGTTGGGATAACGGTTTTCGAGGAATGGATAATCATGAACAAAATGGCATAATTGTGAATCTCCGGGTTCCTTCTCGCCCTCTTCTCGCAACAACCCTCATTAGCACCCTCAGCTAATGCCCGTATGGTATTTGCTCAATGAAGGGTCGTAACTATCGTTCACCATCAGGCCAGGCTTTCACCCGGATGAAATACATCCGCGGGTCACCTGCGCCGAAGGTTTCCAAGTTCAACATGGGAGACCTATCCATGCAGTTCGCCCGAAAAATCCACTTGGTGGCTAGAGAGCACGTGCAGATCCGTCATAACGCGCTAGAATCTGCCCGTGTGTCCGCGAACAAGGTTCTAACCGACAGGTGGGGAGAAACAGGATATCGACTGCAACTGTGCGTGTACCCTCACATTATTCTCCGAGAAAACAAGATGATCGCCACAGCAGGCGCTGATAGATTACAGGAAGGAATGCGGCGAGCCTTCGGCAAGCCAACCGGCAGAGCAGCCAGAGTCGAAAACGGTCAGGACCTCTTCATCGTCTACGTACCCGAGGACGGCGTCGAAACTGCGAAGAAAGCATTGGAGGTCGCCGGAACAAAGATGCCGATGAAAACCCGGATCATAGTCGAAGAACCAGTCGCACCGCAAACGCCAGCAGGAGCCTAACTGTTTGCCCAGGCCTGACGCGATAGTTGTCCGGCTTGAAGATGTAAGAAAAGACGACATTCCACTAGTCGGTGGAAAATGCGCAAACCTCGGCGAGCTAACAGCAAAGGGAGTTCACGTTCCTCCAGGATTCGCCGTCACCGCAGAAGCATTTCGACGATTTCTGGAAGAGACAAAGGTCGGCGAGATCATTCACAAGACCTTAGGAAGATCCAATGGTTCGCGGGACCCGAAACAGTACGAAGAGGCCTCCGAAGAAATCCGAAAGATTCTAGAGTCAGCACCCGTGCCCGAGGATATCGTGGGCAAGGTGCGAACTGCATATCGAGAGTTGTGCGAGAAAACAGGCGACAAGAATGTGACTGTCGCAGTCAGGTCCTCCGCCACCAGCGAGGATTTGCCTGACGCATCGTTCGCCGGGCAACAAGACACCTACCTAAACGTCCAGGGCGAGGACCAACTCGTACATTACGTCCAGAAATGCTGGGGCAGCCTCTACACGCCCAGAGCGATTTTCTATCGTGAAGAGAAAGGCTTCCCGCATGACAAAGTGCTCATCAGCGTCGGAGTCCAAAAGATGGTAATGTCAAAATCCTCAGGCGTAGCCTTCACACTAGACCCGATCAACGGCGACCCATCTAAGATCGTGATCGAATCAACATGGGGGCTCGGAGAAGCACTAGTCGCTGGAATCGTCCGGCCTGACAGGTTCGTCGTCGACAAAGGCACAATGCAGCTAATCCACAAAGAGATCGTCCCAAAAATGATCGAGCATATCCCGAACGATAAGACCGGCCTGACCATGCAGAGCGATGTCCCGGTTGAGCGCCGCAATGTTTCGAGCCTAACTGATGAACAAGTTATCGAAATTGCAAAGGTTGCAGTGGACATTGAGGACCATTACCACACTCCGCAGGACATCGAGTTTGCTGTTGAGCACGGAGCCAGCGGAAGCTCACTCTTCGTTGTCCAGACCAGGCCCGAGACATTCTGGAGCAAGATGAAGAGTCCAACCTCAGAGACCGATTCCCACATCGTTCACAGAGTCGCAGTCGTACACGGTCTGCCCGCGAGCCCAGGAATGCACGCAGGAAGAGCCAAGATCGTCCCAACCACACTTGAAGCAGGACGCTTGATGAAAAACAAGGACATTCTCGTCACTCGAATGACGAACCCCGACTGGGTTCCCTACATGAAGATCGCAGGCGCCATTGTAACAGAAGACGGGGGAACGACCTGTCACGCGGCCATCGTCTCCCGAGAGATGGGTATTCCATGCATCGTCGGCGCAAGGAACGCAACGAAACTGATGCAGACAGGACAGGAATACACTGTTGACGCGAAATCAGGAGTCGTCTACAACGGCCTCGTCGAAGAAATTCTCAAGGCAACCCAGCCCCAACATGAGATTCCTACCGTTATCCCA
>Ga0099793_10000160_pt1 | contig 15356 bp, 10 predicted proteins | sample Rivendell_Oct201_9_FD_77319 | JGI IMG/M metagenome (GOLD analysis project Ga0099793, IMG submission 77319) | Vadose zone soil and rhizosphere microbial communities from the Eel River Critical Zone Observatory, Northern California to study diel... | ecosystem: Environmental > Terrestrial > Soil...
AATGCCGATCGTAAAACGGAGGGGATGCTGCTTGATTCCGCGGGTTGAAAATTTCGGGATCGTGTCGTATTTCATGGAGCTGACCATCAGGAGCGACAGGATGATAAGCATCGGGACGAGGAGCGACGTCTCGAGGGAGTTCAGCCCGGCGCCTTCGCGGTAGAACGAGAGCACGAACGCCGCGATCATCATTGCCGCCCCCGGAATCGGCAATCCCTTGAAAAAATCCCTATCGTAACTGCCAAGCTGCGAGTTAAAGCGCGCGAGCCGGAGCGCGCCAAACACCATCGGCATCGAGGCCACGAGCATGCCGAACGGCTCCTGCGTATGAAGGTAGAGATTGTACACCAGAAAAGAGGGAGCCACCCCGAACGACACGATGTCGGACAGGGAATCAAATTGAACACCGAAATCGCTCGACGACTTCGTGATCCGCGCCATCACGCCATCGAACGCATCGAACACTGCCGCAAGCAGAATGAACCACGAGGCCAGAACATAGTCGCCCTGGGCCGTGCGTATGACAGACCCGAATCCGCAGAACATATTGAGGACCGTAAACAAGCTCGGGACCACCGCGCGTGTGATTCTCATTCATCTTCTCCTACGTTGTTCATAAAATATCCCCGCCGTGTGCGTCATGCGAGTGTGGCAAGGATCGTTTCGCCGGCAACGACCCGGTCGTGCAATGCGATCTTTACAACCGATTGCTTCGGCATGATGACGTCGACTCTCGAGCCGAATTTGATCATGCCGAATCGTGCGCCGATCATGGCGGCTTGTCCGACCTGAACGTCGGCAACGATCCTTCTGGCAACGGCCCCCGCTATCTGTTTAACAAGCAATCTGCGTCCCCCGTTCTCGATCCCGATGTGCGTCCGCTCGTTCCGCTCCGACGACTTGTCGGCATACGCCGCGCCATGGTCTCCCGGCACGTGCCTGAAGCAGGCGATCCGGCCCGATATCGGAAAACGGTTCACATGCACGTCGAGGGGCGACATAAAGATACTGATCTGCACTGCGGGCAGCTTGAGAAACTCTTCTTCGAAGACATCCCGTATGGCGACCACGCGGCCGTCGGCGGGAGAAACGACGAGATCATCGCCCGAAGGAACAGTGCGCTCCGGATCGCGGAAGAAATTGAGGACGAGAAGGAAAACGGCGACGATACAGGCGGCGATCGTATACTTCAGCGCGTCATTGCGCAGCAGGATCATCACCCCCGTCAAGAGGACTGCCGCCAGCAATGATATCTTGAAAACCGTATCCGCGCCATATTTGGTGATCGCCGATATCGACTGAATCTCCTATATTCTTAACTTCAGTCGATCGCGCAGTTCCGAAAATGCGGAAACGGCATTTTCCTGATCCGGATGAAACCGATCGCGGCCTTCCTTCTCGGAGACGGCCAGGTCCAGGAAGTGGCACGTCGTTGGGGAGAGTTCATCCCCCAAAACAACCTGACCCTTCAACCTCCCAAATTCAAGTTGGAGGTCTGCCAGCATAAGCTGCCGGCGGTCGCACAGCGCCCGCAGAACGGCATTCACCTTCGACGCAGCCCGATTAATCTGCTTGAATTCCTCCGCCTTTGCGATGCCGAAGGCGTAGACGTGATACTCATTGACCCAGGCCGCGGGCCGGTTTTCAGGCAGGTAGAAATGCTCCATGACGGGAAACTCTAACGGCGTGCCCTCTTTCAGTCCGAAGCGCTTCGTGAGCACTCCCGTCGCGCAATTATATATCTTGATCATGAGATGGATGGTCTCCATGCGCCGCACGAGCATCTCAGTCTCGGACAATCCATCGACGAAGTGAGTGGGGATGCGAAAACCTTCGAGGTATTCGAACAAGTAACAGGAAATCTCATTCCTCAGGGCGTTGAAATCCCTGGATCGGGAGCGCTTTTTCCCTTCTTCGAGGCCGTTTGTAGAGAATTCCTGGATCGAAAGGTCGGGTTTATCTGACTGGTAAAGAAGCTTCCCGTGACGTTCGCTGATGAGCTTCCCCTTTGCACTTCTCGCCGGTTCTTCCGTTGACGCCTCAAGCAAAGATTGCATCGGCTGTTTCATATTTCGCCCTCATCGATTCAACGTGCGCTCCATATATAACAAAAATACGCCTGAAAGTCAACCCATTGAACGCGCAGATTCCGCCGGTTTGCTTGACTTTTGCCATAAATTGACACAACTTCAGTTTTGCTGCTTCGCTCAATGGTATCGCGCCACGATAATCCCCCCTTGCTGTTCGAGTGGCTGGTGATTTTGGTTTTCGCCGGAACCGCTCTCGTACTGATTGTGAACGTCTCCGACGGTACGATATTGAAGCCGGCAATACTCTATCTATTGAGCGCCCTTCTGATCGCCGTGTCTATCTCGCGCGCGCTGGAAGCGGGGAAATTGCGCGCGACACTCTCCTGGATGCACCTTGCCTTCCTCGCATACATCGTTCTTGCAACAGTTTCGCTTCTGAAGGCGCAGAACTTGAATTTGGGAGCGACTGCAATCATGGGACTTGTCTGTTATTTCGCGGTCTTCGCAGTGTGCGCCGGCTTATCGACCGATCGCACCGGGCGTGAGAGGCTTCTCCGATCCTTCATCGCTGTTTCTGTTGTCGCTAGTCTCGCCGGTGTTCTGCAGATTTACCTGTCAAGCGGTTCGCAGGCCATTCTCATCCCGAAGGAGCGCGGAGCGGTATCGACGTTTGGAAATGTGACCTACTTTGCTGGATTCCTGGCGCCGATGCTGCCGATCATCGCGAGTCGGATCATGACCAGCCGGCGCGCAAGGCACCGGATTCTGCTGGGTTTGCTCGCCATACTGATGACGTATTTGCTGATCACGACCGAATCCCGCAGCGGCTGGGCGGGCGCCATCGCGGGCATTGTGACATTGATTTTCCTCAGTTCGCGATCCCGGAAGACTAAATGGATGATGTTGGGGTCGCTCCTCGCGATCGGCCTGGTTTTAATAATCGGATTTCCGCAAATGGTTCAGCAACGACTGCTTGCGACGTTCGAAACGGGCCCGGCCTCATCGGTGACGAGAAGGTTGTATTTTTACCGCGGCGCATGGAATGCGTTTCTGGATTCGCCGGTCATCGGACAGGGCCTCGGTAACTTTACCGTCTTCCTGCCAAAATTCCGGGAACCCGATTACTGGCTGGCTCGCTCCGAGGACATTGTGGCGCATGCACACAACGAATTCCTGGAGGTCCTGTCTGAGACAGGGGCGGCAGGATTCACCGCCTTGATGGCCGTACTATTCCTGTACGCCAGATCAGTCGGAAAAGGATTAAAATCTTCGGAGGGTAACGACCGGATCTACATCGCGGCCTTCGCTTCGGGAATTGCCGCGATTCTCGTGGACAATCTTGCAAGTTTGAACCTTCGCACAGTGCCGGTGGCAGTCGCGTTCTGGATGATCGCCGCATTATCGTTGCGTGACGGAGTAGGTAAGACGTATTCTCTCGCAATCTCCCTTCCTCCTTCCTTCAGGGCGCTGCGATTCGCGCCCTACCTTGCGTTCGGATTGTTAGCCGCCTGGTATGTGCCCCGAGTCTCGAATAGTTATATCGCGCAGCGATACGCTCTTGAGGGCGACCTCCTGCGAATTCAGAACAAGGCGTCTGAATCGTCGGTCAAGTATGCGCAGGCATTGCGGCACGATCCCGACCTTGCGGAAATCCGGCTTTATCTCGCCGCGCAGTTAGCACACGAAGCCCGCTATCACGAGGCCCGGAAGAACATTGATACGCTTCTGATGCGCTATCCTTACTATCCGAAGGCGCGCTTTGTCCTGGCAATCTCGGCATTCGAGACGGGCGATACGACGGTTGCCCTTCAATCGATCAACGATGAAATAAAGATTGAGAACTCTCCCCAAACGCTTTACTATGCATCATACATGGAAGAACGGGTCGGGCACCGCGACCGGGAATGCGGGCATTTGACAACTCTGCTGGTCAATGCAGTGCGGGGCGCCTCGACGGAATTCGCCGCCGAGGCGATCGACGGTCTGGCCGACGCGTGCGGTCACGCGGACTCGACGCGGGATGAGACGGGATTGGTTGCCGAGGTTCGGCGGGCGTTCCCGCACGACGTCAAGTTGCTCGTGGCGATCGGTGGATTCTATGAGCGGTCAGGAATGCTATCGGAAGCCGATTCGACATGGAGGCAGGCCCTGAAGCTGCAACCCGGCGATGAGGAGCTCAGGAGCCGGTTAACACATCTGGAAGAGATCCGAGCCGGCGATAGTAGACAATTCTTGCACTAATCAAAATCTTTTGGTATCATCATATACAACGGGTTGCGATGAGTTCAGAATTTGCAACTTGATCTGCCCCTCCCGAGTGCGGTTAGTAACCAGAAATTTGCTTTTCTTGCCCGGTGGTGTAATTGGCAACACACTTGACTCTGGATCAAGGAAGTCTAGGTTCGAATCCTAGCCGGGCAGCTCGACCATTTTCTCGTCCATGCGGCCTTCTAGTAGTGCTCGCAGTAGTCCGCATCCTGAATTCCAGGGGGCGGATGCGCTTCTTACGGGCCTCCCACCAGTGGATCGGCCTGGTTGTGTAACCTCCATCTTCCACAGCGCTTCTCCCAGCGAACTTTCCAGGTAACAGTTTGAGATCCCCGGATGGTCTCTTCGATGAATAACCGCACACTGAAGGCAACGATCACTTTTACGACCCTCATTGTCGGCCTGCATGTCCTTGGTTACTTCTATCCGAAAACTCTGTTCTGGGGGTTTCATTTCCTGGGTTTTCTTCCCATCTACGACCTTTTTCTGTATGTGACTTTATACGTCGTGCTCCTTGCCTACATCCTGATCCGGAACGTGGAAAGGCCCCTTTCATTTGTGTCGGAATTCATGGAGAACAAGCCTGTCATCTTCCTTCTCATTTGCATTGTCATCTTCATCGGGGGGGTCAGCCTTTTTCATGTCCGCGTGCCGCTCCTGGGGGACAGCTTCTTCGTGATCAACAACCTTCAGAACACATTCCGCGGAGCTCATCTCCTGTACACCTACAGTGAACCCCTGGCAATGGGGGTCTTCTATTTGCTTCTGAAGCTGTTGGGAACAGTGCGCTATCCTGAGATGATGCGGGGATTCTTACTCGTGGACGCATTGTTGGGAATCGGTTTTATCATCAATCTCTTTGTCATAGTCAGAAACCTCCTCACAGATCCGAAAGCACAGGCATTGCTGTTCTTCTATGTACTTGCCGCCCCGACGATGCAGCTGTTTCTTGGATACGTCGAGTCTTATCCGGTAGTTTTATTCTCTCTTTCTGCCTTTCTTCTTGTCGTCGTCTTGTACGTAAAGCAGAAGCTCCCGTTCTATATCGTCCCCCCTCTTTATCTGGTGCAGGTGATCGTGCATTTCCTAAACTTCCTTTTCATGCCAGCTCTGATCTACCTGGCCTATCGTGAGTGGAAAAACAGAGGGGCAAAAAACGTCTTGATCGGCATGGGTACAACGATAGCACTGGCGGCGATCATCCTCCTTGCAGCGGGCGGAGAAATTGCAAGGTATCTTCCGCAGACCGCCCACACACACTATCTTTCATTCGCACAAACGGACAGTCGTTATCAGGCCTACACGCTCCTGTCACCCTATCACATGATCGATCTCTTGAATTTACTGATCTTAATCGCGCCCTTCACGATCTTCCTTGTCGCGATTGTGTACATCGAGGACAGGATGAGTCTCCTCAAATCGACCGAGATCCGGGCCTTCGCTCTGCTTGCGGTTCCGGTACTGTTGTCTCTGCTTGTTCTTAAGTTTGATCTCGGTACGGCAAAGGACTGGGACATAGGGGCTACGTTTGTGTTCGTTCCATCCCTCTTCGCCTGTTATGCCTTTTTGCAAGTGCGGGGAATCGGCGCGGTCAAAATCATGGGTCTGATCATCGCGACGGCATTTCTCACCACACTCCCCTACTTTCACCTCAACGCCAGAACTGAATCCAGCATTCGGAGATACAAAACACTTCTGGACAATCGGATCACCCCGTATGACTCACGCTGGCTTGCACTCAATCATCTCTCCTGGTATTACTATTATTCGAGGGATACGGCCGGACTGAACCCGTTGTGGCGAAATTATATCGTCCAGAATCCCCGCGATTGGAGGGGTTATTCTACGCTCGTCAAGTCTCTCGTCCAGTTCGGGGACCTGAAAGATAAAATGATCGATAGTTTGTTCGAACGATGGATCGCGTTGGAGCCCGATAGCAGCAGGGGAAAAAACGAATATGCCAGTTTTTGTCTGACACTCGGCAAGTTGCTCGTTCACGAGGGAAAGTTGGAGCAGGCCCTGGAGCGAAATGAAAGGGCGATCGGGCTTAACCCGAAGCTCCCGATCGCATACAATAATCTCGGAGTGACCTATTACTCAATGCACGATAACGACAAAGCCATCAGATGCTATCAGAAAACAATCGAGCTGGATTCGACCTACGCTCTTGCGTATGTGAATATGGGAAACGCCTACGATGAAAAGGCTGAACCGGACAGTGCCATTGCATGGTATAAGAAGGCCATCTCGATTGAGCCCGGCAATGCTCTCGCCTTCGAAAACCTGGGAGCAACGTACTACCGGAAGGGAGAGATTCAGAACGGAATCGAAGCGATGAAACGGGCCGCCCGACTGGGAGATCCGGATGCCAAGGAGTTTCTTCGAAACATCGGGGAAAGCTGGTGAGCGGGGAGGGCCGAAATCACGTTGTACCTCCCATACCCACCCGGACGGGATGAAGCGGGCTCACCGCATGAGGAGCACCTTCTTCACGTCGAGAAACTTGCCGGCCTGGAGCCGGTAGAAATACATCCCGCTTGAATGCTTGCTCGCATCCCATTGTACCTCATATGAACCCATAGACTTTTCTTCGCTTACCAGCGTCGCCACTTCCTGGCCGAGCAAGTTGTAAACTTTTAATGTCGCCCGGAATGTTCCTGGAAGATCATATCGGATCGTCGTGCTCGGATTGAACGGGTTTGGATATGCATCGCTCAAGAAGAACTTTGCCGGTTGCCTTCCATGCTCCTCCCGGACATCGGTAACTGGAAATTCTTGAGATTGAAACTCCGATGTATTCCCCGCCGCATCGGTTGCTGTCGCGACCAGATGGTGACAGCCACACCGGGCGATTGTGATTGAAAAAGTGTGATTGCTTTGAACATATCCCGCGCCGAGCCATCGCCGGCCTTCGTAATGGGAGGTTGTCTGTTTCTCCCCCGTGTAAAGGTCGATGAGAGCTCCGGCACGCTGGTGTGTCCCTGTCACTATGGCCTCTGTGGTATCGATTATTTCGTAATAACTGAGAATGACAGGAGCCTTGATCGTATCCTGGGCCGAAACAATCTGGATACCGTTTGTGCCGTTGTCCAGCCATTCATTTTTTCTAAAAGTGTTCCGGGTGGGCTTGCCCGGACCGGACCCAAGCACGGAGACTCCGAACTGTCCATTGCGTTGAATTTGATTTGGTCGAAAATCAGTGGTGAGAGATGATCCGATCACATTGTTTATGGACTCGCCGTATAGTTCGACGCCCGCCCTGCCGTTGAGCGTTATTTCATTTCCGCTGATCAGATGAGCCGTTGAAACCGTCGAATCGCCAATGAAGCCGGTGATCACGACCCCACTGCCCGTATTGGAAGAGATGCGATTGTCTTGTACCAGACATCTCTTGGATCCGGGCCCGAGGGTAACACCATCCCGGTTCCCCAAAGCCGCCGACCCGGAGACGTCTGTTCCAATGTAGTTTCCTTGAATCGTGACGTCGCGCGCATAAATGCCGGTGAGGATCCCGGAATCGGTATTGCCAGAAATCAAGTTTCGTTCTGCCGGGGTTGAGCCACCGATCGTAATATCATGTCCGACCAAGACTTCGATTCCGTTCTGGTTCGGCTTTCCCTGGGTCCCTGACGAGTCGGTCCCAATGTAATTGCCTCTTACACGGTTTCCACCACCTGCTCCATTGCTGGTGTCAACCGCGATTGCGATTCCGGCAACTGTATTGCCGGAGATAACATTACGCTGTCCGGGAAGAGTGCCGCCGATAGTATTGTTGGAACCAACTACAAAAACGCCGAACCTGTTACTGAACGTCGCGCCGTTAGCAGGAGAGTAACCGATATAATTCCCTATCACGAGATTGTTATCACCAATAAGTGCAATCCCGTTTTGGCTCATTCCTAGGAAGAAGTTCGCCTCCTGACCCGTTTCGCCGCCGATAATGTTTCCGCTTCCAATAACGTCAATCGCATCTGCTGCACCCGTAAACACCAATCCCCGAACCGTCGTATTGTCTTGCAACTGCACGAGGAATGCGTTGTTATCCGGGCCCTGAATGATAATGTTGTGGGTAGTCGCATTAATCACGGAGAAACTGGGTGGCGTTAGCTGGCTGAGCGGCATGAGAGTGATAGTCCCATCGATGCTAAACGTGACACTCGCCGGTATGCCGATAATTGCAGCTTCCTCGAGCGCTGCGCGCAATGTGCATCTGTGCCCAGCGTCCTCACATATTCCGTCAATCGATTCGTCAACGTTCGGCGTATTCGGATCATCCCATGGATGGGCGAGAGTATCATCCGCGGTCGAGTTGACGATCGACGCCATCTGCGCGCGAAGATCGGATGATGTACCCGCCGCCAGCCAGCAGCAGATAACAGCAAGCATAAACCTGCCCAAACGATCACACTGTGAACGCATCATTACTCCCTCCATACTCTTTCAATAACAACATTTTCATGACGCTTTTGAACGAACCTGCCGTAGAGCAATCGAGACTCATTTCCTGGTAAAGGAAGAGAGATCCCATTTCGAAGGATGCTTGTCTATCACGATCTTCGTGGGGTAAGCATTTTTTTCCAGCTCCTGCAGGCACTTGACGGCAGTATCCCAATTCATCCGGGCGTCCGAATGGCGCCCGGATAATTGCGTCATGCGGTCCCCGACCTTCGTGGCTTCGTCGTATTTCCCCTGTGTCGTCAACACCGTCATCTTTTTTACCAATTCTTGTTGCTCTTTTGCTACTGCTTCTTCCGGAGCCACATAGTACTTCTCATAAATTATCTCATCCATATGCTTCTCTTTTGCCAGCGGAAAGTATTCAAATTCGGCATGCTCGTAGCGGGCAATCGTTTGCTTCAGCTCCGCGTCATCGAGATGTTTGGAAACAGTTGAGTAATCTTCCACATCGGGGGTGTTAAATCGCATTAGGTATGCACTCTTGAGCCTGTCCAGCACGTTTACCACCGTAACATTCGGGTTGATCCCCCAGGCGGAGAGCGTGATACCTGCAAACTGTCTCGATTCCCCCAACTCGACCCCCCGCTTGACAAGGATGTCCATGACCGTATTCGACGGAATCGCCTCCCGGAAGTACACTGTATTGCTATTATCCGTCGATGTTTTCTCGAATTCACCGAGGCTTTTCGTGTAGTGTGCCTTGACCTTCTCGATGGAGTCTTTTGTGTAAAATGTTTGCGAGTTCGGTTCAGACGATGCATCTGCTGGAGGTTCGGTTATTGAACCGGGATACGGCGCGGCCACCAACGCACTTTCCTTTCCCTGTGGGTGGCAAACGGTGAATGGTAGAGCGAGAGCAAAGATCGGGAGAAAACGATATGAACGCATGATGACTCCTTTAATAATTCACCGTATTGATTGATAATTACGGACACGGCAAGTCGAGAATCAATCCCTTAGATTAGGGATTTTTCGTGCGAAGAGCGGGAAAAACGAGGAAGGATTAGACTAATCTGTGTTTTAGCGCCTTGGCGACAGCCTCGGTTTTGGAATGAACCTGAAGTTTTTCGTAGATGTTCTTGATGTGGCTGTTGACGGTGTCGAAGCTGATGAAGAGATCCCTGGAGATTTTCTTATAGCTCGATCCCGACACAAGGTGTTGAAGGATTTCTAATTCCCGCGCGGTGAGATGAAGATCCGGCAGGGTTGGCGGAGCGATGCTGGTAAAGAGGCTCAGCACTTTCCGGGCGACGCTTGCCGTCATCGGAGCGCCTCCTTGATGAACCTCCGAGATCGCGTCGAGGATCTTAGCGGGGGGGGTTCTTTTGAGCAGATAACCGGAAGCTCCTGCACATAAAGACTGGAAAATCTTGTCGTTTTCCTCAAATACAGTCAACATGAGGATATTCATTTTCGGAAAGATGCCCTTCAACCGCCGGACACCTTCGATGCCGGACATCCCGCCGAGATTGATATCCATCAAGAGCACGTCTGGAGGAGGGCGTGAGATATTTTCAATGGCAGATTCGACAGACTCAAATATTTCGCCACACGAAAATCCGGCAGCGCTGTTGATCAGCGAAGCAACACTCTCCCGGATGGAGGGATCGTCCTCGATTATTCCAACATTGACCGTCATGTTAGTAGATACATCATCCATCCGAGAAAATCCATCACTTATTTATGTGATTTTAGGGGGAAAAGAAGAGCAACGCTTGTACCCTGTTTGGCATCGGAGACCACGGTAACAGTGCCGTTCAGATCGAGAGCCCGCAATCTCATATTGCTTAACCCATTTCCGCTTTTGTGGGCAGAAGGATCAAATCCCTTTCCGTTATCGATAATCGAAACCTGCAGGTCGCGCAACCGTTTGCCCGATTCGTTAGACGCGATGACGACATCGACATGCGTTGCCCCGGAATGCTTTAAGACGTTGCCTATTGCTTCTTTGAAAATCAAAAACAGATTTTTTCGCACGGTCATTGGAAGTTTCAGAGTCTTCAGATGATTCGGGATCTTCACATGAAGATCGATGCCGTTTTCTTCCAGCATTTCAACGGCATAATCTTCCATGCGTAATATGGTCTGCTCCAGAGCATCATTCGCCGGTTTGATCGACCAGACGATGTCGTTCATGGAATCGAGAAGCGAACGGGATGTCATTGCGATTTTTTGGAGGCGTTGTGATGCCTCGATCGAACCGCTACCAATGTCCCTCTGGGCAAGGTCGCTGAACAAGGCAATATTGGTAAGACTTGTTCCGATGTCGTCGTGGAGATCGGTTGCGATGGCCGACCTTGTGCGTTCGATTTCCAGCAACTGTGTGATTCTGTACCGGTGGACGCCGTAGATCAAGAGGCTTGCGGCAACAAGGACGAAACCGATAAACCACCAGGTCTTCCAAAATGGCGGATGGATGACAAAATGAATCGAGGCTCCCGACTCGTTCCACACACCGTCATTATTGCTTGCCCGTACGCGAAAGACGTATGCCCCGGCGTCAAGCTGCGTATAGTTGACATATCGACGGGTGTCGCTGGAAACCCATTCCTTGTCGAGCCCCTCCAACATGTACGAATACCTGTTTTTCTGAGGCGCACTAAAGTTAAGACCGACAAACTCGAATTCCAATGTATTCTGTTCGTGCGAGAGCTCAATTTCTGTCTGTAACAAACGCCTGCCGGCTGGAACAAACGGTTTTCCGGAAATGCGAAAGCGGGTAATCACGACCGGCGGCACAAAGGGGTTGTCGCGTACGCTGTCGGGATGGAATGCATTCAAACCATTCACGCCGCCAAAGTATAATTTACCATCATGCCCTTTGAAGCATGACGCCGATCTAAACTCATAGGCCTGCACACCGTCGCCCGGATCATAATTGCGGGCGGTACGCTGTCCGGGGTCAAACCGCGAGAGACCCTTGGACGTGCTAAGCCAGAGATTACCGCGGTCATCAGATAATATTCCCTTCACAAAATTACTAGGCAACCCGTCGAGCTCGGTAAAATTATCAAAGCTGTCCGCGGATGCGTTGTAACGGCACAACCCGTGGCCGAACGAACCCACCCACACCGTACCGCTCTGGTCCACATACACATGGTACGAAGCTGAAGGTTGCGAATAACTTGCGATGGTATTTGTTCTCTTGTCGAGCCGGAACAAACCCAGGGGGAACATTGCGATCCAAAGTTTACCGGAATGATCTTCTGCCATCGATTGAATCGCGGTCGCCGTTCTTGGGATAGATTTGAAGAGGTCGGTCCCGAACAGTATCGGATCGTAATGAACGAATCGGGCGGTGTGATGATCGTATCTGTCGAGCGAGTTTCCTCCAACCCACAGATCTCCGTCCCGATCGAGACAAAGTGCGTTGATTCTGTTCTGTGAAAGGCTAAAGCTGTCGGCAGGATCATGGCGAAAGTGTACGAAGCGCTTTTGTGCGCTGTCATACCTGTCCAATCCATCGTACTCGGTAGCGATCCAGAGTTCACCCGAAGCACCTTCACAAATTGCCCTAACGGTGTTGGTGCTGATGCTGCGGGGATCCGCCTCGTTGTGCCTGTAGTGGTGAAAACGTTGTTCTTGTTTGTCGTAGCGGTCGAGCCCGCCTTTATCAGTGCCGACCCACAACGTGCGGTTCCGGTCTTCACAAATCGACCAGACCGTATTGTCACTCAGCGTGGTTGAATCGTACCAGGCGTGCGCCAGATGCTCAAATTTTGTCGTAAAGAGATGATAGGCGCTGACACCTCCTTTCCACGTTCCGACCCAGATGGAACCCGATCGATCCTGCAGGATGCGATAGATTCTATCGCTGGCTATCGATTTCGGGTCATTTGGATTATTCTCATACCTGACAACTGAATGACCGATAGGATCATAAATGACTAATCCTCTCTCGAATGTGCCGATCCACAACATCCCTTTTTCATCCGGAAGAAGGGCCATCACTCGCTCCGGGGGTTCCTTATCGAAAATATGAACTCGCGCAAGTTGTTGCACATGTTCATCGAACGTAAACAGCCCCCCGTCTAACGTTCCTATCCAAATCTGTTCATGAACATCCTCCGCCATCGATGTGACACGGACAGTTGACAGCGGCGAAGCGTCTCCTTGTGCGCGGTTGAATCGAGCAAGGCCTTTTCGGTCTGAAGAAATCCGGCCAACACCCGCAGTCCAACCCAACCACACTCTGTTTGAATGGTCGATAAGGAGCTTGCTGACGAATTCATCACCCGGTTCTTCCGGTCGAGCGAGCATCGTTGTGACATGAATTACCATTCCGGAGACAGGGTCGAACGAGTATACACCCCTTCCTGCGGATGCGATCCATAATAGGCCGCTCCGGTCGAACTTCAAGTCGGTGGTAAGATGGGAATTGAGACTGGAAAGCCCGCCGATCTTTTTGCTTACATGAAGAATATCTCCCCTCTCCCGGTCAAAACGATCGAGCCCTGCATCGGTGCCGATCCAGAGGTTTCCCGACGGATCGAGGCAAAGAGCGCTGATCATGTTGCCCGAGATCGACAAGGAATCATCGGGATTATGTTTAAATACCGTAAAAGTGTAACCGTCGTACTTATTAAGCCCATCCTCTGTGCCGAACCAGAGAAATCCATCAGCATCCTGGACGATTGTGGTAATGATCTCGTTGGATAATCCCTCCTCTATACCGAGATGCGCAAAACGCAAACGTTGAGATTGAGACCGGGATGGCGCCCAAAGAATCAGGAGCGACAACAGGAGAGGCTCAACTCGTCTTAAATGGGGGAAAGAAACCACCACGTTAAGCAATGAGTAAGGGGGGATGCCGGAAAGTACGTCTTTCGACCGGCAAAGTCAATCACTCGTAATGTGGGTAGGGCTTACAGCTTTGTATTTGAGGCGGAGGCAAGGAAGGAGATGCTCACACAGACGTATCACTACTCAGATAACTTTCACACGAGATTCAACTAGCAAGGAGACTGTCTCTGCTTACCGGTATGCATCTCTACGATGTCGGATAGCAACGACATCCACCACTTTATCAGCGTCGTAGATTCTGTAGAGAACTCGGTACTGGCCGATCCTGATTCGCCAGAGGTCTTCCTATCCCTCAATCTTCTTGCAACCTCTCGGTCGGGGGTTTATGGAAAGCGCATCAATACGGGGAAATATTCGGTGCAGAAGTCTTTCATCGAACCCTTCGAGCTCTTTTCGAGCAGACCGCGCAAACGAGAGGGCCTATTCATCCAAGCAGTTTGCCTTGCTTCCGGAGGCGTTTCTTCACCGATTCCAGTGACTCCCGTGGTTCGGCTGCTCGCGTCCAGGCAATGAAGCTATCGTAAATATCTTCCCAGAGCCGGCCGTGCTTCCGAAGGTCGATGATCACAGCGGTTTTTTTGCCTCTCCTGTCTAAAACGTACTTGATTCCGGTCATTTCAAAATCCTCCTTCCACAAGAAATGTACCGAATTCCCGGGTGGAGATCAACACCCGGCCAAGTATGTGTCGGCGCAACAGGAACTTTTCATGTCGTCGAGCCCCAGGCGATCATTTCGACATTCTAAAGCTCCACGTATTGGAGAACGGACTCGTGGTGCTTGTGTTTCTCGCACCCACCCGCCAATAAAAGGTGGACCCCGATTTGAGCCTTCGAACCTGAGCGAGGGTGTCGGAAATTACCGAATCCTGGATGGCCACCGATGTGAAGCCGGCGTCGGAGGAAATCTGAACAAGATATGATGTCGCGCCAGGCACCGGGTGCCAGCGGAAAACCGGATCTGCGTCTGCGATTTTCGCACCGTCGCGAGGGGATTCGAGTCGAGGCGGTCGAAGAGGAGCTTGACCCCCCTGAGATGCCTGCTTTACTGCCTGCAGCAGCCGATCCCGCTCCGAAAATGTGGCGGGTAAATACCCGCCTCCCAGTTCCCAGATGAAGACGCCTCCGATGCCTTTGCCTCTGGCGTACTCTACCTTGCTGCGGCAGGTATGCTCGTCATCGTAGGTAATGAATTTATCCGCGAGATCGGGGGACGGATGAATGCTCAGGTAGGCCGCCTGCGCCAGTGTGTCCCATCGATAATACTCGGGCCGGTAGTAATCCTTATAGATCGTGAAATACGGAACGTTCGGCTCGACCTGAGGCGGGGTCGTCCAGGACTGCCCCGGAGCCGATGCGCCGATGGTCGGCGTCCCGCTTCCCCCGCTCCAAACGTATCCGTAAAAATCGATGCCGATGCAGAGCTTCCGTTTCGGGAGTCCGGCGGCGATATAATCGTCCGCCATTTTGTCCACGGAGGGAAGCGGGCGGACGGTGCCGGGGAATTGGACCCCCCCGTCCTTGATCGGCGAGTTGTGCCACGTCACCCAGCCGGGCCATGCGCCCGAGAAATCATACGTCATGATGTAGATCTGGTCGAAGTATTTTTCGAGAGCGGCGATGAGGTGGGGCTGCGAGGCGACTGCGGCGCTCATCAGCGGCTTCGGATTAATGGCGCTGCACCGTGTCCACAGGAGTTCGACAAACCTGGAGTACTGCTGGCTGTCATAGTCCTGAAGTATCTCCCAATCGATGTCGATGCCGTCGTAACCGCGCGAGGTCATGAAGTTGATGAGCCTG
>Ga0099793_10000163_pt1 | contig 15333 bp, 15 predicted proteins | sample Rivendell_Oct201_9_FD_77319 | JGI IMG/M metagenome (GOLD analysis project Ga0099793, IMG submission 77319) | Vadose zone soil and rhizosphere microbial communities from the Eel River Critical Zone Observatory, Northern California to study diel... | ecosystem: Environmental > Terrestrial > Soil...
CGCGGCCTGGAGAGCCCGCTCGAGCACCCGATCATCGACACGTCGTCGCTGGCGAGACTCGTCCTCGACCTCCCGAAGGGGCAGACGCCCGGGCTCGCCACGCTCGTCGAGGTACTCGGCGTCGACGTCACCCCGGCGCACGCCGCGCTCGACGACGCGCGCGCGACCGCGATGGTTTTTCGAGCGCTCATTGCCCGCGCCCGGGAATCGCTGGGCTGGAACACATTGGGCGACGTGCTGGCGGCAATGCCTCCACGGCCAGTCGTCGACCGGACGCCGCCTAGTCGAAGAGCGTCATCTGCAGGTCCGGCTCAGGGTGCTCGAGGCCAGACAGCCCAACCCCGATCAGGCGCACAGGCCGCGACTCGACATGCGACTTCTCCAGCGCCGACCGCGCGGCGCGGAAGATCGTCTCGACGTCGTCGGTCGGGCTCGTCCGGCTCACCTGGCGGCTCACCAACCTGAAGTCCGGGAGCTTGAGCTTCACGTAGATCGTGCGCGCGCGCACGCCTTCAGCGATCAGGCGCTCCACCACGCGATCGGTCAGCTCGCGCAGCGCTGCTTCGAGCTGGCCGCGGTCGCTGACGTCGTTCTCGAATGTCGTCTCGGCGGAGATGGTCTTCGCGGGTTTGCTGCCATCGACCGGCGCACGGTCACGTCCCTGGGCCATCCGCTGGAGCACGGCGCCGCCGACGCCCAGCGCCTGCACCAGCCGCTGCGTCTCGTACGCCGCGAGCTCGCCGACCGTGCGCACACCCATCGCCTGCAGCCGCTCCTCAGTCTTGGGGCCGATGCCCGGTATGGCTCCGATGGGGAGGGGGGCGAGAAAGTCGGCCTCGGTCCCGGGAGGGACCAGCACGAGCCCGTCCGGTTTCCTCGTGCCGCTGGCGACTTTCGCGACCAGCTTCGACGTGGCCGCGCCGACCGACGCGGTGAGCCCGACCTCGGTGTGGATCTGGAACTTGATCCTGCGCGCGACCTCCTCCGCGTTCGAAGTGCCGTGGCGCGTTCGGGCGGTGACGTCCAGGTAGGCCTCGTCGAGGCTGACGCCCTCGACCAGCTCCGGCGAGGTGAAGCGCCTGAAGATCTGGTGGATGAGCCGGCTGGCCTCGCGGTAGCGCGCGCCATCGGGGCTGACGACGATCAGCTGGGGGCAGAGCTGAAGCGCCTCATGGAGCGGCATCGCCGAGCGCACCCCAAACCCGCGTGCTTCGTACGACGCGCCCATCACGACCGCCCGGCGCGACCGCCCGGCCACCGCCACCGGCACCCCACGCAGCTTGGGATCGTCGCGCTGGTGAACCGACGTATAGAAGGCGTCGATGTCGACGTGGAGGATGGTGCGTGGCCAGTTGTCCGGTCGAGGCATGCTGTGGCGGCCAGTCTGCCACAACAACTTGTGGCCGACTTCTGTTTGGTGCCCCGGGGCTTGCTGTCTAGGGGCTCGGGGTCGAGTTCAGGGCCGCGGCCACGTTGGAGAAGACGTTGGCGATTTGCCCGCCCATCGTGCCCAGGATGACGAGCACGACCACGACGACCAGGATCAAGACCAGTGCGAACGCGCCAACGGTCAGACCGATGGCCAGCCCCACGCCGCTTCCCGAGCGTGCAGGGGTGGCCGCGGCGGGCACCCACGACTGGCCGTTCCAGCGCCACAAGCGGTCTTGCGAGTACGCCGGTCTCCAGGTGGCGCCATCCCACCACCAGAACCCGTCGGGCGAAAATCGGCTCCCCGCGGGCGGAGGCTGGGGCGCGCCAGGAGTTTGGGGGGAAGGAGGCTGCTCCATGGGCGAAAGCCTATCCGAGTACCGCAAGTAGAATCCCGGTGCAGTGAAAGGGGTCATCCTCGCCGGCGGTACCGGTAGCCGGCTTCACCCGCTGACGCAGATCACGAACAAGCATCTGCTCCCGATCTACGACCGACCGATGATCAGTTACGGGATCGAGGCGCTGGTCAAGGCCGGCGTGACCGAGATCATGCTGGTTACCGGCGGCACGCATGCGGGGGAGTTCCTGCGCCTGCTGGGCAATGGCGACGAGTTCGGGATCGCGCGGCTCTTCTACGCCTACCAAGCCAAGCCGGGAGGCATCGCCGAAGCCCTCGCCCTCGCCGAGCGCTTTGCCGGTGGCGGGCGGACGGTGGTTCTGCTGGCGGACAACGTCTTCGGGCGATCGCTGAAGGGCTGCGTCGAAGCTTTCGAGAAACAAAAGGCCGGAGCTCGCGTCGTGCTGTCGCAGGTGACCGATCGAGCGCACTTGCGGCATCTGGGTGTGGCCCAGCTCAACGGCACGCGCCGCATCGAGCGCATCGTCGAAAAGCCGAGCGATCCCCCCAGCGAGCTCGCCGTCACCGGAGCGTACTTCTACGACGAGACGGTTTGGGACGTGCTGCCCAGCCTCGAGCCGTCGGGCCGCGGCGAGCTCGAGATCACGGACGTCAACAACTGGTTCGTCGAGCGAGATCTCATGGAGTACGACGTCCTGGAAGGATTCTGGGGCGACGCCGGCGAGTCGATCGAGGCGTACTACGCGGTCAACGACCACGTGCGCAAGAACGGAGCGAACCACGAACCATGAAGCTGGCTTCCGTCCGCCCGATCGATGGTGTCGTGATCAAGGAACTCGTCACACACGCTGACGAGCGCGGGTTCTTTCGCGAAGTGATCCGCGAGACGGACGACTTCTTCGAGCATTTCGGCCAGTGGAGCCATTCCTTGATGTATCCGGGAGCGACCAAGGCTTGGCACATCCATCAGCGGCAAACGGACTGGTGGTATGTCATTGGCGCTCTGAAGGTCGCCCTTTATGACACTCGCAACGGCTCTCCGACAAAGGGCCAATTGATGGAATTCCTCATGGGGGATTCACACGCCACGTGCTTGAAGATCCCTCCCGGGGTTGCGCATGGATGCAGAGCCCTCGAGCGCAGCCACTTGCTCTATGTCACATCGGGCGTCTACGCGCCCGACGATGAGGGCCGGATCGCTCATGACGACCCGTCAATCGGTTACGACTGGACCGCAGGCCCCGAGATCAAGTGACGCGGAAGTTCAGGCGCCTCCTCGTGGCGGGGGGCGCGGGGTTCATCGGCTCGAACTTCGTCCGGCTCCTGCGGACCACGCGGCCTGAGATCGAGATCACAGTCCTCGACAAGCTCACTTACGCCGGCAACCCGGCGAACCTTGCCGAGTTCGAAGGCACAGGCGGATACAGATTCGTTCACGGAGACATCTGTGACGGCAAGCTCGTCGATTCGCTCGCGACCGGCGTGGACGCCATCGTGAACTTCGCGGCGGAAACGCACGTCGACCGCTCGCTAATGGAGCCGCTGGCGTTCATCGACACCGACGTGCGCGGAACCGCCGTCCTGTGCGAGGCGGCGCGGAAACACTCGCATCGCGTCTTTCTTCTCGTCAGCACCGACGAGGTCTACGGCGAGGTGCGCGAGGGCCGCTCGCTTGAGGGCGATGCGCTCAAGCCGCGCAGTCCGTACTCGGCAAGCAAGGCGGGCGGCGAGCACATCGCGAGGGCTTACGCCGAGAGCTTCGGGCTGCCCCTGTTGGTGACGCGCGGCTCGAACACGTTCGGGCCGTACCAGTACCCGGAAAAGCTCGTGCCGGTGTTGATCACGAACGCCATCGACAACCTTCCGCTGCCGCTGTACAACGACGGCTCGGCGGTGCGCGATTACGTCCACGTCGAGGATCACTGCCGCGCGATCGATCTCGTCTTGCACGACGCGCCGCTGGCGGACCCCGTATACAACATCGGGACCGGCGTCGAAACCGATGGCAACCACGTCGCAAATGCGGTGCTGGAGATCATGGCCAAGCCCAAGAGCCTCATTCAGTACGTCGCCGACCGTCCCGGCCATGACTACCGCTATGCGCTCGATGTGACGCGGATCACCGACCTGGGTTGGGAGCCGCGGGTCACTTTCGAAGCGGGATTGGAACGGACGGTCAGGTGGTACGTCGACCACCCGGAGTGGTGGCGCCCGTTGAGGTCGGGCGAGTACTGGGACTACTACAAGCGCAACTACCGGCCGCTCACGACGCCTTCTTCCTGAAGCGGGCCGCGATCCCGACCCAGTACCAGCGCAAGTAGCGCGGCAGCCAGGTCCACAGCCGGAAGCGGCTCTCGCCCGCCGTGCGATCGCGCCAGGTCGTCGGCACCTCGGCGATGCGCATTCCGAGCGCATAAGCCTTGACGGTGAGCTCCAGCCCGAGCTCGAATCCGCCGTTGGATTCGATCGTCACGCGCTGCAGCAGGCGCTTCGAGTACAGGCGGTAGTTGCTGGTGGCGTCATGGATGGGCAATCCGCCCAGCCAGTGCAGCGAGAGGCCCGCCATGCGGGACATCGTTCGTTTGAGCAGCGGACCACCGATTTGGTGGCCGCCGCGCATATAGCGCGACCCGGCGACCACATCTGCGCCGCCACTTGACAGCGCGAACATCGCGTCGATGTCGCCAGGGTCGTCGGAACCGTCGCCCATGGTCACCAGCACATGCGGCGCACTTGCGGCCGCCAGACCCGACTTCAGGGCGTTGAGCACCCCCCGACCGATGTCGTTGCGGTGGAGGGTGAGCTCGGGCAACTCGGCCTGCAGCCGTTTCACTACGGGAACGGTAGTGTCGCCGTCGAAGTCGTGTACGACCAGGACCTCCAGCGGGCGTGTGCGCGTGCGCTCGACGATCCCGCGAAGCGTCGGCACCACGTTCTCGCCCTCGTTGTAGACAGGGACGACAACGCTGAGCGCCGGCGCCTCGTGTTCGATCAGATGCGTCCCGCCTCGATCTCTTCCCGTATCCACGGAACGACCTCGTCGAGCATCGCGTCGAGGGTGGTGGTCGCCTCGAAGCCAAGCACCTCGCGCGCCTTGCGCACATCGGGCACGCGCCGCTGAACGTCGTGCTCGTAAGGCGGATCGGAAACCAGGTGCAGCGGCCGGCTGGTTCCGTAGACCTTCCGCCAGATCGTCTCCGCCAGCTCGCGTACCGTCGTCGATGCGGCGGTCGAGAGGTTGAAGTCTTCGTTGACGGCGCGCGGCGACTCCATGGCCAGCCGGATCCCCCGCGCGAGGTCGCCGCCGTAGGTGTAGTGACGCACCTGACCGCCGTCGCCAAGGATGTGGAGTGGATCCTGGCCTCTGATGACCTTCTGGCAGAGGTCGGGGACGACGTGGCTCATGGCGAGCTTGACGTTGCCGCTCATGATGTCGTGGTCGCGGAGCGCGCGCCGCTCTCCGATGCCGACGCAGTTGAACGGCCTCACGATCGTGTAGGGAAGGCTGTACTGCTCGTGGGCGCCGTGCGCGAAATACTCCACGGCCAGCTTCTGAAAACCGTAAGTCGATCGCGGTGGTGGGCTCGTGCGCTCGGCGCCCTCAGGAGTGGGGAAGACCTCGGCCGACTCGAAGACCATGCTGCTGGAGATCACGGTGATCCTCTCGAGCCGGCCGCTCCGGCGAGCCGCGATTGCCGCATCGAACGTGGCGGCGCAGATGCGCTCGTTCTCGGCCAGCAGGTCATACGCGAACTCGTGGAAGTACGAGATCCCGCCGATCATCGCGGCGCCGGCGACGACCTGGTCGCAGTCGAGGGCGAGCTCGGTGAGCAGCTTGGCGTCCTTGGCATCGCCCTCCACGAGCCGGTAGCGAGGGTCGTCGTCGTGGCCGCGCCGCACCGGACCGTACTTGCTGAAGTTATCGACCCCGACCACCTCGTGGCCGGCCTGCAGTAGCTCGGCGACCAGATATCCGCAGATGAACCCGGCGCTCCCGGTGACTAATACCTTCAGAGCCGTATCGGGCCGGTTATGCCCCAGACGTCGACAACTTCGCGCCCTTTGAGGTCGAGCTTCTTGTAGGCGCGGTGCGGGGCGGCGATGACGAGTAGGTCGGCTTCCTTCAAGACTCGGTCCAGCGGCAGGAACGACTCGTCATGGATATACGGGTCGGTGCAGATCACGCGGGCGCCCTTGAAGGCGGCGAGCTTGCGCAGCTTGTAGCTGAGCGACGCGCGGGGGTCGTCGGACTCGCCCTTGAACGCCATGCCGAGAATCCCGAGCGTGCGGCCGGCGAGCGGCCGTCGCGTGTCGAGGCTGTCGACGATGTAGTTGGGCAAGCCTTCGTTGATCTGCATCGCGGCCTGGCCCATGGGGAAGCGGTCCGGCGTGAAAGCCGAGAGCTGCATGGTGTCCTTGAGCAAGCATGGACCGGCGGCGAAGCCCGGCCCGGGGAGGTCGGCCGCGCGCGGGTAGTCCTGGCGCACCGCGTTCAGCACGCGGTCGTAGTCGACGCCGGAGCGATGGGCGATCTGGAAGAACTGGTTGGCGATCGCGAACTTCATGTAGCGCCAGGTGTTGGTGAGCAGCTTCGCCAGCTCGGCCTCGAGCGGCGTAGTGCGAACGATCTGCACGCCCATCGGCGCGAACAGGCCGCGCGCCTTTTCGAATGCGTGGTCTGACGAGACGCCGATCAGCTGCGGCAGGCTTCGGATCTCCTCGAGGGCGTGGCCCTCCGCGATGCGCTCCGGGCAGAACGCGACGTCGGCGTCGATGCCTTCCGCGCGGATCCGTCTCTCGACCGCTTGCGTCGTGCCTGGGAAGACCGTCGAGCGCAGCACGACCAGACAGCCGTCGTGAAGGTGAGGCATGAGCTCGTCGAGCACGCGATCGAACACCTGGACCGAGGGATTCATGAACTCGTCGATTGGAGTGCCGATCACGAGTACGACGGTGTCGGTGCGAGCCAGCATGCTGGGATCGGACGCGAGCACGAGGCGGCCGGTCGGGAGGATCTTGCGCAGCAGCTCTTCGGCGCCGGTCTCCAGAAACGGCACAGTGCCCGATCGCACCTGCTCGATCTTCGCGTGATCGATGTCGTCGATTCCGACTTTGTAGCCGCAATCGGCAAACGAAAGTGCGAGCGGGAGGCCGACGTGCCCACAGCCGCCGACTACGACAACGTCTAAGCGTTCCATGGCCGCCAAATTATGATGACTTTTGCTCGTGACTCCATCGCTCCGGGTCGCACCGTCGGTGCTGCTCGACATGCGCCCACTGCAAGGGCCGAGCGCCAAGCGTGGAGTCGGCTCCTATGCCAGCGGCATCCTTCACGGCCTGATCGCAGAAGGCTTCGATCCCAATCTGACCCTTCTGCTCGACTCCGACCTGCCTGTGCCGCCCCTGCCGGTCGGCGAGTACAGGCTGGCCTCGTCCCGGCGCCGTTATCGGGGCCACCTCGCAGCCTACGAAGAGGCTGCCGTCCTGGGTCCCGACCTCGCGCGGATCGCTCCCGATCTCTATCACGCCATCGACCTCAGGCTGCCGGCAAAGTCGCCGGTGCCATTGGTCGTCACGCTGCACGACCTCATCCCCTGGGCCTGGGGCGGGCCGACGATGCGTGGCGAGCGATTCCGTTTTTGGCTCGGGCGGCGGCTGCTCAAGCGCGCGGACCTCGTCCTGGCGGTGTCCCAGGCGACCGCGGATGATGCCGTCCGCCTCGGAAGGGTCGACCCCACCCGAATTCAGATCGTGCCCGAAGCGGCCGGCGATGAGTTCAAGCCAAGGCCCGGAGCCCCGGATAGGGTCCGGCGTCGCTGGGGGCTAAAGCATGGGTATCTGCTGTTCGTCGGCGCCCTCGACGCAAGGAAAGACCCGGCCGCGCTGCTGCGCGCATGGGGTGCCGCAACCAAGACGCATCCCGAGCTCGAGCTCGTGATCGTGGGCGATCCCGGTCGTCAGGCTCCACGAACGATGCTCGGAGCCCACATGCTCGGCCAGGTCGACGACGCCGAACTGGCCGACCTCTACGCCGCGGCCGGCTGCCTCCTGTTTCCCAGCCGCTACGAAGGTTTCGGCCTTCCATGCCTGGAGGCGATGGCCTGCGGCTGCCCCGTCGCCGCGTTTCGGAACTCGAGCGTGCCCGAGGTCGTAGGCGATGCGGCTGAATTGGTGCCAGACGGCGACGCCGAAGCGCTCGGCCGCGCGGCACTTGCGTTATCCCAAAACCCCGACCGTGCGCGGCGGTCAGGGTTCGAACGGGCGAAAACGTTCGGCTGGCGAAAGGCCGCCCGCCAAACCATTGCCGCCTACGAGGCTGTCTTCGCCAAGCGCCGCCTGCTGAGATAATCGGCCGGCTGTGTCCAGGGTCGCGGTCATCGGCGCGGGCTACGTCGGCTTGACTACGGCTGCATGCCTGGCCGATCTCGGGAACGACGTGATCGTCGTCGACATCAATCGCGAAAAGATCAACCAGCTGCTGCACAACCATGTGCCGTTCTTCGAGCCGGGCCTGAGCGAGCTGGTCGAGCGGAACACCAAAGCCGGCCGGCTGAACTTCACGACGTCTTATGACGAGGCGGTGCCGGGCGCCGAGTACGCGATCATCGCCGTGAGCACTCCGGAGGGCGAGGGCGGCGAGGCTGACCTGTCATTCGTCGAGGCAGCGGCGGGCTCGATCGCCGATGCGATGGACGGGCCGTTGGTGGTCGTGAACAAATCGACCGTACCGCCGCTCACCGGCGACATGGTGTCCAAAGTCCTGCGCAGCCGGAACCAGAAACACTCGGCGGAGGTCGTGTCCAACCCCGAGTTCCTACGAGAGGGGTCGGCCATCCAGGACTTCATGCACCCGGACCGCGTGGTGATCGGGAGTCACGACCGCGCCGCCGCCGACAAGGTGGCCAAGCTCTACGAGCCGCTGGACGCGCCGATTCTCATCACTCCGAACATCTACACCGCGGAGATGGTGAAGTACGCGTCGAACGCGTTCCTCGCCGCGCGCATCTCGTTCATCAATGAGATCGCCCGCATCAGCGAGCGCGTCGGGGCCGACGCGAAGCTCGTTGCGGAAGGCATGGGGATGGACAAGCGCATCGGGCCGAGCTACCTCGACGTGGGCCTGGGCTACGGCGGTTCCTGCTTTCCCAAAGATGTGAAGGCGCTGTCGGCGCTGGCCGAGCGCTTCGACTATCACCCCGAGCTGCTCCACGCCGTCATGGACATCAACCGCGACCAGCGGATGCTCGTCATCGACAAGCTCAGGGAATGCCTGGAGGGCCTCAACGATCGAATCGTCGGGCTGCTCGGCCTCGCCTTCAAACCCAACACCGACGACCTCCGCGAAGCTCCGAGCATCGACATCGCGAGGGTTCTCCTCGCGGCCGGCGCGCACGTTCGCGCCTACGACCCCGCGGCAATGGATGGCGCGCGAGTCAAGCTGCCCGAGGTCGAATACACACGCGATTCGTATGACCTCGCCGACGGCGCCGACGCGCTCGTGGTCGTCACCGAGTGGAATGAGTTCCGAAGGCTCGACCTGGGCCGCGTCAAGGCTTCGATGCGCCGGCCGGTGATCGTGGACGGGCGCAACATCTACGACCCGCAGGTCATGCGCGGCCTCGGTTTCACCTATCGGGGTATCGGCCGCGACTAAGGAACGAGCGGTCGTCTCAGGCGGCGCCGGCTTCATCGGCTCGCACCTGTGCGAGGCCTTGCTGGCGCGCGGCATGCGCGTCCTCGCGCTCGACAACTTCATCACCGGCTCGCGCGACAACGTGAGCACTCTCAAAGACAATTCCGATTTCGATTTCCGCCAGGCGAACGTCAACGAGTTCATCGACGTCGATGGCGATGTGCGCTACGTCCTTCACTTCGCATCGCCCGCGTCGCCTCCGCAGTACGACGCCAACCCCATCCACACGCTGAAGGTCGGCACGCTGGGCACGATGAACATGCTCGGACTGGCCCACGCCAAGCACGCCACCTTCCTGCTCGCGTCGACGTCCGAGGTGTATGGCGATCCTCTGGTGCATCCGCAACCCGAGACGTACTGGGGTAACGTCAACCCGATCGGTCCTCGTGGCTGTTACGACGAGGCGAAGCGATGCGCGGAGGCGTTCGCGATGGCCTATCACCGCGCCCACGGGGTCGACACGCGGATCATCCGCATCTTCAACACCCACGGTCCGCGCATGCAGGTGTCGGATGGGCGGGCGGTCCCCAACTTCATGGCCCAGGCAATACGTGGGGAGCCGCTCACGGTCTACGGCGATGGTTCGCAGACGCGCAGCCTCTGCTACGTCTCGGACCTGGTGCGCGGCGTGCTCGCAACGCTCGAGAAGGGCGACGAGATGCCGGTCAACCTCGGCAACCCCGAGGAGGTCACCGTCCTGGAGCTCGCCCAGCTGATCGTCCGGCTGGCCGGGTCGCAGAGCCAGATCGAGTTTCGCTCCCTGCCGGTAGACGATCCCAAGCAGCGCCGACCCGACATCGCCCACGCCCGCGAGCTCCTGGGCTGGCAGCCCGAAGTCCCGCTCGAGGACGGGCTGGCCCGAACCCTGGAATACTTCCGCCGGGTGGTATGAGCACGATCTCCGACGAGACCTTGCGGAAGCTGATCCGCGACGTCCCTGATTTCCCGCAGCCGGGGATCATCTTCAAGGACATCACGCCGCTGCTGGCCGACAAGGTCATATTCAAGGGCGTGGTCGAGCAGGTCTGCAGCCACTGGACAGAGCGGCCGCCGGACGTGGTGACGGCGATCGAAGCCCGCGGCTTCATCCCAGGCGGAGCGGTCGCACTGGGGCTGGGCGCCGGCTTCGTGCCCATCCGCAAGCCGGGCAAGCTGCCCTGGAAGACGGTCAGCCAGGACTACCAGCTCGAGTACGGAACCGACCAGCTCCAGATCCACGAGGACGCCGTTCAGCCCGGTCAAACGGTGCTGATCGTCGATGATGTGCTCGCGACAGGCGGCACCGCCGCCGCCGCCGCCAAGCTCATCCGCAAGCTCGGCGGCATCGTGCTCGGCGTCCATGTACTCATCGAGCTGAGCTTCCTCGGCGGGCGCGGGCGGCTGCAGGGGATCGAGGTGGTCAGTGAGCTCGTTTACTGAGGAGAAGAGGTGCCTTTGAAAGCCAGCGCGAGAGGCTACGACGTCAAGGATCCAAAGCTAGCCGCTGAGGGTCAGGACCTGATCGACTGGGCGGCTAGAGAGATGCCAGTCCTGACACTCATCCGGCTGCGTTTCCTCAAGGAACAGCCGTTGAAGGGCCTGAAGATCGGGGCCTGCCTGCACGTGACCAGTGAGACGGCCAACTTGATGCTGACCCTGAAGGGCGGAGGCGCCGACGTCGCTCTGTGTGCCTCGAACCCGCTGTCCACGAATGACGCGGTCGCGGCCGCACTGGCCACGCAGCACAACATCAAGACCTACGCGATCCGGGGCGAGGACAACGACACCTATTACGAGCACATCGAGGCCGCTCTCGACCACAGGCCGGCGGTTACGATGGACGACGGCGCTGACCTGGTCTCGGTCCTCCACAAGTCGCGCCAGCAGCAGCTCCCCGAGGTCATCGGCGGCACCGAAGAGACGACAACGGGTGTGATCCGGCTCAAGGCCATGGCCGATCGCGGCGTGCTGCGCTACCCGATCATCGCCGTCAACGAAGCCGACACGAAGCACATGTTCGACAACCGGTATGGGACAGGACAGTCGACCATCGACGGCATCATCCGCTCGACGAACGTCCTGCTCGCCGGCAAGACTTTCGTCATCGCGGGATATGGATGGGTTGGGCGCGGTCTGGCGTCGAGGGCGAAGGGCCATGGCGCGGACGTCGTGATTACAGAAGTGGATTCGGTGAAGGCTCTCGAGGCGGCCATGGACGGTTTTCGCGTCATGAAGATGGACGACGCCGCAAAGGTCGGCGATATCTTCGTCACCGTCACCGGCGACGTCAACGTCCTCGATCGAAAGCACTTCGAGGCCATGAAGGACGGAGCGATCCTGGCCAATTCCGGACACTTCAACTCCGAGATCAATCTCAAGGCGCTGGATGCGCTAGCGAGCGGCGTCCGCCAGGTGCGGCCGTCGGTCCAGGAGTACAAGCTCCGCGATGGGCGCCGGCTGCATCTGCTCGGTGAGGGCCGGCTGATCAACCTCGCCGCCGCGGAGGGGCACCCCGCCGCGGTCATGGACATGAGCTTCGCCAACCAGGCGCTCTGCGCCGAGTACGTCGCCGCCAACGCCAGCAAGCTCGAGCGGCGGGTTTACGACGTGCCGGACGACATCGACAAAGAGGTGGCGCGGCTCAAGCTCAAGGCGATGGGGATCGCGATCGACACCCTGACCGAAGAGCAGGAGCGCTACCTGTCGTCCTGGGAAGAGGGGACCTAATACATCTTCGGGCCCGCTCGGCGCACGTGGGTGCTGGGCGGGGGCGGCGCTCGCGGCGCCGCCCAGGTTGGGGTGCTGCAAGCGCTCTTCGAAGCGGGAGTGGAGCCTCCGGTGGCGCTCGTCGGCGTCAGCGTCGGCGCCCTGAATGGAAGCTGCATCGCCGCTTATCCGTCCCAGGCCGGGGTGATGATGCTGCGCGAGCTGTGGATGTCGCGCCAGGCCCTGGAGGTGTTCCATGCCCACCCCCTCGGCGTCATCCTGTCTGGCTTGCGTCGCGGCCAGATGAGCGCCCTGCCCCAGGACAACGTCCGGCGCCTGGTCGAGCGTGCTCAGGCTTTGACCGGCATCACGACATTCGAGCAGATGCGGCTCCCGCTGGCGATCGTCGCCACCGACCTCAACGCCGGCAAGCCGGCCGTGTTCCGCGCCGGCCTCCTGACCCCCGCCCTGCTCGCCTCGACCGCGATCCCGGGCGTGTTTCCCTCGGTCCGTATTGACGGGCGCGAGCACATGGACGGCGGGATCGTCGACAACACGCCGCTCGACATCGCGATCAACGACGGCGCCAAGGAGATCCTGGCCATCAGCCTGATGGCCGGCGGTGAGAACGAGCAGGCGCCCGTCACGTGGCCCGAGCTGATTGCCCGCACGCTGCAGCTGTCACTCCACCACCAGATGCTCAGCGACTACGAGCGCCTCCGCGAACGGGCCCGGATCACGGTCCTATGCCCGATCACCGCACCCACGGCCACATGGGAGATGAAGCGCGATCACATCGACTCGGTGGTGGAATCGTCCCGAGTGGCAACCGCCGCGATGCTGGCCCGGAAGGGCTCGAGGTTCATGCGCCATTCGGGCATCCAGTACCTGGAGCTGCGCGGGTAATAGAATTCCCGTCGTCCCAGAGGTATGAACCTGGCGCTTGGGGACGGGCCCACACGGCGGCTCGGCCTTGCCGGCGCGGGAGATTCAAAGGAGGACCCGTTCATGGCTAGTGTCTTCACGTCCGAGTCGGTCACCGAAGGCCACCCGGACAAGGTTGCCGACCAGATCTCCGACGCCATCCTCGATGCGATCCTGGCCAAGGACCCCCTCGCAAGGGTCGCCTGCGAGACTGCCATCACCACCGGCCTCGTGATCGTGCTCGGTGAGATCACCACCGACTGCTATGTCGACATCCCTCGCATCATCCGGCAGACCGTGCGCGAGGTCGGTTACACGCGCGCGAAATATGGCTTCGACGCTGAGACATGCGGAGTGATAACCACCATCGACGAGCAATCGCCTGACATCGCGCAGGGAGTCGACATCGGCGGCGCCGGCGACTCCGGGATGGTGTTCGGCTTCGCTTGCGACGAGACGCCTGAGCTCATGCCGTTGCCGATCATTTACGCGCACAAGCTGGCGCGGCGACTCGCAGAGGTGCGCCGGACCAAGGCTCTCAACTACCTCCGGCCCGACGGCAAGGTGCAGGTGACGATCCGATACGGGGACGGTGAACCGCCGGTCGTGGACACGGTCGTCCTCTCCACCCAGCACCACGAAGAGGTCACGACCGAGCAGTTGCGCTCGGACATTGGTGAACAAGTCATCGATGCCGTCATCCCGGCCGAGCTCAAGGACGGCCGCATCCGCACCTTCATCAATCCCACCGGCCGTTTCGTGGTTGGTGGGCCGGTGGCCGATGCGGGACTGACCGGACGCAAGATCATGGTTGACACGTATGGCGGGTATGCGCGCCATGGCGGCGGCTGTTTCTCGGGCAAGGACCCCACGAAGGTCGACCGAGCGGGCGCATACGGCGCGCGCCACGTGGCCAAGAACATCGTTGCCGCAGGTCTTGCGCGGCGTTGTGAGGTCCAGATCTCGTACGCGATCGGGGTCGTGAAACCGGTGGCGGTCAGGATCGACACGTTCGGGACCGGCAAGGTGCCCGAGGCCACACTCACGACGGCCGTCAACAAGCTGTTCGACCTGAGCCCGCTGGGGATCATCAAGGAGCTCAACCTCAGGCGGCCGCTGTTCCGCCAGACGGCTGTTTACGGCCACTTCGGACGCACGGACATCGACGCGCCATGGGAGTCGGTCGCGCGCGCGAAGGAGCTGGCGGAAGAGGTCGGTTGAGCCGCACTTTCGTTGTGATCCCAGCCGGAGGGGCGGGGACCCGCCTGTGGCCGCGATCACGGCGCTCGACGCCCAAGCACGTGCTGCCGCTCGGCGGGCACGGCCGCCCGCTGCTGCGCGAGACCTACGAGCGGGCCCGCTCTGTCGGCGAAGAAGTCTTCGTGCTGACCGAGATGCGCCAGCGAGAGATCATCGAGGCGGTCCTGCCCGAGATCGATGCCCAGCACTTGATCCTCGAACCGTCGGCGCGCGGCACCACCAACGCGTACGGCCTCGCGGCGCTGACACTCATGGCTCGCGACCGAGACGCGGTCATGGTGGCTCTGCCCGCCGACCACGTGGTTGGCGGTGGCGCGAAGGCGCGGACCGCGGTGCGGAATGCTGTCCGAGCCGCGTCCAGCACGAACTCCTTGGTGACCGTGGGCCTGAAGCCGGCATTCCCGTCCACAGGCCTCGGTTACATCCAGGCTCCAGGCCGCGTGTCCAACGGCGCCGTGCGCGTGAAGCGGTTCATCGAGAAGCCGGATGCGGCGCGCGCGAGGCGATTCATGAAGGCGGGCGGCTACTACTGGAACCTCGCGTGGTTCGCGTGGCGGCTGCCCGTGTTCACGCAGGAGCTCGGCAAGTACGCGCCCGGCCGGCTCGCCGCCCTGCGACGGGTGATGGCCGCGCGGGAGGCGGGCGATGAGGAGCGCGCGGCGCGCCTCTACAAAAGGCTGCCGGTCGACGTCATCGACCGGACCGTCATGGAGAAGACCGACCGCCTGCTGCTCGTCCCCGGCGATTTCGAATGGGCAGACATCGGGAACTGGTCGGAGCTTGGCGATCGGGTGCATCCCGACTCGAGTGGGAACTCGGTCGAGGGCGAGGCCGTGCTCGTCGACACGCATGGCAGCCTCGTCCTTGGCGATCGCCGGCTGGTGGCCGCGATCGGGCTCGAGGACATGATCATCGTCGACACCGAGGATGCTCTTCTCGTGGTTCCGCGCTCGCGCGCACAGGACGTGAAGAGGGTCGTCGACGC